>Ga0153933_1000115_pt1 | contig 43947 bp, 43 predicted proteins | sample TSNJ017MetaG_FD_102275 | JGI IMG/M metagenome (GOLD analysis project Ga0153933, IMG submission 102275) | Attine ant fungus gardens microbial communities from New Jersey, USA - TSNJ017 MetaG | ecosystem: Host-associated > Fungi > Mycelium > Unclassified | place: USA: New Jersey, Wharton State...
TAGAGCATGATCCGGAAAAGTGTGAAGCGGTTTTCCGAAAAGATCATGCTCAAACAACAAACTAAAGCGCGATGACGATTCAACCAAATCTCATCGCGCTTTAGTGGCTGGCTTTGGCTGACGCGCTCGACTTGACGGACATGACGCTCTTGTGGCTCGGACGGGATTGATGCGGGATGAGCGCGTCATATCGTACTACGATATAATTACAAGCAGGCTATACCGCATGCCTTCGGGAAAACCGCCCCGAAAATGGACATTCCAAGGTGGGATGAAATCGAGCCAAATCGGCCCAATTCCATGGGCAGGGAGAGGTGGAAATTCCCCTTGGGGGCGCGACCCGGACCGGGGGCTCTCGAGCGGCTTACGCCTTGCGGTCGGTGACCAGCGCGAGCAGCACGGTCAGCGCCATGAAGATGACCGAGGCGCCGAACACCCAATGCGGCATGTGCTGGTCCATGATCCAGCCGAACAGCAGCGGGCTGACGATGCCGCCGAAGTTGAAGCCGGTGGAGACGATGCCGAAGGCGCGCCCGGCGGCGCCGGCCGGCGCGGCGTTGCGCACCATCATGTCGCGGGACGGCGCGATCACGCCGCTGAGGAAGCCGGCAAGGCCCATGGCCAATGTCAGCACCGTCGCTGGAAGGCTCGCCAGCGCGATCAGCAGCACCAGGGCGGCATTGACGGCAAAGCACGCCGCGGCGAGCTGGCTGTGGCGGTGGGTCCAGTCGGCGAGATAGCCGCCGGCAAGCACACCGGCGGCGCTGGCGCCGAGGAACGCAGTCAGCGCGACATTGGCGGTCGAGAACGAGGTGCCGTAGCCGCCCATCAGCGCGACCACGCCGAAATTGTTGATGCCTGCGGTCGACAGGCTGAGGAGCGTGAAGAAGGCGGTCAGCACCATCAGCGCCGGTGTGATCACGCTGGCCTTCGGCATGGTGTCGTCCTTGGCCTTGCCCTTGTTGGCGCCGGCATCGGGAATCCCGAGCACGACCAGGAACAGCGCCACCAACGGTCCGATCGCGCCAGCCACGATCAATGCGCCGAGCCCGCCCATCGTGGCGACCAGCGCCGCCATGATCGCCGGCGCCACCGCGCCGCCGAGATAGCCGGCAAAGGTGTGGACCGAGAAGGCGCGGCCCATCCGCGCCTCGTCCATATGCGCCGACAGGATCGCGTAATCGGCCGGGTGATAGACGCTGTTGGCGAGCCCGAGCAGCACCGCGCTTGCGATCAGCGCGGGATAGCTCAGATGCAGGCCGAGCCCGATCAGCGCGCAGCCGCCGGCGGTGAGCCCGATCAGGAGGATCTTGCGCGCGCCGATATGGTCGGCGAGGTAGCCGATCGGCGCCTGGGTCAGCGCCGAGGTGACCGCGAACACCGTGAGCGCGAAGCCGAGCTCGATATAGCCGACGCCGAGCTGTGCCTTCAGGAACGGAAACAGCATCGGCAGCACGAAGATATGGAAATGGCTGACCCAATGGGCGACCGAAATCCCCGTCAGCGTGCGGGCTGCGCTGTCGGTTTTCGCTTGCTGCGGTGCAGCCAGAATGTCGACCATATCGAAGAAAGCCCTGTTCCAAACAGCCCGGCGAGGCCGGGCGAAAATAGAGCCTGGCCGCTAATTGTCCATGAACGCGGCTGCATGGCTGCCCCGGCGGGACGCGGGCCAAATGGCCGCATGCGGCATCAAAGGCGGAGACAACGAGCGGCTGCGCGGCGATGATCGGCCATGATCGATGCCAAAAAGCCGCTCCGCGTGCTCGTGCCGGAAGGGTTTAGCACCTCCGGCCGCGAGGCGATCACGATCCTCGGATTGGCCGGTCATCACGTCGAGGTCTGCGATCCCGCGCGCTGGTGCCTGGCGCGCTATTCCCGCTTCGTGCGCAAATTCCATCATTGCCCGCCTCTGCGCAGCGATCCGGCGGGCTTCCTCCGTTTCGTCGAGCAGCTGTTGGCGTCGCAGCCCTTCGACGTGCTGCTGCCGACCCATGAGCAGGGGCTCGTGTTTGCCCGTGTCCGTGACCGGCTGGCAGGGCGCGTCGCGCTTGCGCTGCCTGACTTCGCCGACTACCGCATGGTGCATGGCAAGGCCGGCTTCTGCCGGCTGCTCGACCGGCTCGGACTGCCGCAGCCGCCGACCCGCATCGTGACCTCGGCCGACGCATTGCGCGAGGCGGTGCGCTTTCCGTCGGTGGTCAAGACCTCGGTCGGCACCGCCAGCCGCGGCGTCTGGTTCGTGCGCGACGCGAGCGATCTCAATCTTGCGCTGTACGATCTCGAATCGGCGGATGATTTCGCCGGCGAGGTGCTGGTGCAGGACCTCGTCACCGGCGCCACGGAGAAAGCGCAGTCGGTGTTTTGCCGCGGAACGCTGGTCGGCTTCCATGCCTATCGGCAGGTCGCGGCCGGCATCGGCGGCGGCGAGGCGATCAAGCAGAGCGTCAGCCGGCCTGTGCTGCGCGACTTTCTCGCGCGCATCGGCGCGCAGCTCGGCTGGCATGGCGCGCTGTCGGTCGATGTCATCATGCCGTTCGACAGCACAACGCCGCTGCTGATCGACTGCAATCCGCGGCTGGTCGAGCCATTCAACGCGTATTGCGCCGGGACCGATCTGGTCGATCTGCTGCTGCGCGTCTCGCGCGGCGAGACACCGGCGCCGCTTGCCGAGAGCCGCGCCGGTGTGCGCACGCATCTGGCGATGCAGGCGCTGCTCGGCACGGCCTCGCGCGACGGCACGCGGCGCGACATCGTCAGGGAGTGTGGGCGCATCGCCGCGGGCCGCGGCGCGTATCAGGGCAGTACGGAGGAATTGACCCCGGTGCGGCGCGACTGGCTCAGCGCCGTGCCGCTCGTGATGACGGCGGCCATGCTGCTGGCCTCACCGCAGATCGCGACCCGCCTCGCGCGCGGCGGCTTTGGCGCGCATCTGCTCGATCGTGAGAGCATCAAGGTGATCGAGCGCGAGGGATTCCTGCGTGATCCTTCAACGCGTCGTCCTGGCGAAAGCCAGGACCCATAACCACCGCTGCAAGTTTGGCGGCAGGCGGGGGCCGCAGCTCTCCCAGCGTCGCGATTCAGTGGTAATGGGTCCTGGCTTTCGCCAGGACGACCCTGTGGAGGGAGATCGTCCTACAACGGCTCGTCATCATTGCCGTAGCGGTCGAGCTTCGGCGTCGCGATGTCGCCGTCCTCGTAATACTCGTCGTCTGGTGGCGAGGGTTGAGGAGGCGGCTTTTTCGCTTTGTTGTCGGCCTTGTCGCGTCCCTTGGCGCCGCCCTCGGTGGTCTTCCTGGCTTTGCCCATGCGTTTCCCCCGCCCAGCGGATTGGTTGCCGGCCAGTCTACGCCAGTCCCGTCATCCTGAGGAGCGCAAAGCGCGTCTCGAAGGATGCACGGCCCGGATGTCTCAAAAGCCTCGCGGAGGGAGCGGGGCCGTCGCCCTTCGAGACGCGCGTGCCGCGCTCCTCCAGCGACAATGGAGAAGCCATTGCGCGGGGGTGACGGCGAAATATTTTGGCTACGGGGCTACCCGTGCACCACGGGTCCGCCGGCCTTCTTCCAGGCGTCGATGCCGCCTTCGATGTGTGCGGTATTGGCGAGCCCCGCCTTCTTCGCGGCGGCCACCGCCATCGCGGAACGTTCGCCGAAGGCGCAGAAGAACACCACGCGGCGGCCGGTCGCGGCGGCGACCTCGCGCAGCATGCCGCCGGGTTGCAGGTTTTCGCAGATCGCCGGATAAGGCGAATGCAACGCGCCCGGGAGCATGCCGTGCTTGGCGCGCTCGCCGCTCTCGCGCAGATCGACCAGCAGGATGTCGGGCCGGCCGAGGCTCGCGATGGCGTCGCATGCGGAAAGCGAGCGGCCTTCCTTGGCGAGCTCGTCCTGGTGCAGGCCGACATGCATGTTGGCAGGCAACACGACGTCCATCAGCTTCGGGTTCGGCAGATTGAGGTTGTTCATCAGCTCGACATAGTCGTCGATCGACTTCACCTGCAGCCGCGGATTGTAGCGCTTCTCCTCGCCGATGGTGGAAACGGTGTCGCCCTTGTAGTCGTGGGCGGGGAACACCATGGTCTCCTCGGGCAGCTTGAGCAGGCGGTTGAAGATCGAATCATATTGCGCCCGCGCGCTGCCGTTCTGGAAATCGGTGCGGCCGGTGCCGCGGATCAACAGCGTGTCGCCGGTGAAGACGCGGTCGCCCATCAGATAGCTATAGGAATCGTCGGTGTGGCCGGGCGTGTACATCGCCTCCAGGCAGAGGCCCTCGATCGTCACCTTGTCGCCGTCGGAGACGCGCATCGACACCACGTCGGCCTTGCTCTGCTCGCCCATGATGGTGATGCACTGGGTGCGGTCGCGCAGTTCGCCGAGGCCGGTGACGTGATCGGCATGCAGATGGGTGTCGACGGCCTTGACCAGCCGCAGATCGAGCTCCTGCAACAGCTTGCAGTAGCGGTCGGCCTTCTCCAGCACCGGATCGAGGATCAAGGCCTCGCCGCCGGCCCGGCTGGCGAGCAAATAGCTGTACGTGCCGGATACGCTGTCGAAGAGCTGGCGAAAGATCATGGCGGGCCACCTGTTCTTCGGATCGAGTCTCGGAGAGGATATTATTCCATAGATAGGGGCGATTCAAAGCAAATCCATCCCCGAAGCCAATCTATACCCGTCATCCTGAGGTGACGGATTTGCGTTCGGGATGTGCGGATCGAGGCGCCCTACGGCCGGACGTAGCTCCAGCCCTGCTCCTGGAGCTCCATCAAATGCACCACCCCTGACGGCACGATGGTGGCGTCCGGGAGCACCGAGATGGCGTGGCCCTCGGCTTTCTCCATGCCCTGCTTGGTGTTGTTGCAGGCCGAAAACTGGATCTTGCCGGGGAAGACCTGGTCCTTCAGCCGCCGGATACGATCCGCCACCGGCGACGTATCGCCGCGCAGCATGTGCAGGCCGGGGCCGTAGGTGACGATGTCGATCTCCACGTCCTCGTTCTTCGCGCGATAATATTCGATCACGTTAGAGGCATTGTTGAGCGCGAGATTCATCACCTGCGGATCGTTCTGGTCGACCTGGATCGCGATGCGGTGCGGCTTGTCGCCGGCGAATGCGCTGGTCGCGAGCGCAAGCGAAAGCGCGACGGCGGCGGCAAGGTGGCGGAACATGACAGGGTCTCTCATAGTGATCGCCGCTCTCACCCCGTCATTGCGAGGAGCGAAGCGACGAAGCAATCCATTCTCTCCCCGCGGCAAAGCATGGATTGCTTCGCTTCGCTCGCAATGACGGTTTCAGGGCCGCACCAGCGTGTAGCCGTTCTCGGTGAGCAGCAGGATCTGCGCGACGCCGACCTGCACCGGCGTGGCGGCTCCGATGTAGTCCGGCCGCTTGCCGGTCTCGCGCTCGATGGTGTCGACGGTGTTGAGGCAGATGTCGACCCGCGCGCCCTGCGCGACCAGGCTCTCGACCAGCTTGCGGTTCGGATTGTCTGGCTTGAGCAGCTCGATGCCCGGACCGAATGCGACGATCTCGACCGCGACCTTGTCGGGGTCGTAGTGCTTCATCAGATTGTAGGCCACGCTGATCACGAGGCCCTGCTTCTTCGGGTCATTGTCGGAGAGTTGCAGCACGACCTTGTGCTCGGCGAACGGCTTGTCCTGCAGCGGCGCCAGCTGGGCGCGCGCGAGCGGCGCCGTGAAAATCATCAGGGCGAGGCAAAGCGCTGTCGCGATCGCGCGTCGTATCATCCCTGCCTCGCAATGCCCGGATTATCGTCGACGCCTCTGAGCGTCACGCCTGGCGTGTCGCGATTCGGCGGTCGGCCGGCGCGCAAATGCTTTGCGACCACGTCCCAGACCGGCGCGCCGCTCTGCTCGTTGACCGAGGCCCAGCCGGCGACCTTGTAGCTCTTGCCGGCCTCGACGTGCTTGCCGTTCGCAAGCTTCAGCTCGGAGATGCGCTTGCCGGCGGATTCCGCCGGCGAGCAGGTGTAGGCGAGGCCGCCGACGCGCACCATGTCGCCGCCTTGCTGGTAGTAGGGATCGGCGTTGAACAGGTTGTCGCAGACGTCTTCCAGCACGTCCTTGATCTGGCTGCCGGTCATGCTGGCGACATAGGTCTCGGGATAGGTGATCGCGGTTTCCGAGAGCACATCTTCCATCGTCAGCGGCTGGCCGGCCAAGGTGGTGAGGCCCCAGCGGAAGCCTGGCGATAGCGCGATCTCGGCGTTGAGTTCGTTGAGCAGCGCGTCGCAGATCAGCTGGTCAACGGTGCCCGAGAAATTGTCGCGGCGGTAGAGCAGGCGGTCGGCGGAGGCGAGCTTGTCGCCCCACGCGGCGACGTGCGGCTCGCGCACCCGGTCGATCAGCGCCTGCATCGCAGGATCGGGCTTCAGCAGCTCCGAGAACACCGGCAGCAGCCGGTAGCGCAGATTGGCGACCTTGCCCTTGGCGAGATCGAGATCGAGCACGCCGACGAACTTGCCGTTGGAGCCGGCATTAGTCACCAGCGTGACGCCGCCGGCATTGGTCACCGTGATCGGCAGCGGGATCGCGTCATGGGTGTGGCCGCCGAGGATCACGTCGATGCCGGTGACCCGGCTTGCGAGCCTGAGATCGACGTCCATGCCGTTGTGCGACAGCAGGATCACCGCGTCGACGTGATCGTTGTTGCGATGGCCGTCGACCAGCTTTTGCAGCTCCTCGTCGCGGATGCCGAAGGTCCAGTCCGGCGTGAAGCGTTTTGGATGCGCGATCGGCACATAGGGGAAGGCCTGGCCGATGATCGCGACGCGGTGGCCGCCGATCTCCTTGATGGTCGACGGCTTGAACACGCGGCCCGAGGCCGGATCGAACGCCTTGGCGTCGTTGAAGGCGGCCTCCTCGGTCAGGAACACGTTCTGCGCCAGGAACTCGCCCTTGAAGCGGGCAAGATTGTCGCGCAGCGCCGCTTCGCCATAGGTGAATTCCCAATGCCCGGTCATTGCCTCGATGCCGAGCAGATTGGCGGCCTCCACCATGTCGGCGCCCTTCATGGTGTTGGCGAGCCCAGTCCCCTGCCAGAGGTCACCGCCGTCGAGCAGCACCGAGCGCTTTTCACCGACATCGGCGCGCAATTTGTCGGTCAGCGTCTTCAGATGGGCGAAGCCGCCGAGCCGGCCGAAGCGGCCGGCCGCCTTCTCGAACTCGACCGACGTGAAAGCATAGGCGTCGGCGCTGTCCGGGCGGATGCCGAAGCGGTCGAGGAACGCCTTGCCGACCAGATGCGGCGGCTGGCCGGCCATCGCGCCGATCCCGAGATTGACGCTGGGCTCGCGGAACAGCACCGGCCGGAGCTGCGCATGGGTATCCGTGATGTGCAGGATGCGCGCATTGCCGAAGCGTTCGAGATCATAGACGCTGGCCGCCTCAGCGCTGCGCGCAACACGCGGCAGGCCGGCGAGCGCTGCGGCGGCGGTTGCTTTCAGGAATTCCCGGCGGCGGATCCTCATCACTCTCCTGGCATTCGGTTCAAAGCCACGCAGGCGGTGGTAGGGCTCTCTCCCCCCTTGCGGGGGAGAGTTGGAGAGAGGGGTGAGCCACGAATACTGCCCGTGCCGCTTACCCCTCTCCCTAACCCTCCCCCGCAAGGGGGGAGGGAACCCCTCCGCCGGTGCGTCCCTAACTGTTTCTTGTCAGTGAATTTCCATGTCCTTCCAGCGTTCCTTCTCGGAGGTCGCCTGGAAGATCGATGCCTTTGCCAGCGCCTCGGCTTCCTTGGCCTGCGCGACCGCGGTGTCGAAATCGCCGGCGTCACCGGCCTTCTTCGATGCGGCGAGCGTGGACGCGGTCGTGGTCCATTGATTGCGCAATGTGCCGGCTTCCTTGTTGGCGGCTTCAGCTGCCGCATAGGCCGCCTGGTAATCGGCCTCGGAGGCGGCGAATGCGGCGCTCGCATTCGCGATCAGCAACGCGGCGACGATTGCTGTTGCCCTCATGGCCGTGCTCCCGGACCCGAGATCGGCAGTCCATTGCTGACATAGGACAGATAGTATTCGAGGTTGCGGTATTCGTCGGACTCCGGGGCGAGCGGTACGCCGCGGGTCTGGCTGTTGCAGGTGATGAAGCGGCGGCTGGTCGTGCCCATGCCACTCCATTCCGAACGGTAGATCGGCATCGCGTTCAGAATGCCGAGCGCCGGCGCCAGCACCTCGGCGCGGATCCGCTGGCCCGGGCTCTGCACGTGGCAGGTCGCGCAGGAGAAATTGAGCTGGCCGCGGCGGGTGTAGAAATATTCCTTGCCCATCTGGTAGGCCGCGAGCGCGCGCGGATCGTTCGGGATCCTGATATCCATCGGCTTGCCGCGTGAGGTGAAGGCCATGTAGGCGGTGAGCGCCGCCATCTCGTCCTTCACATAGGAGATCGGCGCCTCGCCATTGGCCTCGCGGCAGCGATTGAGGGCGAGCTCGAGCGTGACGACCTTGCCGTCCTTGTCGTCGAAGTAAGGATAGTTCTGCCGGATGCCGATGCCTTGATTCGGGAAGCAGTCCGCGTAGCTCTTGCCGTTCTTGAACGGCGTCGTGAACATCTGCTTGCCGTCCTCGAGCGAGAACTCGTAGGGCGGAAACTCCTCCTTCTCCTCCCACTGCTTGTGCAGGTCCTCGTTCATCGAATAGGGACCGTTGACGAAATCCTTAAGCTGCAGCTTGGGGAATTTGTCGGTGAAGAACTTCTGGAACGCCGCATTGTCGGCCACGGGATCGATCGTCTCGGCCGCACGCGCCGCCGGCGTGAAGGCCAGCACGCCCAGCGCAAGCGTCGTGGCTGCGCGGATTGCGAGGCGCGACGTCATTGAATCTTCGCCGTCGTGGTATCGGTGGCACCCTTGTTGTCGACCCAGCTGACCTTGAGCTCGCCGTCCTTCTTGCCGCCCTTGAACGAGAACTTGACGTAGGGGTCCTTGGAGACCGCCGGGCCCCAGTCGGCGACGAACACCGGCTTGCCGTCATATTCGAAGGTCAGTTCCTGGATGAAATGCGGCGGGATCAGGTTGCCCTGCGCATCCTTGACGAAGCCGGAGTCCATCGGGTGCTGGATCAGCGCCTGTACCTCGGTGATATCGCCGTTGGCGGTGGCGCGGACGCGAATGCTTGAAGCCATCTGACTCTTTCCTGGGACTTTTTCCTATTTGATCAGCCGCCGCAGCCGCCGACGGTGACCTTGACTTCCTTGGTGGCGCTGTAGAGCTTGCCGCCGGCCTCGACGATCGCGGTCACATTGGTGGTCTTGGCCATCTTCAGCCGGTTGGAGACGCTCGGCATCGTGCCGGCGGGAATCCTGTAGCTGGCCGCGAGCGCGTTGGGATTCTCCGCGACCAGGAACGAGATCGAGGTCACGTCGGCAAGCGTCGTCACAACCGAGATCGGGACAACCGCGCCGTTCTCGGCGATCTCGGGCGCGTCCATCTTCACCTTGTCGGATGGTTCGGCAGTCTTGCCATAGAGCGCCTTGATCGCGTCGGCCTGGTTCTTTGCCTTGAAGGCGTCTTCCGGATATTTGTCGTTCGCGGCCGCCAGCGCCTGCGGCGCGAAGGGAACGATGCCGAGGCCGATCAGCGCGGCAACGCCGGTGCCCCGCAACACCAGGCGGCGCGTCGCGGAAACCGCAGAGGTCGTGATGCTCATCCGAAAATTCTCCTAAAGCGACTGTTGCGGCGTCACAGTGTTTGCAGGAATTCCACCACCGCGTTGATCTCCTGCTCGGACAGGATCCGATTTCGTCCGAACGGCGGCATCACGGTCAGCGGATTGCGCTTGGTCTCGTCGGTCACGATCGCGATCAGCTCGTCGCGGCTGTATCTGGCCTTCAGCCCGGTCAGCTCGGGGCCGATGGTGCCGGGCAGGTCGCCGCCCTTGATGACATGGCAGGTCAGGCAGTTGCCCTTGCCGCGGTCGAAGGCGATACTTTGCCCCGCGGTCGCGGATTGGGCGCGCGCAGGCGCCGTCATGGCGGCGCCTGCCAGCAGCGCCAGCACGAGGGCCGGCTTGACGACGTTGACGATCAAAGGCGTTTCCCGGGCTTCAATCTCGATGATCGGATCGCAATATAGAAGGTGAAGAGCACAAAGGCCATCCGCTGGCAATGTAGAGAATAGGCTGTGACGGAGAGGGCGGTTAATCGTTTGTCCGCGAGCATAAAATCATATCCGTCACCCTGAGGTGCGAGCGGAGCGAGCCTCGAAGGGCGACGGCCCGACTGGTGGCCGTGCATCCTTCGAGGCTCGCAAGGGCTCGCACCTCCAGCGACAAAGGCGAAGCCTTTGCGCGGGGATGACGGGTCAGGCAGTGTAGCCATGTCGGTTCCGATCTTACTGGTGGGACCGGTTCGGTCTATCAACGGCTGAGAAGGAGATTGCGGTGGCGGAGTATGTGGTGGAGTTCGGCAAGGATGGCCGGCCGGTCGGGGCGGACGGGCGGCTTGATGCCGCAGCGTTCCATCGCAACCATGCGCCGATCTGGGAGGTGCTGAAGCCCTTCCTTGCCGGGCAATCCGGTGACGTGCTGGAGGCCGGCAGCGGCACCGGTCAGCATGTCGTGCATTTCGCGCACCACGCGCCTGACGTCATTTGGTGGCCGAGCGATCTCAACGCAGCGCATCTGCGCAGCATCGAGGCCTGGCGCGTGCATTCTGCCATCGCCAATATCCGTCCGCCGCAATCGATCGACCTGTCCGATCCCGCGTGGTCGCTTGAGGATGGTCCGGATAGCCTGCTCGCGATCTTCTGCGCCAATGTGATCCACATCGCGCCGTGGCCCGTTGCCGAGGGCCTGTTCGCCGGTGCCGGCAAGCATTTGCGCGCCGATGGCCGGCTGTTCCTCTACGGCCCGTTCAAGCGCGACGGCAAGCACACCGCGCTCAGCAACGCCATCTTCGACACCTCGCTGCGCGACCGCGATCCCGACTGGGGCGTGCGCGATATCGCCGACCTCGAGGCGCTGGCGACGCGCGTCGGGCTGAAACTCGCCGGCACGTTCGATATGCCGGCGAACAACATGATCCTGATGTTTGCGCGGATGTAGCCGCGGCGCAGGGTGGATCAGCCGACGGCGTCATCCACCCTTGCGAAAGCTGCGATCCGGAGCGTCTTGAGTCGATGTGTCAATTGACACACCATGGTGTGTCAATTAGCATACTCTCCTCGACGGAGGCCAGAATGAAGAGGCGGCTTTATCCGGCCGTGCTGGAGCGCGGGGCCCGTGGCGCGTTCGGAGCGTGGTTTCCGGACTTTCCGGGCTGCGTCGCCGCCGGCAGGTCGCAGGAGGAGGCGATCGAGCGCGCCGAGCGGGCCCTGGCGCAGGCGGTCGACGGCTGGGCCGAGCAGGGCCGCGCGCTGCCGGAGCCGACGCCGATCGAACGCATCGTGCCGCCCAAGGGCTCCGATGTCGCCGCCTTCTTCATGGTCGGCGTCGATCCGCCCGATCCGTCCGAGCGGGTGAACGTCTATCTGCCGAAGAGCCTGATTACGCGGATCGACAAGCGCGCCGCCGAGCTCGGCATGAGCCGCTCCAGCTTCTTCGGCTTTGCGAGCTCGCTCGCGCTCGAATGGCCCGGCGGATTTCCGCGCGGCACGCCCGTCGCGCCGCGCTCCAAGGTGCACAAGACCGGCGCCCTGCGCGCCGAGAAGCGACCGGGCAAGAAACCGGCGCGCTAACGATGCGCGTTGCCACATACGCGATGTCGTCCTGGCGAAAGCCGGGACCCATAGCCACCGAAAGTCACTGTTGCGCGACGCTGGGGCCATAGCCTTCCTCAACGACTCAACCCTGTGGTTATGGGTCCCCGGCTTTCGCCGGGACGACGAGGGGAGAGATTCGCTGCATCCCCGTCACCCTGAGGAGGTCGCGCAGCGGCCGTCTCGAAGGGTCGACGGCCCGGCTGGTGGCCGTGCATCCTTCGAGGCTCGCAAGCGCTCGCGCCTCAGGATGACGGGACGGGCGGTGTGATTCGCCAAATTGCACTCGTTGCGCCCCTCGCATGGCCTTCGCCCGTTTGCGTTGGTTGATCGGCCCAATCCGCCTCTCCATAGTGCCGCCAAACGAGGCTCCCGCCGGGGCTTCATCGCGGGATGCCGATGATCGACGTGACAGCTATTGATGAGACGGCCGACGATTCGCGGGCGCGGGCCAATGTGCTGCGGCTTGCCGCGGCGCAGGCGCTGACCGGCGCCAATTCGGCCGTCATCTTCGCCACCGGCTCGATCGTCGGTGCTTCGCTCGCACCCTCGATCTCGCTCGCGACCGTGCCGCTCTCGATGTATGTGCTCGGGATGGCCGCTGGCACGTTGCCGACCGGCGCGATCTCGCGCGCCTATGGACGGCGCACAGCCTTCATGATCGGCACCTTCTGCGGCGCGCTGACCGGCGCGCTCGGTGCCTGGGCGATCCTGCACTCTGCGTTCTGGCTGTTCTGCTGTGCGACCTTCCTCGGCGGGCTCTATGGCTCGGTGGCGCAGTCCTATCGCTTCGCAGCCGCCGACGGCGCCAGCACCGCGTTCCGGCCCAAGGCGGTGTCGTGGGTGATGGCCGGCGGCGTGTTCGCCGGCGTGCTCGGTCCGCAGCTCGTGCAATGGACCATGGATATCTGGCCGCCCTATCTGTTCGCCTTCTCCTTCGTGGTGCAGGCCCTCGTCGCGCTGGTGGCGATGGCGGTGCTGTCGGGCGTCGACGCGCCGAAGCCTGCACCCGCCGATCTGCATGGCGGCCGCCCGCTGCTCGAGATCGCGCGGCAGCCGCGCTTCATCGCGGCTGCACTGTGCGGCGTGATCGCCTATCCGATGATGAACCTGGTGATGACCTCGGCGCCGCTCGCCATGAAGATGTGCGGGCTCTCGGTCAGCGATTCCAATTTCGGCATTCAGTGGCACATCGTGGCGATGTACGGTCCGAGCTTCTTCACCGGCTCCTTGATCGCGCGGTTCGGCGCGCCGCGCATCGTCGCGCTCGGGCTGCTTCTGGAGGCTGTCGCTGCGACGATCGGGCTGTCCGGCATCACGGCGCCGCACTTCTGGGCGACCTTGATCGTGCTGGGCGTGGGCTGGAATTTCGCGTTCGTCGGCGCCTCGGCGCTGGTCTTGGAGACGCACCGGCCGCAGGAGCGCAACAAGGTGCAGGCATTCAACGACTTCCTCGTCTTCGGCATGATGGCGATCGGCTCGTTCTCTTCCGGCCAGCTGCTCGCGCATTACGGCTGGAACGCGGTCAACATGGTGGTGTTCCCGCCGGTGCTGCTCGGAATTGCCGTGCTGTCGTTTGTTTCATTCGCGAAGCGCCGGGCAAAATTGCGCGCGGTGGACGAGATTCCCGATATGGGCGAGTGAGGCGGAGTTCTGCTGCCAATTGCTGACACTTCGATCCGCTTCGAAATGAACGGCTTGCAACGCGGCTTACATCGTGAGACCGGATCATTCCGGTCATGATGATGTGAGAAGCAAACAAGAAAATGGACGCATCCTCATTCGCGACGCCTGATGAAGCTGCGCTGCGCTACGACGGCTGGCGCATCGTCGTCGTCTGCTTCCTGCTCGCGACCTTCGGCTGGGGGCTCGGCTTCTACGGGCAGAGCGTCTACGTCGCGGAGTTGCAGCGGCTGCACGGCTGGCCGGCCTCGCTGATCGCGTCGGGCACGACCTTCTTCTATCTGTTCGGCGCGGCGCTGGTGGCCTTCGTCAGCGAGGCGATCAAGGCGTTCGGTCCGCGCAGATGCCTGCTCGCCGGCACGCTGGCGATGGCTGCCGCAGCGGTCGCGATCGGCGAGGTGCGTGCGCCCTGGCAGCTTTATCTGGCCGACGCCCTGCTGGCGTTCGGCTGGGCCGGCACCAGCCTCGGCATTATCACCAACACACTCGGCCTGTGGTTCGACACCAAACGCGGCATGGCGATCAGCCTGGCGCTGAACGGCGCGAGCTTTGGCGGCATCGTCGGCGTGCCGCTGCTGGTGGCGGGGATCGGCACCTTTGGATTTTCGGGCGCGATGATCACTGCCGCCGCAGCGCTGGTCGTGGTGATGGTGCCGGTGATCCTGATTTTCGTGGGAAAGCCGCCGGCTCATCTCCACGCCGTCACCGTGGCGGCTACGGATGCGCCGTCGGCGACGCAAATCCGGGCCCGGGCGCTGCGCGACGTCAAGTTCCTCTCGATCTCAATCGCCTTCGCACTGGTGCTGTTCGCCCAGGTCGGCTTCATCGTCCACCTGATCTCGTTCCTCGATCAGGTGATCGGCCGCGAGCGCGCGACATTGGCGATGGCGCTGCTGACGGCGATGGCCGTGGTCGGCCGCGTCTCGTTCTCCTTCGTGATCGATCAACTCAACCAGCGGCTGGCGTCAGCGGTGTCGTTCGTCAGCCAAGCGATCGCGCTTGCCGTCATCATCAACCTGCACAACGATGTCATCATGATCGCGGCCTGCGGGCTGTTCGGCTTCTCGGTCGGCAATCTCATTACATTGCCGTCATTGATCATCCAGCGCGAGTTCGACCCCCGCGCCTTTGGCGTGCTGGTCAGCCTGGTTACCGCGATCAACCAGATCACCTATGCGTTCGGTCCCGGCGTGATCGGCCTGCTGCGCGACGTCTCCGGCAGCTACACGCTGCCGTTCTACGGCTGCATCGGCCTCGAGCTGGTCGCGGCGGTGGCGATTATGGTGCGGGGTAAGTAGCCCAGATGGAGCGAAGCGTAATCCGGGACCAGTGTCTCCTCGTGGAGAGGACCCCCGGATTGCGCTTCGTTCCATACGGGCTACGGGCCTTACGCCACCCGTTGCTTCAGCAGATCCTCGAGATCGAGCCGTTTCGTGACCATCGCCAGCTTGCCGTCGGCGTCGCGCGGCCATTCCGCCTCGGGCCTGTCCCAATAGAGCTCGACGCCGTTCTCGTCGGGATCGCGCAGATACAGCGCGTGGCTGACGCCGTGGTCGCTGGCGCCGTCGAGCGGGATGCCGGCCGAGAGCACGCGGTGCAGCGCATCGGCAAGCGCCGGGCGCGTCGGATAGAGGATCGCGGTGTGGTATAGTCCGGTGCTGCCGGGCGGCGGCGGGTGGCCGCCTTTGCTCTCCCAGGTGTTGAGCCCGATATGGTGGTGATAGCCGCCGGCCGAGATGAACGCGGCGCCGGAGCCCATGCGCTGCTGCAATTCGAAGCCAAGCACGCCGCAATAGAAGCCGAGCGCGCGGTCGAGATCGGCGACCTTGAGGTGGACATGCCCGATCCGCGTGCCCGCGATGATGGGTGGATTCTGCGACATGTCATGGCTCCGTTGTTGGCTCTGACCCGACATCTAAGCCTCGGTCCGGAGATTGGGTACTGATCCGATTGGAAATCCATCGTTTCCAAATCGGAAACCTCGGCTCGCCCCGCCAGCGGGGAGAGATCAAGCCAGCTCCGACAATTCGCCGCCGGGCACCTGGAATTCAAACGTGTTCAGCGTCATCGACACCATCGTGTAGTAGCCGCACAGTCCGATGATCTCGACGACGCCGCGCAAGGTCAGCAATTCCACCGCCTCGTCATAGAGTGCCCTGGCGACGCCATGGCCTTCGTGCAGCGATTTGGCGACCTCGTAGATCATCTTGGCCTTCGGGTCGTCGAAGGTCGGAATGCGGCGCACGCGGATGTCCTCGATGATCTTCGGATCGAGCCCGCCCTTCAGCGCGAGGCGCTTGTGCGCGTACCATTCGTAATGTGCGGTCCAGTGCCGCGCAGTGACGAGGATCGCGATCTCCGACAGTTTCGGCGGGAAGATGGTGTCGAAGCGCAGCACCTCGCCGAGCCGCGTGGCATGCCGCGCCATGTCGGGGCTGTTGAGCCAGGCCATCATCGGCGCCGGGGGCGCGCCGCGCTTGCCCGCGATCGACTCGTCGTAAACTTCTTTTTGCGCCGGGTTCATTTCGCCAGGCGGAAGCAGCTTGATCCGCATGTCCGTTTCCCCTTGTTTTTCAATTGTTACTGCTTTCGCGCATACACCCGATCGTGCAGGCTGACCATTGCAACGATGGTATGGCGCTGACGCGGGGCATATTGAATTCGACGGGCGCGCAGGGCTAAGGTCTAAACCAATTCGTCGATTTTTGAGTGGAAACGCACGATGGCTGACCTGGAGACATTCCGCGCTGAGACGCGCGCCTGGCTGGAGCAGAACTGCCCGCCCGAGATGCGCAAGCCAATGACCTCGGATGGCGATACGTTCTGGGGCGGCCGCAACGCAAAGTTCTCGTCAGAGGCACAGCGCGTCTGGTTCGAGCGCATGCGCGACAAGGGCTGGACCGTGCCGCATTGGCCGAAAGAATATGGCGGCGGCGGCCTCGACGGCGAGCAGGCCAAGATCGTGCGCCAGGAGATGGCTGCGATCGGTGCGCGCCAGCCGCTCACCTCGTTCGGCATCTCGATGCTGGGGCCGGCGCTGCTCAAATACGGCACCGAGGAGCAGAAGAAGGAGCATCTGCCCAAGATCACCGCGGGCCTGATCCGCTGGTGCCAGGGCTATTCCGAGCCGAACGCCGGCTCCGATCTCGCCTCGCTGCAAACCCGCGCCGAGAGCGACGGCGACCACTACATCATCAACGGCCAGAAGATCTGGACGTCCTACGCCAATTACGCCGACTGGATATTCTGCCTGGTGCGCACCGATCCCGCGGCGAAGAAGCATGACGGCATCAGCTTCATCCTGTTCGACATGACGTCGCAAGGCGTCTCGACCAAGCCGATCCTCCTGATCTCCGGCTACTCGCCGTTCTGCGAAACTTTCTTCGACAATGTGCGCGTGCCGAAGGCGCATGTCGTGGGCACGGTCAATCGCGGCTGGGATGTCGCGAAGTATCTACTGCAGCACGAGCGTGCGATGATCTCGGGCATGGGCGAGCGCGGCGTCGGCCGGCCGCTCGGCCAGATCGCCGCCGATTCGGTCGGCGCCGACGCGCAGGGCAGGCTCGACGACGCCCAGCTGCGCAGCCAGATCGCGACCTTCGAGGTCGACGAGGCGGCGCTCGCCGCGGCCGCCGAACGCGCAGTCGATCTTGCCAAGGCCGGGCAGTCGCATCCGGCGTTCTCGTCGGCGATGAAATATTACGGCACCGAGCTCAATAAGCGCCGCTACGAGATCCTGATGTCGGCCGGCGGCATCGACGCGCTGGAATGGGACAGCGAGCGCTCCCGTGGCGGCGCCCGGCCGCGCGCCTGGCTGCGGACCAAGGCGAACTCGATCGAGGGCGGCACCAGCGAGGTGATGCTCGGCATCGTCGCCAAGCGCATCCTCGACCTGCCGGGGGCGTAGCCACCGTCGTTCCGGGGCGGCGCGCAGCGACGAACCCGGAACCTCGAGATTCCGGGTTCGATGCTGCCGCATCGCCCCGGAATGACGAACTCACAGACTTGTTTCGAACGTCAGATCGGACCCTCAATGGCCCTCGTCCTCACCGAAGAACAAACCCTGCTGCGCGACAGCGCGCGCGGCCTCATCAGCGACAAGGCGCCGGTGTCGCATCTGCGCGAGCTTCGCGATGCCAAGGATGCCACCGGTTTCTCCCGCGAGCTCTGGACAACCTTTGCCGAGATGGGCTTCTCAGGCCTGCTGGTGCCGGAGCAATTCGGCGGCAGCGGGCTCGGCTGCGTCGAGGCCGGCATCGTGATGGAGGAGATCGGCCGCACTTTGATGCCGTCGCCGTTCCTCTCGACCTCGGTGGTCGCGGCATCGGCGATTGCTCGCGGCGGCAGCGAGGCGCAGAAGGCGCAGCATCTGCCGAAAATCTCCGACGGCTCGCTGCTTGCGGCGCTCGCAATCGACGAGGGTGCCAAGCATCGCCCGCTGCAAACCAGGCTGCAGGCCGCGCGCGCCGGCAACGGCTTCAAGCTCTCCGGCGACAAGGCCTTCGTCGTCGATGGCCACACCGCCGATCTGTTGATCGTCGCGGCGCGCACGGCGGGGGCCGCGGGCGAAAAGAACGGGCTGACTCTGTTCCTGGTCGATCCCAAGGCGAAGGGGCTCGCGGTCGAGCGCACTGCGATGGTGGATTCCCACAATGCGGCAAGGCTCGTGTTCGACAATGTCGAGGTCAACGCCGACGGCGTGCTCGGCGAGGTCGACCAGGGTTTTGGGTTGCTCGAGGGCGTGCTCAATATCGGCCGCGGCGCGGTCGCCTCCGAGATGGTGGGTTTGACCGAGGAGGTGTTCGGCCGCACCGTGACCTACCTCAAGGAACGCAAGCAGTTCGGCAAGGCGATCGGCGAATTCCAGGCGCTGCAGCACCGCGCCGCGCAGCTCTATATCGAGATCGAGATCACCCGCGCCGCCGTGCTGAAGGCGTTGCAGGCGCTCGATGCCGACGTCGACAAGGCGGCCACTGCCGTCTCGGTTGCCAAGGCGCGCGCCGGCACCACAGCGACGCTGGCGGTGCAGGAAGGCGTGCAGATGCATGGCGGCATGGGCATGACCGACCAGTTCGACATCGGCTTTTTCATGAAGCGTGCCCGCGTCTGCCAGGAGCTGTTCGGCGACAGCAATTTCCACGCCGACCAGCTGGCGCGCGGCAAGGGGTATTGATGGCACGCTTGTGCCCCACGCACGCTGTCATCGCCCGGCTTGACCGGGCGACCCAGTGTTCCAGAGACAGTTGTGCTTGAGCGGATAAGCCGCGGCGTACTGGATCACCGTACTGGATCACCCGCATTCGCGGGTGATGACAACCTGTGAGTGGGCGACTGTTGCGCGCCTAATAGCTACCTGATCGGCGGCGCGTACTGGACGCCGCCGGCGTTCCAGAGCTGGTTCATGCCGCGCGGGATCTTGAGCTTGGAGTCGGCGCCGACGTTGCGGTCATAGACCTCGCCGTAATTGCCGACATGGCGGATGATGCGCACCGCCCAGTCCTTGGTCAGGCCGAGGTCCTCGCCGTATTCGCCTTCAGTGCCGACCAGTCGCATCACTTCGGGCTTCTTCGACTTCAGCGCCTCGTCGATGTTCTTTGAGGTGACGCCGAGCTCCTCGGCGTTGATCATGGCGTAGAGCGTCCATTTCACGATCATCATCCAGTCGTCGTCGCGCTGGCGCACCACCGGTGCCAGCGGCTCCTTGGAGATGATGTCGGCCAGGATCACGTGGTCGTTCGGCTTGGAGAGGTTCAGCCGCAGCGCATAGAGCTGCGAGGCGTCCGACGTCAGCGTGTCGCACTGGCCGGAATCATAGGCCTTCACGACATCGTCCAGCTTGTCGAACTTCATCTCCGTGTACTTCATGTTGTTGGCACGGAAATAGTCGGCGAGGTTGAGCTGGGTCGTGGTGCTGCCCTGCACGCAGACCTTGCTGCCGTTGAGATCGAGCGCGGAATCGATGTTGCGCGAGCGCGGAATCATGAAACCCTGGCCGTCATAATAGGCGACCGCCGGGAAATAGAGGTCGTAATTGACCTCCCGCGACATGCTCCAGGTCGAGTTGCGGGAGAGGATGTCGACCTTGCGGTTCTGCAACTCCTTGAAGCGCTCGCTGGCGTCGAGCGGGACGAACTTCGCCTTCGACGGATCGTCGAAGATCGCGGAAGCCACCGCGCGGCAGAAATCGACGTCGAAGCCGGTCCAGTTGCCTTTGTCGTCGGGGATCGAGAAGCCGGGCAGCCCTTTGTTGACGCCGCACAGCACCTCGCCGCGGCGGATGGTGCGCTTCAGCGTGCGGGTGTCGTAACGTTCATAGGTGATGGCAGCGGCCGCAACCAGCGCGGCGACCGCGAGCCCGATCGTCAGGCCGCCTCGAAATGTACGCATGGATTTTCTCTCTCGAATGATCGGGAAAACGGGGCAGGTATCGAAAGCGGGCGGGAGGTTAGAGTTCAGGCTTCTGCCGGATGATCACCTTGGTGCCGACGGGGACACGTTCATACAGATCGGCGACGTCGGCATTGACCAGGCGGAAGCAGCCGGAGGAGATGGCGGTGCCGATGGTGTCGGGCTGATTGGTGCCGTGGATGCGGTAGACCGTGGTGCCGAGATACATCGCGCGCGCGCCGAGCGGATTGCCCGGGCCGCCGGCCATGAAGCGGGGCAGGTAGGGCTGGCGTGCGATCATCTCCGGCGGCGGGGTCCAGTCCGGCCATTCCGCCTTGCGGGTGATGTTCACGAGGCCCTGCCACTGAAAGCCGTCGCGGCCGACGCCGATGCCGTAGCGCAGCGCACGGCCATTGCCCTGCACCAAATAGAGGTGGCGTTCGGCGGTGGAGATGATGATGGTGCCCGGCGCCTCGTTGGTCCGGTAGTACACCACCTGCTTCTGCCATTCCGGGTCGAGCTGATAGTTCTCATCCGGGACCAGACCGGGCTGGTCGGTGTCCGGGCGGCCTTGGGCGAAACCTTGCGATGTCGACAGCGCAAGAGTGGTGGCGGCGGCCAGCATCCAGACCAGGTGACGAAGGTTCGTCATGCAAAGCTCTCCTTGTTGGCGCACGGCCAAATGGTTGCTCCACCCAAATCGCAGGAGCATCAAATCTCAGTGACAGCTTGATGGCAAGTTTAGGGCGAGCAGAGGTTGTAGCTCGCTGTATTGCCTCTGCTTTTTGTTCATCTGTGCCGATGCTCCACCGCCCGGCCCGCCTCATTTCGGTGCGATCCAGATTCGCAAGAGGAGGGAAATCAGGGCCACCGTTCCGACGCCACCGAGCCAGAGCGCCACGAACCACAGCAGGCGCTGCCCGAGCGGCCGCAGATCCGGATCCGGCGGCATCAGTGATACCCATGCCCGGGCTGCACCTTGCCGCGGAACACCCAATAGGCCCAGGCGGTATAGCCGAGGATCAGCGGGACCAGCACCGCGACCCCGAACAGCATGAAGATCTGGCTGTTCTCGGGGGCGGCCGCCTGCCAGATCGTGATGCTCTGCGGCACGATGAACGGGTACATGCTGATGCCGAGCCCGGCATAGGACAGCGCAAACAGCGCGAGCGTCAGGAAGAACGGCTGCAGGTCGTTTTTATTGCTCAGCGCGCGCAGCAATAGCGCGGTGACGGCGGCGACCGCGATCGGCACCGGCGCGGTCAGGATGATGTTCGGCCAGGCGAACCAGCGATGGGTGTATTGCACGTGCAGGAAGGGCGTCGCGATGCTGACCGCGCCGATCGCGCACAGCATCGCGATCAATAGCACCCAGCTCAGATGATAGGCGCGGTCGCGCAATTGGCCGTCGGTCTTCAGCACCAGCCAGGTCGCGCCCAACAGTGCGTAGCCGATCACGAGCGCAGCGCCGGTCAGGATGCTGAACGGCGTCAGCCAGTCCCACCAGCCGCCGGCATAATGACGTCCCTCGACATGGATGCCTTGCAGGATGGCGCCGAGCGCAATGCCCTGCGCCAGCGTCGCGACCAACGAACCGCCGGCAAAGGCGATATCCCACTTGTTGCGCTCCTTCTGGGTGCGCCAGCGGAATTCGAAGGCGACGCCGCGGAACACGAGCCCCAGCAGCATCGCGATGACCGGCGTATAGAGCGCCGGCATCAGCACTGAATAGGCCAGCGGAAACGCCGCCATCATGCCGCCGCCGCCGAGCACCAGCCAGGTCTCGTTGCCGTCCCACACCGGCGCCACGGTGTTCATGATGACGTCGCGATCGGCCTTCTGCGGAAACAGCGGGAACAGGATGCCGAGCCCGAGATCGAAGCCGTCCATCACGACATAGACGAACACGGCAAAGGCGATGATGAACGCCCAGATCGTCGCGAGGTCGATCATCGTGCGCCCTCCACGGCTGCGCCCGCGGCCGGCGTGATGCCGGCGGCGCGGGCCGGAACGTCCTGCGACGGGCCCTGCTCGCCGGGATGCGGCGGCTGCGCCATCAGGCGGAGGATGTAGACCACGCCCGCGATGAACACGGTGAAATAGACGATGACGAAGGCGAGCAGCGAGGAGCCGACCGCGGGCGCGGCCAGCGGCGAGGCGGCGTCAGTGGTGCGCAGCAGCCCATAAACGGTGAAAGGCTGGCGCCCGGTCTCGGTGGTGATCCAGCCCGCCAGCACGGCGACGAAGCCGGCCGGGCCCGTCAGCACCGCGAAGCGATGCAGCAGCGGTGTCTGGTACAGCGTCCCGCGCCAGCGCATCACGAGGCTGAACAGGCCGAGCCCCAGGATCAGGAAGCCGAGCCCGACCATGACGCGGAACGACCAGAAGGTGATCGGCACCGGCGGCCAGTTCTCCCGCGGCACGGTGTCGAGGCCGGCCAGCGGCGCATTGAGGTCATGTTTCAAGATCAGCGACGAGAGCTTTGGCACCTCGATCGCGTACTTCACCTTCGCGTCGGCCATGCTCGGCCAGCCGAACAGCACCAGCGGTGCGCCGTCCGGATGGCTCTGGAAGTGACCCTCCATCGCCATCACCTTGGCGGGCTGGTGCTCCAGCGTGTTGAGGCCGTGCTGGTCGCCGGCGAGGATCTGGATCGGTGCCACGAGCGTGGCCATCCACATCGCCATCGAGAACATCACGCGGGGACCTGCGAGATGCGGGTCGCGCAGCAGGTGCCAGGCGCCGACCGCGCCGACCACGAGCGAGGTGGTCAGGTAAGCCGCCAGCACCATGTGCACCAGGCGGTAGGGGAATGACGGGTTGAAGATCACCTTCAGCCAACTGGCGACGACGAACTGGCCGTCGGCATTGACGGCATAGCCGGTCGGCGTCTGCATCCAGGAATTGGCCGAGAGGATCCAGAACGCCGAGATCAGCGTGCCGGTCGCGACCATCAATGTCGCGACGAAATGCAGCCTCGGGCCGACGCGCTTCAGGCCGAACAGCATCACGCCGAGGAAGCCCGCCTCGAGGAAGAACGCGGTCAGCACCTCATAGGCCATCATCGGGCCGATCACGGGACCGGTCTTGTCGGCGAAGGCCGCCCAGTTGGTGCCGAACTGGTAGGACATCACGATGCCCGACACCACGCCCATGCCGAAGGCGACCGCGAAAATCTTCAGCCAGTAATTGAACAGGTTGATGTAGACCTCGCGCCCGGTCGCGAGCCACAGCGCCTCCAGCACCGCGAGATAGCTGGCGAGCCCGATCGAGAATGCGGGGAATACGATGTGGAACGACATCGTGAAAGCAAACTGCGCGCGGGCCAGCGCGACCGCATCCCAGCCTTCGAACATCACGCACCGTCCGTCGTCGATTTCGGCGCGATCACGTTCGGGATCGCGCATTCCCGGCGCGGAGCCTACCACGCCGGGAATGACGACAATACTGGGCGGTTTGTCCAATTCGCCGATGGATTGGACGATCAGCTATTGGCATTAAGCAACCGCGCGATGGTGCGGTCGATCTCGTCGTACCGCCCTTCGCCGTCGTGCTGGAACACGATCTTGCCGTTCTGGTCGATGATGTATTGCGCCGGCCAATACTGGTTGCCGTAGGCGTTCCAGGTCTGCGAATTGTTGTCCTGCGCGACCGGATAGGTGATGCCGTGCCGCTTCAGCGCCGCCTGGACGTTGGAGGCCGAGTGCTCGAACGGGAATTCCGGCGTGTGGACGCCGACCACGACGAGGCCGCGGTCCCGGTACTTTGAATAAAGTTCGGTGACATGCGGCAGCGTGTTGACGCAGTTGACGCAGCCATAGGTCCAGAAGTCCACCAGCACGACCTTGCCGCGCAGGTCGGCGAGCTTCAGCGGCTGCGAGTTGAACCAGCTGCTGATGCCGACGAAATCGGGCGCGGTCTGCGTGGCGGTCGTCGTTGCGGCGAATGTGATCGGCCGCGCCGGAGCATCGGCCTCGGAGCAGAGGCCGGGGATCACGGCGCCGCCGACGCCAAGGCCGGCAACGAGCGCAGAGACGGCAAGCAAGCGCAGGGACATCGATATCTCCTCTTGGATTTACAGGCCGATCTGGCCGTTGGGATAAAACTGCGTCAGCCACGCCACGATCAGCGTGTCGTATTGCAGGTAGGACAGCGCGGCGAAGGCGATGATGACGATGCCAAAACCCTGCTGCAGCCGCGGTGCGATCCGCGCGAGGCTGCGCACGCGGGTGGTGACGGCCTGCCCGCCATAGGCGATCGCAAGCATCGGGATCGCCGCGCCGATCGCGTAGGTGACGAGCTGCAGGCTCGCCCACGCCGTATCCTTCGAGGTCGCGACGATGGTCAGGATCGAGCCGAGCACCGGACCCGCGCAGGGTGTCCACACCAGGCCGAGCGTCGCGCCGAGCACGAAGCCGCCGAACAGGCCCTGCGACGGCATCGCGTTGCCGAGGCTGCCGCCGGTGAGGCCGGCCAGCCTGGACGTCAGAAATTCGAACGGCGCCGGCCAGATCATCAACAGGCCGAAGCCGGCGAGCAGGACCGCGGCGCCGGTCCGCAGCACGTTCGGATCGAAATCGAAGGCGCGCGTGATCGCGCTCAGCAGCAACGCCACGATGGAGAATGACATCACGAAGCCGAGCGCGATCATCGCGGGCCGCGCCTTGCGGGTCTGGCCTATCGATACCCCAAGCAGGATCGGCAGCATCGGCAGGGTGCAAGGTGCGGCGACAGTCACGACGCCGGCAAGCAGGGCAAGGGCAAGGCTGAGCATCGTGATCCATCCATCAGGCGTCCCGGCTCGCCAGAGGGCCGTGCCGGGGACGCCTGATGTTCTTCGCGTGCGTGAGGTGGGCCGTTACGGCGGCGGGGGCCCGGCGACCGTCACGTCTGTGTGAGACGCGCTGCGCGCCACTTCACGCGGGCAGGATCCGAATTCGCGGGACCAAATCCCCAAAAATGGAGCGACCCGGCTGGGGGGCATCCCGGCCGGGTCGTTGGAGGTCTCTTGGGAGGTAGAAACTAGGGAAGTTCGAAATCCGATGGCTATGGGTGTAACGGGGAAGTCTTTCCAGGTGATGTCGTGCTGTGTTTCAATTGTTTCGTCGCCTGATGTTTTTGACTTCGCGTGCGATGGGTCTAAGGGACCAAAAATTTCCGTTAAGCTATTGAAGTTTCGCCTATTTATGCCGCAACGCTGTCCACGCCGGCACCCCTGAGCAGGTCGGCGAGTTGCTTGCGGGCATAGAACATGCGGGTCTTCACCGTGCTCTGCGGGATGCCGATGATCAGCCCGGCCTCCTCGACCGACTTCTCATGGTAGTAGACGAGGTTGATGATCTCGCGGTGGGCCGGCGACAGCTTGGCGACGCAGGCGCGCAGGATCTCGCTGGTGGTGGCGCGGTCGAGCGAGGCTTCCGGCGTATCGGCGCCGTCGGCGATCTCCAGCACGTCGTCCTGGTCGATGTCCTCGTGCTTGCGCTGGCGCAGCGCGGTCAGCGCCTTGAAGCGGGCGATCGACAGCAGCCAGGTCGAAACCTGCGACCGGCCCTCGAACTGGGCGGCGGTGCGCCAGACGTCCAGGAACACCTGGCTCACCAGGTCTTCGGCCATCGTGGTGTCGCGCACCATGCGCAGCACGAAGCGGTAAACCCGCACATTGTGGCGGCAATAGAGGGTGTGCATCGCGGTGCGGTGACCCTTGGCGATACTCTCGAGCAGCATTTCATCCGAGGTCGCGCGGGCAGCGGCAATATGCTTGTTGGCTGCGGCGTTGATGGCAATGACTTTCGGCATGACGGGCTCCCAATTCGCCGTTTGGCGGCGGTTCGTTGGGAGAATTGTTAGTTAGCCCCCGTTTCCGGATGTCTGCGCCAAAAGCGGAAAATGGTTTCGTGACCGGGAGAATTGTTTCGTCGGCCGCCTGGCGACGAAACATTCAGGGCAAAAAGCCCAATAATTTCAATGCGCAGAAAATTCGACGGACCGGATTCGCCCCGGTTGGAACGAATCCGGCCGTGACTTTTGGCACTATCGAAAGTGCTATTCGGCTGCCTGCAGCTTAGGCGCTGCCTTTTTCGGGGCGATCCAGAACGCGTCAGGCCGCTCGAACAGGAAATTGGCCCGCGCCGCCAGCGCTAGGCGCCAGATCAGTAGCGAGCCGGCGACCCCGATCGCGGTCACGATCAGCGAGACCCATCCGATGTCGTGGATCACGTCGATGTGCAGCAGCACGGTCCGCGCCGCGGCCATCGGCAGGAAAAACGCCAGGTAGATCACGATCGAATGCTCGCCGCAGAAGCGCAGGACATTGAGCCAATGCGCGCGCGCCAGGAGCGTGCCGATCACGACGATCGCGCAGGCGCCGGCAAGGCCCAGCGCCAGCGAGATGATCGGCCATTCGCTCAACTCGAGCGCGACCAGGCCGGCATTGACCAGCGCCCAGAACCCAAGCCCGAGCAGCGCAAGCAGCGGCCGCGCCCGCGCGCGGTCCGACAGCGCGAAGACGTAGTCGGCCATGATGTAGCCGGTGAAGAAATAGACGAAGCGGGCGCAGAACTCGTCGATCGCGGTCCAGCCGGTCGCAACATGCATCGTCTCGAGGGTGGCTGCGATCAGCCAGATGACGAGGGGGTGAACGTTGCGTGTCAGTTTGGTGACGACGAAGAAGATCGGCAGCAGGTAGATGAACCACAACGTGCCGAACGGCTCGATGAAGGATTCGAGATACAGCAGCCCGACGTCGCCCCAGCCCGATTCAGCAGCCAGCGATGGCGCCTTGAAGCCGAACTGGATCGTCACCCACAGCACATAGAAATAGGTGAAGTGCATCACCTTGCGGTCGAGATAGGTGCGCCAGTCGCGGCCGATCACGATGGGAAGAAAAAGCCCGGAAATCATGAAAAAATCCGGCATCCGGAACGGCTTCGCGAACATCACGACATAGTGCATGAAGCCGGTCTGGTCGGCGGCCTTCTCGACGCCGAGCACTGAGTGCATCATCACCACCATGACGATGCAGATGCCCTTGGCATAGTCGACCCAATCGACACGCCCGCTCTCGCTCCCGAGGGAACGATCTGTCAGGGCTGGTGTGCCGTTTACGGTCATCTTTGTCCTGTTTCGGCCGGATCGGGCGCATCATCCGCCGGATCGGTTGCTTTCTCCTTTATTCATACAAATGACATGCCGCGGCGGACGTGCTTTTCCACATTTCCCTGAGGCAGCAAATGTTCTAAGAGGCCCACGAATCCGGGGATCGTCAACCAATAGGAAGCGGGTTGTTTCATGCGCATTGCCATGATTGGCACGGGTTATGTGGGGCTGGTGTCGGGCGCCTGTTTTGCGGATTTCGGTCACCACGTGACCTGCGTCGACAAGGATGCCGGCAAGATCGCAGCACTTCATCGCGGTGAGATCCCGATCTTCGAGCCCGGCCTCGATGCGCTGGTCGCGGCCAATGTGAAAGCCAGGCGACTCGAATTCACCACCGACCTGGCGCCTGCGGTTGCGGAAGCCGATGCGGTCTTCATCGCGGTCGGCACGCCGTCGCGGCGCGGCGATGGCCACGCCGACCTGACCTATGTCTATGGCGCCGCGCGCGAGATCGCAGCCGCCCTGAAGGGCTTCACCGTGGTCGTCACCAAGTCGACCGTGCCGGTCGGCACCGGCGACGAGGTCGAGCGGTTGATCCACGAGACCAATCCGGCGGCCGAATTCGTGGTCGCCTCCAATCCGGAATTCCTGCGCGAGGGCGCCGCGATCCGCGACTTCAAGTTCCCCGACCGCATCGTGGTCGGCACCTCGGATGAGCGTGGGCGCAAGGTGCTCGGCGATGTCTACCGGCCGCTGTCGCTCAACCAGGCGCCGCTGATGTTCACGGCGCGGCGCACCGCGGAGCTGATCAAATACGCCGCCAATGCCTTCCTCGCCACCAAGATCACCTTCATCAACGAGATCGCGGATTTATCCGAGAAGGTCGGCGCCGACGTGCAGGAGGTCGCGCGTGGCATCGGGCTCGACAACCGCATCGGCTCGAAATTCCTGCACGCGGGGCCGGGCTTCGGCGGTTCCTGCTTCCCGAAGGACACCCGCGCGCTGATCAAGATCGCGCAGGACTATGATGTGCAGCTGCGCATCGTGGAGGCCGTGCTCGGCGTCAATGACAACCGCAAGCGCGCGATGGCGCGCAAGGTCGCGAGCCTCTCCGGCGGCAATCTGCGCGGCAAGACCATCGCGGTGCTCGGCCTGACCTTCAAGCCCGACACCGACGACATGCGCGAGGCGCCGTCGATCCCGCTCGTCACCGGCCTTCTCGACATGGGCGCGAAGGTGCGCGCGCATGATCCGGTCGGTATGGAGCAGGCCCGCAAGGAGCTGCCCGATATCGAGTATTGCGACGATCCCTATGCCTGCGTGAAGGGCGCGGACGCCATGGTCGTGGTCACCGAATGGGTGCAGTACCGCACGCTCGACCTCGATCGGCTGAAGGCGGAATTGAAGCAGCCGGTCGTGGTCGACCTGCGCAACATCTACCGGCCCGAGGACATGGCCGCGCACGGCTTCGCCTATGAGAGCGTCGGCCGCGCGCCGGTGACGCGGGCCTAAGCCTCAATACCGCTGTTATACCCCGCCAAGGCGGGGTATCCAGTACGCCCGGTCGTCATGGCCGGACACGACGGTGGTTACTGGATCACCCGCTTTCGCGGGTGATGACGGATAAGTCTTTTGCCTCGCACCTTCGATAGCCCGCTCCCGATCGATGCCGTGCTCGACGATCTCGACCGCACGCTCGATCGTCATAACGCCGCGGTGCTGGTGGCGCCGCCCGGCGCCGGCAAGACCACGCGGGTGCCGCTGGCGCTGCTGGATGCGCCCTGGGCCAGGGGCAAGAAGATCATCATGCTGGAGCCGCGCCGCATCGCGGCGCGCGCCAGCGCCGAGCGGATGGCCAAGACGCTCGGCGAGCGCGCCGGCGAAACCGTCGGCTACCGGGTGCGCTTCGGCTCGAAAGTGTCGCGTGCGACGCGGATCGAGGTCGTCACCGAAGGCATCTTCGCGCGGCAGATCCTCGATGATCCCGAGCTCAACGGCGTCGCCGCCGTGCTGTTCGACGAATTCCACGAGCGCTCGCTCGATGCCGATCTTGGCCTCGCGCTGGCGCGTGATGCGCAGACCGGTCTGCGCGAGGATTTGCGCATCCTCGTGATGTCGGCGACGCTCGACGGCGCGCGCGTCGCGAGATTGCTCGGCGACGCGCCGGTGGTCGAGAGCGAGGGCCGCGCCTTTTCGGTCGAGACCCGCTATGTCGGCCGCAAGATCGATGTGCAGGTCGAGCGGCAGATGGCCGACACCATTGCCACGGCGCTACGCGCCGATGCCGGCTCGGTGCTCGCCTTCCTGCCGGGCGCTGCCGAAATCCGCCGCACCCAGAATTTCCTCGCCGAGCGCGTGCAGGATCCGTCCGTCGAGATCGTGCCGCTGTTCGGCGCGCTCGAGGCTACCGTGCAGGACCGTGCGATCGCGCCGGCGCCGAAGGGAATGCGAAAAGTCGTGCTTGCGACCTCGATCGCGGAGACATCGCTGACCATCCAGGGTGTCCGTATCGTGGTCGATTCCGGGCTTGCCCGGGTGCCGCGCTACGAGCCTGATATCGCGCTGACGCGATTGGAGACCGTGCGCGCCTCGCGCGCGGCGGTCGACCAGCGCCGCGGCCGTGCCGGCCGCGTCGAGCCGGGGGTCTGCTACCGGCTCTGGGACGAGCCGCAAACCGCCTCGCTCGCGGCCTACACCGCGCCGGAAATCCTGTCCGCCGATCTGTCCTCGCTGGTGCTCGATCTGGCGCAATGGGGCGTCAGCGATCCCTCGAGCCTGGCCTTCCTCGATCCGCCGCCTGCGCCGGCCTGGAAGGAAGCCACATCGCTGCTGGGCGAGCTCGGCGCGCTCGATGGCGATGGGCGGATCACCACGGAGGGCCACAGCTTGCGTGCGCTGGCGCTGCCGCCGCGGCTGGCGCGCATGATCGTGGATTCGGCGCGCTTCGGTGCGGCGGAGGAGGCGGCCGAGATCGCCGCCATCCTCACCGAGCGCGGGCTCGGCGGCGACAGCGTCGATCTCGATGCCAGGCTCGATCAGTTCCGCCGCGACCGCTCGCCACGGGGGGCGAGCGCACGCAGCCTGGCGCAGCGCTGGGCGGCGCAGGTCGATTCGCGCGACGCCGAGCAGAAGGCGCTCTCCACCGGCGTCATGCTGGCCTTTGCCTTCCCGGACCGGGTCGCGAAGAACCGGGGCAATGGCAGCTTCGTGCTGGCCAATGGCCGCGGCGCGGCGGTGGAGCAGACGTCGGCACTGGCGCGCGCGCCCTATATTGCCGTCGCCGAGCTGACCGGCACGGCGGCGAGCGGCCGCATCCTGCTGGCGGCGCCGATCGCGCTGGAGGAGATCGAGCAGCGCTTTGCCGACCAGATCGAGACCGTGGAAGAGGTGACCTTCGATCGTGGCGCCATGGCGCTGCGTGCGCGCCGCCGGCGTTCGCTGCATGCGATCACGCTGTCGGAGGCACCACAGCCGCTGTCGCCATCGGCCGAGACGGCGCGGATCTTCGCTGATGGCCTGATCGCGATAGGTCTCGACCGGCTGCCCTGGTCGAAGCAGGCGAAGCAATGGCGCGACCGCGTCATGTTCCTGCGCAAGGCCGAGGGCGAGGGCTGGCCCGATCTCGGCGACGACGCACTGGCCGCGCGCGCCGACGACTGGCTGGTGCCTGCGCTTGACGACAAGGCCGCGCTGAAAGACGTCTCCGCCGGCGATCTGTCGGACGCGCTGATGGCGCTGCTGCCCTGGGAACTGCGGGCACGGCTCGACCGCGAGGCGCCGACCCATTTCGAGGCGCCGACCGGCACCCAGCTCGCGATCGACTACGAGGCCGAGCAGGGGCCGACGATCGCCGTGCGGCTACAGGAGCTGTTCGGGCTCAACACCCATCCCTCGATCGCCAAGGGCGCGGTGCCCTTGGTGCTGGAACTGCTGTCGCCGGCGCAACGCCCGGTGCAGGTGACGCGCGACCTGCCGGGATTTTGGCGCGGCAGTTATGCCGCTGTTCGTTCCGACCTGCGCGGCCGCTATCCGCGCCACCCCTGGCCGGAGGATCCCGCCAGCGCGATGCCGACACGGCGGGTGAAACCGCGCGGCACCTGAAGGGTTGCGCTGGCAAGCGCCTCTAAACAGTGCTTAGATTTGTTGAACGGGATCAGGGGCTCGCACTTTGGGGAGGCTGCCTTGGAGATCAAGAATCCGGAGATCAAGAACGCATCGCCGTCGCTGTACAATGAGGATCTGGCGCCTGCGAAAGAACGCAACTGGGGCGCCTTCAGCATCTTCAACGTCTGGACCTCGGACGTGCACAGCCTCTGGGGCTACTATCTCGCCGCCAGCCTGTTCCTGCTCTGCGGCAGCTTCGTCAATTTCATCCTGGCGATCGGCGTCGGCTCGCTGGTGATCTTCGTGCTGATGAGCCTGATCGGCAATGCCGGGGTGCGGACCGGCGTGCCCTATCCGGTGCTGGCGCGTGCCTCGTTCGGCGTCTGGGGCGCCAACATTCCGGCGCTGGTGCGCGCGATCGTCGCCTGCTTCTGGTACGGCGCGCAGACCGCGGCCGCCTCGGGCGCGATCGTCGCGCTGCTGACCCGGATCGACAGCGTCAAGGCCTTCCACCAGTCTTCCCATCTGCTCGGCCATTCCACGCTCGAGGTGATCTGCTTCGTGGTGATCTGGGCGCTGCAACTCTTAATCATCCAGCGCGGCATGGAGACGGTGCGCCGCTTCCAGGATTGGGCCGGCCCGGCCGTGTGGCTGATGATGCTGGTGCTGGCGATCTATCTCTGCGTCGCCGCCGGCGGCATCTCGCTCACCGCGCCGATCCCGCAGGATGTGCTGTTGGAGAAAACCAAGGAAGCCGGCGTGCCCGGCGAGCCCGGCACGTTCCCGGCGCTCTGCGCGGTCGCCGCGACCTGGATCACCTATTTCGCGGCGCTCTATCTCAATTTCTGCGACTTCTCGCGCTACGCGCCGGACCCGGCCGCGGTGCGCAAGGGCAATATCTGGGGCCTGCCGGTCAATCTGATCCTGTTCTCGCTGGTCGCCGGCGTCACCACGATCGCGGCGTTCAACGTCTATCACGAGGTGCTGCTGCATCCCGACCAGATCTCGGCGAAGTTCGACAGCTGGTTCCTGGCGCTGCTCGCGGCAGTCACTTTTGCGGTGGCAACGCTCGGCATCAACGTCGTCGCCAACTTCGTTTCGCCGGCGTTCGATTTCTCGAACGTGTTCCCGCGCCATATCGACTTCAAGAAAGGCGGCTACATCGCGGCGCTGATCGCGCTGGTGCTGTATCCGTTCGCGCCGTGGGAGGGCAACGCGGCCTCGTTCGTCGGCCTGATCGGCGCGACCATGGGACCGATCTTCGGCATCATGATGGTCGACTATTATCTGATCGCCAAAGGCCGCGTGAATGTGCCGGCGCTCTACCAGGAGGACGGCGAATACCGCTTCCAGAACGGCTGGAACGTCAGCGCGCTGATTGCGGCTGCGATCGGCGCGCTGTTCTCGTCGATCCTGCCGAACTTCACCTCGCTGCTGCCGTCCTGGTGGGCGGTGTATGGCTGGTTCTTCGGCGTCGGCATCGCCGGCGCGGTGTATTATTTGCTGCGCGTCGCGATGCCGAGCCCGGTCGCAAAGACCGCCTGAAACCGCTGCGAAGCGCTGATTGAGAGGGGCCGATACCACTCGGCTCCTCAATCTGCGTTCTCGCGGGCTCGCATTAACTCTTCGCTCATCCTTTTCGCGAAAATGGCGGGCTCGTGCCCGCGGCCTCGCTCGCCGCCGGACGCGCCGCGTGGTCAAATTCCGTTTTCGGTTTTCTTAAGTGTGGCGTCATGCGTAACCTGATGATCTTCGCGGCCATCATGATCGGGCTGGGCACGGGTATGGCCCAGATCGCCAGCAAGATGACGCCGGCCGCCGCGACCACCGCGCGGCAGGCTGCCGCGCCCGCCGTCACCGTGGCGCAGGCCAGCGGTCGCACGCTGAGCATCTCCCGCGACCCGCGCGGCCACTTCCTCACCGACGGCCGCATCGAGGGCCAGCGCCTCGACTTCATGGTCGACACCGGCGCCTCGGTGGTTGCGCTGAACGAGACGTCCGCCGCGCGCTTCGGTCTGCGTCCGGTGCCGGGCGACTACACTTCGCGCGTCACCACCGCCAACGGCACCATCAAGGCCGCTCCCACCCGCATCGCGATGATCGATCTCGGCGGCCTCGTCGTGCGCGACGTCGACGCGCTGGTGCTGCCCGACGAAGCGCTCTCCGAGAATCTGCTCGGCCTCTCCTTCCTGTCGAAGCTGAAGCGCTTCGAATACAGCAACGGCAGGCTGGTGCTGGAGCAGTAGCCGCTGCGTCATGGTCCGCCGGCTCGGCCGGCCACGCCAAAGACCGGCGAAGCCTTACGTCAGGCGTTGCGCGACAGTGGTCCAGTATCGCGGATTGTCCGGCAGCTGAATGCGAACCCAGCGATAGGGTGCGCGCGCCCACGGCCTGATCTGCGGCGTTAAATTATCCAGCACCACATCTCCGCTCCTGGTTCGTACCAGCAGAACGAGATGATGCTCGCCTGACGGGATCGCGACCTCGCCGAGCAGCAAGATCCGCGCAGGCCAACCGCGCGTCAGAAGCCTGTGGCGCTTGGTGACCGCGTAGTCGTTGCAGTCGCCGCGCTCGGGATCGATGAGCCAGGTTTCTCTCGCCAGACCGCGTTCATTTCGTTCCGGAATGATGGCGCGATTGACGGTCAGGTTGACCTCGTTCAGCTCCGCCCATCGCGCCTCGGTCAGACGGATCGGGCCGCCGCGAAACAGTTTGTGCGCGCGGCATTCGTGTTCGTAGCGCAGGCAAAACAGGGTGTGCGACATCGGCGCAAGGGTCGGCGTCTCAAACCTGATGTGCTGGATCACCGACAACAGGCCGATCGGCATGCCCAACAATCCGGCATGGCAGGACGATGAGGCCACCATGATCGCGGTGGCTGCAATCGCAGCCAGAACCGGCATCCTGCGCATGCTTGTTCTCCCACATTCCGTCGCGGAGACAGTGCGAAGCAACGTTTTGCAAGCCGGCTCGATGATTAACCAAGCAGCGTCGGACGGCGCGGTGCTCAGGGAGTACTCGCCGTGCGAAGACGGAGTAATCCTTTGCGAAAGCCTTGCTGGCTTGCCTGATAGATGCGGACGGCGCGCGCATTGCAAAGACGCCGTGGCGCTCGCCGCTACCAATCTGCCGCAATTGGTGGCCATAAGGCGCCAACTTCACCTTCCGCCCGGCCCTGGTATCCGCTAAGGCTGCGGCGTTGCCCCTCTCATCTCACGACAAGGCCGTTGCCCGATGTTCCCCAAGCCGAAATCCGTGCTGGTTCCGAATACGTATGCCTTCGAATCCGAGCCGATGGTGAAGCCGACCGGGTTTCGCGAATACGACGCGCGCTGGCTGTTCAACAAGGAAATCAACCTGATGGGCGTGCAGGCGCTGGGCATGGGGCTCGGCGCGTTGATCACCGAGCTCGGCGTCAGGCAGGAGATCGTCACCGGTCACGATTTCCGCGGCTATTCGGCCTCGATCAAATATGCGCTGATCTCCGGCCTGATGGCGGCGGGCTGCAAGGTGCATGACATCGGGCTTGCGGTCACCCCGATGTCATACTTCGCGCAGTTCGATCTCGACGTGCCCTGCGTCGCGATGGTCACCGCCTCGCACAACGACAATGGCTGGACCGGCGTGAAGATGGGCGCCAACCGTCCGCTCACCTTCGGTCCCGACGAGATGACGCGGCTGAAAGAGATCGTGCTCAATGCCGAGTTCAAGAACAAGGCCGGCGGCTCCTACCAATTCCACGAGAACTATCCGGCGCGCTACATCGCCGACCTCACCAACCGGCCGAAGCTGAAGCGCAAGCTGAAGGTCGTCGCCGCCTGCGGCAACGGTACCGCGGGTGCATTCGCGCCGCAGGTGCTGGAGGCGATCGGCTGCGAGGTGATTCCGCTCGACACCGAGCTCGACCACACCTTCCCGAAATACAATCCAAATCCCGAAGACATGGAGATGCTGCACGCGATCCGCGACGCGGTGCTGGCGCACAAGGCCGATGTCGGCCTCGGCTTCGATGGCGACGGCGACCGCTGCGGCGTCGTCGACAACACCGGCGAGGAGATTTTTGCCGACAAGGTCGGCGTGATGCTGGCGCGCGACATGTCGGCGATCCACAAGGACGCGCAGTTCGTCGTCGACGTAAAGTCGACCGGGCTGTTCATGACCGACCCGGTGTTGCAGAAGCAGGGCGCGAAGACGGTCTATTGGAAGACCGGCCATTCCTACATGAAGCGCCGCACCAACGAATTGGGCGCGCTCGCCGGCTTCGAGAAGTCCGGCCACTTCTTCTTCAACAAGCCCACCGGTCGCGGCTATGACGACGGCCTGGTCTCGGCGATCGCGATCTGCGAGATGCTCGACCGCGCGCCCGGCAAGTCGATGGCCGACCTGAAGAACGCGCTGCCGAAGACCTGGTCGTCGCCGACCATGTCGCCGCATTGCGCGGACGAGGCGAAATACGGCGTGGTCGATGCGGTGGTGAAGCACTTCGAGCAGCTGCAGCAGAAGGACGGCAAGGTCGCAGCGCAGAAGATCCGCGATCTCGTCACCGTCAATGGCGTGCGCGTCACGGTCGAGGACGGCAGCTGGGGCCTGGTGCGCGCGTCCTCGAACAAGCCCGAGCTCGTCGTCGTGGTCGAAAGCCCGGTCAGCGAGCAGCGCATGCGCGACATGTTCGAGGCGATGGATTCCGTGCTGCGCACCCATCCCGAGGTCGGCGAGTACAATCAGAAGATCTGAGCGGCGCGTTCGCCGCGCTCTCCGCTGTCATCATCCGCGCAGCGCTGCGACGGCGATCCAACTCGCGATCAGCAGCGCCGCCGCGCCCAGCCATGCCGGCCGCCGCGTCGTTGGGATGAAGTCCCCCGGCTCCATCGCAGCACAATACCGCCGACAGAGCTAACTTCAGGTAAATGCAGGCGGCGCGAGCTACCTGCGCGCGTGCGCTGCGGCTTACGCCGCCGGCACCGGCAGCGCCGTCACCGACTTGATCTTCTCCATCGCAAAGCGCGAGGTGACGTTCTTCAGCGGCACGGCGGAGATCAGCTTCTTGTAGAAGACGTCATAGGCCTGCATGTCGGCGACCACGACGCGCAGCATATAGTCGACGTCGCCGGCCATCCGGTAAAACTCCATGACCTCGGGCATGGCGCTGACGGCATCGGCGAACTTGCGCAGCCAGGCCTCCGAATGGTCGGCGCTCTCGACCGAGACGAACACCGAAATCCCGAGCCCGATCTTGTTCTGGTCGACCAGCGCCACCCGGCGCAGGATCACGCCGTCGGCCTCCAGCCGCTGGATCCGCTTCCAGCACGGGGTCGAGGACAACCCGACCCGGTCGCCGATCTCGGCAACCGACAGGGAGGCGTCTTCCTGGAGCACCGTCAAGATCTTGCGGTCGATGGCGTCGAGGCGGCGGTTGTTGTCGTGGAGCTGAATGGCGACATCGGTCATAGAAGAAAGTTCCATATGAGAGGCTGATATCTCTCATATATAGAAAAATCTTCTCTGGCAAGTGGCTGTTGGCGAGCCTAGGCCGGCGGCGCGGCTGCGTGCTGGCCCAAAAACTCTTCAACTTCAGCACGTTGCGGTGCGGCATAAGCACCCCCGAAGCGGGTGCATTTCAGCGCCGCGGCGGCGGAGGCGAAGCGCAGTGCCTGCCGCAGCTCCTGTCCTTCGGTCAGCGCGAGTGCGAACGCGCCATGGAAGACGTCGCCGGCGCCGAGCGTGTCCACGGTATGGACCGGGAAGGCCGGGGTCTCCTCGAGCCCGCCCTGCGGGTTGAGCCAGATCGTGCCCATCGGCCCGCGTGTCCCGGCCAGGAACGAGGGGGTGAGCCTGGCAAGCTTGCGCAGCGCCTGGGCATCGTCGGTGACATCGGCGGTCTCCAGCAGCTGCTCGCTGGAAAAGACCAGGTGCGACGAGGCGGTCAGCAGCCCCTCGCTCATCGACATCGCGCGGTCGACGTCGACGACCACGGGGATGCCGCGCCTGACCGCCTCGGCGCACAGCTCGGTGCAGAACGGCGCGCAGCGGCTCTCGGTCAGGATCGCCGCGCAATCCTCCAGCAGCAGGTCGGTCGGCGGCAGCTTCACCTTCCAGAGCTCCGGATCGCGGAAGGTGACGATGGTGCGCTCGCCGGTGTCGTCGATCATGATCGCCGAGATCGGCGTCACCAGGTTCGGCATGTGGATGAGATGGTTGGTCTCGATGCCTTCTGCGGCGAGCTTGTCGAACATGTAGCGGCTCGAGGTCTCGCGGGAATCGCCCATCGGCCCGCACATCGAGGCGCGGCCGCCCAGCCGGACGATGCCGATCGCCGCGTTCAGGGCGTTGCCGCCGCAGATCTCGTCGAAATGGGTCGCGTGTGTCTTGGAGCCGCGCGCCGGCACATTGACGCGGAAGGTGAGATCGCGCACCGGAAGCCCGATACAGAGAATGCGGGGCGGGATCTTCGGGGCGCCGTCCTGAAAATTCATTCGGGAATCCGTCATGGGGGTTCCGTAATCTGCCAGAACCTGTCTTCAGATTAAATCGGCAGGATCAAGTCGGTTCCGCTATTTGTCCGCGGCATTTCCATGATGCACCCATCGTCCGAGCAGATGATGGGCGATCGCGAACGGGTGCGGGCCGGCGAGGCCGTCCGGATGCTGCCGCTTGTGCATCAGGGTCGCCTCGGCGCGGTCGAACCAGCGGGCATCCTCGAGCTCGGCGCGGTCGACCACGATGTCCTCGCTGGTGGCGCGCGCGGTGCAGCCGATCATCAGCGATGACGGATAGGGCCAGGGCTGCGTCATGTAGTAGTTCACGTCGGTGCAGCGGATGCCCGACTCCTCGAAGATCTCGCGCCGGACTGCGTCCTCGATGGTCTCGGCGGCCTCGACGAAGCCGGCGAGGCAGGAATACATGCCGGGCGGGAACTGCTTCTGCCGGCCCAGCAGCACCCTGTCGCCATGGGTGACCAGCATGATCACGACGGGATCGGTGCGCGGGAAATGCTCGGCCTTGCAGCCCGGGCATTCCCGCTTCCAGCCGCCGTCCTTCATCGCGGTGCGCGCGCCGCAGTTGGCGCAGAAGCCGTGACGCTGATGCCAGGTCACCATCGACTTCGCCATCGCGATCGCCGACAGCTGTTCCGGCGGCACCACGCCCTGCATCGCCATGCCGCGCAGTTCGGTCACCGTGACATCGCTGCGGCCGACCAGCTTTTCCGTCGCCTGCGGCGCAATCCCCATGCCGAAGATCGGTGCGCCATCGCGCAGCCCTAAGAAGATCGTGCCGGGATTGGCGCCGAAGCCGCGGGCTTCCTCGAGCGAGAGCAGCGCGCGGGCGCCGCTATCCTCCTGCTTCACCACCAGCGAGTCGCGATACACCACATAGGCGCGGGCCTCGCGATGGCTCTCGAGCGCGAACAGCTTTTCATCATTGCTGCGCAGGTGCGCGGCACGATCGAGCACGTGGGTGACGAAGGCCGGTTGCCCGAGCGGAAACTTGTCGAATGCGGACATTGAAGTTCAACCCAACCAGATCTTGCGGCGAAGCGCGTTGATGAAATTCTGCACTTCCTCGGCGTCATGCGCCAGCGGCGGCATCACGCCCCAGACGGGACGCGGCCATGCAGCGTCGCTGGTGCGGCGGGCGATGACGTGGACATGAAGCTGCGGGACCAGATTGCCGAGCGCTGCGATGTTCAGCTTGTCACACTTGGTGATCTCCTTCAGGGCGCGCGCCACGCGGGAGGTTTCCGTCATCAGCTGCGCCTGCGCGACCTCGTCGAGGTCGATGATCTCGACGGCGTCCTCGCGCCGCGGCACCAGCAGGAGCCAGGGATAATGGGCATCCTTGATGACCAGCACCTTGCACAGCGGCAGGTCGCCGATGTCGATGGTGTCTTTTTTGAGCTGCGAATGCAGCGACCAGTTCGAGGTGGACATGTTGGAGGTAGACATGGGGGGCAAATAATGCCTTTCCCTGTTCCCTTACAAGTCCCACAAAGCCAACCCGCCAACCTCCGTCAGACCGCTTGCTTTCCCGCCCTTTTGGCCCCAAATAGGGACCGGGAGATTGGCGGTGGACGAGCCACTCGCCAACCGGGTCAGGTCCGGAAGGAAGCAGCCCTAACGAGGTCCGGATCGGGTCGCTCGTCAGTCTCCTACCTGTTTTTCCGAGCGAATCGCGCTGGAACGGCGGTCTCCGCGACTCGGCGTTTCTCGTTTACGCGCGATTTCGGCTCCTTTCCGCACGCCGGCTGCCAAGAGAGACCAAGTTGCGGATCGACGCATGAACGATGCTGGCGCCCCTCCCGACAAGCCCGACGGCGCGAACCAGAGTGGTTTCGACCTCGGCGGCGCGCCGGATGCGGCCAAGCCCTATCGGGTTCTCGCCCGCAAATACCGCCCTTCCAGCTTCGAGGATCTGATCGGTCAGGAGGCGATGGTCCGCACCGTCTCGAATGCGTTCGAGACCGGGCGGATTCCGCAGGCCTGGATCCTGACCGGCGTCCGCGGGGTCGGCAAAACCACCACCGCGCGCATCCTGGCCCGTGCGCTCAACTACGAGAAGCCGGACGGCTCGGTGAAGGGGCCGACCATCCACATGCCCGACCTCGGCGTGCACTGTCAGGCGATCATGGAAAGCCGGCACATGGACGTGCTGGAGATGGACGCCGCCTCCCACACCGGCGTCGACGATGTCCGCCAGATCAATGACAGCGTGCGCTATGCGCCGGCCAGCGCGCGCTACAAGGTCTACATCATCGACGAAGTCCACATGCTGTCGACCGCGGCCTTCAACGCGTTCCTGAAGACGCTGGAGGAGCCGCCGGAGCACGCCAAATTCGTGTTCGCCACCACCGAGATCCGCAAGGTTCCGATCACGGTGCTGTCGCGCTGCCAGCGGTTTGATCTCCGCCGTGTGGAAGCCGACGTGCTGATGAAGCATCTCGGCAATATCGCGACCCAGGAAGGCGTCGAGGTCGAGCCGGAGGCGCTCGGCATCATCGCGCGCGCTGCCGAAGGCTCGGTGCGCGATTCGCTGTCCCTGTTCGACCAGGCGATCGCCCACGCCGCCGGTGATGTGAAGGCCGACGCGGTCAGGCAGATGCTCGGCCTGGCCGACCGCACCCGCGTCATCGATCTGTTCGAGCAGCTGGCGCGCGGCGACATCGCCGCTGCCTTCGCGGAATTCCGCGCGCAATATGACGTCGGCGCCGACCCGGTCGTGGTGCTGTCCGATCTCGCCGAATTCGTCCATTTCGTCACCCGCGTGAAGGTCGTGCCGGCGACGGCTGATAACGTCGCATTCGGCGAGACCGAGCGGGTGCGCGGGCGTGAATTCGCCGCCAAGCTCTCGATGCGGGTGCTGTCGCGGATGTGGCAGATGCTGTTCAAGGGCATCGCCGAAGTGCAGACCGCGACGCGTCCGGCGGCCGCCGCCGAGATGGTGCTGGTGCGGATTGCCTATGTCGCCGACCTCCCGACGCCGGACGAGGCGATCCGGATGATCGAGCAGAATGGCGGCAGCGCCGCGCCCGCAGTGTCGGGTGCCGCTGTGCCGTCGCACGGTGCGCCGACCTCTGCGATGTCGGCGATGCCGTCCGCATCATTCCGCGCCCCGCAGGGAGCGCCGCGCGCCGATCTTGCCGCGCGTCCGCAGATGGTGGCGCCTGCGGCCAATACCGCGCCGGCGCTGCGCATCACGAGCTTTCCGCAACTGATCGCGCTGGCCGGCGAGAAGCGCGACGTGCTGCTGAAGGGCGCGCTGGAATCCGATGTGCGGCTGGTCCGGATCGAAGACGGCAAGCTCGAGATCGCGCTGGAGCCGAAGGCCTCGCGCGGCCTCGTCACCGATCTTTCGCGCAAATTGGAAATGTGGACCGGGCGGCGCTGGACCGTCGTGATCTCCAACGAGGCCGGTCAGCCGACGGTGCGCTCGCAGAACGAATTGGCGCGCAACGAGCATCAGCGCACGGCAGAGGCCGATCCGCGCGTGCAGGAAGTGCTTGCGCGTTTCCCCGGCACGCGGGTGGTCGAGGTGCGCCGCCTCGCCGCCGAGCCGCCGGACACTGACGCGACCGGCGAAGACCCGATTGAAACCCCTGACAGCGACGACGATTGATCCGGTGACAGGATCCACCCAAGGACACACCCAAGAACACACTCAAGGATACTCAAATGGCTGATTTCCTCGGCATGATGAAGCAGGCAGCACAGCTGCAATCCAAGATGCAGGCGATGCAGGAAGAACTCGGCAATGTCGAGGTCGAGGGCATTTCCGGCGGTGGTCTCGTTGCCGTGCGCATGACCGCGAAGATGGAAGTGAAAGGCGTCAGGATCGATCCCTCGCTGATGAAGCCGGAAGAACGCGAGGTGCTCGAGGATCTGCTCGTCACCGCGCATGGCGATGCCCGCCGCAAGGCGGAGGCTGCGATGCAGGAGAAGATGTCGGCGCTGACCGGCGGCCTCGGCCTGCCGCCGGGCCTTGGTCTCACCTAAAATGGCCGCAAGCGTCGCCGGTCCCGAAATTGAACGGCTGATCCAGCTGCTGGCGCGGCTGCCCGGCCTCGGCCCGCGTTCGGCGCGCCGCGCGGCGCTGCATCTGATCAAGAAGCGCGAGGCGCTGATGACGCCGCTGACCTCGGCGTTGCAGGTGGCGATCGACAAGATCCAGGTCTGCAAGACCTGCGGCAATATCGATACGCAGAACCCGTGCACGGTGTGCACCGATCCGCGGCGCGATCCCTCGATCATCGTCGTGGTCGCCGACGTCGCCGACCTCTGGGCGCTGGAACGCGCCAATGCGACCAATGGCCGCTATCACGTGCTGGGCGCAACCCTGTCACCGCTCGACGGCGTCGGCCCGCAGGACCTCACCATCGATCAGCTGGTGGCGCGCGCGCATGCCAGCGAGGTCGCCGAGATCATCCTTGCGCTGAACGCCACGGTCGACGGCCAGACCACGGCGCATTACATCACCGACCTGTTGTCGGAGGCCAATGTGCGGGTGACGCGGCTGGCGCATGGCGTGCCCGTCGGCGGCGAGCTTGATTATCTCGACGAAGGTACGCTATCGGCTGCGATGCGGCAGCGGACGCTGTTCTAGCGCGTGATCCGTCAGGCGGGATCGCGATGTGGTCAGCGTTGTTCAAAAAGATCGTGCTGAAACAATATGATAGGGGTGGGTGGCCAGTCCCGGGCGGTCATCCGCGCTTTGACGAATCAGATACGGAATCACAGGACATGACGACACACCGATTCGGCGTACGCTTCGGCTTTGCGATTCTGGCAGCCGCGCTCACCGCGTCATCCGCGATCGCGCAGCCGACCGAGGCGCCATCGACCGAGGCACCGTCCAAGCCGGGCAAGCTGATCAATGCCGGCGACGTGCTGTCGGGGGAACTCAGCGCGCTGCGCGTGCGCGATGCCAAGAAGGGCGGCAAGCGCGTTGCGACCTATCAGATCACCAGCGAGCCGCGCCGCCTGCCGCCGCCGAACGGCCTCTGCAATCTCGAGACCGGCCCGGAAACCTTCCAGCTGATTCCGACCAACGACGCCCAGGCCGCGCAGCTCAGAAACCTGGCCGGCAAGGCAATCTCGGTGAAGGTCGACGAGATCGCCTGCGCCCAGGATGTCGGCCAGATGAGCGAAGCCATCGTCACGAAGTGGACCGTGGTGGCGAAGTAAGGCCCCACCCACAGTGTCATCGCCCGGCCTGTGTGCGATTGCGCACATGGACCGGGCGACCCAGTACGCCGCGGCCTCTCCATTTCACAACGAATGTCTCTGGAATACTGGGTCACCCGCTGGAGCCTGTCATCGGGCGCGCATTCGCGCGACCCGGTGGCGGGTGACGACACGAGTGGCTACACCCGCACCGGCCCCAGCTCGTCAAAATGCCCACGCCGTTGCAGCCAGGTCAGCAGGATCAGGCTCGGGATCGCGACCAGCACGCAGATCACGAAGAAGGTCTGCCAGCCGACGGCCTTCGCTATATAGCCCGCGCCTGACGACAGATAGGTGCGGCCGACCGCGGCCAGCGCGGTCAGCAGCGCATATTGGGTCGCGGTGTGCAGCGGATTGCGGCACAGCGCCGAGAGGTAGGCGACGAAGATCACGGTGCCGATCGCGCTGGTGAAGTTCTCCGCTGATATCGCCAGCGCCAGCGCCCACTCATTGACGCCGACATGCGCGAGCCACGAGAACGAGAGATTGGCGAGCGCCTGCAAGACGCCGCCGATCCAGAGGCTCGATGCCAGCGAATAGCGTCGCGCCACGAAGCCGCCGGCAAAGCCGCCGATCAGGGTCGCGGCAAGCCCGACCCCCTTCACGATCGCCGCGTAGTCGACCTTGGAGAAGCCGATGTCGATCACGAACGGCGCGGTCATGGTGCCGGAAAACGCGTCGGTGAACTTGAACAGCACGATAAAGGCGAGCGCCGCGAACGCATCCTTGCGGCTGAGGAATTCGGAGAACGCGCCGAGTGCCGCATGCAGCACGCGTTCGAATGCAGTCTGCGTCTGCGTGGCGGCCTCGGCACCACGCGATTGCACCGGCTCGGTCGCGGCGAGAGCGGTGACGGTGCCGATCAGGATCAGCGCAGCCATCACCACGTAGCCCCACATCCAGGCCGACGGGCGCGCAAGGCCTGCAGTTTCGAAGCCGCTGACGATGAACAGCGCGCCGGCGGTCGAGACCAGCATGCCGATCCGATAGGCCGCGACATAGGACGCCATGCCGGCAGCCTGCTCGCTCTCGGGCAGGCTCTCGACGCGGAAGGCGTCGACCACGATGTCCTGCGTCGACGAGGTCGTTGCAACCAAGAGCGCGGCAAGCGCGGCGAAGCCGGGCGAGCGCGCTGGATCGGCCATCGCCAGCACCAGGATCGCGGCGATCAGCAAGAGCTGCGAGAACAGCAGCCAGCCGCGGCGGCGTCCGAAGATGTGCGTGAACGGCGGCACATGCAGCGCATCGACCAGCGGCGCCCA
>Ga0153933_1000116_pt1 | contig 43009 bp, 38 predicted proteins | sample TSNJ017MetaG_FD_102275 | JGI IMG/M metagenome (GOLD analysis project Ga0153933, IMG submission 102275) | Attine ant fungus gardens microbial communities from New Jersey, USA - TSNJ017 MetaG | ecosystem: Host-associated > Fungi > Mycelium > Unclassified | place: USA: New Jersey, Wharton State...
CCGAAGCCCGACGCCAAGCCGATGCACGCGTCCCTGACCTGCGTCGGACCGGCGAGCCCAAGCACCTGGCGCATCGCCTCGGTCACCCCGAGATAGGCGCCGCCGGCACCAGCCTGCCCGACCGACAATTGGCCGCCGGAGGTGTTGTGCGGAAACGAGCCGTCGATCGTGAAGTCGTGTTGCCGCACGAAGTCCGGCCCCTCGCCCTTGCGGCAGAATCCGAGATCCTCGAACTGCATCATCGAGATCACGGGGTAATCGTCATAGGTCTCGACGAAATCGAGATCATCAGGTGTGAGGCCGGCCATCGCGTAGAGCTCATCGATGTCCATGGCCCAGCCGCCGCGCACCTGAACCGGGTCGTCGCCGAACGCGTTGTGGCGCTCGATGGTGGCGAGGATCTTTACCGCCGGCAGCTTCAGCGACGCGGCGACATCCTCGGTCATCACCAGGAATGCCTCGGCGCCGGCGCATGGCATCACGCAATCGAACAGATGGATCGGGTCAGCGATCGGCCGCGCCGCCATGTATTGCTCGATGGTCAGCGGCGCCTTCATCAGGGCATTAGGATTGCGCAGCGCGTTGGCGCGCTGGGCCACCGCGATCTTGCCAAAATCCTCACGCCGCGCGCCGAAGCTGCGCATGTAGTTGCGCGCGATCAGCGCAAAGCTCGCATTGGCGCCGCCGGCGCCATAGGGATAGACCGCGTCCTGGTTGAAGCGAGAGAAGTTCTCCAGCGTGTAACGGAACGAATCGACGTGGTTGGTGTCGCCGGCCACGCAGGCCACGATGCTGGCATCGCCCGCCTGCACCGCCCGCGCGGCGCGACGCAGTGCTGCGATCGCGCTCGCTCCCCCGAGCGGAATGGTGTCGAGCCAGCGCACGCAGAGGCCGAAATGCTGGGTCAGGCCGACCCCGCTGTCGAGCCCGGCCGTGAAGCTCGACACACAGAAGCCGTCGATGTCACGTGGCGTGATCCCGGCGCCGTCGACCAGCGCCTTCAGCGCGCGGCCGATCCACCATTGCGCGCTCTCGATCGAGTAGCGCACGTAAGGAATCGTCACGGGAACCGCCATCACGACCCGGTCGTAAGGTGTGCGGATCGAGCTTTGCATCGGTCTTTCGAGGTCCTGTCGTGAGGCCGCTCAGAGCACGGTCAGCTTGACGTCGATATTGCCGCGCGTCGCGTTCGAATAGGGACAACGTTCATGCGCGCCGGCGACGACCTCCTCGGCGACGGATTTCTCCACCCCGGGGATCTCGACCTTGAGCTTGACCGTGAGCGCATAGCCGACCGGGACGGGCCCCATGCCGACCCTCGCAGTGACGGTCGGCTCGGCCGACGGCGCAATCTTGCGCGTGCGCGCCACCAGTTTCACCGCGCCGAGGAAGCACGCCGCATAGCCGGCGGCAAATAGCTGCTCCGGATTGGTGCCCGGCCCGCCCGGGCCGCCCAGCGCTTTCGGCAGCGACAGCGCCACCGACAACAAGCCGTCGTCGCTCAAAGCCTTGCCGTCGCGTCCGCCGGTTGCGGTGCATTCAGCTTCATAGAGAATCTTTTCGGGGTGCAGCATGAGTCCTCAGCGTATCTTGGGTTCGGGGGTATGCGGGCGCGCCGCCAGCGCGCGGAAATCCTGCCGGGAGCGCTCATTGGCCAGCGCAAAACTTGGCCCGCGGCTCGGCTCGGTGCCGTTGAGGCGCTTGAGCTGCACCCACATCTCGGCGCTCTTCAGCGCGACCGCCGCGCAGTTGACCACCGGCGCATGACCGATCCTGAAACCGTGCTCGCTCGCGATCAGGAGACCCGGCAACACGCCGGCGGGAATCACCACATCGGCACCGCGATCGACCAGCGGCCGCGCGCAGGCCGCGAAATCCTTCAGCATGCGCGCTTTCGCGCCCGCATCGCCGGCGAAGGCGGCGCTGAAATCCTCGGGCCGGCAGCCCATGCCGGTGACATGCGCCACGCGGCCGCCGAGGCCATAACGGTCGGCTTGCTCGTAGTGCCAAACCTCGAACGCAGAATCGAGCGTCACAAGCCCAAGTCGTCGTCCAAGCTGCGACGCCGCCAGCAACGTGGCCTCGCCGGCGCCGATCACAGGTATCGTGAGCGCCGAGCGCAGCTCGTACAATCCGGGATCCTGGAAGTGGCCCATGACATAGGCGTCGAAGCCGCGCTCCTCCGCCGCGAGACCGTTGTCGACCGCCTGGATCGCGCAACGGAATTCGCTCAGGCGGCCGAAATCGCGATCAGCCGGCGTGATGCCCTCGACATGGACTGATGTGCCCGGTGCGGCGATCTCGTTCAGATAGGCCGCGAGCTGCGCCATGTAAGGCGCGCTGGTGATCTGGTCGACGAAGCTCTGCCAGAAGATGCGCACAGCGGATATCCTTGTGAACGCGTGCCACGGCGACGGGACCGTCTCATCGACCGAATTATTTCAAGCACAAAATAATTTTGGCGTCAATTGAACGACGCGTCAGCGCGCGCCGCGAGCCGCCGAGATGGCTTGCCGAAACGACAGGCAGGCCGCGCCTTTCCCTTTTGCACAAGCGAATTCGGCTCTTGTGACGGCACCTGCGGCGACCAATTTTTTCGCAAAGGGTGTATTGACGTTCGGCCGACAGATACTTTAGACTTCAAATAATTGAGAGAGCGACGCCACGCAGACGTCGCGTCGTCAGGGACGTCGATCAAAGGTTTCTCCATTGTGGCTGAGATCAGCGACCTCGGAACAACAGGTGCTGCCGGCAGGGTCACCCTCGCCCGATGCGGCCCCGCCGTGTCAGGGTTTGAGGTGACCGGCCACGAATTCATGCACGAGGCCGGCAAACGCCTCCGGCATCTGGTCGGGAAGCGGCACCATGCCTCCTGAGAGCTCGCGCAAGGTGCTGCCTGCAATCGCTCCCGCGACCTTGGGAGCCGCCGGATGAGCGTGCGGATCGCATGTCGGATCGATGACCAGAGTTGGGCACCGGATGTGTCCGAGACGGTCTTCCATCCGATAGCGGTTCACCACCCGGTGGCCTTCCGCCGCCATCTTCCCCGCTCGCAAGGCATCGATCATGAAGCGCCGCAGCAGATCGGTATCGTCGGCCGGATAGAACGGCTGGCGGCGGGCCCACAACTCGGCGAGATGCGCCCCGTCGGCGCGGGTTTCGACATCGTCGATCACCCGCATACCCTCGTGCTTGGCGCGCCTGTCAGCATCGACGAACGGACAGGCCGACAGCACCAGCGCGCTGACGCGCGAGGGCGCGGACGCCGCGATCTCGACTGCGATCGCAGCACCGGTGTGATGCCCGACGACCGCGGCGCGCGGCGCCGCCAGCACATCGAGCAGCGCAAGTGCAGCTTGTGCCCACACTTCGATCGAGGGCTCGCCGGCGGGCGGATCGGAATCACCAAAGCCTGGCGTGTCCATAGCGATCGCGCCGAAATCCCGGCCGAGCGGCGGCAGCACATCGCGATATTCGTCCCACGAGCGCGGCGTCTGATGCAGCAGCAGCACCGGGACTCCGGCTCCGGCCATGGCGACATGAATGCGGCCATGCTGCGTCGTGACGAAGCGGCGCTCGACGTTGGCTTTGCTCGTGGTCATTTCACAACTCCTGTCGATCCTGTCTCCGTCCATACTGACATCTCGCTCAGCTAGCGGCTGTTTTCAACCAAGGGGAACGCAATGCGCAAGATCTCGAGTTCGACTGCACTCTTGGCAAGTCTCATGGCAGGTCTTTTGCCAGGCCTCGTCACGGCCACGACCGCGCGCGCCGACATCATCGTCGGATTCGTGACGTCGCTCAGTGGACCCGGCGCCTCGATCGGCATCCCCTACCAGCGCGGCATCCAGGCCGCACTGGAATACAAGGGCGAGGTCAACGGCGAGAAGATCAAGCTGATCCAGCTCGACGACGGCTCGGATCCCTCCGCAGCGACCCGCGCCGCGCGCAAGTTGATCGAGGAAGAGAAGGTCGATGTCCTGATCGGCACCGCCACTGCGCCCTCGACGATCGCCATGATGGCGGTCGCAACCGAGTTGAAGGTGCCGATGATCGCCGTTTCCCCGGTCACCGGGCAGCCGAACCCCGAGGATCAATGGGGCATCTCGGTTCCGCAGCCGGCCTCGCTGCTGGTCAAGGTCGTCGCCGACCGCATGAAGCGCGATGGAATGAAGAACATCGGCTATATCGGCTTCTCCGACGCCTGGGGCGATCTCGTCTACAACGGCGCCAAGGCCGCGGAAGCCGGTGAAGGCATCAAGGTGCTGACCAACGAACGCTATGCGCGCGTCGACACCTCGGTCACGGGCCAGATCCTCAAGGTTCTGGCGACGCGTCCCGATGCGGTGCTGATCGGCGGCTCGGGCACGCAGGGCGCGCTGCCGCTGCTCGCGCTTGCCGACCGCGGCTTCAAGGGCAAGACCTACGGCACGGTCGCGCTGGTCAATCCGGATTTCGTGCGCGTCGGCGGCAAGGCTGCCGAAGGCATTCAGGTTTCGGCGGGTCCCGTCATCGTGGCCGAGCAACTCCCGGACAGCCATTTCGCCAAGAAGCTCTCGCTCGAGTTTCGCGCGGCCTACCAGAAGGCCAACAACATGCCGACGACGGACGGCTTTTCGGCCTATTCCTTCGACGGCTGGAAGATCTTCACCGAAGCCGCAGAGCGCGCGCTGAAGACTGCAAAGCCCGGCACCGCCGAATTCCACAAGGCCCTGCGCGACGAGATCCTCAACACCAGGGAAATGCCGGGCGTCCATGCGATCTACACCTTCAAGCCTGGCGCCTATCACGGCGTCGACGAACGCGCACTCGTGATTGTGCGTCTGGTCAACGGCGCCTGGACCTACGAGCCCTGAGCCGGCGGGATAGCAGCAAAGGACAGCGCAGCGTATGACGCCTGACATCGCAGCGATCCTCGCGATCGATGGAATAGCGACCGGGGCAGTCTATGCCCTGGTCGCGATCGGTACCGTGCTGATCTTCACCGTGACGCGGGTGATCTTCATTCCGTTCGGCGACATTGCGGCGTTCACCGCGCTGACATTGGCGGCGCTCGACGCCAAGGAGCTTCCCGGAACGGTGGGGCTCGTGGTCGTGCTGGCCTGCATGGCTTGCCTGATGGAGCTGGGGTCGCTGGCGCGCACCGGCGAGCTTCGCGCGGCGCCGAAGGCCGTGCTGTTCTATCTCGTGCTTCCGTTGCTCGCGGTCGGGACCGTCTGGCTCACGATGCGCGTCAACCCGCCGATGCCGATCAGGATCGTGCTCGCGCTGCTGCTGATCCTTCCGGTCGCGCCGCTGCTCGACCGGATCGTGTTTCGCCCGATCGCGGACGCGTCGGTTCTGCTGCTGCTGACGGTCTCGGTCGCGCTCCACTTCGCGCTGGTCGGACTGGGGTTGCTGTTCTTCGGCCCCGAAGGCGTCAGGACCGAGCCGCTGACATCGCTCGCGCTTGACGTCGGCGACGTGCACGTTCCCGGACAGACCGTACTGATCCTGACCGCCGCGCTGGTGTTCAGCGGGCTATTGTTCCTGTTCTTCGATTTCACCCTGCTCGGCAAGGCGCTGCGCGCCACGGCCTTCAACCGGACCGGCGCGCGGCTGATGGGCATCAGGCCGGCGCGCGCCGGCACCATCGCCTATCTCTTGGGATCGCTGATGGCTGGTGTCTCCGGCATCCTGATCGCGCCGGTCAACACCATCTTCTACGATTCCGGCTTCCTGCTCGGGCTAAAGGCCTTCGTCGGCGCCATCATCGGCGGCATGATCAGTTATCCCGGAGCTGCGATCGGCGCGTTCGGCGTCGGCATTCTCGAAAGCTTCGCCTCGTTCGAAAGCAGCACGCTGAAGGACGTCATCGTGTTCTCGCTGCTGATCCCCGTCCTGCTCTGGCGTTCGCTCGCCTCGCAGCATTCCGAAGAGGAAGTCGAGGAATGACCCAGGCGCAGATCCGCCTCATCATCGCGGCCGTGGTCGCCTGCGTGATCGCAGCGCCCTTCGTGCTCAATCCGTTCAGCATCACTCTCTTGAACTACATCGGCATCTATGCGCTCGCCGCGATCGGCCTTGCGCTCTTGACCGGCGTCGGCGGCATCGTGTCGTTCGGCCAGGCGGCCTTCGTCGGCATCGCCGCCTATTCCACCGCGTGGGTGACGGCGCTGAACGGCCATTCGCCTTGGCTTGGGCTGGTGCTGGCGGTCGTCCTGACCTGCAGCATCGCTGCGATCCTGGGCCTCGTGACGCTGCGTTTGCAGGGGCATTTCCTGTCGCTGAGCACGGTCGCCTGGGGACTGGCGATCGCATTCCTGTTCGGCAACATCGACGGGCTCGGCGAGCACAACGGGATCGCGGGCCTCCCTCCGATCTCGATCGGTCCGATCGCGTTGAGCGAGAGCTGGCAGATCTATTTCCTGATCTGGGCCATCGTCGGCGCCGTGCTGCTGCTCTGTTACAATCTGCTGGATTCCCGCATCGGCCGCGCCATGCGCGCGCTGCGCGGCGGCAACACGCTGGTCGAGAGTCTCGGCATCAGCGCGTTCCAGATCAGGCTTCTGACATTCGTGATCGCCGCGTTTTTCGGCGCGCTGTCGGGATGGCTCTATGCCCATCTCGGCCGCTTCGTCAGCCCCGGACCGTTCGACGCCAGCATGGGCATCGAATATCTGATGATGGCGATGGTCGGCGGTGCCGGCAGCGTCCTGGGTGGCGTGGTCGGCGCGGCGATCGTGACGCTGCTGAAGAACTCCGTGCAGGACTATTTGCCGCTGATCGCCAAGGGCGCCTCGGGTCAGCTCGAGATCGTTGCTTTCTCGGCGCTGTTCATCCTGTTCCTGCAACGGGCACGGCAAGGGATCGTCCCGCTCGTATCCAGCTTGCTGCCGGACCTGAAAATGTCCCGCCCGCAAGCCGCCGCGCCGCTGCCGCGCCGCGAGCAGCCGCCTCCCGGCACCCTGCTGCTCAAGGTCAGCGGCGCGCAGCGACGATTCGGCGGCCTGGTCGCGGTCAACAATGTCAGCTTCGAGGTGCGGTCCGGCGAGATCCTCGGCCTGATCGGGCCGAACGGCGCCGGCAAGAGCACGATGTTCAACCTGCTCACCGGCGCGCTCCGCACCAATGGCGGAGAGATCAAATTCGCTGATCGATCGATCACCCGTGACCCGCAATTCCGCATCGCGCGCTCGGGCATCGCCCGCACCTTCCAGCACGTCAAGCTGCGCCCGCACATGACCTTGCTCGATAACGTGCTGCTCGGCACCTATTCCCGGACCACAACCGGATTGCTCTCGGGCGCCTTGCGTCTCAATCAGGCGGAAGAAGCCAGCGCGCGCTATGAGGCACTGAGGCAGCTCGAGCGGGTCGGGCTGGGCGAAAAGCCGTTCGAGCTCGCCGGCAATCTGCCGCTCGGCAATCAGCGTGTGCTCGAAATCGCCCGCGCGCTCGCCGCCGATCCGACGCTGCTGGTGCTCGACGAGCCCGCGGCCGGCCTGCGCCGCCAGGAGAAGCAGCGGCTCGCCGAGCTGCTACGCTCGCTGCGCGCGGACCATCTGACGATCCTGCTGGTCGAGCACGACATGGAGTTCGTGATGTCGCTGGTCGATCGCATCGTCGTGCTCGATTTCGGCTCAAAACTCTGCGAGGGCGGACCGGCGGCAATCCGCAGCGATGCAAGGGTTCAGGAAGCCTATCTCGGAGGCGTCGCATGACCGGGATGCTCTCGCTCGAGAACGTGTCCGTCAGCTATGGCAAGGTGGAGGCGGTACGCAACGTCTCGCTATCCGTCGAAGAGGGACAGATTGTCACCGTGATCGGCCCGAACGGGGCCGGCAAGACGACGCTGATGATGGCAGCGATCGGGCTGCTGCGGTCCACCGGACGGATGCTGTTCAGGGGCGCCGACCTCGCGAAGATCGATGTCGAGGGCCGTGTCGAGCGCGGCCTCTGCCTGGTGCCCGAGAAGCGCGAGCTGTTTTCCGACATGTCGGTCGCCGACAATCTGCTGCTCGGCACCTACAGCCTGCGCGATCGCTCGACGACACGAAAGAGCCTCGACGACGTATTCGACCGCTTCCCGCGATTGAAGGAGCGCAGCAAGCAGGCCGCCGGCACCTTGTCGGGCGGCGAGCGGCAGATGCTGGCGCTCGGCCGCGCGCTGATGGCGAAGCCGAAGCTCTTGGTGCTCGATGAACCGAGCCTTGGTCTCGCGCCGCTGATCGTCCGCGAGATCTTCCGCACCATCGCCTCGCTGCGCAGCCTCGGCGTCTCGGTGCTGCTGGTCGAGCAGAACGCACGCGCCGCGCTGGAGACCGCCGATTACGGCTATGTGTTAGAGACCGGCGAGGTCATCCAGTCGGGACCGGCGGATACCCTGATCCACGATCCGAAGCTGATCGCGGCCTATCTCGGCGGGCATTAGAGACCGGGAGCCGGGCCAAAAGCTGCAAAAACAACCCCATGCAAAGTAGATATGGGGCCTCGCATCATACGAACATACCAGCGCTGGTATTCATAAATCGCCGATGACGTCCCGTCGGCCGTGCCAATGACGGCGGATGACGCACGCGACGGGCACGCCACGAGCCCGATCAGCCGCGTCACGCTATCCACGGGCCTCGGTCCTATCCTTGCGCCAGCTCAGGAAGGTCAGTGTCCAGCCCACTGTCACAACCAGATTGATCGTGAGCAACGCAGGATCGCGGTACTGGGCGTAAAGCACGACCAACGCCGCGATGATGAAGGCGCGCACAGGCAGTGTCACCGTATAGACGCGAGATGCTTTGTTGAAGATCATCCCGGACGCGATCATTCCCAGCGAAAACAGCAGCACCCCGAACATGCGAAGACCGAGGTCATCGTAGGCATGGTTGGTGAACAGCAAATTCATCGTCATCTGCGGAACGGACATCAGCGCCACGCCAACCGGAAGCGTGTAGCCGATCAGGTAAAGCAGACTGATCCGCGTCCTCGGCAATTCATGGCTTTCGGCCGATGTGTTGTTCCCAATGGTGGTCGATATTGCACTCATAGCCTTTCTCCCTTGGCTTGATTAAAGCATTGATCTCGGTTCAATCGTCCGAATGCTCCGCTCTAGGCAGCAATCCGGCCCTGCCGAAGCGCGTGCAGGTGTCGCTGCTCGATGGCCCTGACGGAGTTTTCGAACGCTCGTTCCAGGACGCCTCTGCCGATGGTCCCGAGCACGAGGCCGAGAATCCGGCCCTTGAGGTTCTTGCCGTCGCGCAGCACGACCAGGTCGATGTCGGTCGTGCCGTCCGGCCGGCGCGAGAAGGTGTAGGTGTGGCCCGACGCGCCGCCCCACACATTGGAGTCGGTGGTCGTCAGGACGACATGGTCAGGGTCGGACCAGTCGTAGTCCAGCCGTTCCCAGATGCCGTTCGAACCCTCGGTCACATCGGCGCGCGAGGGGCCGCGATGATGGACCTTCAGATAGGCGTCGGCACTGTTGCCGAAGAGCTTGGAGCGGCCCGGCCCGAAGTCGGTGAGACCGGCTATGTATTGCTCGGGCGTCAACCCGGTTGTCCGATGAAGGCGGATCGTGGACATCGATGGCTCCTGCAGGGGTGATGGACGGCGGCGATGGCCTCGGTCCTAGTTGGACAGCGCGGCCTCGCGGACGGTCAGGTCGTCGCCGTTCCGGCTGATCTCCAGCGCGCCTGGCTGGTTGGGCGTCGAGAGAAGCACACGCTGACCGGGCGCCAGCACCGACACGAAACGAACCGGCGTTCCGGCCTCGCCCTGCGCGAGCGTGGTCACGACGCGATAGCCATCGGGCTCGACGGTGTAATAGGCGACGCCGGTAACATCGCCGAGATGGATGCTTTGGCCTGCGGTGGGTCGCAGACCGCCGGCCTGCGCGGCACCCAGTGAGGCCAGGGTGAATGCGGCTGCGAGAACTGTGCTGCGGATCGACATCGAATCCTCCATTTGGCTTTGGGCGACGGGCGGGTGCCCGTCTGCTCCCTTGCCGGAGGACGTGGTCACGCTATGATCATCGATCAAACAGATGGGATCGATAATGGCCATCGATACTGTCAATTTAGCTCGCATCGACCTGAATCTGCTTGTTCATCTCGATGCGTTGCTCACCGAACGGAGCGTCACCCGAGCGGCTGCATCCGTCGGCATCGGCCAGTCCGCGATGAGCCACAACCTCGCCCGTCTGCGCGAGTTGTTCGACGACGAGCTTCTCACGCGGGCCGCCGATGGCATGCGCCTCACCCCGCGCGCGATGACCTTGCGCGAGCCGGTGCGCACCACGCTGGCGCAGGTCGGGGCGCTGGTGCTGCGCGAGCAGGCCTTCGATCCGGCGACGGCGGTGCGGACGTTCAGGCTCGGACTTTCCGACAGCATGGAAATCCTGATCATGCCCGCGCTTCTGGCGCGCATGCGCGAGCTCGCACCGGGCCTTCACTTCCGGCTTTACAACATCGATGGGTCCCGCCTGCTCGATGCGATCGATGCCGACGAACTGGACCTTGCCGTCGCCTACGGGCCGTTTCTCCAGCAGGGGCAATTGCATCACAAGCAACGCACGCTGTTGACCGAGGGCTTTCTGTGCATGTTCGATGCCGAGAAGACGGGGATCACGCCCCCGATCTCGCTGCAAGACTACGTGCGGCTTCCGCATGTGCTGACCAGCCTGAACCCGGGGCGCAGCGTGCGCGGGATCGTGGACGAGGCGCTCGAAAAACTCGGCCTGCATCGCACGGTCGCCCTGACCACGCCGCGTTTCCTCACGGTCCCGCATCTGGTGGCGCACGCGCCCGTCATCGTCACCATGGGCGCGCGGCTGGCCCGCAGGTTCGCCGCCGAGTTCGGGCTCAGTCTAAGCCCGCCTCCGGTCGAGCTGAACGAGGTCCCCGTCTCGCTGCTGTGGCACGCATCCTACGATCGTGATCCGGCCCATGCCTGGCTGCGCAACCAGGTGGCTCAGCTGACGGCCGACATGTGAGCCGGTCTCGGCTCCGCCAACCGCAGCAACTATCGCGATAGGCCAATAGCAGACTTATCTTGATGCCAACAGCGGGCTTATTGCGCCAGCGTCCGTGATACCGAGCATGTGCCCAAGTTTCAGCGCGCGCGGCAAGACCCAAAATGGAGAGTCAGGATCGAACGGCGCGGGCGCATTGGTAATGTTGTAGAGCGTCTTGGCGCAAATCTCTTCGAAAGAGTATTGCGCGACAGCGAGTTGATCACCGCGCCTTTGTGCCATAAGCGTTTTGTTTCTAATCTCGGAGAACAAGACATGTGCTTGCGTGCGGCCGGATTTTTCATTTGCCAGCGCGATCAGTTTTCGAAGTGTTTCCTTGTCCTCGCATCGGTCCAAAAAGAACACCAGCGGTCCTAGGATAGCCGTGATTATGTCTCCGTTCATGCAGCGACCATAATGCATTCAACATGCGCCTCCAATGGGTCAGCAGGGGACAGTTAGGGCTCGGCTTGGTAAAGGAAGCTGGGTTACCAACTGCGACTGCCATGATGGGTGCCTTAGACACGCCCGTAAAGGGGGACGCTGACGAGAAGAGCGATGAGCTTAAGCCAAATATCTGCCGCGATGAGCAACTCCGGAACACCGACCGTGTCGCTCAACGATAAGGAGAGACAGGCAACGGTGATCCGGTTGCGCGAACGGCTTGGCGTTGACGTCACGAACCGTGTCCCTCGGGACGACAACGCGCCTACGGGTAGGCAAAGGTCGGACGGCTGGAAACTCATCCCGGGTTTTGTTGGATCGAGGGAGTGTCTGCTGTTTCTAGAAGGAGCGCGGTCAATGTGGAAATTTCGGAACAGTTCTGACTTGTTGCGCGTATTGGAGGACTGCCCACCAATCGAGTTCTATGTCGCAGATGAAGAAGCCAGCTACCTGCTCTGCAGTAATCAGTCATCGGTTGGGGAGCATCATCGCATTGGGTAGACAATCTATAGGCAGGCTAGGTTCAACGGTGGCACGAATCAGCCAGACCGCGTCGTGGCCGCAGATGCAAAAAGTACCGCCGTTTGGGAAAGTAAAACCGATATACTGGTCCGAAATAAATGGCAGGTTGATTCGCTTCGTAGTTGCAGGTTAGCACTCGGACGGAGTCATGTCCGCTCTGGGTCATTCGCGTAGGTTCGGCATGTCTACGACTATGTCCAATCCTCCCGAACAGCCGACGCCGAAGTGAGGGATCCGCTTCGACGCTCAGTACCAACACCGATCTTCCCAAAGCACACCGCACAGTGATTGCCAGCCGAAGCCGGGGCCTCGGTCTGGCCCAAATTGCTCAATGCTGCTGACAGTATGCTGTCAGCAGCACAACGATACAGTCCTCCCGAACGTATAGAGGAGGTAAAGCTGTGAGATTTGCTTCAACACGCCTGATCTCCGCTGATATCAAGGGTGTCCACGAGAGGTTGACCGGCCAGACGTTGCAGCGGCTGGTGGCTATGTTCGTGGAGACCCTTCGTCTCTGGTGGCAGCGTTATCACTCTCGCCGGGAGCTCGCATGCTGGGCCGAGCGCGACCTGCACGATATCGGCGTCTCCAGGAGCGACATCGCGCGCGAACTCGAAAAGCCGTTTTGGCAGGCCTAGCGGCAGCCGGTCTGACTGCGGCCTATCTCGGCGGGCATTGAGCCGGCTGGGCGCGCGACCCCTCACCGCTCGTCGTCCTGGCGAAAGCCAGGACCCATAGCCACCGAATCTGATTGTGATCGCGATGGCGGCCCCGGCGTCGCCCAACAACAATCAGCTGGAGTCATGGGTCCTGGCTTTCGCCAGGACGACGCTGAGTGCCTGGGGCCGCGCGCGAACTACAAATTCCGTCACGCCACGGGCGCACGCGCAAGCCCCATGGCGCGCAGCGCCGAGGCGAACGCTGCGAGACGCTGCTCGCGATAGGCGGCCTGGTCGACGCCGTCATAGTTCATGAAACCCTGCCCGGTCTTCATGCCGATGCGGCCGTCGCGCATGTTCGACCCGATGATGTCGGGTGCGGCATAGCGGCCGTCGCCGAGCGCCTCGACCAGATAGCGGCTGGCGTGATGCAGGATGTCGCCGCCGCCCCAGTCGATGAATTCGAGCAGGCCGAGCACCGCGAAGCGGAAGCCGAAGCCGTAGATCACGGCCTTGTCGATATCCTCCGCCGAGGCAACGCCCTCCTCCACCATGCGGGCCGCCTCGTTCATCGCCAGTGTCTGGATGCGCGGCACGATGAAGCCGGGCCGCGCCGCGCAGACCACCGGCACCTTGCCGATGCCTTCGAGCAGCGCCTTCATCCGCGCCGTGGTGTCGGGCGCGGTGAGCTTGCCGGGCGACAATTCGATCAGTGGCACCAGATAGGCCGGATTGAGCCAATGCGCATTGAGGAAGCGGCCGGGATGCTCGATCGCACCCGAGAGATCGTCGACCAGGATCGTCGACGTGGTCGAGGCGATGATCGGGCGCTCGCCCGCGAGCCGCGAGGCCTCGGCCAACGCTGCTCGCTTCAGGTCCAGTATCTCCGGCATGCCCTCGAAGATGACGTCGCAGCGCGGCAGCGCCGCAGCCGCCTCTTGCCTCGGCACAATCCTGATCCGGTCGGCAATTGTGGCGACGAACTCCGGCGGCAGCAGATCGATGCGCGAAAGGATCTCCAGCGTCGATCGGATCTCCGCCGTGGCCTCGGCGGCCAGCGCATCGAATGCCGGCCGCTCGCGTTGCTTGAAGTCGACGACCACGACCTCATGCCCGGCGAATGCGAACACGACGGCGATGCCGCGGCCCATCCGTCCGGCGCCGAGGCATCCGATCACCGGTTTCATTGGAAGCCCTCGGCGAGAAGCGATTGCAGCCCGGCCCGGTCGAGATCGCCGAGGCCGAGCGACGACAATGTCCGGCCGGTCACCGCAAAATCCTGTCCGGTGATGGCCGCACCGATTGCGAGGAACGCCTTCACCAGCGGCGTTTGAACGCCCGCAACGGCGGCGACCGATGCGAGGAACGACAGGCCGAGGCGCAGATCCTCCAGCATGTAGCGGTGCTCGACCAGGATCAGGCGTTCGGACCAGTCGCCGGAATCGGTGAGCTGATCATGCGCGTCGCGCGCATACATCCAGGGTTCGCCGTCGCGCGAATAATGGTCGGCCAGCGGGAAATGCGGCCCGCCATAGCCGAGGGCTTCGCGCACCGCGATGCGTTCAGCATCGAGCGCGTCGGTGACGCGGCGGATCGCGGGCTGGGTCCCCTCCTTGTGGATGTCCCATTTGTCGAAATGCTCGATCGGGCCGGCGTTCATGGTGATCAGCGGCGGATGGATGATCGGGCCGGCATTCATCAGGGCGCCCGACAGCGCATCGCCGCACGCCTCGATCGCGTTCGGAAACGCGCGTCCGATCACGTCGAGCGCATGCGGTGCCAGGCGCGACGGAAACACGCCGGTCGGCAACCGCGCGCCCCGGCCCGAGATGCGGACCGCGTAAGTCCCCTGCTTGCGGGCCAGCCACGGCAAGGTGCCGGTCTCCGCGGTTGCGATCTCGGCGCGATTGCCGGCGTCGCGCGCGGCGCGGGCAAAGATGTAGGAGCCGAACGTGCCCGGCGGCAGGAATATGACCTGGCCATCGCGCAGATGCGGCGCGGCGAGTTTAGCGATCTCAGCCTGCGCGAAGGCCGGCGCGGGACACAGGATGAGATCGGCCGCTTCGATGGCGTCCGCGATCGACGACGTGATCGTCGCGAGCTTGACCTCACGGCGGCCCGCGCGATCGATCACTGTGATCGTGCCGCCCTGCGCGCGGTGCGCCTCGACGTCAGCAGGATTTCGCCGCCACAACCTGATATCGTGACCGGCCAATGCCAGGTCACCGGCTGCCGCGAATGAGCCGTTTCCTCCACCCAATACCGCGATCTTCAAGATGTCCTCCGCTACACAGGATTCGTTTCGATGTTGTTTTTCTGCCAGTCCGCCCAGGTCGGCCGGTCGATCTGGAACAGGTCGGTCGAGCGCGCATACCAGCCGCTGCCGTGCATACGGGCGATCAGGTGCAGCGCCTTTGTGTCGATGTGACAGCGTTCCTTGTCGAGGATGACAGCGTCGTCGACATGGGCGCGGACCACGCGGCCGATCACCGCGGTCTGCCGCGGCCCGGTGACGAGCGAGGCGAGCACGCGGCATTCGAACGACACCGGCGATTCGGCGATCCGCGGCGGGCGCACCGCCTGCGAAGCCGCCGGCGTCAATCCTGCGAGCCCAAGTTCGTCGATCTCGGGCGGCGCGTCGATGCAGGTGATGTTCATCGCCTCGGCGTTGCGCTCCGCGACCAGGTTGACGACGAATTCGCCGGTATCGAGAATGTTCGCCGCCGTGTCCTTGAACCGTCCCGTACCCGCCAAAAGTCCGATCGCCACCGTCGGCGGCTCATGCCCCATCACGTTGAAGAAGCTGAACGGCGCGGCATTGACCACGCCTTGAGCGGAGAGCGTCGTGACCCAGGCGATCGGCCGCGGCGTCACCGTGGCGGTCAGGATCTTGTAGCGGTTCTGCGCCTCCAGCGTCTCCATGTCGAAGATCATGCGGCCCTCGTCAGATCGCGACCACCGGGTGGCGCAGACGGCCGATGCCGGCGACTTCAGCTTCCACCACATCGCCCGGCCACAGCCATTCCTGCGGATTGCGCCCGGCGCCGACGCCCTCCGGCGTGCCGGTTGCGATGATGTCGCCCGGCTCGAGCGTCATCGCAGCCGAAATGTCGGCAATCAGATGCGGGACCTTGAACAGCATGTGGCGTGTGTTGGAGCGCTGCTTCTCGACGCCGTTGACGGTCAGCCAGAGATCGAGTGCGTGCGGGTCGGTGATCTCGTCCGCGGTAACGATGCACGGCCCGAACGGCGCGTAGGTGTCCTGCCCCTTGGAGTAGATCCATTGGCCGGCGCGGCGATTGTCGCGGGCGCTGACGTCGATCATCACGCTGTAGCCGAACACGAAGCCGAGCACATCGGCCTCCGCGACGCGCCGCGCGGTCCGTCCCATCACGACCGCAAGCTCGACCTCCCAGTCAAGCTGCTGCGTGATCGCCTTGTTGTGGTGAATGGCTTCGTCCGGTCCGATGACGCTGGTCGGCGGCTTCGAGAAGATCACGGGCTGCTTGGGCAAGTCCCTTGCGGTGTCGAGGGCGCGCGAGGATTCCGCAACGTGCTCGACATAGTTCAGGCCGATGCCGAAGATGTTCTTGCGCGGGCGCGGGATCGGCGCCAGCAGGCGGACATTGGCTAGCGGCAACGCGGCGCCGACCGGCCAGCGTCCCTCGGTTTCGTCCAACACCCTCTTCAGCGCCGCGAGCGCCGGCGGCCCGAGATCGATGAAATCCAGCATCGATGACGGCAGCGAGATCCCGGCATGATGGCCGATCTCCTCGACATCGACGACCAGGTCGCCGACAACCGCACCAAGACGGGCGGCAGCCTCGATGTTGCAGCGATAGGTCACGAGACGCACGATTGCTCTCCTAAGGCGTAATGAGTCTTGGTTGAAGCGGCTTGCCGCGGCTTCGGCTTACGTCTCCCAAGGGAGCTAAGGTGTGCACACGTCTCACTCAGCCGATCTTGCTTAAGGCCGCACGGGAGGCGGGAGGGCTCTCTCCCCCCTTGCGGGGGAGAGTTGGAGAGAGGGGTAAGCCACAAACACCGCCCGCGCGGCTTACCCCTCTCCCTAACCTTGAGAGCGAGCTTCGCTCGCCTCGGACCCCGCAAGGGGGGAGAGAACCCATCCGGCGGTGCCTTCCTGACGTGTAAGCCGTCGCGCAGACGTGTGTATGCTTTGGCTCCCAAGGGAGAGGTGGCACTTTCGATGCCGCACCAGGTGATCCTCATCTCGTCATGCTCTAGGACACGAGCGGCTGGCGGCCGCCATTGTCGCCGAAGGCTTCCTCGCGGTAGAGCCCGAGCGCGTGCATGACCGGCAAATCGTTGAAGGTGAAGAGACAGGCGTCGTCGCTGGCGGAGGCGTTGACGTGCTCATGCCAGGCCCAGGACGGCACGCAGAAGATGTCGCGCTCCTGCCAATCGAAGCGCTTGCCGTCGATGATCGAATGCCCGCGGCCCTTGGCGACCTGGTAGATGAAGCTGCCGGTGTGACGATGCGCCCGCGTGCTTTCGCCCGGCCGCAGCATCTGCATCGATGCGCCGATGGTCTGCATCACCGGACCGCCGGTCACCGGGTTCACATAGTTCATGAGGACGCCGTCGAAGGGCGAGCCGTCGGTCGACTTGCCGTAGCGCAGCAAGGCCTCGTAGGTCGGCCCCCATTCATATTTCAGCAGCGGCGAATAGCCCTTCGACCATTCGGCGCCGGCCGGACGCAGGCCGGGATTGCCCCAGCTATGCGTCATGTCGTCCACGGGATAGCCGACGCGCTGCTGCATCTCGGGATGGACCACATAGAAATTGGCCTCGAGCGCGTTGACCAGGGGAATGTCGAGGCCGTCCTGCCAGATGCAGGGCGTGCCGTCGCTGGAGACGCCATGCTCGTGCCAGGTGCCATTCGGCGTCAGCACGAAGTCGTTGGCGCCGAGCGTCATCTTGTGGCCGTCGACGATGGTGTAGGCGCCCTCGCCTTCCATGATGAAGCGCAGTGCCGACGCCGAATGGGCGTGGGCGGAGGCGACCTCGCCCGGACGCATCACCTGCAGCCCGGAATAGAGCCAGCCGACCGCGGCGGCATGCTCGCGGCGGCCGGGATTGTTGAGATAGATGACGCGGCGGCCGGCCTTCTCGGGCGACACCAGCTCGACCGAGCGCAACACATGCGCCCGGAGATCCTGATAGCGCCACACCACCGGCACCGAGGACGATTTGGGCTGCCAGGGCTCGATCTTGTTGGCGACGGTCCAGAGCGCGCCCGTCTCCAGCTTTTCGAGCTCGTCATAGTAGGCGAGCAGTTCGGGCGTATCCTCGACATTGGCCCGTCCGGCCACGTCTTCCCGGTGGTTTTCACGCACTGTCGTTGCCATGCCAGCCTCCCGTGACTGTGGTGTCGATCAGGTGTCCTTGAGAATGTCGCGTCCGATGATGAGTTTCTGCACCTCGGTCGCGCCTTCATAGATGCGCAGTGCGCGGATCTCGCGGTAAAGCTGCTCGACGATCTCGCCGGAGCGCACGCCGCGGCCGCCGAACATCTGCACGGCGCGGTCGATCACGGTCTGAGCGGTTTCGGTCGCCACCATCTTCGCCATCGCCGCCTCGCGCGTCGTGGAAGCCTTCTGCACGTCGCGCCGCCATGCCGCGCGGTAGGTCAGCAGAGCACTGGCATCGACACCGGCCGCCATGTCGCCGAGCGCGGCTTGCGTCAATTGCTGATCGCCGAGCACGCCGCCGAACATCCGCCGGCTCCTGGCATGCGCCGTCGCCTCGTCGAGCGCGCGGCGGGCAAAGCCGAGCGCTGCGGCCGCGACCGAGGCGCGGAAGATGTCCAGCGTGCGCATCGCGATCTTGAAGCCTTCACCCGGCGAACCCAAGAGCCGCGCCGCCGGAATCCGGCAGCCCTCGAAGCGCAGCGTCGCCAGCGGGTGCGGCGCCATCACGTCGATGCGCTCGGCGATCGAAAAGCCGGGATCATCGGGAAGCACGACAAAGGCCGAAATGCCGCGCGCGCCGGGCGCCTCGCCAGTGCGCACGAACAGCGTATAGACGTCGGCAATGCCGCCGTTGGAAATCCAGGTCTTCTCGCCGTCCAGGATATAATGGTCGCCCTCGCGGCGGGCGCTGCAAGCCATCGCGGCGACGTCGGAACCGGCCTCCCTCTCGGATAAGGCGAAGGCTGCGACCCATTCGCCGCGCCGCGCCTTCGGCAGTACCAAAGCGCGCAGCTCCGGGGAACCCGCGATCGCCACCGCGCCGGTGCCAAGTCCCTGCATCGCGAAGGCGAAATCGGCGAGCCCGCTGTGCCAGGCCAGCGTCTCGCGGGCGATGCAGATCATTCGGGAATCGATCACCGCATCAGCCCGGTCGCCGGCAACCGAAGCCTCGAGCAAACCCGCAGTCCCAAGCTGACGCACCAGGGACCGGCAGGTCCCATCGACGTCAGGGCCGTGGGTATCGCCGAGACCGGCTGCAAACGCATCGAGCGCAGCGGCGTAGTCGGCATGGCGGCCATCGAAGAATGGCCATGCGAGGTGCTGGCGCGATGGACCGCGCAACTGCGAAACCGGGGTCATGTCTGTCTCCCGCAGACGCCGCCTTTGCGTGCGCCGACAGGCGCGAGGCGCATCAATAATGTTTCATGTCTAAAATATCATGTCAAGCGAGCCGATGCGCGGTCCGAGCCGGCGCCCCGCGCGAAAAGCCTACGAAACAGGCGGAAACTGCAAATAGATGGGCAAACGCGGTTTTGTCCTGCTGAACTCGGCTATGCCGATTGACAGCGATTTTATTTGAGGTCTAAAATTATCTCCGGTCATCCCAAGTTCCGGCGAGGCTGAGGAGACGAGCATGGCAGAACGCTCTTTCGCGCGCGAGGTGGAAGACCTCAAGCTCGGCGCCGGACAGGAATTCCGCGGCGAAGGCATCCTCGCCATCACCAAGGCCCTGCTCGAATGCGGCGTCAGCTATGTCGGCGGCTATCAGGGCGCGCCGATCTCGCATCTGATGGACGTGCTGTCGGACGCGCAGGACATCCTCTCCGATCTCGGCGTGCATTTCGAGACCAGCGCCAGCGAGGCGACCGCAGCCGCGACGCTGGCGGCGTCGGTGATGTATCCCATTCGCGGCGCGGTCACCTTCAAGGCGCCGGTCGGCATCAACGTCGCGTCCGATGCGCTCGCCAACCTGACCTCGGGCGGCGTCACCGGCGGCGCGCTCATCATCATCGGCGAGGATTACGGCGAAGGCTCCTCGATCATGCAGGAACGCTCGCATGCGTTTGCGATGAAGTCGCAGATCTGGCTGGTCGATCCCAGGCCCGACGTCGCCGCGATCGTCAAGGCGGTGCACGATTCCTTCGAGCTATCGGAGGCGTCGAACACGCCTGTCATGCTGGAGGTGCGAATCCGCGCCTGCCATGTCCATGGGCGCTTCGCCACTCGCGACAATGTCCGGCCCGCCTTTCCGCTGTCGCGTGCGCTCGAGCAGCCGTCGCGCGACACCAACCGGATCGTGCTGCCGCCGGCCTCGTTCCTGCACGAGAAGGAGAAGGTCGAGCAGCGCTGGCCCGCGGCGGTCGACTTCATCCACGCGCGCGGCATGAACGAGAACTTCGCTGGCGATATCGACGATATCGGCATCATCATGCAGGGCGGCATGTATAACGGCGTCATCACCGCGCTGCGCGAGGCCGGGCTTGCCGACATCTGGGGCGAGACGCGGGTGCCGCTCTATGTGATGAACGTGACCTACCCGATCGTCGACCGCGAGGTGATCGAGTTCTGCCGCGACAAGAAGGCCGTGCTGATGGTCGAGGAAGGCCAGCCGGAATTCATCGAGCAGGCGCTGAGCAAGATCCTGCGCAATGCGGACATTCCGGCCAAGCTGCATGGCAAGGACCTGTTCCCGATGGCCGGCGAATACACCGCGCAGGTGATGAACGCCGCGATCGGCGGCTTCGTCCGCCGCCACCGCTCCGACGTGTTGCCGGATGCCGCGCGCGCGCCGAACATCGACCGCGTCGAGGTCGACGACAAGATCCGCGCGCTGGCCGAGGTGGTGCCGCCGCGGCCGCCGGGCTTCTGCACCGGCTGTCCGGAACGGCCGATCTTCTCGGCGATGAAGCTGGTCGAAAAGGAACTCGGCCCGCATCACATCGCCGCCGATATCGGCTGCCATTTGTTCTCGATCCTGCCGCCGTTCAATATCGGCGCCACCACGATGGGCTACGGGCTCGGCCCGGCCTCGGCCTCGGCCTTCAACGTTCCCGCAGCAAAGCGCTCGATCTCGATGATGGGCGACGGCGGCTTCTGGCACAACGGACTGACCAGCGGCGTCGGCAACGCGGTGTTCAACCAGCATGACGGCGTGATCGTGGTGGTCGACAACTACTATTCCGCCGCGACCGGCGGCCAGGACATCCCCTCCTCGCGCGCCGACAACCGTTCGCGCTCGACCAAGCATCCGATCGTCGAGGCGGTGAAGGGCGTCGGCGCCAAATGGGTGCGCCAGATCGACCGCACCTATGACGTGCCGCGGATGCGCGACACCTTGCGTGAGGCGCTGACGACGGAGGAAAAGGGGCCGAAGATCATCGTCGCCTCGTCGGAATGCATGCTCAACAAGCAGCGGCGCGTGAAGCCACTGGCGGCCGCCGCTGCCAAGCGCGGCGAGCGCATCGTGCGCGAACGCTTCGGTGTCGACGAGGACGTCTGCTCCGGCGACCACGCCTGCATCCGGCTGTCCGGCTGCCCGTCGCTGTCGGTGAAACCGACCAGCGATCCGCTGAAGGACAATCCGGTCGCTGCTGTCGACAATTCCTGCGTCGGCTGCGGCCATTGCGGCGAGGTTGCGGACGCGGCGGTGCTGTGCCCGTCCTTCTATCGCGCCGACATCGTCTCCAATCCGAGCGCGTTCGAAGCGCGGCTCGACCGGTTCTGGCAGCGGATGATCGGCGCCTTGCAACGCTGGCGCGCGGGCCGGCGGGTCACGTTCGAGCAGGAGGCGGCATGAACGTCTCTGTCGCCCCCTATTCCGTCGGCCTCAGCCAGGCCCGTCCGATCAGCATCGCGGTGCTGGCGATGGGCGGCCAGGGCGGCGGCGTATTGGTCGACTGGATCGTGGCGCTCGCCGAGCGCCGCGGCTGGTATGCGCAATCGACCTCGGTGCCCGGCGTCGCCCAGCGCACCGGTGCCACAATCTATTACATCGAGATGATCGCGCCCGACCCAGGCAAGCCGGAGCGCCACCCCGTGCTGTCGCTGATGCCGGCGCCGGGCAAGGTCGATATCGTGATTGGCGCCGAGTTGATGGAAGCCGGCCGCGCCATCCTGCGCGGACTGGTTTCGCCCGACCGCACGCTGCTGATCGGCTCGTCGCACCGTTCCCTGGCTGTGATCGAGAAGACCGCGCCCGGCGACGGCACGGCCGACGCCGCGCAGGTCTATGACGCGGCCAATGTCGCGGCCAACCGCTTCGTCGCCTTCGACATGGCCGAGATTGCCGACGCCACCGGCAGCGTGGTGTCCTCGGTGCTGTTCGGCGCGCTCGCAGGCTCCGGCGGACTGCCCTTCACGACCGAGGATTTCGAGGCCACGATCCGCGCCGCCGGCGTCGGTGTCGATGCCAGCCTGCGCGCTTTTGCTGCGGGGCGCGAGCGCGCCACCGCTGTTCTCAAGCAGGACCCGAAGGTCAAGCCGACTGCGAAGCCGCCGCTGGCGAAACGCTTTCCGAAGCTCACGCCGATCGGCCACGCCGGCTACGACGCGCTGGTGGCGCGGGCGCAGCAATTGCCGGCCGAAGTGCACGGCATCGTCGCGGCCGGCTTGCAGCGCGCGGTCGACTACCAGGACGTCGCCTATGGGGCCGAGTATCTCGACCGGCTGGACGCGATGCCGCGCGATGCGATCGGGCTGTTGCAGGCCTTTGCCAAGTATCTCGCCATCGCGATGGCCTATGACGACGTCATCCGCGTCGCCGATCTGAAGACGCGGGCTGGACGGTTCGACCGGGTCCGTCGCGAGGTGCGGGCCGGCGACGACCAGGTGCTCGCCGTCACCGAGTTCTTCCATCCGCGGCTCGAGGAAATGGCCGGGATGCTGCCGCGGCGGCTCGGCGAACGGCTCGAGCGCAGCGAATGGATCGCCCGGCTGATCGATCGCGGCCGCAAGCTCCGCACCACCTCACCATCTGCATTCCTGCTGCTCTACTGCATCGCGGGCCTGCGCCGCTTCCGCCGCGGCTCGCTGCGGCACGGCCGCGAGATGCGCCATCTCGACGATTGGGCGCAGCGCATCCGCAAATTCGCCGCCAGCGACGTCGCACTCGCCACCGCCGTGTGCGAGGCGCGCCGGCTCGTCAGCGGCTATTCGGACACGCATTCCCGCGGTGAAACCAAATTCGGCAAGGTGATGCGTGCCTCCGATCGACTGGCCGGCCGCGCTGACGCCGCCGAATGGGTGCTGCGGCTGACCAAGGTCGCGCTGAAGGACGCCGATGGCGCCGAGCTCGACGGCGCGCTGCGCACCGTCGAGACGCTGTTCGAGGGTGCCTGATGGATCAGTTCGACGTCGTGGTATCGAAAACGGAGCAGCTTACGCCGCGCATCCGCGAATTTGTGCTCGCCCGCAGCAATGGCGCGCCGATGCCCGGCTGGGCGGCCGGCGCCCATATCGACGTCCATCTGCCCGATGTCGGCCGGCGCTCCTACTCATTGATCGAGACCCGTTCGCCGCGCGACGCCGAGCATCCGACCTTCTACCGCATCGCCGTGCTGCGAGAGAGCAAGGGCAAAGGCGGCTCGGCTTTCATGCACGGTCTCAAGGCCGGCGATCGCGTGACGATCTCGCCGCCGGCGAATAATTTCCCGCTTGGCGCCGGTGCGGGCGACGTCGCCCTCGTCGCCGGCGGCATCGGCATCACGCCGCTGCTGACGATGGCGTGCGAAATGAGCGTCGCGAAACGGCCATTCTCGTTCCACTACGCCGGTCGCAGCCGCGGCGAATTGGCCCTTCTCGGCGAAGTCGAGCGGCTCGCCGGCGCCAACGCAACGGTCCACGCCGACGACGAGGCCGGCCGCTTCTTCGATCTCGAAGGCCTGATGACGCGGCTTGCGCCCGATGTGCCGCTTTATCTCTGCGGACCGCTGCCGATGATCGAGGCGGCCATCGCGCTGGCCAAGCAATTGAACTGGCCGCAGGGCCGGCTGCATTTCGAGATTTTTACCGCACCCGAAGAGAAGTCGGGCGACAGCAGTTTTGAGGTCGAGCTGAAGAGCAGCGGCCGCGTCTTCGAGATACCGGCCGGCAAGACCATCCTCGACGTGCTGCTCGAGGCCGGCGAGGATCCGATCCACGACTGCAAGCGCGGCGATTGCGGAATCTGCCAGACCGTCGTCGTCGAGGGCATCCCCGATCATCGCGATTACATCCTGAGCGAAAGCGAGCGGGCGTCGAACAAGGTGATGCAGATCTGTATTTCGCGCGCGAAGACCAAGCGGCTCGTGCTCGACCTGTGATGGAGGAACGCATGTCCAGATATGCCGGCAATTCCGCCGCGATCCGCGCCCTGGTGCGCGAGCAGGAGGTTCATCGCGACGTCTATGTCAGCGAGGAGGTGTTCCGGCTCGAGATGGAGCACATGTTCCCGAACAGCTGGGTCTATGTCGGCCACGACAGCCAGGTGCCGAACGCGGGCGATTATTACGGCACCACGATCGGCACCCAGCCGGTGCTGCTGGTCCGCCACAGCGACGGCACCGTGCGGGTGCTGCACAATCGCTGCCCGCACAAGGGCACCCGCATCACCTCGGAGACCTGCGGCAACACCGGAAAGTTCTTCCGCTGCCCCTATCATGCCTGGAGCTTCAAGACCGACGGCTCGCTGCTCGCGATCCCCCTCAAGAAGGGCTACGAGAACACCGGTTTCGAGGCGAGCCACGCCGCGCCCGGCATGGCGCCGGTGCGCCATGTCAGGAACTACCGCGGCTTCGTGTTCGCCAAGATCAACGACGGCGGCCTCGATTTCGAGGAGTTCTTCGGCGAGAGCCTGTCGAGCTTCGACAACATGATCGACCGCTCGCCGGTCGGCCAGCTCAAGGTGGCCGGCGGCGTGTTGCGCTACATGCACAATTGCAATTGGAAGATGCTGGTCGAGAACCAGACCGACACCTGCCATCCGATGGTGGCGCACGAATCCTCCGCCGGAACCGTGGTCGACGTCTGGAAGAAGGCGCCACCCGGCACCAAGAAGCCGATGGCGGTCGAGATCATCGCGCCCTTCATGAGCCCGTACGAGTTCTTCGAGAACATGGGGATCCGGATCTGGGACAACGGCCACGGTCACACCGGTGTGCACCATTCGATCCATTCCGACTATTCGGCGGTGCCCGGCTATTTCGACAAGATGATTGCGGCCTATGGCGAGGACCGGGCCAAGGCGATCCTCGGCGAGGCCAGGCACAACACGGTCTATTTCCCCAACATCATGATCAAGGGGCCGATCCAGCTGTTGCGGCAGTTCAAGCCGATCGCGGCCAACAAGACGCTGGTGGAGTCCTGGACGTTCCAGCTGGTCGACGCGCCCGACATGCTGCTCGAGCGCACCTTGATGTACAACCGCCTGATCAATGCACCGACCTCGATCGTCGGCCATGACGACCTCGAAATGTACGAGCGCGCGCAGGAGGGCCTGCATTCGAACGGCAATGAATGGGTCAATCTGCAGCGCCTCTATAGCCCCGATGAGGCCGGCCAGACCAATGTCGCTGTCAACGGCACCAGCGAGTGGCCGATGCGCCACCAGTTCCGGGCCTGGACCAAGTTCATGACGATGGGGATGTAACATGACGATCGTTGCCGATGCCCCTGCCCTGCACACAGTTCCGACCGATCAGGAATTGATCGACTTCGTCGTTCGCGAGGCGCGGCTGATCGATCAGCAGCGCTTCGACGAATGGCTCGACATGTACGCCGACGACGCCTTCTACTGGATGCCGCTGGAATGGAATCAAACCGATCCGCGGCTGACCTGCTCCTTGATGTACGAGGACAAGCTCTTGCTCTCGATCCGGGTCGAGCGGCTCAAGGGCGCGCGGACCTTCAGCCAGAAGCCGAAGAGCCGCTGCCATCACGTGCTGCAAACCCCGCAAGTGGATTCGCGCGACCCTGCTACGAACAGCTACGTCACCTGGACCCCGATCCACTATGTCGAGACCCGGCTCGACGAGCAGACGCTCTATGCGGCCTGGGTCACCCATCATCTGAGCGTCGAGAACGGCCGGTTGAAGATCAAGCTGAAGCGGGTCGACCTGATCAATTGCGATGCCGCCTTCGGCAACATCCAGCTCTTTATGTAGGGAATGATGAGCGTGACTGATTACACGGCGATCGTCAGCGGCGGCAATACCGGCATTGGAGCTGCGATCGCGCGCGGTCTGCTCGCCGACGGATATCAGGTGATCTCGCTGTCGCGGCGCAAGCCGGACTGGAGCCATCCAAAACTCTCCGCCTACGAGGTTGACCTGCTCGATGCGACAGCGACCCGCCAGGTCGTCACGGAGATCGCCGCCAAGGCCGCGATCACCCATGTCGTGCACAATGCCGGTGCGATCCGCGCAAAACTGCTTGAAGAGGTGGAGGACGAGGACGTCGGCGCCCTGGCGCAGCTGCATTTCGGCGCCGCAATCGCGATGGCGCAAGCAGCGCTGCCGTGCATGAAGCAGGCGCGGTTCGGCCGCATCGTACTGCTGTCGTCGCGCGCGGCGCTCGGCGCCGTCACCCGCACGGTCTATTCGGCCACCAAGGCCGGCATCATCGGCATGGCACGGACCTGGGCGCTGGAGCTCGCGCCGTTCGGGATCACGGTCAATGTCGTAGCCCCCGGCCCGATCGCCGATACCGAAATGTTCGAAAGCGTGATGTCGGTCGAATCCGAACGCGCCAAGGCCCTGGCGCGCGCGATCCCGCTCGGCCGTCTCGGCAAATCGACCGACGTCGCGCGTGCCGTCAGTTTCTTCAGCTCGCCGGATGCGGACTTCATTACCGGGCAGACGCTCTATATCTGCGGCGGCGCCAGCATCGGATCGATTTCGATTTAGCCTCTGTGAGAACGCCAGCCATGGATGCCACAGTCAAACGGAAGGCTCGCTCCCCCAAAAGCGCCCGACCGCCGCCGCCCGGGCCGATCGAGCCCGCGCATGAGTCCGATGGCGCGCATCTCGAGCTGCGCATCTGGCTGCGGCTGCTCTCATGCGCCACGCGAATCGAAAAATCGCTGAACGCGCGGCTGCGCAAGGAGTTTGGCACCACGCTCGCCCGCTTCGACCTCTTGGCGCAGCTTGCGCGCAAGCCCGAGGGCGCGAGCATGTCCGAGGTCTCCGACCTGCTGATGGTGTCGAATGGCGCCATCACCGCGCTGGTGCAGAAGCTGGAAGCCGATGGCTTGATCCATCGCGAGGTCGACACCGAGGATCGCCGCACCTTCCGCCTGCGGCTGTCGCAGGACGGCGCAACGGAATTCGGCCGGATGGCGCGCCGCCACGAGGAGTGGGTGATCGCCCTGATCGGCGAGCTGTCGCCGGTCGCGCAATCGGACCTGCTGCAGCATCTGACCTTGCTCAAGCGCCGCCTGGACAAGCACGCCTGACGACGCCCGGGTTACCCCCATCGTTGCACGACAAGGCGCACCGCAAAGGGGTGGTCAGGCGCAACTCGGCGCGGTGGTCCATACATGAATTGACCCGCCGGCTTTTGGCCGGCGGGTCATGTTGGTCAGGAACGGCTGATCTCAGTGATCCCAGCCGCCGTGGCCGTGGCCGCCATCGTCGAAGTCGAAGAAGTCGAACAGATCGCTCAGCGCCGGCCGGTTGAGCGGAACGTAGGGATTCTCCGCGGTAACCGGGTTCGGATAGTTGTCGCGGCTGCGGTTCGTGATCGGCTGCAGGCGCCAGTTGCGCTCGATGAATTTGATGATCGAGACGTGATCGGCATATTCATGCGAGATGTGGCCCTGCTTCACGAAGGGGGAGATCACGATCAGCGGGATGCGGGTGCCGTCGCCGAAATAGTCGAGCGGCTGCACGTAGCCCGAGTCGAAGTAGCCGCCCCCCTCGTCGAAGGTGATGAAGATCGCGGTATCCTTCGCGTAGTCGGATGCTTCGACCTGGTCGACGATCTTCTTCGCGAAGCCTTCGAACAGATTGAGCTTGGAGGAGTTCGGGTGACCGTCGGTGAAGCCGCTCGGCTTGACGATCGACACCGCCGGCAAGGAGTGCTGGGAGATGTCGGTGTACAGGTCGACCGAGTCATGGATGTGGGTTGCGACCTGGTCCGGATGCGACATGATCGACGTGTCGTACTGGAACGGATTGCAGATGTTGCAATATTCGTCGGCGGTCGGACCAGCCACACCCCAATTGAGCTGGTACGGATCGTTGACGTAGTTGTTCCACTGGTCGCCGTAATACGTCCAGGAGATGTGCCGGTCGTTCAGGCTGTCACCGATGCTCCTCGTCGACGACGGCGGGATCGTGAACGGCGTGTTGGCCGGATTGTTGTCGGTGTAGGCATTCTTGCCGTTGCCGAAATAGCCCGGATTGTAGTTGTTCAGCAGATAGTAATGCCCCGACTCGCAGTTGGGGTGGATCCGCTGGGTCGCTAGATAATCCAGGATCGGCTTGACGCCGGGCTGGCTCGAATCCGAGCAGTTGCTGTAGGAGCCGCCGCCGGAGACCGGGCTCGCTGAATAGGGCGGCGGATAGCCGGCGTTGCCGCTGTTGCCGTAGCCGTCCTCGATGTACCAGTTGTTGGTGCCCTGCGCCGGGTTCGGATTTTCGATTTCGTTGACGACGCCAGCATCGGGCGTGCCGCTGAAAACCGTCGTGCCATTCGGCGGCACGCTCGGATTGCCTTTGGCATCGCTGAAATAGATCATGTCGGCGTGGCCGAACATGATGTGGTTTGCACCGGTGCCGCCCTTGACGGACTGGTGGAAGTTGTCGCTCATCGCATACTTCTGCACCAGGCTCGTGAAATACGGCACGTCGCCCTTCTGCACGTTGTAGAAGCCGAGCGCCGTCGATCCCTCGCCCGTGGTGGTCGCGTTCGTCGAATATTCGGTCGAGAAGTTGGACGGCTGCGCCGCACCGTTGGCGCCCGCGCCCACGGTCACTTCGACCCAGGCGAACAGGTTGCCGTTGCAGCCCGACGGATTGTCCCGGCTGGCGGCGGAAGTGTTGCAGTTCAGCTGCTGCTGCATCTGGTAGAAGCGATGCACCGGGCTCGCCGCGTAGGTGTCATAGGGCATCGACTGGCCGTTGGTGAGCTGGAACGGACCGGCCGGCAATGTGCTGACATTGGTGATGCGCTGGTCGGGGGTCTTCGACGTCTGACCGGTGCCGCCGGTCAGCAGGTACTGGTAGTACTCCGAGGGCAGGCCGGATTCGGACTGCTGCGCGAGCGCAAGCGACGCCTCGCAGGTCGTGATCGGCGAGCTGCCGCATTGGTTGGGGATGTAGGAAACCTTCGGACCGCCGACCAGCGGAGCCGGCAGCTGATCGTTCGGGAACGTCTGCTGCGGCGGGCTCAGCAGAAACGCATCGTTGAGACCGGTGTCGGTGGCCGCGGCTTGGTGGGCCTTTTCGAAATTGGGGCCGGGGACGGCGTTCTTGTTCTGATCGAGCTTGACGATGCCCTGCGACAGCAGGTTCATCACGCTCTCGCCGGACCGGTTGGGCACGTAGGTCGCGAACACATGATCGAAGCTGCGGTTCTCGCCGATGATGACGATGACGTGCTTGATCGGCGTCCGGGTCTCGTGGCGCTCGCCGTGATGATCCCAGTCCTGCGCGAGAACGGGTCCCGCGGTGAACTGCCCCAGCGCCAGCGCGCTGAGCGTAAGTCGGCATCCGTACAGCCAACGTGATTTATGCTTGCCGTGCATCAAAGCTCTCCTCTGTTTCTTTGGGTAGGCGGCGTAGAACTCGCAGTATTCGCTGGCACGACCCTGATCCGTCCCATCATGCCGCCGTCTTCGTGTTCGAGGACGTGGCAGTGGTAGACGAAGGTGCCGACGATGTTGGGATCGCGAAAATCCATACGCAGGCGCACGCTGGGGTATTTCAGCATGCGGCCGTTGTAATAGGGAACGTTGACGGTATCGCGCAGGAACGGCTCGTTGACCGGAATGCCGGACCAGTCGAGCAGCTGGAAGTGAATCTGATGGATGTGGAAATCATGCAGCTCCATCGAGCGGTTCTCGATGATCCAGTCCTCGACGTCGCCCTGCTTGACCACGATGTCAGGGACATCGGATTGCGGATCGAACGGCTTCGGCGTGTTGCCGTCGATGGTCATGAAGAATTTGGTCGGACTGTTCGGGTTGTTCGGATCTTCCGGCTGCTCCGAGAAGAAAATCTTCCTGACACGCACCGGCGCGACGGTTCCGACCCACGGCCTCTCCGGCGGCGGCAGCGGTTCGACGCGCGCCGGCAGCGTGGCCTGCGGCTCGGTCGCGTCGGTCGCGCTCGTGATCGTCAGCAACGCGCGGTTCGGGTCATTTTCGCCGGCGGGCCCGGTGTCGACGGCGCGCGTCACCAGCAAGGCGCTCGCTCCGGCCGGCGGACCCTCGACGATGAACTCGGCGCGCGAGCCGGGCGGCAGGCCGATATGCTTGACCCATTGCACCGGTGGTGACGGGCTGCCGTGGAAGCGCAGCGGCACGCCATCGATGCCGACGACACCGATCGGTTGCGGCGCGCGGGCGACCAGCACGGCCAGGTCGAGATATGTGATCGCGGAGGCATTGAGCACCCGCCACAGCTGCCGCTCGCCCGGCTTCATCGACAGTGTCGCCGGCGGATAGTTCGGATACGGCACCGGCACGAAATTGACGGACAGGTCCTTCGACGGCTTGCCGAATCCGGTGCCGGAATTGGCGACGTCGCCGTCATTGTCGAGCTGGCTCTTGGTCATCACAGGCTCGAAGCGCGACGGCGGCGCGTCGGGATTGACGAGATCCTGGTCGCGGATCACGAGCACGCGCTCGGGCAATCCGGCGAGCGACGGGTCGGCGCGTTCGATGCCTTCGATGATGAGTGCGCCGGAAGCGCCGCCGAGCACCTGCGTCTTGCTGAAGCCGTGAAGATGCGGGTGATACCAATAGAGCCCGGGCGGCGCATCATCAGGCACACGCAGGCGATATTCGAACGGCTGGTCGTCGGGCTGGATCGAGGTCTTCAGCACGTCGTCCTGGTGACAGACCGGCGGCACGGTCAGTCCGTGGAAGTGCAGATTGGTCGAAACCGGCGTCATCGCGCCGCTGTCGCAAGGGTCGGCTTTCACCTTTGTCGTGCAGATCGGCGCGCCTGCAACCGCGCGGTCGATTGCGGGCGTTGCTGTATCAAGGTCAACGAGATCGTTCTTGAAATGGATGACCAGTTCGTCGCCCGGCTTCAGCCGCAGGGTTGGCGACGGCTTTCCGTCCGAGGTCAGATAGCAGTAGCGGGTGGTGCCATCCGGCAGCTTCTCATCGTGCACGCTGAGATCGGTTTCGAGCACGCCGTCATGGCTGCGCAAATCCGCCGGTTCGGCGATCGCGCTTCCGGGTTCGGGGCGGCTGCAAACATCCTGCGGCGCGCGCTGCACGATCGGAGGGCTCGCGGCGGCGAGCCAGGCGGTCATGCCGCTCACCGTGAGCCCAAGACAAGCCGCGACGATGACACAGGAAATGGTCGAATATCGTCGAAGCACGCCGCCCGCCAATGCGCTGTCGTCAGGCACGCGACAACGCGCTGACGCCGGAAACGGCTTCAGCTCGCTCTTGCGGCTGCGATCGCTAACAAGTGTTTTGTCTTACGGCGGGACGCTACATGCGCGTTGTTGCGGTAATCTGGCAGGTTCTTAACAAACAGATGACTGTGGATTGCGACATATCGGCACGGAACTTTTGTCGAAGAAGCTGACAACGATTTCGGACAGCAGCCTCTGACAACGATGCTTGCGAAAATTCAGTGCCGCCTCAACGAGGCAAGCGGTGTCGAGCCGTCGAAATTGACGGGAGTCCGGTCGTCGAGATTGACCGGCGTCAGCAGCGCCTGATCATTGGCGTGCTGCCCGGGTTGCGGCAATCGCAGCACAATGCGCTGTCGATCCTTCTCGATGGTCGCTTCGCGGCCCCGCACCGCGCGCAGCTTCCAGCCCTGATAGTCGTCCTCGAGCCTCAACCGCAGCGGCCGCTTGGTCGACTGATCGAGAAAGATACCAAAGCTCTCTTCATCGCTCGCAATGGTTCCGACCAGCGCCAATGCCGGCGGCTCGGCGTCCTTGTTCTGCGGCGGTGGTGGCGGCGGCGCCGACGCCCGCTCGGCGGCCACGACCGGCGGCCGCGCCCGGCGCGACGGGGAAAAAATCGGACGATCGCGCGTTTCAGGCAATCGCGTCAGCGGTATCGCCCACAGCGGATTGCCAGTCAGCGGACGCTCAGGCTCTAGCAGCGGCGTGACACTGCGGATTGATGTCACCGGTTCGCCTGGTGATGGCGTCCGCGGCGGTCCCAATCGGGTTTCCTCTGTCATCCCGGCGTCCAGCGGATCGATCGTGATCTCGACAGCCGCTGCCGCAACAGCATGAAGCGAGAGCACTGATGTCACGAAGGCGATGATGAGACGGCAGATCGCGCGGCAGGTCATTTGAGTCACCTGGCGCCTGGCCATTGGCCTGACACCCCCAGCAGAACCCTCTACTTGCCGAGGTTCGCCGGAAAAAGCAAATCAGGCCGCGTTCAGGAAGCGCTGCCTGCGACCGACAGGTTGCTGCCGCCGGTGAGTGTTCCCTGAGCATTATAGGTCTTGCTCTGGTTGGCGTGGCTGTTCTGCGCGCTTTGCGAGGTCTCCACCTGGACCGTTCCGTCCGAATAGGTGATCGTCGTGGTGGTGGTCCCGTTCATCGTGACCGAGACCTGGCTGACAATGGTCGCAGAACTGCCACTCCCGCCGCCGCCATCGCCACCGCCTGCGGCGGCCGGCTGGGCGGTCGCGCTCGACTGAGCCGAGGCGCTGCCCGACTGGTTGGCTGTCGACGCGCTCGTGAGCGATGTCGTCGGCGTGGACGTCGCATTGATCGTCATCGGCATGCTCCCGTGACGCGCCTGGAGCGGACGCCGTGACCAGCGCGTTAGAAAGCGCTCCAGCGCATCTGCCCTTTCAACGCAGCACTGGGCGCAAGCAGGCGCGGCGATTTTTGTCAGATTGCTTCTGACGCTCCCGATCCGCCAGACCAGGACGCAGGCGCGCGGCTCACCGACCGCCCTGTTGTCGCGCCAGCTTGTTTTCCTGTCGTTTTGGGGCTCTAATCCGTTTTCGAGAGGCATCGATGTTGGCCTCTGTCCGCACGCTCCGGTGTTGCAGCGTGTTCTTCACGGCAATGGCTGCCACACCCCTATCGCGAAGGGACAGTGGCGCTCGCTCGTGCGCATGGCCCTTCGCCCATCCAAGCGGAGATCGTCATGCCCCTCGACGCCTACCGGATCATCGCCGAACCATATTATGAGCCGCTCGGCGACGAGGTCGTCACCTTCGCCGCCGCCTATGCCGAACGCCTGCCGGTGATGCTCAAGGGCCCGACCGGCTGCGGCAAGACGCGCTTCGTCGAGCACATGGCCTGGCGGCTCGGCAAGCCGCTGATCACGGTCGCCGCCCATGAGGACATGACCGCCGCCGATCTCGCCGGACGGTATCTGCTCGAGCCCGAGGGCACGGTCTGGCACGACGGTCCGCTGACGCTCGCGGTCCGCCATGGTGCGATCTGCTATCTCGACGAGATCGTCGAGGCGCGCCAGGACACCACCGTGGTGATTCATCCCCTGACCGACGCGCGGCGCATCCTGCCGCTCGAGAAGCACAACGAGATCGTGCCGGCGCATGCCGATTTCCAGCTCACGATCTCCTACAATCCCGGCTACCAGAGCGCGGTGAAGGATTTGAAGGAATCGACCAAGCAGCGCTTCGTCGCGATCGATTTCTCCTATCCCCCGCCGGCCACGGAAGCCTGCATCATCATCCGCGAAAGCGGTGCCGACGACCATCTTGCCGGCATCCTGGTCGCGATTGCGGAGCGCTCGCGCAATTTGCAGGGCCACGGGCTCGACGAAGGCGCCTCGACCCGCATGCTGATCCACGCCGGGCGGATGGTGCGCGCAGGTCTGCCGCTCGCCGCCGCGGTGCAGTCCTCGATCGTGCTGCCGATTACGGACAATCCCGACATCCGCGCGGCGCTGCGCGACGCCATCCAGGCCTGCCTGCCGTGAACGCGGCGAAACCGATCTCGCTGCATCTGGTGCCTCCCGATCAGGAGGACAGCGCGACGCATCGCGTGCACCGGCTGATGCTGCAGCGGGACACGTTGCGGCCGATGTTTCGCGCCACATGGGACGCGCTGTCGCATGATTTCGACGCCACCGAGCTCGAGGCCTGGGCGAACGCGGTGCTTGATCTTGCCAATGTCAACGCCGGTCCGGCGTGCCTGATCGCGTACTGGGACGCGAGCAAGCTTGCGGCGCACGGACAGGAGATCGCGCCTTTGCTGGTCGCGGGGCAAATGGCCACCGATATCTGCCGCGACGCCGGCGCGCAGGCGGCAACCGCCGCGCTGCGTGCGGTGCCGGTTGCCTCTCGCGTGCTTGGGCAGGGTCCCGCGCTCGCGCGCTGGTGGCGCGCCATGCTCGTGCTGGCGCGCCAGGCACCTGAATCGATTGCGCTGGTCGCCGGCAACATCGCTGAGATGCTGACCCCGGGCACGATCGACGCATTCGAGAACTTCGTCGCGGCAGGGCTGAAATTCGCATCCGGCAACAAGGCCCGGCGGCTCGCCTTCTTCGGCCTTGAAGATGATCTCGCGCGCCGCATGATCGCCCGCGATCTCGGCAGCGTCACATTTCCTGAGACCGAGATCGAGCTGAAGGCCTTTGTCACCGCGCTGTGGGGCAAGGTCCCGCTGCTCCGCAGCCTTGCCGCCGACAACAGCCAGGCTCCGCAGCGGCGCACCTCGATCGCAGGTCCCCTGATCCGGTTGCCGGAGACATTCCGCGGCGTGCAGGGCGATGCCGCGCGCGCCCTGTTCCGCGCCGCGGCGGCGCATGCGCAGGCTCATCTCGTGCTCGGCGGCGGTCTGTTTCCGGTCGGCACGCTGAAGCCGCTCCAGATCGCGCTCGTCGGCCTGATCGAGGACGCGCGGATCGAGACGCTCGCGATGCGGCAGTTACCCGGCTTGCGGCGACTGTGGGCGCCCTATCACGTCGCCGGCGCGTCGGGGGTCGTCGCCGCCCCGACCCTGCTGGCGCGGCTGGCACGCGCGCTGTTCGATCCGAACCATGTCGATGACGGCAGTTTCGTCAGCAAGGGGCGCCTCATGTTCGAAGCACGGCTGCCGCGGATTGCGGATCCCGCGATCAGCCGCGAGATCGGCATGCTGCTCGGCAACGACCTCGGCCAGATGCGCGTGCAATTCAACGCCAAGACCTATGTCGTCGAGCCGGTCTATCGCGACGACGGCCTTGGCCTGTGGGATTTTGGCGAGAATGCTCCGCCGTCCGGCGACATCATGGAGCTGCCGGTCGATGCCGTCAGGATGGAGCGACAGGAAACGCTTGATGGCAACAACGCCGAGGCCGATGACAACGGCGGCGCGCTCGGCCGCGGCCGGCCGGTGGCGCCGGACCCGCGCGGCGTCGTGATCGCCAAATATCCGGAATGGGATCGCGCACACGGCATCGAGCGGCCGGAGTGGACCATCGTGCGCGAGTTTGCCGTCCATCCGCGTGACCCCCGCTTGATCGAGCAGGCCCTCGACGCAGCCGATACGCTGCGCAGCCGGATCGGCCGGCTGGTGCGCGGCGTGCGGATCGGGCGCAGCATCCGCCTCAACCGCCAGCATGAAGGTCACGATCTCGACCTCGATGCCGTGCTCGATGCCGGGATCGCGCTACGCGTTGGCCGCGAGCCCGATCCACGCGTGTTCCGCTCCTCGACCTCCGTTCATCGCGACCTTGCCGCGCTGCTCCTGATCGACATCTCGGAATCCACGCGTGACCGCCTCGCCTCCGGCGCCACCATCCTCGATGTCGAGCGGCTGGCGGTCGCCGTGCTCGCCGATGCCATGGACCGGCTCGGCGATCCCTTCAGTCTCGTCGCCTTTGCCTCCGATGGTCGCGAGGACGTCAGGATATCTACGGTCAAATCGTTCGAGGACGTCTATGACCGCACCTGCGCGGCGCGGCTTGCAGGACTAGCGTCCGGCCTGTCGACCCGGCTCGGCGCCGCGCTGCGCCATGCCGGGCATCTCATCGGCAGCACCAATTCGGGGCGGAAGCTCGTCATCGTGCTGACCGACGGCGAGCCATCCGACATCGATGTCTCCGATCCCGTCGACCTGGTCGAGGACGCGCGCCGCGCCGCGGTTGGCCTGAAAAGTTCCGGCATCGATGCCTATGGCGTCGTGCTCGGGCAGACCGGCGCGCAGGCCGCCTCGCGCATCTTCGGGCGCGGCAACACCATGATGGTTCAGCGCATTGAGGACCTGCCGGGGCGATTGTCGGAGCTCTATTTCAGGCTGGCGCGGCGCTGATCGTCGGTTTCGTCGAGCACGCTCATTCCAACCCGGCGCGACCAGAACAATTCGCCGAGCCTGACCATGTAGTTTTCCGCCCGCCCCTCGATCGCGACCAGCAGCACCTCGCCCTCGAACCGCACCCGCCAACCGAGATTACCTATGTGATAGCCGAGCTCGATGGCATCGCCGATCGAGCGCGGCTCGAGCCGGAGCCAGCGTCGCCCGCCGGCACGCGCCACGATCGCGCTGTTGTCGTCGAGCATCAGCACGGCACCATCGAACAGGCGCTGATGCCGCGGCAACGAGATCGCAAGCGCCTGCCCGCCCCGCGTCGTGGCAGACACCTCCTGCCGGTCGAGATCGTTGGGCGCAAGCTCGATCTCGTCGACGGCATTGCGCTGCGCCAAGAGTTGCAGCTTCTCCGAGAATGCCGGCTCGAGCCGGCTGCCGATGATGTGGGCGATGCGCAACATCGTCGTAGGACCTGCAACGGACGGCAAAGGGACGGCGGGGCCCGGGCGGCCAGGCCCCGCCGCCATGACGCTTCATCCGGCCAGGAGCTGCTTGAGCTTGGCGTCGATGAAGTCGACATCCTTCGGATTGGTGCCGGGGCCGCCGGCGAAATGGCCCCAGATCGACGGCACCGGGATGTACTCGGCGTTCGGCATGTTCGCGACCTCGAACTGGCTGTCCTCGGGCGGGAAATACAGGTCGGTCTGCCCCGGCATCACGAAGGCCTTGGCCTTGATCGCGCCGAGCGCCTTCCTGAAGTCGCCGTGATAGAGTTCGTTGTCGCTGATGTCGCCGTTCTGCCAGGTCCACAGCATGGTCAAAAGATTGTTCGGATCCTTGGGCAGGAAGAAGCCTTCCCAGAACGCGACCAGGAAATCCTCCAGCGACGAAAAGCCCATCACCTCGAGATCGAGCTTCTCGCGGTAGAACGCCTGCGAGAATCCCCAGCCGGCATAGACACGCGCCGCGGCGCGAAGTCCGCGCGCCGGCTTCTCGGTGTACCACCCCTCCTTCCAGGCCGCGTCTGCGGTCAGCGCCGCCTTGACGCCTTCGAGGAAGACGAAGTTGTGCCGCGAGCATTTTGCCGAACCGCAAAACGGCGCGATCAGGTCCATCATATCAGGATAGAGCGCGCCCCAGTGGAAGGTCTGCAGCGCGCCCATCGACCATCCCGTCACGAGGCGGATGTGCTTGATGCCGAACTTCTCGGTGACGAGGCGATGCTGCGCGCGAACATTGTCATAGGCGGTGACCAACGGAAAGCGCGGTCCGTTATACGGCTCCGGCGTGTTGCTGGGCGACGAGGACAGCCCGTTGCCGAGCATGTTCGGGATGATGATGAAGTACTTGTCCGGGTCGAGCGCCCGGCCCTCGCCGATCAGCCATTCATTGTCGTAGTGCTGGCCGGAATACCAGGTGGGATAGACGATCACATTGTCCTTGGCGGCGCTCAGCGTGCCGAACGTCTTGTACGCCAGCTTGCAATCGCGCAGCGTTGCGCCGCGTTGCAGCCTGTGATCGCCGAGGTCGTAGATTTGATAATCGAGGCTCATCTTGGTCTCCCTTTCTCTGATGCGTGCCCACGAGGACGGACCGGCGCCTGGCTCGAGCGCCGGTCCATCGCCGTCAGGTCTCCAGATCTTCAGGTCTTGGCCAGCGCCACGCTAGCACTCGTCGACCTGACGATGATGTAGTAAGCGATACTCGCGACCACAGCCGCCGAAATCGCCGTCGAAAGGTAGGGGAACCACTGCTCGACCACGAAGGCGCAGACCGACCCGATCGCCCAGGCGGCGAACGCACCCGGGCGCCAGTCGGCGTCGACCTGCGAGTTTGGACGGAACAGGTACTGATCGATCAGGATGATCGCGCCAATCGGCGGCACCAGGATGCCGAGCAGCGACAGCCACTGGATGAAGAAGGCCCAGACGTTGCCCGCGGCGACGATGATCCCGATCGCGCCCAGGATCACCGCCATCAGCCGCATATGGGTGCCGAGGATGCGTGACCAGCCGGTTGCCGCGTTGTACAAGCAATGCGAGCAGACCGAGCCGAGATTGATGTACAGGAACAGGAACGCCAGCACACTCAGCCATGCCATCTGCTTGCCGTTGAGGTAGCCGAACATGTTGTCGGCGCCGAACGGGTTGGCGTTCGGCACGGCGAGCGCCGCCGTCATCACGCCGCCGACCAGCATCGCGATCAGGTTGGCGAACGGGAACGCGCTGAATGTCGCAACCAGCGACGCCGTCGGTGTCTTTGCCCAGCGATTGAAGTCGGCGGTCACCGTGCCGGCATCGATAAACAGCGCGAGCACCACAGTGAGCCCGACGCCCATCGACATGGTGGCGACGCCGTTGTTGCCGGCATAGGCGAAAATCGCCGATGCCGAATGCGACACCGCGGCGTCCACCGCGACGGCGAGCCCGAGGATGACGAACAACGGCACCGAGACCAGGCCGATGTAGTGCAACCCCTTCACGCCGACGAAGGTGACGGCGATATAGAGCAGCCCCGCGACGATCGTCATCGCGACATAGTTGAGGCCGTAGGTCGAAGACACCAGCGCTCCGGTGATCCCGGTCTGCACCGCGTACCAGCCGAGCAGCAGTGTCGACAGCAGACCGGAGGCGAAGACGTAGCCCTTCCTGCCGAACACGATGCTGGCGATCAGCGCGAAGTTCATGCCGCGCTTGGTTCCGATCAAGCCGAGCAGCCCGACATAGCAAAACATGATCGCATTGCCGATGATCATCGCGGTCAGCGCCCGCGAGAAGCCCATGCCGAGCACGAGCAGCGAGCCCGTCATGGCCCCGGTGATGATCATGGGAAAGCCGAGCCAGACCATGGTGACCGAGAACGCGCTGCGACGCGCATTGATCGGGACCGGTTCATGCTCATATTCACTGCCGAGCAAATGATCGACCTGATCCTCGGCGACATGGAGGCCTTCAGTGACGGAGGCCGACTTGGTGACACTGCTGGTCATGGCTGCAACATCCTTGGGTGAATGAGATACAATCCGGGCGTCAAGTCTCATTCGCCGCGCGAGAGCGGCGACGTCGGCGTCTACAGTCGTTGCTGGATTGGCTTTGCGCCTCACGGCTCCAAGTCAGGCCGCCCCCGTGCGCGCAAATGTCCTCCCAACTATGCGCCGGCGGGATGACCCGCCGGCGCCGCGCCCCGCATCACGTTCAGCGATGCGCGACCTTCTTGGCCGGGATGCCCTCGATCGGACATTCCTCGGTACCAACCGTGCTCCGCGTGAAGGATTCCACCATCTCGCGGGTGCCTTCCGGATCGGCGATCCATTTGGCATAGAACTCATAGGGGCACGCCGCGACGCCGCGGTCGCCCTCGCCGGAGTTGATCATGCCGGTGTAGCCGCGATGCACCAGCTTGAAGAGGTGGTTCTGCGACTGACCGGTGCGGCGGGCGTCGCGGATCAGCGACTTCGAAAGCTGGGCGTATTGCACGCCGTAATCCTCCTCGCCGCATTCGCCGAGCGTACGGCCGTCGAAGCCGATGATCGCCGAATGGCCGAAATAGGAATACACGCCGTCGAAGCCCGCGGCGTTGGCGACCGCGACATAGGTGTTGTTGGCCCAGGCCATCGCCTTGGCCATGATCACCTGCTGGTCCTTGGCCGGATACATGTAACCCTGGCAGCGCACGATCAGCTCGGCACCCTTCATGGCGCAATCGCGCCAGATCTCGGGATAGTTGCCGTCGTCGCAGATGATCAGCGAGACCTTCATGCCTTTCGGTCCCTCCGACACGTAGGTGCAGTTGCCGGGATACCAGCCCTCGATCGGCACCCAGGGCATGATCTTGCGGTACTTCTGCACGATCTCGCCCTTGTCGTTCATCAGGATCAACGTGTTGTAGGGCGCCTTCTTCGGATGCTCCTCGTGCCGCTCGCCGGTCAGCGAGAACACGCCCCACACCTTGGCCTTGCGGCAGGCTTCGGCGAATATCTCGGTCTCATCACCGGGCACCACCGAGGCGGTCTCGTACATCTCCTTCGAGTCGTACATGATGCCGTGGGTGGAATATTCCGGGAAGATCACGAGATCCATGCCGGGAAGGCCGGTCTTCATGCCGACGATCATGTCGGCGATCTTGCGGGCGTTGTCGAGCACCTCCGCCTTGGTGTGAAGGCGCGGCATCTTGTAGTTCACGACGGCGACGCCCACCGTGTCGTTGCTGGAAGAAATATCACCGTGCAGCATAACGCTCTCCTTGCAGTTTTCTGGTCACAACTCCCGGTGCCGCTCCTTGACGCACCGCTACTCCCTGCCCGTCGGCACCCGGTCACACCGCCATGTGGCGGTGAACCAGCGCGTCGCTGAGCTCGCCGATCTCGCCCGCTGCCACGACACGTCCCTTCTCCATCATGGCGAAGCGATGAGCTGCACGGCGAACGAACGAAACATTCTGCTCGACCAGCACGACGGTCAGCCCGACGTCCCGATTGAGCCTGATGATGATGTTCTCGATCTCCTCGACGATCGACGGCTGGATGCCTTCGTTCGGCTCGTCGAGCAGGATGATCTTGGGATCGGCGGCGAGCGCACGCGCGATCGCAAGCTGCTGCTGCTGGCCGCCGGACAGCACGCCGCCGTTGCGGTGGAGATTGTCGATCAGATAGGGGAACAGTTCGGCGACCAGCGGCGGAATCTCGCGCTTGCCGTCGTTGCGGGCAAACGATCCCATCAAGATGTTCTCGCGGATCGAGAAATCCGGAATGATCTCGCGCCCCTGCGGCACATAGGCGATGCCGGCGCGTGCGCGCTGGAATGTGGGCCGCTTGCCGAGATCGGCCGCATCGAGACGGATCTCGCCATTCATGCGATCGGTCAGGCCCATCAGCGTCTTCAGCAGCGTCGTCTTGCCGGTGCCGTTGCGGCCGAGCACCGCCGTGATCTGGCCTTCCGGTACGTCGAGGCAGACGTCATGCAGGATGTGGCTGCGGTCGTAGAAGCTGTCGACGTGGGCAAAGGCGAGCATCAGGAAATCCCCTTCGATCCCAGATAGGCGTCACGGACCTTCGGATTGTTCTCGATGTCGGTGACATTGCCCTCGGCCAGCACCTGGCCGAGATGCAGCACCGTGATGCGCTCGGCGATCTCGCGCACGAAAACCATGTCGTGCTCGACCACGATGATGGTATGGCGGCCCTTGAGGTTGTTGACGATCAGCGAGGTCTTGTGGGTCTCCGCCTGGGTCATGCCCGCCGTCGGCTCGTCCAGCAGGATGATCTTCGGGTTCTGGGTGATCAAGAGCCCGAGTTCGAGCCATTGGGTCTGGCCGTGGCTGAGATAGGCCGCGACGCGATCGGCCTCCTCGGTGAGGCCGACCAGCTCCAGCACCTCATCGACATTGCGTTCGGCGTCCGCGCCGAAGCCGAAGCGCAGATTGGCGAACACGCCCGGGTTGCGGCAGCTCGCCACTTCGAGATTGCGGCGGACCGTGAGCTCCTTGAACACGCTCGGGATCTGGAACTTGCGTCCGATGCCGGCGCGCGCGATTTTGTGCTCCTCCCAATTGGTGATGTCGGTGTCGTGCAGGAAGACGCGGCCGGAGGTCGATTTGGTCTTGCCCGAGATCAGGTCCATCAGCGTCGTCTTGCCGGCTCCGTTGGCGCCGAGCAGCACGCGCAGCTCGCCGTCATCGACCGTCATGGTGACGCCGTTGACCGCCTTGAAGCCTTCGAAGTCGACACCCAGTCCGTCGATGGTGAGGGCCGCCTGTCCCATCGGCTACTCCGCAAGCTGCGAGGACGGGTCGCCCACCCGCACCGGGGCGGCCGATATTCCGGACTTCCGCGCCAGCACGCGGTCAATGAAGTCATGGGCGAGACCGCCGAGACCGCGCGGCAGATAGAGCACGACCAGCACGAAGATCAGGCCGATGATTGCCTTCCAGGCCTCCGCGAAGCCTTCGGTCTCGCTGACGGTCGCAGAGATCGTGTTGATCAGGATGGCCCCGATGCAGGCCCCCAGGATCGACGAACGCCCGCCGACCGCGGCCCACACCACCATGGTGATGGAGAAGGCCAGATCCATGAAGGTCGGCGAGGCGAACTCCGACACAATCACGTAGAGCATGCCGGCAAAGCCGGCGATGCCGGCCGAGACCGCGAAGAAGAAGGTCTGGTAGGCCGGCACGTCGAAGCCGAGATAGCGCGCCCGGTTCTGGTCGTCGCGCACCGCCTGCAGGATCAACCCGGCACGAGTGTCGATCAAAAGCCGCGCTCCGACCAGCACGAGGCTGAGCGATACCGCGACCAGGTAGTAGGTCGGCACGATGTAGGGATCGAATTCGAGGCCGCCGACCTTGAACCAGCCGAGGTCGGTCAGGCCGTTGAAGCCGTTGGTGATCGGCTGTGCGTCGATCACGACCAGCCGCACCAAAAGCACCAGCGCCAAGGTGATGATGGAGACGAACACGCCGGAGATCCGCTTGCGGAACACAATGGTGCCGAGGACCACGGCGATCAGCACCGGCAGGATCAGGCCCATCATGACGCCGAACCATTGGCTCTGGAACGGTAGCCAGAGGAACGATGCCTTGTTGATGCAACACAATTCGGTCGGCGCGCCCGGCTCCGCGTTCCACAACATGAAGTCGGGCACCGGTTTATCCGAGCCTTGCTGCAGGCTGGTGGTGCTGGCGAGCTTCAGCGACATCGCCAGCATGTAGGCGCCGGCGCCGAAGAACAGCCCCTGGCCGAGATTGAGGATGCCGGCATAGCCCCACGACAGCGCCACCGCGACGCCGAGCATGCCGTA
>Ga0153933_1000117_pt1 | contig 42674 bp, 29 predicted proteins | sample TSNJ017MetaG_FD_102275 | JGI IMG/M metagenome (GOLD analysis project Ga0153933, IMG submission 102275) | Attine ant fungus gardens microbial communities from New Jersey, USA - TSNJ017 MetaG | ecosystem: Host-associated > Fungi > Mycelium > Unclassified | place: USA: New Jersey, Wharton State...
GCGGCAAGTGAGCGCGTAGCTCAGGCGGTAGAGCACGTGACTTTTAATCATGGGGTCGAGGGTACGAGTCCCTCCGCGCTCACCAAGCTCACGCTGTGCAACCTGGAAATCCTTGCCCGGTGGGTACGGCACGGCATTGCGCCGGTCTGGCTCAGCCGTCCCGGCGCATCTCCGAGGTCACCGGCTGGGAGGGCGCTGTGACCGAGGGCAGGCTGACCGGGCGAATGCCGATCAGTTCCGCGGTGCGGATCGCGCTGTTGCGCCAGAAGGCGAACTCGTTGATCCGCGAATTTTCCAGGATCGCAATCGCAACCGCCGCGAGGAATGGCAGGCTTTGCAGGACCAGGACGCCGGCGAAGATGTAGATCTCACGCACCTGCTTGAAGCCGTTGGTGACGACCAGCACGGTGGCGCCGATCAGCAGCAGCACGCCGATCACGGCCTCCCAGAACGCCTGGAACTCGATCGACATTCGCGACAGGCCGCCCTTCGAGGTGCGCGCGAAGGCGAGGTGCTCGGTGATCAGGCCCTGGGCCACCGCGCGCGACACCGTCCACTGCACGCTCATGGCGGCGATCATGGCGCCAAGCATCTGCCCGGCCTTGATGTTCACCCTGAGCCGGTACAGCGCGACGAAATGCACCAGCGACACGATGAACGAGGCGATGATCGGCAAGGTCAGGATCTTGTCGGGGATCGCGATGTCGGCAAAGGCGACGATCGGCACCCATATCAGATTGAGGATCGCGACCACGACGCCGAGGCTTTCGGCCCCGAGCCAGTTCAGCCAGCCGAGCGAGAACTCGCGGCGCTGATCGGGCGTCAGGCGGCTTGCGCCGGGCAGGAAGCGACGCCAGTGCTTCTTGACGATCTGGAAGCCGCCATAGGCCCAGCGATGGCGCTGCTTCTTGAAGGCCTCGTAGGTGTCGGGCAGCAGGCCTTCGCCATAGCGCACATTAGTGTAGAGCGTGAGCCAGCCCTGCTGCTGGATCGAAAGGCCAAGATCGGTGTCCTCGCAAATCGTGTCAGAGGACCAGCCGCCGGCCTTGTCCATCGCGGCGCGCCGGATCAGGCACATCGTGCCGTGCACGATGATGGCATTGAACTCGTTGCGCTGGACCATGCCGATGTCGAAGAACCCGGCATACTCGCCGTTCATGATGTAGTGCATCAGCGAGCGGTCGCCGTCGCGATGCTCCTGCGGCGCCTGCACCAGGCCGACGCGCGGATCGGCAAACGCCGGCACGAGGTCCTTCAGCCAGTCCGGATGCACGACATAGTCCGCATCGATGATGCCGATGATCTCGGCGTCGGCGGCGGTGCGCTCCATCGCGATGCGCAGCGCGCCGGCCTTGAAGCCCTGCACCTTCTCGGCATTGATGAACTTGAAGCGCTCGCCGAGCTGCCGGCAGTGATCCTGGATCGGCCGCCAGAACTCCGGATCCGGCGTGTTGTTGATGATGCAAACGCATTCGAAGTTCGGATAGTCGAGCCGCGACACCGCATCGAGCGTCTGCTTCAGCATCTCGACCGGCTCGAAATAAGCGGGGATGTGGATCGAGACCTTGGGGAAGGCGACGTTCTCGCCGATCGTGGCGGGCGCGAGCGGCTCGCTCTTGCCGATCAGCCGGCGCGGGCCGCGGCCGAACGCCACCGCCGCGATCTCCTCGATCCGGGCCATCGCGATCAGCACCAGCGGCACCAGCAGCACGAGGCCGAGGCTGAGCGCAAAGGCGGAGCCCCAGACGAAATAGTGCGTGGTCCAGTAGGAGAACACGGTTGCGGCCCAGGCGCCGACGCCGTTGGCTGCGGCCGACAGCAGCAGCGCCTGCATCACGGTCGGTTGTTCCAGGCGCAGGATGGGCAGCGACATGAACAGCCCGACCAGGACGGCGACCAGTGCGATCTTCCAGTAATTCGGGTCGGTAATCGGGCCGGTCCAAGCGAATTTCGGCTCGCGGTCGGCGTTGAGGACGCCCCAATAAGGACCAACGCCGCCTTCGAAGTATTTCCAGGGCTGATCGATTGCCTCGACGATGTTGTAGTCCATGCCGATGGCGTCGGCCCGGGCAACGAAGTTCCTGAGCACGGTTGCCTGCTGGAACGGACCTGGCTCGGCGTTGCGCAGATTGTAACCCTGGCTCGGCCAACCGAACTCCGCGATCATGATCCGCTTGCCGCCAAACGAGTCGCGCAGCAGGTTGTAGCGGTCGACCGCCTGGTCAACCGCCTGTTGGTCCGTGTAGTTTTCCCAGTAGGGCAGCACGTGGGCGGCGATGAAGTCGGCCGAATTGGCGAGCTGCGGGTGGTCGCGCCAGATGTTCCAGATTTCGCCGGTCGTAACGGGCGTCAGCGGGACACTGACTGACTTCTTGACCCGCTGGATCACCTTGATCAGCCGCTGCACGTTGTTTTCGGCGATCGCCCATTTGATCGCCTCGTCCCGCTTGTCCTCGGGTTGAGTTTCCGCGTCGTGCAGCCGCTGCGCCTCCTCGCGTAGGATCCGTTCGGATTCCTCCGGCGTCACCCCGGTCTCCGGAACCGAGCCGAGGTTTTCCAGCGGAATTTGCTCGCCGCGGAACACGGTTTCGTTGCCGACGACAATACCAATGACGTTGCTGTTGCGCTTGGCGAGGTTGATCGCGGCCTCGATCTCGCGATTGTTGCGGTTGGCGTCGGTGTCGATCCAGGCGCCGACGGTGACCTTCATCCCGAGCTCGGCGGCGATCGGCGGCACCAGCTCGCTGCCCTCGGTCGAGGAATAGAGCCGGACCGCTCGCGTGAGCGTCGACAGAGTCTTCAGATCGGCGCGCACCTTCTCGGTGTCGGCCGCGACGTCGGCCACGGTGTGGCCGCGCTCGAACGGCGCATACGACATGCTCGGCAGCGTGCCGCGGAAATCGGGCGCCGCCTGCTTCTCCTGGAACAGACCCCAAAGCGCAGCGTGGACAGCGGTGACAAGCAACAGGACGGCGACGACGGCGCGCATCGCGGTTAAACCATACGGGGCCTGAGATTGAGGACTAAGCGAACCCGTCCCCTGGGTTCGACCGGCACGGTGGCGGAGAGAAAGATAACTCCACCACGCGATTTAACAACTGGTATGCCGCAATGGCGTTTTAAGGGCGCAAGCCGTGTCCTGCGGCGAAAGAATCGCCACAGGCGGAACGCGACGCGTGGTTACTTCGCGGGCGTAGGCGATGCCGACGGAGCCGGTGCCGGCGAGGCCGACGCGGCCGGTGTCGGTGTCGCATTGCCTGCCGTCGTCGGCGCCGGCGTCGGCGCGGCGGCTGCCGCGGCCTGCGGCTGGGCGCCGGGATTGATCCAGCAGGCGTGGATGCGGCCGTCGAGGCTGCCGCGCACCTTGTCGTCGATCTGGGCGCCGAACCGGGTCAGGCAGCGGAAGGCGGCCTGGACATGGCCGCCGGGGCAGCCGAACCGGTCATAGAGGTCGAGGTGCCGGAAGGCGGTATCGAGGTCGTCGTTCCACATCAGGCGAACAACGCGGCGGCCGAGCCAGACGCATTCCGGGTTGCCGGCCGGGCCATTGATGGCCTGCTGGGCCTCGGTGAACTCGTCGGTCTTGCGCTGGTTGGCTTCCTTGGCCGCGTTCGCGGCATCGGCCGCGTTGCCCGCCGGCGGCTTGGCCTGCTCCTGCGGAGCGGGGGTGCCGCTCTGGGCGAAGGCGCTGCCGCACCCGATCAGGAGCGCAAGGCCGGTGACGGCAAGATGATGCAAACCCGTGTTCTTCAACTCAAGCAGCCGTCGACGCATGCATTCCCCGATATGTTCCAGCCCCGTGGGATCATCCTAACGGCTCGCGTGATGCCGTCCAAATAGGTCTCGAGTGCGGCAGAGACTCTGGCGGAATCCCATGACCGGAATTTGAGTTTTTGTCCAGCAAACTCACAACTTTATCATTCCAGCGCAAAACTGTCGCAGGACAACCATGGTAATGACCTATTCCCGCTCTTGGCAGACGGGCGTTGACCGGCTAATTCGACGGTCCCCCGGAGGATGGAACCGATTTCGCTTCGTACGCCGCTGGCGCTTCTTCTGATATCGCTGTCCGTGATCGCAGCCGTGTGGTGGTGGCTCGCCACGCCGATCACGCTCGCGCGCGCGCCGATCGATCCCAATGCCAAGCTGCAATGCGTGTCCTACACGCCGTTCCGCGGCGACCAGACGCCCCTTGATCCCACCACACAAATTCCGGTCGAGCAGATCGAGGAAGACCTCGCCAGTCTCGTCAAGGTGACCGACTGCGTCCGCACCTATTCGATCGAGAACGGCCTGGACCAGGTCCCGGGCGTTGCGGCCAAGGTCGGGCTGAAGGTAATGCAGGGCATCTGGCTCAGCAGCAACCGCTTCAAGAATCTGCAGCAGATCGCGATCGCGGTGCGACTCGCCAAGCAATATCCCGGCGTGATCACGGCGCTGATCGTCGGCAATGAGGTGCTGCTGCGCGGCGAAATGACGGCCGCCGACCTGGCCGCCAATATCCGTTCGGTGAAATCGGCGGCGGGCGATGTCCCGGTGACCTATGCCGATGTCTGGGAATACTGGCTGAAGAACCGCGAGATCTATGACGCGGTGGATTTCGTCACCATCCACATCCTGCCGTACTGGGAGGACATGCCGGTCAAGGCCAAATTCGCCGCCGCCCATGTCGACGACGTCCGCAAGCGGATGGCGGTGAGCTTCCCGGGCAAGGAGATCCTGATCGGCGAGACCGGCTGGCCGAGCGAGGGGCGGATGCGGGAGGGCGCGCTGCCGTCGCGCACCAACCAGGCGCAGGTGGTCTCGCAGATCCTCGACCTTGCCAAGACCGAGGGGTTTCGGGTCAACCTGATCGAGGCCTATGACCAGCCCTGGAAGCGCCGGCTCGAGGGCACGGTCGGCGGCTATTGGGGCCTGTTCGATTCGATCAAACGGCAGGTGAAGTATCCGCCGGGGGTTGCGATCAGCAATTATCCGGCCTGGAAGGCGTATGCGGGCTGCGGCATGGCGCTCAGCATCGCCACCTTCCTCGCGGCGTGGCTGACGCTGCGGCGCCGGCCGTGGACGCCGCGGCCCTCGGTCTGGATCGCGGTCGGCGTATCGGCAACGACGGCCGGCGCGCTGCTCGGGATCGCCGCCGACAAGATGTATTACGAGAGCTACAGCATCGGCGGCTGGCTGCAATGGGGCGCGCTGCTCGCAGCCGGGATCGCCGCGCCGCTGCTGTCGGCGCATGCGCTGATCGCGGGACGTTCGCTGCCGACCTTCCTGGAACTGCTCGGCCCGCGCAACTATCGCGGCAAGGGCGTGCTCGCCGCGCTGCTGGCGCTCGTGCTGGTGATCGCCACCGTGATCGCGGCCGAGACCGCGCTCGGATTCAGCTTCGATCCGCGCTACCGCGATTTCCCCTATGCCTCGCTGACCATGGCGGTGGTGCCGTTCGCGCTGCTGACCCTGTTCAACCGCCCCAAGGAGGGCATCCGCCCGCTGGCCGAGTCCGTGTTCGCCGGCCTGTTCGTGCTCGGCGCAGCCTATGTGCTGTTCAACGAGGGTCGCATCAATTGGCAGTCGGACTGGACCTGCGCGATGTACCTGCTGCTGGCGGCTACGCTGTGGCGGGCGCGGGCCGCGCAAAACCCAGGATGAGCAGGCCGATCGCGATCCCCGCCAGCGCGACATTGTAGAGCACGATACCGAGCCCCGCGGCGATCAGCCCGCCCGTGAGCAGCACGATCGACGGACGCATCAGGTTCAGCACCGCGATCACGAGCGCAACGATCCCGAACACCGAGTTCTTGAACAGCACCGTCGACAGCGCCCGCGCCTGGCAGAGCAGGCTCTGTAACCCGGCGTCGCAGGCGAGCGCCGTGGTGGAGAATTCGATCCCGAGGTAACGCACGTAAAGCGCATAGCCGACCGTGATGAAACCGATGACGAGCAGGAACTGGACCTGATAGGGCGAGAGGCGGAACGGAGGTTTTGTCATCGCTGCAATATGGTCGGGAAAATGGTCCGGGACAAGCGCGGTTCGATCCGCGAAATCAGGTGAGAATTTGGCGGCAACATCCTGTCGTGCTTGATTATTGGCCGTTGCGCCGGAAGATCGAGGAGAACGTCGTCGGCTCCGGCTTCTTCTCTTCCACGACCGGCGGGGGCGCCGCGGCGCGCTTCGGCGCGAACCGCCGGTGCGGCTGGAACGGCTTGCCGGCCGCCGGCGGCTCCTCGGTCTTCAGGGTGAGCCGCTGGCCTTCATAGATCGCGGTCTCGCAGGTCCGCTGGTTCATGCTCAGCCCCGCGCAGATCTTGGCGGCGGTGCCGGCGTCGTTGAGCGGCCCTGCCACCAGGTGCAATTGCATGCCGAGGCCGCCAGTGTTCTCCTTGATCACGATGATCGGTTGCAGCGCGGCGAGGGGCGCGTTCGCCTTGGCCCTCAGCAGGCCGCGCCATAGCGCACGCAGGCCGTTGACGGAATTGGCGATGCCGAGATCGACACCGAACACGGTGCGCTGGATCTGCGCCTTGATCTGTTCCTTGGGAGCATCGGCGTCGTCGGCTCCCATATCCGCAGCAGCCGCGTTCGCGATCTCGGGCATCGGCATCGCCCTGAGGTCGTTGGCGGTCGGCGGCTTGAGCGGCGCGAACAGGTTGCTTGCAGCTGGATCCGGTGGTCCGATCAGCGATTTGTCGGCGACCAGGGGCGGTGACGGTGGCGGCGCCGAGGGCTTTCCATCCGGATTGTCGATCGTCGCGACGGCGGGACTCACGGCAACTGGCGCCGCAGAGGCGCTCGCCATCGACGAGCTATCCGACGTTACGGTGGGCGGCCTGTCGGACGTGACCTGAGGTTTCTCAGAGACGGCCTGAGGCTTGTCGGAGACGGCTTGCGGCTTGGCGGCTTGTGCCGGCTTTTTGTCCGCGGGCGCCGGCCTGTCCGCCGCTGCGGCCGGCTTCTCGTTGTGCCCTGCGGCCTTGCTGTCGGCAGCCGCCGTCTTGTCGGGGGACGATGGCTTCTCGGTCGGAGCCGGTGGGGCCGTTGCGACCGGACCGACGGCCGGCACCGGCGCCGGTGGGGCAGCCGCGGGCGGTGGCGCGGCGGCGGCCTGCGCGGGGCCCTGCTTGGCGATCGCGCCAGTGACGGAATCGAGACCCTGCTCGAGCGTGGTGACGCGGGAATAGAGCCGGTCGCGATCGGAGTTCAACGTATCGATCGCAGACGCCAGCCGACGCGTCTCGCTGTGGCTTTCCTTCGCCAGGGTCTGCAACTGCTGGGCCTGGCGCGTGATGTCGGCAGCCGCGACCTGGTCGCGCTTCAGCGCCAGCGACGACTGGTTGGCCATCACGGCGACGACAACGGCACCGACCGCGCCGACACCCCAGGACCCGAGCCGCCACAGCATCCTGCGATCGAATGCGTCTTCCTCGGCCAGCAGTCCGCTGGTGGCCTCCGTCTGCAAATCCGCCGCTAGCTTGTCGGTATCTTTGGCCAAAGCGCGCTTGGCCCTCCTCGAGGCCCGCCGAATCACCGAGCAAAGATTAACAGGAAATAGACCCGGAACTTGAATCCGGGCGCTCCCGGAGGCGAATCGGTTTCTTCTCCCCGGGAAAACTATTAAAGACGGCCCGGCGCAGCCAACTGCGCCCGACGTTTAAGGGATGCCGAATGACTGCGCGATCGAGCCTGACTGTGGTGCTTGCGGCCGGCGAGGGCACGCGGATGCGCTCCTCGTTGCCGAAGGTGCTGCACCAAGTGGCCGGGCAGTCGCTGCTGTCGCATGTGCTCAATGCCGCATCCGCCGGCGAGGGTGCGCGACTTGCGGTCGTGATCGGCCCGGACCATGACGCGGTTGCTGCCGAGGCGCGCCGCGTGCGGCCGGATGCGCAGACCTTCGTCCAGCACGAGCGGCTCGGAACCGCGCATGCGGTACTCGCGGCGCGCGAGGCGATCGGGCGCGGCCCCGACGATCTCCTGGTCGCGTTCGGCGACACGCCGCTGATCTCGGCGGAGACCTTTGCACGCATGCGCGCGCCGCTGCGGCAGGGCGCGGCGCTGGCCGTGCTCGGCTTTCACGCCGCCGACCCGACAGGCTATGGCCGGCTGGTGGTCGAGAACGGCAAACTCGTCGCAATCCGCGAGCATGCCGACGCCAGCACGGACGAGCGCAGGATCACGCTGTGCAATGCCGGCGTGATGGCGTTCGACGGCAAGGCGGCGCTCGCGATCGTCGAGAAGATCGGCAATGCCAACGCCAAGGGCGAGTATTATCTGACCGATGCCGTCACCATCGTCAGGGATATGGGACTGGAGGCCGTCGTGATCGAAACCAGCGAAGACGAAGTGCGCGGCATCAACACCAAGGCGCAGCTCGCCGAAGCCGAGGCCGTGATGCAGGCGCGGCTGCGCAAGGCGGCAATGGACGCCGGCGTGACCCTGATCGCGCCCGACACCGTCTATCTCGCCGCCGACACGACTTTCGGCAAGGACGTCACCATCGAACCGTTTGTGGTGATCGGCCCTGGCGTCTCGATCGCCGATGGTGCCGTGATCCATGCCTTCTCGCACATCGTGGAGGCGAAGATCGGCAACAAGGCGTCGGTCGGCCCCTATGCGCGGATCCGGCCGGGAACCACGCTCGGCGATGGCGCCCGGATCGGCAACTTCGTCGAAACCAAGGCAGCGACCCTGGAGGCCGGCGTCAAGGTCAACCATCTGTCCTATGTCGGCGACGCTCATGTCGGCGCCAATTCCAATCTCGGCGCCGGCACCATCACCTGCAACTATGACGGCTTCTCCAAGCACAAGACGCTGATCGGCGAGGGCGCCTTCATCGGCACCAACTCCTCGCTGGTGGCGCCGGTGACGATCGGCAAGGGCGCCTATATCGGCTCCGGCTCGGTGATCACCAAGGACGTGCCTGATGATGCGCTCGCCGTCGAGCGTAGCCAGCAGATCATCCGCGAAGGCGGCGCCGCGCGCTACCGCGAGATCAAGACCAGGGCGAAAGCGCCGAAGGGGAAGTGAGCGGGGTCTTCTTGTCGTTGCTCACTGCTCTGGCCGCACAAGGATGTCGTCCCTGCGAAAGCAGGAACCCATAATCACAGGGCCTTGAAACGCGCGGTGGCCCCAGGGTTCCGCAACAATCGGCATTCGTGGTGATGGGTCGCGGCTCAAGGCCGCGACGACAGCGCGGCATGTTGTGCGACCGGTGAATCACACATTCGCCTTCTCGCGACATGATCTGTTCGCGTCCTGTCATTATGATAAACCGAACTATCTTCACGCGGGGGCTTGCGCCGTCGGGCAAATCAGTGGCAGCGAGCCTGGCAAAGTATGACTGGCCGGACGGACGTTGAAGTGAAATACTGTTGACGAAGCAGCTGCAGATTGCGGCCCGGTGCCGCCATCCATCGATGTGGATTTCTTGGCGATGCCCACGCTCTCGCAGGACGATATGGCGGATTTGAAACGGGAGAACGCCCGTTTGTTGGCCGAGTTGCAGGCGGCGCGGCGCGATTTGACCGAATCGGTGCAGCAGCAAACTGCGACGGCCGAGGTCCTCAAGCTCATCACCCGCTCGACATTCAACCTCCAGGCCGTTCTCGACACCCTGGTCGAGTCGGCCACGCGGCTCTGTGAAGCGCAGGGCGCGCTGATTCACCTGCCGAGCGGCAACGTCTATCGCGCGGCAGCCCGGTACGGCTATTCCCGCGAGCAGCTGGAGTATTTCGAAGCCCATCCGATCAGCGTCGATCGCGGCAGCCTGGTGGGACGCACCGTGATCGACAAGCAGATCGTCCATATCGCGGATGTGCTGGCTGACCCCGGCTACACGAGACAGGACGCCCAGGCAGTCGCCCGATACCGGACGGTGCTTGGCGTGCCGCTGTTGCGGGAGGCGGACGTGATCGGTGTGATCTTCCTGGCGCGCATCCGGCCGCGGCCGTTCACGCAGAAGCAGATCGAACTGGTTGCGGGTTTCGCCAATCAGGCGGTGATCGCCATCTCGAATGCCCGCCTGCTGAACGAACTGCGCGAGAGCACGAAGCAACTTTCGCAATCATTGGATGATCTGCGCACCGCGCAAGACCGCCTGATCCAGACCGAGAAGCTGGCCTCGCTCGGCCAGCTCACGGCCGGAATCGCCCATGAAATCAAGAACCCGCTCAACTTCGTCAACAATTTCTCCTCGCTGTCCGCGGAACTGATCCAGGAGCTCGGTGAAACACTTCGCCCCGCCGCACTCGACGAGGAGACCAGACGGAGCGTCGACGAGCTCACACTGATGCTGCAGGGCAATCTCGAGAAGATCGTGCACCACGGCAGGCGCGCCGATTCGATCGTCAAGAACATGCTGATGCATTCGCGTCAGGGTTCCGGCGAACGCCGTCCCGCCGACATCAACGCGATCGTCGAGGAAAGTCTCAATCTGGCCTATCACGGCGCCCGCGCAGAGAAGCCCGGCTTCAACATCACCCTTGTGCGGGATCTCGACCCCGCGGCGGGGACGATCAATCTGTACCCGCAGGAGATCGCGCGGGTGTTCCTCAATCTGATCTCGAATGGATTCTATGCTGCCGTCAAACGCAAGGAGACCGCGGGAGAAGGGTTCGAACCGATGCTGAGCGCGGCGACAAGAAGCCTCGGCGGCGGGGTGGAAGTCCGGATTCGTGATAACGGCACCGGCATTCCGGCCGAGGTGAGGGAGAATATCTTCGATCCATTCTTCACGACCAAGCCGGCAGGCGAAGGCACCGGGCTCGGCCTTTCGATCTGCCACGACATCATCGTGAAGCAGCACGGCGGCAGGCTAGCGGTCGATACCGAGCCGGGCGGCTTTACCGAATTCATCATTACGCTGCCGCGTGCGGCGTCCGTGCAACCGCTGAGCGGAGGCAAGAGTTGAGAATCTATATCCTGATCGTCGACGATGAGCCCGACGTCGAAACGCTGTTTCGCCAGCAATTCCGCCGCGATCTGCGCGCCGGCCGTTTTCTCATGGAGTTTGCTCCGTCGGCACCGGCGGCACTGCAGCGTGCCAACGAAGTCAGGGACGGCACGCTCCTTCTGATCCTGTCCGATATCAACATGCCCGGCATGAGTGGGCTCGAGATGCTGCCGATCGTGCGCGCGGCGCGACCAGACGTTCCCGTCATCATGATCACGGCCTACGGCGATGCCGAAACCAGGCGTCGGGCGCTGGAGAACGGTGCGACCGACCTGTTGACCAAGCCGATCGATTTCTCGGCACTGCGCCAGGTCATCGATACCAGGCTCGAGCAGGCCGCATGACCGCTACCATCCTCGTGGTCGATGACGAGCCCGACCTGGAGGCGCTGATCCTCCAGACGTTCAGGCGGCAGATTCGCGAGGGGGTATTCGATTTCATGTTCGCGCGCGACGGACTTGAAGCGCTGCAGTCGCTCGAGCTGCGTCCGCACATCGACCTGGTGGTCTCCGACATCAACATGCCGCGGATGGACGGCTTGACGTTGCTGGCGAGGCTGCAGCAGGCCGACGACAAGAAAGCAACCGTCATCGTCTCCGCCTATGGCGACATGAGCAACATCCGCACCGCCATGAACCGTGGCGCGTTTGATTTCGTCACCAAGCCGATCGATTTCGCCGATCTCGAGGCGACCATTGAGAAGACGCTCCGCCACATCGAAATGCTGCGCGAGACCACGCGCCGTCAGGCGGAGGCCGAGCGTGCGCTGGCTTCGCTGTCTCGTTTTTTCTCTCCCGCGCTCGCCAAGCGTTTGGCCGCCGGTGCGGATAGCAACGGCATGGAGGCGCATTGGCGCGATGTTGCCGCCATCTTTACCGATGTCACCGGCTTTACCTCCGTCGTTGAGACCGTGACGCCTGAAGTGCTCGGCGAAATGCTCAACGAATATGTCGGCGGAATGACCGAGATCGTGTTCGCGCATGAGGGCACGGTCGCCAAGGTGATCGGCGATGCGATCCAGATTCTGTTCAATGCCCCGGGAGACCAGCCGGACTATGCGACCAGGGCCGTCGTCTGCGCGCAGGACATCGATGCCTGGGCCGAAGCGTTTCGGGCCCGCTGGCGAACCAAGGGCGTGAATTTCGGTGCGACCCGGATCGGCGTCCACGCCGGTCCCGCACTGGTCGGCAATTTCGGCAGGAGCCGCTTCTTCGACTACACCGCGTATGGCGACACCACCAACACCGTCGCCCGGCTCGAAGCGGCGAACAAGCTGTTGGGGACGCGTATTTGCGTCAGCGCGATGGTTGCCGATGCCGCCGTGAATTTCCAGGGCCGCCCGGTTGGCGATCTCGTGTTGCGCGGGCGCAGCGAGCCGTTGCGCGCTTACGAACCTCTGCCGGCGGAAAGCTTCAAGGCGCCCGCGACCGCGCAATACACTGAAGCCTTCGCCAAGCTCGAGGCCGGGGACGCGGCGGCGATACCGGCTTTTGCCGCGCTCGTCGGCTTGCACGCGGATGATCCGCTGGCCGGATTCCATCTGAGGCGCCTGCTCAACGGGGCAAAGGGCGTGCGCATGCTCGTCGAGTAGCTCGTGCTGCGATGGACTCTGTCGCCGCCATTCGGCCACTTGACGGATGTCAGCACTTTCGTTCTTCAAATGCGGGACGCGCCCATGCGGGCAAAAGTAATCCCTCCTGGCACTTGACGGGTGTCAGCAATTTGGTTTTTCTTTCGAGTGCAAAATTCGTGCTCGGGCCATCATTGCGGCCGGCCATAAACGTCAAAAAACTTGCCTCGGTGGTGGATCAGAAGCGCGGCTGTTCTTACGAGCGGAGCGGCTGTTTGTGATCTCAATCACAGCGTTTGGGCCCAATAGGGTCCAATCTGACTCGATGCCGGAGAACATTTCCTTGGGCTCGACGGCCGTGTCAGCCGACACCATCGATCCGGCCCGATCCGCGTGAGAGATGGAGGATTCCATGACCAAATCATTTAGCGGTGGCAAATCGTCGAATTCGGACAGTTCCTCATCCGACGGCAGCTCGTTCCAGGGCGGCTTTTCCCAAGGCGTCGGGTTTGACAGCAACGCGTACATCGTCACGCCTTTCAATGGCGCAGCGAGTGCCGCTGGCGGCGCTTCCAGCGATGGGGCTGCGGCGACATCCGTCGGACATAGCGAAGCGGTGCAGGGCGCCCAGGCCCAGAGCGGTCAGATCATCAGCACCGCGGGGAGCAACATCTCCTTCAGCAACACCTACGCCGGAACCGACACCAGCGATTTCATAAGCGCCGTTATCAGTGCGGAAACGGAGATCGAGAAACTCTGGACGGCGCCGTCGCCGATCACGTTGAACGTGGATTTCAACGAGTCGAATCAAGGCGCCAACGGCTTTTTGGCCAACAACAATTTCTCCTACGTGAATGTGACCTATGCGCAGTTGAAGACCGCGCTCGCTGCCCACGCCAGTTCGAGCATCTATGCCCAGGATGCACTTGCCACGTTGCCCGCCACCGATCCGAACACGTCGGTCAATGGCGGCGACTTCAGCCTGCCGATGGGTTATGCGGAAATGCTCGGGCTGACCGGTTCGAACAATACCGTGACCGTCACCCTGAACTCCTATTACTTTTCGGGCGACGCCAACCTGAGCGGTCAGGACGTCATCAACTCGATCGTGCACGAACTTTCCGAAGGCACGATGGGGCGCACCGGCGGCCTCGGCGATCAGAACAGCTTCTGGAGCACGATGGATCTGTTCCGATTCAATTCCTCGGGTGTCCGCGATTACACCGATGGTCGGGACGGAGTTACGACCTATTTCTCGTATGACGGCGGCGCGGCCGGCACGCTGTCTAGTCTCTCGTACAACAACCAGTACAACGGCGCCACGCACGTCAACACCGACGATACCGCCGATTTCACCCAGCTGGATGTGTTCGGGGTAGGCAATGAGGGCGAAACCAATACCTTGTCGCAGACCGATATCGAGATCATGGAAGCGCTGGGCTGGGAGCCGGTGGTCTCCACCGATGTGATCACCGAGACGGCTCCCACGTCGATCATTGCAACCGCCGGCCAGTCGTTCGGCTTCACCGGCGGCAACGCCGTGACGGTGGTTGATGCGGGCGGCAGCACCGACACCTTCAGCACCGTCGTGAGCACCTCCAACGGAGGCGACCTGTCGGCATCAGGAGCCGGTGGAGCCACTGTGTCCGGCGCGGGCACCACGAGCCTGACGATTAGCGGCACGCTCAGCCAGATCAATGCCGCGCTCGCAACGCTCGCCTACAATAGCGCCAACGTCGGTACCGACACGATCACGGTCTCAACGACCGATCCCAACGCCACTCCGATGTCCGCCAGTTGGACCATCGGCGTCAAGATCGGCGGAATTCAGAATTTCCCGTCGGGCGGCTCGGATCTTGTGCTGTGGACCGGCCTGCCGGCGGGCGTGACGGAGGAAATTCTGGAGTTCACCGGTCCCAACGCCACCGGCACCAATACCGAGATCATTGAAAATTTGCAGGCCGGCGGTTCGTTCGTCGAAGTGTTTGGCTATCTGCCGGCCGGCGTCACCGAGGAGGTCTACTATTACACCGGCACCTCCGGCGGCGGAACCCATACGGAAACCTTGATCGATTTCCAGAATGGGACCTCGCAAGACCAGTTGTTCGCGGGCTTGCCGAGCGGCGTCACGGAGAAGATCGAAAACTTCAGTGGCCCCAGCGCCACCGGAACCATCACCGAGACCGTGACCGACTATCAATCCGGCGACTCGCAGGCGATCGTGTATACCGGCTTGCCGAGCGGCTACACCGAGGAGATCGTGGACTTCACCGGTGCGGATGCCAGCGGCACCCTCACCGAGATCATTCTTGATTTGCAGGCCGGCGGCTCACTGGTCGAGTTTTTTGACTATCTGCCGACCGGCGACACCGAGGAGATAGAATATTTCACCGGTGCCAACGGCACCGGAACCCATACCGCGACGCTGTTCAATCTTCAGTCCGGCGGCTCGCAGTATGTGGTGTTGACCGGCTTGCCGGCCGGCGTCACGGAGGAGATCGAAGACTTCTCCGGCCCCGGCGCCAGCGGCGTGCTCACCGAGACCGTCGTTGACTATTCAAATGGCACCTCGCAAGCGTTGGTCACGAACGGACTGCCGAGCGATTATACCGAGGAGATTCTGGATTTCAGTGGCCCCAATGCCACTGGCACCAACACCGAGACCATTCTCGACCTGGCGTCCGGCGGCTCGCAGGTGGACTTGCTTGCCTATCTGCCGACCGGCCAGAGCGCGGAGATCGAGTATTTCACCGGCGCCAACGGCAGCGGGACCCATACCGGGACGCTGATCAATTTCCAGAATGGCACGTCGCAATACCAGGCGTTCACGGGATTGCCGGCCGGCGTGTCGGAAGAGGTCATCGATTTCGGTGGCCCCAGCGCGACCGGCACGAAAACCGAAACCATTGTCAATGAAACGAACGGCTCGTCGGTCCAGATCTACTTCGCGTATGACGGCACCGGAGCGGAGACGGGGTATACCGAGGTCGGCTTCAATGCCGTTGCGCAGGAAACCGGCTTCGCCGTCTACAACGCAGCCGGGGTGCTGCAAAGCGGCAACGGCGTCGAGCCGCCGCCGAACTTCGACGGCGCGGCGCCGCCCGTCTCGCACCAGACCGTCGCGAGCACCGCTGTCGGCGGCAGCGCAGGAACCCTGAGTGTGACCGACAATGCTGCCGGCAGTGCCGGTTCCGGCGCACAAGGCATCGATCTGTTCCGAAACTACATGGCGTCGACCTTCACGCCCGCAGTGTTCGGCGCCAGCGTGCCACCAGCGGCAAGCGGATCGCTGGTCCAGGGACAGGATACGCTGACGGCTCCGCTGGCAAGCCAGGCGGCGCACGCTTGATGGGAGCGCCCAGAGCTATCTCCGTTCCGATGGAATCGGAACGGAGCTCTCGATTGTTGCTTGACGCGTTCTCTTCACGCGAACCGGTATCCACCTCGCTCGAAAACGCTTTGATCCTCAGGTGAACGCGACGTCGATCCGGTTGTCGGCGAGGTGATCCGGCAGGCGCGCAACCGGCGCCAGCGCCGGCGCGCGCTCGACCCAGGCCAGCGGTATCGGCCTTGCTCCGCGAACTAGTCAGCTCCGATTAACCAGTCTTTGGCGTCAATATTGCCGTTTAAGACTGTCGCAATCCGCAATAAATATTGAGTATCTTGCGCCCGGCGATTCCCGTTAAGGGACCGTGTCGCCGCTTTGGCAAATTTTCGGCGATTTGGGGACATTGAACCGCATGTGCGGCATCGTCGGCATTCTTGGACGCGCTCCGGTCGCGGAGCAATTGGTGGATTCGCTGAAGCGGCTGGAGTACCGCGGCTATGATTCGGCGGGCGTGGCGACGCTGGAGAACGGCTCGCTTGCGCGCCGCCGCGCCGAGGGCAAGCTGAAGAATCTCGAGGCCAGGCTCGGGGCCAAGCCGCTCGGCGGCCACACCGGCATCGGCCACACCCGCTGGGCGACCCACGGCAAGCCGACCGAAAACAACGCGCATCCGCACGCGACCGAGCGCGTCGCAGTGGTGCATAACGGCATCATCGAGAATTTCCGCGAGCTGCGCGAGGAGCTCGAGGCCAAGGGCGCGGTGTTTTCGACCGAGACCGACACCGAGGTCGTGGTCCATCTGGTCGACAGCCTGCTGAAGGGCGGCGTCAAGCCGGTCGAGGCGGTGAGGGCGACGCTGACACGGCTGCGCGGCGCATTCGCGCTCGGCTTCATCTTCGCCGGCGACGACGATCTGATGATCGGCGCGCGCAACGGTCCGCCGCTCGCGATCGGCCATGGCGACGGCGAGATGTATCTCGGATCGGACGCGATCGCGCTCGGTCCCTTCACCGACACGATCAGCTATCTCGAGGACGGCGACTGGGTGGTGCTGACCCGCAAGGGCGCAACCATCTTCGACAAGGACAACGCCATCGTCCATCGCGAGGCGATCAAGCACTCGACCGCGACCGCGCTGGTCGACAAGGCGAACTACCGCCATTTCATGGCGAAGGAGATCCACGAGCAGCCGGAAGTGGTCGGCCACACGCTGGCGCGCTATGTCGACATGGCGACCGAGCGCGTCACCATGCCGGTGAAGCTGCCGTTCGACTTCAAGGACATCCAGCGCGTCTCGATCACGGCCTGCGGCACCGCGAGCTATGCCGGCTTCGTCGCCAAATACTGGATGGAGCGGCTCGCACGGCTCCCGGTCGAGCTCGATGTCGCTTCCGAATTCCGCTACCGCGAGGCGCCGTTGCGCAAGGGGGATCTTGCGATCTTCATCTCGCAGTCCGGCGAGACCGCCGACACGCTGGCGGCACTGCGTTACGCCAAGGCGCAGGGCGCGCATACGCTGTCGGTGGTCAATGTGCCGACGTCCACGATCGCCCGCGAAAGCGAGACCGTGCTGCAAACGCTGGCCGGTCCCGAGATCGGGGTCGCTTCCACCAAAGCCTTCACCTGTCAGCTGATGGTGCTGGCCTCGCTTTCGGTCGCCGCCGGCCGTGCGCGCGGCGAACTGTCCGATGCCGACGAGGCCAAGCTGGTGCACTCGCTGGTCGAGATCCCGCGGCTGATGTCGGAAGCGCTCACGGCAGAAGTCCAGATCGAGAAACTGGCGCGCGAGATCTCCAAATCGCGCGACGTGCTCTATCTCGGCCGCGGCACTAGCTATCCGCTGGCGCTGGAGGGCGCGCTGAAGCTGAAGGAAATTTCCTACATCCACGCCGAGGGCTACGCCGCCGGCGAGCTGAAGCACGGGCCGATCGCGCTGATCGACGAGCACATGCCTGTCGTGGTGATTGCGCCCTATGACAAGGTGTTCGAGAAGACCGTCTCCAACATGCAGGAGGTCGCTGCACGCGGCGGCAAGATCATCCTGATGACCGACGCCAAGGGGGCGGCGGAGGCGACGATCCAGTCCCTGGTGACCATCGTCATGCCGGACATGGGGGCGACCTTCGCGGCGATGGTCTACGCCATCCCGGTGCAATTGCTGGCCTATCACACCGCCGTCGTGATGGGCACCGACGTCGACCAGCCGCGGAATCTGGCGAAATCGGTCACGGTCGAATAGTCGCAAGGGCGGCAGCCATCTAGGCCCTTCAAAAACCCGCCGGGATGGCTTAGCTGGTTGGTTGGGCTACGGCCGCTTCGACGACCTGGAACCGCAATGACCTCCGACCAAGTGCCCCCCGCCGCGCCAGGTGAACTGCCTCCGGACCATCCGCGTGGGCTGGTGGCGCGGTTTCGCAACTATTTCCTGACCGGCCTCGTCGTTGCCGGCCCCGTCGCGATCACCCTCTACCTGACCTGGTGGTTCGTGAATTGGGTCGACAATCTGGTGCGCCCGTTCGTGCCGATCGCCTACCGGCCGGAAACCTATCTGCCGTTCGGACTGCCCGGATCAGGGCTCGTCGTCGCCGTCATCGCGCTGACCTTGCTCGGCTTCCTCACGGCAAACCTGATCGGCCGGACCCTGGTCGATCTCGGCGAACGCCTGCTCGGTCGGATTCCGGCGGTGCGCGCGATCTATCGCGGCCTCAAGCAGGTGTTCGAGACGCTGTTCTCCGGCAATGGCTCGAGCTTCCGCCGCGTCGGCCTGGTCGAGTTTCCCTCGCCGGGGATGTGGTCGATCGTACTGATCTCGCAGTCGCCGAGCGCCGAGCTCGCCGCCAGCCTGCCGGGCGAGGAGGAGTACATCGCGGCCTTCATGCCCTGCGCGCCGAACCCGACCACCGGTTTCTTCTTCTATGTGCCGAAGAGCAAGATCATCGAGATCGAGATGAGCACCGAGGACGCTGCGACCTTGATCATGTCGGCCGGCGTGGTGCAGCCCGGCGCTGACCCGCAGAAGAAGATCGCAGCCCTCGCCGGCATGGCCAACGCCGCCCGCGTCGCCAACCAGGCCTCGCTGCAGCCGGTTGCGACGGTGGCCAAGGTGGAAGGGTGATGGTGTCATTCCGGGGCGCATCGAAGATGCGAACCCGGAATCTCGAGATTCCGGGCCTGCGCTTCGCGCATCCCGGAATGACGTAAAACTAGCCCGCTCCGATCAGCGGCACCGCTTCATCGCGTTCGTAGAGGTAGAGCAGGCAGCGCAGGGCTTCGCCGCGCTCGCCGTCCAGCTTCGGATTGTCTTTCATGATCCGCAGCGCCTCGTCTCTGGCCTGGGTGATGAGCTGGGCGTGCACGTCGGAGCGCGCGATGCGGTAGCCGGGCAGGCCGCTCTGGCGGATGCCGAGCACGTCACCTTCGCCGCGCAGCTTCAGGTCCTCCTCGGCGATCCGAAATCCATCCGTCGTCTCGCGGATCACCTTCAGCCGCGCTTTCGACATCTCGCCGAGCGGTTCCTTGTAGAGCAACAGGCAGGTCGAGGCCTCCGAGCCGCGGCCAATGCGGCCGCGCAGCTGGTGCAACTGCGACAGCCCGAACCGCTCGGCATTTTCGATCACCATGATGGTCGCGGCCGGCACGTCGACGCCGACCTCGACCACCGTGGTCGCGACCAGGAGCCCGATCTCGTGCGCGGCGAACTGCGCCATCACGCGATCCTTCTCCGCGCCCTTCATCTGACCGTGGACCAGGCCGACGCGATCGCCGAACCGCTTCTGCAAACTCTCGAAACGCTCGGTGGCGTTGGTGAGATGCTCGGTGCCTTCGGCCTCGGACTCCTCCACCAGCGGGCAGATCCAGTAGACCAGCTTGCCCGCGCCGAGCGCGCGGCCGACGCCGTCCATGACGTCCTCGATCCGGCTCATCGGCACCGCGCGGGTGTCGATCGGCTGCCGCCCGGCAGGCTTTTCACGCAGCTCGGAGACGTCCATGTCGCCAAAGTAAGTCAGCACCAACGTGCGCGGGATCGGGGTCGCGCTCAGCACCAGCACGTCGACGGCTTCGCCCTTCGAGGTCAGTTCGAGGCGCTCGCGCACGCCGAAGCGATGCTGCTCGTCGACGACAGCAAGCGCCAGCGCCTTGTAGACGACGTCGTCCTGGATCAGCGCATGGGTACCGACCAACAGATCGATCTCGCCGGCCTCTAACCGTGCCAACAGCTCGCGGCGCTCCTTGCCTTTCTCGCGGCCGGTGAGGATCGCGACCCGCATGCCGGCGCGCTCGGCGAGCGGGGCGATGGTCTTGATGTGCTGGCGCGCCAGGATTTCGGTCGGCGCCATCAGCGCGGCCTGCTTGCCGGCTTCGGCGACAGCGGCGGCCGCGAGCAGCGCAACCACCGTCTTGCCGGAGCCGACGTCGCCCTGCACAAGGCGCAGCATGCGCACCGGCTGGCGCAGATCCTCGGTGATGGCGGCGACCGCGTCGCGCTGCGATGTGGTCAGGGCATAGGGAAGGGCGTCGATGATTTTTTTGCGCAGATGGCCGTCGCCGGCGTTGCGAACGCCGGCCGGACGACGCAGCGTCGCGCGGATCAGCGCCAGCGCGAGCTGGCCGGCGAGCAACTCGTCGAAGGCGAGCCGCGACCAGAACGGGCCGTCGGGCAGGATGTCGGTCAGCTCGACCGGCACATGCACGCGGGTCAACGCCTCCCGGATCGGCGGGAATTGGCAGCGCCGCAGCACCTCGGGGCTGATCCACTCCGGCAGGTCGGGCAGCTTCGTCAGGGCCTGCGCGATGGCGCGACGGAGCGAGCCGAGCGCCAGCCCCTCGGTCAGCGGATAGACCGGATCGATCCCGGAGAGTTTTGCAAAGCCGGCTTCGTCGACGATACGGTCGGGATGCACGATCTGCGGGATGCCGTCATACATCGCAAGCGTCCCGGAGACGTAGCGCTTCTCGCCGACCGGCAGCAGCTTCTCTACATAGCCGGGCTGAGCCCGAAAGAAGGTCAGCACCACATCGCCGGTGTCGTCGCTGGCGTAGACGAGGTAGGGCGCGCGCGAATTGCGCGGCGGTGGCGGACGATGGCGGTCGACGGTGACCTCCAGCGTCACCATGGTTCCGACCGATGCGTCGCGGATCTTGGGCCGAGCACGGCGGTCGATCACGCTGGCAGGCAGATGCAGCAGCAGGTCAACTAGCCGCGGGGTCTCGTCGCGCCCGAGCAGATAGCGCAGCAACTTGTCCTGCTTCGGTCCGACGCCTTGCAGGGTCGTGACCGGCGCGAACAGGGGATTGAGCAGGCTGGGGCGCATTCGCGAATCTAAGACCGTTTCAACTCGTCATGCCCGGCCTTGTGCCGGGCATCCACGTCTTTTTTTGGAGCCGGCACGCCAAGCCTCTCAATGCAAAGGCTTCGGCGGGCGTGTAAGCCCGGCAATGGCGACATGTCCCCAAAGCGGCAGAACGGGGCTGACATCCACCGTCCCGATCGCTATACCAACCCCGCCCGGCACGTCCGGGCTTTTGGCGTTGGATGGATTTGGGACATGACGGGATCGACACGATCGAGCAGCGGGCTCGATGACCGCCGCAAGCGGCTTCTGTTTCGCTGCTGGCACCGCGGCACCCGGGAAATGGACCTGATCCTCGGCCGCTTCGCGGATGCCGCGATTGCCGAGCTGACCGATCAGGAACTCGGCGAGCTCGAGCACCTGATCGAGTTGCCCGATCCCGACCTCTATGCGGCGCTGACCAGTGACAAGGTGCTGCCGGCCGAGCATGCGACCGCGCTGTTTGCCCGCATCAAGGCGTTTCGGCCGGCGGATCGCGGCGCATGAAGCAGCCGATGAAATCGCCGGCCGCGATGCTGGCGCCGGGCCGCGTGTTGACCATCGCCAACGTCGCGGAGGGCGCCGAAGGGCTCGTGATCTCGGATCTGGCGCGCGCGATCGCAGCAAAGCCAAAGCCGTCGCCCGTCAGCCTCGCCGTGGTGTGCCGCGACGGCGCGCGGATGCAGCAGCTCGCCCGCGCGCTCGAATTCTTCGCGCCCGATATCGGCGTGATGCAGATTCCGGCCTGGGACTGCCAGCCCTATGACCGCGTCTCGCCGCATGCCGGCATCCTGGCGCAACGCCTGACCGCGCTGGCAAAGCTGTCGCGGCTCGCCGGCAGCGACAAGCCGCTGATCGTGCTGACCACCGTGAACGCGGCTGTGCAGCGGGTGCCGGCACGCGGGCTGGTCGCGGCGCAAGCGCTGTCGGTCGCGCCCGGCAACGTGGTGCCGATGGATTCGGTCGTGGCCTGGCTCGAGCACAATGGCTACACACGATCCTCGACGGTGCGCGAGCCCGGCGAATACGCCGTGCGCGGCGGCATCCTCGATCTGTTCCCGGCCGGCCTCGACCAGCCGGTGCGTTTTGACTTCTTCGGCGACCAGCTGGAATCGATCCGCACCTTCGATGCCGAGACCCAGCGCACGCACCTCGACATGCGCGGGCTCGACCTGGTTCCGGTGTCGGAATTCCAGCTCACGACCGAGACCATCCGCCGTTTCCGCATGGGCTATGTCGCCGCCTTCGGCGCGCCGGAGCGCGACGACCAGCTTTATGAGGCCGTGTCCGAAGGCCGCCGTCATCCCGGGATGGAGCACTGGCTGCCGCTGTTCCAGGAGCGCATGGACACGCTGTTCGACTATCTCGACGGCGCGACGGTTACGATCGAGCCGCAGGCCGAAGACGCCGCGCGCGAACGCTTCAGCCAGATTGCCGATTACTATGAGGCCCGCCGCGAGGCGCTGGAGCATCCCGGGGGCGGCGCGATCTACAAGCCGTTGCCGCCGGACAAGCTCTATCTGACCAAAGCCGAGTGGACCAAGCTGCTCGACGATGCACCGCTGGCGCGGCTGACGCCGTTCGCCGTGCCGGAGGGCACAGCCGACTTGTTCGACGCCGGCGCGCGGCAGGGCCGCAATTTCGCCCCGGAGCGCGCTGACAGCAACGTCAACGTGTTCGAATCCGTCGTCGCCCATGTCGGCGCGCTGCAATCCCAGCGCAAGAAGGTCATCGTCGCGCTGTGGAGCGAAGGCTCGCGCGACCGCATGGGCGCGATGCTGCGCGACCACAAGCTGCTCAATCTCACCAGCGTCAACACCTGGCGGATCGTGCAGGCGACGCCGCGCAATGAGACCATGCTAGCTGTGCTCGGCATGGAAAGCGGCTTCGAAACCGACGAATTCGCTGTCATCAGCGAGCAGGACATTCTCGGCGACCGCCTGGTACGGCCGCGCAAGGCGAGCCGCAAGCTCGACAATTTCATCTCTGAAGTGACGAGCCTTGCGACCGGCGATCTCGTGGTCCATGTCGAGCACGGCATCGGCCGCTTCGTCGGCTTGCAGACGCTGGAAGTCTCCGGCGCGCCGCATGATTGCCTCGAGCTGCATTATGCGGCTGAGACCAAGCTGTTCCTGCCGGTCGAGAACATCGAGCTGTTGTCGCGCTACGGCAATGACAGCGCCAATGTCGAACTCGACAGGCTCGGCGGCAGCGGTTGGCAGGCGCGAAAAGCCAAACTGAAGAACCGTATCCGCGAGATCGCCGGCGAGTTGATCAAGATCGCGGCCGAGCGGCATCTGCACGAGGCGCCAAAGTTCCCGCTGCAACCACATGTCTATGACGAGTTCTGTGCACGCTTCCCCTATGAGGAGACCGAGGATCAGTTAGGCGCCATCACCTCGACCTTGAAGGACCTCGAGACCGGCCGCCCGATGGACCGGCTGATCTGCGGCGACGTTGGCTTCGGCAAGACCGAGGTGGCGTTGCGCGCGGCCTTTACGGTGGCGCTGGAAGGCAAGCAGGTCGCGGTCGTCGTGCCGACCACGCTGCTCGCGCGCCAGCATTCGCGCACCTTCACCGAACGGTTCAAAGGCTTCCCGGTCAATGTCGCGCAGGCTTCGCGGCTGGTCTCGACGAAGGAGTTGAATCAGGTCAAGAAGGGGCTGACCGAGGGTCAGGTCGACATCGTCGTCGGCACCCATGCGCTGCTCGGCAAGAGCATCAAGTTCAAGGATCTCGGCCTCTTGATCGTCGACGAGGAGCAGCATTTCGGCGTCAGCCACAAGGAGCGGCTGAAGCAGCTCCGCGCCCAGGTCCATGTGCTGACGCTGTCGGCAACCCCGATTCCGCGCACCCTGCAACTGGCGCTGACCGGCGTGCGCGAGCTCTCGATCATTGCATCGCCGCCGGTCGATCGCCTTGCGGTCCGCACCTTCGTGGCGCCGCATGATCCCCTGATGATCCGTGAGGCGCTGCTGCGCGAGCGCTACCGCGGCGGGCAGGCGTTCTACGTCGTGCCGCGGATCGAGGACCTCGCCGGCGTCAAGGATTTCCTCGACAAGAACGTGCCGGAGATGAAGGTCGCGGTCGCCCACGGCCAGATGCCGCCGACCGTGATCGAGGACATCATGTCGGCGTTCTACGACGGCAAATACGACATCCTGCTGTCGACCACGATCGTGGAATCCGGCCTCGACATCCCGAACGCCAACACGCTGATCGTTCACCGCGCCGACATGTTCGGCCTGGCGCAGCTCTATCAGCTGCGCGGCCGCGTCGGCCGATCGAAACTTCGCGCCTATGCGCTGTTCACGCTGCCGGCGCAGCAGAAGATCACGGCCCAAGCCGAGCGACGGCTCAAGGTGCTGCAATCGCTGGAGACGCTGGGCGCCGGATTCCAGCTCGCCTCGCACGACCTCGACATCCGCGGCGCCGGCAATCTGCTCGGCGAGGAGCAGTCCGGCCACATCAAGGAGGTCGGCTTCGAGCTGTACCAATCGATGTTGGAGGAGGCGATCGTCAATCTCAAGGCCGGCGTCGCCGAGCCTGCCGCCGACCGCTGGTCGCCGCAGATCACGATCGGCATGCCGGTCCTGATCCCCGAGGACTACGTCAACGACCTCAGCGTGCGGCTGTCGCTGTACCGGCGTCTCGCCGATCTCGACACCGACGAGGAGATCGAGAATTTCGCCGCCGAGATGCGCGACCGCTTCGGCGTGCTGCCGGACGAGGTGCGCTATTTGTTCAAGGTCGCGGCGATCAAAGCGTATTGCCGAAGAGCCAATGTCGAGAAGGTCGATGCCGGTCCAAAGGGTGCCGTGATCGCATTCCGCGACAACAGCTTTGCCCATCCGGAGCGGCTGGTGACGTTCATCCGCCAGCACGGCCAGGCCGCGAAGGTGCGGCCGGACATGAAGGTGGTGTTCTTCCAGGATTGGGAAACACCGGAGGAACGCCTCGCCGGCACCACGGAGATCCTGCGGCAGCTTGCCAATCTCGCCGAGAGCAAGAAGGCGGCGTGAGGGGGCGCTGAACTATCGACGCCGTCATTGCGAGCCACCCGGTCGGCGCGAAGCGCCGCCGGATGACAGGCTCCGCGAAGCAATCCATCCCTCCGCGCGTGCTGAACCATGGATTGCTTCGTCGCTATCGCTCCTCGCAATGACGGGGAGAGACTTGCGCCGCCGGCTACGACGCCGCGCGCTCCGGCGTCGCGTAGAGCCGCTTCAGCAACGATTGCGCTGTGTCGTTCGCCAGCAACGTCGCCACGCTGACGTCGGGCTCGGCGCTGGTGTCGCGTCGGCCGTGGTGGGTGTGGCGCATCACGCTCGACAGGCGCCGTGTGATCGCGTGGGCGTTGCGCAAATCGGTCGCAGTGAACACGATGACGATCGATCCGTCAGCCTGCACGGCGCCGAAATCGCTCTGGCGCATCAGCCGGCTGATGATCCGGGCACCGTCGAACTGGGCGCGGGGGTGGGCGTCGTCGAAGCTGAACCGCGCCACCGAGAGGCCGCCGCCGCGCTCGCCGGTGTGGAACACGGCGGTCGCGAAATCGCGGTCGAACGCGGCCTTGGTGAGCAGCCCTGTGCGGGCATCGATCATGCCTTCGGCATCGATGGCGCGCAGCGTGCGGCTGAGCCGCGCCTCGAAGGCGTGCTGGCGGATCAAGGGCAGCGTGATGTCGGCGATACGCGCCGGCTCCGCGGTCAGGATCTCGAGGTTGGCCAGATCATACCGCGGCACGAGCTCGCTCGAGGTGACGACCACGGGCAGGGTGCGGAAGCGGACATCCTCGGTCAGAACGGTCAGGAATGCATCCATCACCCGCGGGGTAAATCCTTCGCCGAGCACGATGCCGTCGATGTCGCGGTTGTTGAGGTGTTTTGCGGCGGCCTCGATGCTGAGCGCGCCGACCACGCCGGCGCGTTCGCCGAGCGCGACCGACAACGCCGGATAGCCGCCGCCGCGGCCGATCAGCAGCGCGGTGGCTTCCCCGACCGGATCGATATCGGACAGCGCGATCGGCGCCGGCGGCACCTGGCGCCGCATCACGGTCGCATGCAGGCCGCGGATACGCAGCGAAGCGTTGAGCCGCGCGATCAGGCGATCGGGATGGCCGCGGCGCTGGAAGAACGGGATCGCCGTGCCGGGCAGGGCGACCTGAGCATCGACCGCGATCAGCGGCAGATACGGCGCGCGGGCGGCGGCAAACCGAGCCAGCCCGGACAATTTGACCACGTCCGCTGTCGCAGCCGCCGCGATCACGGCTGCCGGCTGCACCTGCTCGATGGCACGTCCGGCCTCGCTCCAGTCCGTCGTGACAACCGGAAACAGCTTCGCTTCGTCCAGGACGCCGGCGAATGACGGCCGCGCCACGGCCGACACGACAAGAACCGGACCTTGTTGGGACATGCGAGAGCTCGAAACCGAAGCACGGGTCAGCAAAGGCCGCGATGCTAGTTCGCCTCGCTTAATGCGGCGTCAACACGATGGTAAGAATTAGGTCAGGGCACCATTCGTACGATCGCGAAAAGCCTCGACCATCAAGGGGTTAAGCCCGAGTTCGGTCAAAGCGTCGCGCGCCCGCGCGTTATCCTGGGCCCGTCCGGCCAGCCGATGGCCGCTGAGCCGGTCGGGCAAAGCCGTCAGCAGCGCGCCCTGGCCGAGGCGGCGCGACCATTCCTGGAGGTCCTGCGCCAGGAACCGGTAGCCGCCGACGGCCATGACGCCCGACGGCGGTGCGGTGATGTTGATGCCGCCGGTCGCCCGGTCGGTCCGCGCGGCATATTCGGTGTCGACATAGTCGCGCGGCGGCGATGCTATCATGGTGTCGGCGGGCGGAGGCGGCGGCGCGTAGGCCGCGACCGGAACCATCGGGCCGCGCAAGCCCAGCGTGCCCTTCGGCGTCAGCAGGATGTCGCCGGCGATCGCCGCGCCCGGCACGTCGCGCGGCGCGCCATGCGGGCCCACCTTGATCAGCGCGGGCAAGCCGTCCTCGGAGGTGCGACGCGCCGAGAAATGCCCGGCTTCGCCGAACAGATAGACGTCGGTCAGGCTGGCACGCTGCGACGTCCAGGCGGCGCTTGCGGCGACCTGCTCGGGCGCGCGCCAGAGGCCGACGACATTGCGCAGGCTCGGCATCCGCTCCGATAGCCCGTGCTCGTTAAGCCGCAGCACGAGCGGCCCCGGCGCGATCAGCACGTCGCAGGAATGGTCGTTGATCTGGGTCTCGAGCACGTCCTCGTCGAAGGGGTGATGCAGCACCAGCGCGCCGCCGGTCAGGATCCACGTCACCAGCGATCCGCAGAGACCGGCAAACGACATCGGCGCGAAGGCGGACATGACGTTGGCGCCCTGCGGCAGATCGCTCTCCATCGACATCGCAAGCCCGCCGGCGATCAGGCTGAAATGTGCGCGCGGTACCGGGCGCAGGCCGTCGGTGGTGACGTCGAAGGAGACCAGCGCCGCCTTACGGCCGTCCTGGATCACCGAGCGCGACACGCGCGAGTCCTGCAGGATCGCCAGGTCGAGCGAGGCCATGCCCTCCGGCAACTCGCTGCCGAAGCCGCAGACATGACGGATCGAGAAGGCCTCTGCCGCCGCGTTCATCGCGAAATCGGCGTGCGGGACACCGTCGATCCTGCCGCAGGTGACGATCGCCCGCGCCGCGGTGCGGTTGAGCGCGACCGTCAGCTCAGCATGCCGCCACAGCAGCGGCAGCGGAGCCACCACCAAGCCTGCGCGATACGCCGCCAGCACCGTCAGCACGAACTCGACTGTCGCAGGCAGCTGCACGGCGATGACCGAATTGGCCGGCAACCCGCTCTCGACGAAATGGGCCGCGATTGCCGAGATCGCGCGATCGGCCTGGGCATAGGTCAGGCGCTTGCGGGTCTGTCCGGTGATGCGCTGCTTGTTCAGGGGATCGACCAGCGCCAGCGCATCGGGCTGCCGCGCCAGGGTGCGCCTAAACAGGGTATCGAGCGTTGGTGAAGCGGTCGGTTGGGTCACGGGATCAATTTCGGTGCGTCAATTTCGGGGGCGTCACTTCGGCGACTGCGGGCCGGGCTTCTGCCACCAGGTCTCCGGCAGGTAGCCCGACAAAGCATTGGTCGATGGTCGTTCTATCCGATTCCAGCGCGCGATCCATTGCTCTCCGGCGTTAAAGAGGGGGATAGCGTAGAACCCCGACATCAGCGTCCGGTCCAGCGCCCGCACCGCCGAGACGAATTCCGGCCGCTCCCGCGCCGCCAGCAGCGCGGCGATCATGGCGTCGATGGCTGGATCCCTGGCGCCCATGTAATTCCTGGTTCCAGGCACATCGGCGGCCTTGCTGCCCCAGTAGAATGCCTGCTCATTGCCCGGTGAGAGCGACTGGTCCCAGCGATTCGGAATCATGTCGAAATCATAGGCGAGCCTGCGCTGCTCGAACTGCACGGCGTCGACCACCCGCACCGTAGCGTCGATGCCGACGCGCTTCAGATCGCGCTGATAGGCGAGCGCAATGCGTTCATGTTCGCGGGCGGTCACCAGGATCTCGAACGTGAACGGCGTTCGCGTCGTGCGCTGGCGCAGCACCGTGCCGTCCGGCTCATAGCCGGCCTCGGACAATAGTGCGAGCGCCTTGCGCAGCACGTCGCGGTCGCGTCCCGACCCGTCGGTGACGGGGAGGCGATAGCGGCCTTCGACGATGTCGGGATCGAGATGTGACAGATAGGGTTTGAGTAGCTCGCGCTCGCGGTCGTCGGGCGGACGGCCATAGGCCGACAAATCCGATCCGGCAAAATAGCCGCCTGCGCGCGTGTAGAGCCCGTAATAATAATTGCGGTTGATCCATTCGAAATCGAACAGCATGGTCAGCGCCTGTCGCACCCTGATGTCGGCGAACAGCGGGCGCCTGGTGTTGAACACCAGGAATTCGGAAGGATAGGGAACACCGAGCTTGATGATGTCGCGGATCACGTCGCCGTCGCGCGCGGCCGGGAAGTCATAGCCGTCGTGCCAGCGCAACGGCTCGGGCTCCGGCCTGACATCATAGAGGCCGCGCTTGAACGCCTCGAACTGGCCGTTGGCGTCGCGGTAGTAATCGAGCCTGATCTCGTCGAAATTCCACAGCCCGCGGTTCACCGGCAGGTCGCGTCCCCAATAATCGGGATTGCGCGTGAAGGTCACGCTCGAGCCGGGCTTCACATCCGTCACGCGGTACGGGCCGGAGCCGATCGGCGGGGCCAGCGTCGTGTCCTCGAACGTCGCGGGATCGGTGGCATGGCGCGGCAGGATCGGCATCAGGCCGAGGATCAGCGGCAATTCGCGATCGGCGACGCCGCCAAAATCGAACCGCACCGTGAGCGGGTCGAGCGCCTCGGCCTTGGCGACCTTGGAATAGTATTGGTGATGCAGCGGCCGGCCATGGTCGCGCAACAACGCCAGCGAGAACAGCACGTCATCGGCGGTGACCCTCTCGCCGTCGGAAAAGCGTGCGCGCGGATCGATGTGGAAGGTGACGTAGCTCCTGGCGTCGTCCGTCTCGACGCTGCGGGCGAGCAGGCCGTAGAGGGTGAAGGGCTCGTCATTGCTCCGCACCATCAGGCTTTCATAGACATAGCCGCGCTCGTAGGCGTAGCCCCTGAGCTGTTGCACGGCGAGGCCTCTGACGATCAGCGGATTGAGGCTGTCGAAGGTGCCGTCCCGCGGGCTCATCACCAGCCGGCCGCCCTTCGGCGCGTCGGGATTGGCGTAGGGCATGTGAGTGAAATCTGGCGGCAGTGCCGGGGCGCCATGCATGGCGATCGCGTAGCTCTCGGATGCGCTCGCCGGGGCTGGCCCCGTTGTCACAAAAGCCATGACGATCGAAGCGCAGGCGAGGACGAACTGTCCGAAGCGCCAAGATCCGATGGGCCAAGATCCGATGCGCCAGGAAACGGAGGGGGGAGGCGCCGGATTTGATTCGCGAGACGTCACGCCTTGAGCTTTACCACAGGCTGCCGCAACTCGCCGTGACATCCAGGCAAATCCGTTTGTCGGCATTGATCTTTCCGCACGCCAATGTATTGAAGGCGTGCAATTGGTCCGGGCGGACGCCTGTCACGTATCCGCCCCAATTGACGAGGAGACAGCCGCGCGAGCAGCTGTGTTTCGCGGCTATGTGTCGGCGCCTGCAGCGGTTTCGGGCGCTGCCGTTCAGAAAGGGTTTTCCGCAATGAATTTCCGTATCCTGGCCGTCCCGGTCCGGTCGCGTGGGCGAATTGTCGCCCTGATGGCGGCAACGGCCCTATTCGCAGCGCTCCTGGTTCCTGCCGCACAGGCCCAGCAGCCAGCAGCGCCGGCGCCGAAGGCTGCGCCCAGGGCGGCTCCGAAGGCTGCCCCGAAGGCCGCGCCGGCGCCCGCAGCGCCAGCCCCGCAGCAGTCCCAGGCAGCTCCGCCGGCGGCCGCCGCGCCGCAGCAGCCGCCCCAGGATCAACAGATTCAGCTCATTTACGCCCCCTGGACCAAGTTCTGCCTGAAGGGCCAGGACGCCAACGCCAAGCAGGTGTGCTTCACCGGCAAGGACGGCCGCATCGAGTCCGGCCAGCCGGTCATCGCCGCCGTGATCATCGAACCGGAAGGCGAGCCGAAGAAGATCCTGCGCGTGACCTTGCCGCTCGGCATGCAGCTCGTGCACGGCACCCGTATCATCATCGACAACAACCCGCCGCAGCAGGCGCCGTATGTGATCTGCTTCCAGAACGGCTGTATGTCCGACTATGAAGCGACCCCGGAGATGATCGCGAACCTGAAGAAGGGCGCGAACCTCGTGGTCCAGGCGATCAACTCCAACGGCGCGCCGCTGACGCTGCCGCTGCCGCTCACCGGCGAGTTCGCCAAGGCCTATGATGGCCCGCCGACCGATCCGAAGCAGTTCGAGGAAACCCAGAAGAAGCTGCAGGAAGAGCTGCAGAAGCGCGCCGAGGAGCAGCGCAAGAAGCTCGAGGGCGCGGGCCAGGGCGGCGCGGCGCCGGCCAATCCTGCGGCGAAGTAAGCGCGGGCCGACAAACCGCACAACGAAGAGGCGCCCGAAAGGGCGCCTCTTTTGTTTTGGCGAGAGTCTTGTTTGAAGAGACTTGTTTGAAGAGGCTTGCCGAACAAATCCCGCAAGCTCTCGGATTTGTGACAAATCAAATTTTGCGCGTTGCTCGATTCAAGACGCCGCGCCATGCGATAGCGGCTGGCTGATGGCGACTTGCTGCGCTGGTGATCCCGCGCATCGTGTGCCAAGGTCTCGCGCAAGGCACGGTTCGATCGCGCTCGCGCATTACCGTTGCCTGGTCCGGGCGCCCCCTGCGTCGACGCACAATCAAGAACCAGTTCGGGAGGCCAGACGAAGCGCGCAAGCCGCGCATTCGATGCGCAAACGCGTGCGCGTGCTTTGCGAACGTTGGCCCTCGTTGCTGGAGAGTGATGGCGCGCGACATGCCTGGATCGCAAGCGTTCGCAGCCGCTAAAGTCACTTGGAAGTCGCGCAATGTCCCAACGTCTCAACGCCCAGCGGAAAGAACGCGAGCCCCGTCCGCTGGACCAGCCGGCCCGCCCGTCGCTCGACGGCGGCGCCCGGGTCAAGCAGGACGATGCGGAGAGGGCGGTCCATCCAGCGATCGTGCATTTCGCGCTGGCGATGGGGGGCTTTGCGATCGGCATCACCGAATTCGCGACCATGAGCCTGCTGCCGTTCTTCGCGCGCGATCTCGGCATCAGCGAGCCCATGGCCGGCCACGCCGTCAGCGCCTATGCGCTTGGCGTCGTCGTCGGCGCGCCTGTGATCGCGGTGCTGGCGGCGCGTGTCGCGCGGCGGACGCTGCTGATCGCGTTGATGGCCTTCTTCGCGCTGATGAACGGTCTCTCGGGCCTCGCGCCCGACTATCACACCATGCTGGTGCTGCGCTTCCTCGCCGGATTGCCGCACGGCGCCTATTTCGGCGTCGCGATGCTGGTCGCCGCCTCGCTGGTTCCGACCGACAAGCGGACCGGCGCCGTCGGGCGCGTGCTGCTTGGTCTTACGATCGCGACGACGATCGGCGTGCCGCTGGCCAACGGCGTCGGCCAGGCGATCGGCTGGCGCTGGGCGTTCGCGATCGTTGCCGGCCTCGGGCTGCTGACCGCAATCCTGGTTGCGATGTTCGCTCCGCGTGATGCGGTCACATCAGGCGCGAGCCCGCTGCGCGAGCTCTCTGCCCTCGGACGCAAACATGTCTGGCTGACGCTTGCGATCGGCGCCATCGGCTTTGGCGGGCTGTTCTCGGTCTACACCTATCTGGCCTCGACCATGCTGGCAGTGACGCATGTGTCGCCGGCGCTGGTGCCGGTCGCGCTCTGCGTGTTCGGGGCCGGGCTCACGGCAGGTAACATCATCGTGCCGCGCTTCGCCGACCGCGCGCTGATGACGACCGCGGGCGGATTGCTGCTGTGGTCGGCGGCGACGCTGGCGTTGTATCCGCTGGCGGCAACGAATTTCTGGACGCTGTGCGCCGACGTGCTGCTGATCGGGCTGGGCGGGGCGCTCGCCACCGTGTTGCAGACCCGGCTGATGGATGTCGCCGGCGAGGCGCAAACCCTTGCCGCTGCGCTCAACCATTCCGCCTTCAACGTCGCCAACGCGCTCGGCCCCTGGCTCGGCGGCATGGCGGTCGCGGCGGGCTATGGCTGGACGTCCACCGGCCTCGTCGGCGCCGGACTCGCGCTGGCGGGTTTTGCGGTCTGGGCCGTCGCCGCGGCGCTGGCGGTGCGCGAGGGAGTGTGAACGAGGGTGCTACGGAAGCGGGGGTCGTCAGTTCAACGACGGATTGCGCGGGCGATAGCCGCCTGACTTGTCCTTGATGAAGATCTCGGCGACCTGCGAATGCCGGATCGGCTCGCCGGAATCATCAGGCAACAGGTTCTGCTCCGAGACATAGGCGACGTACTCGGTCTCGGAATTCTCCGCGAGCAAATGATAGAACGGCTGATCCTTGTGCGGACGGACGTCCTCGGGGATCGAGAGCCACCATTCCTCGGTGTTGTTGAATTCCGGATCGATGTCAAAGATCACGCCCCGGAACGAGAACACCCGGTGCCGGACGATCTGCCCGATCTGAAATTTGGCGGTACGCGCTTTGATCATGTCTGGTTCGATAGACCAACATTGTGGCCGATGCTAGGGGCAAGAGGGTGAATTAACCCGGGGTTTACCGATTCCAGGGCGCGCAAACCGCACCGGAATGCGGCCAAGAAAACACTTTCAGAACGATCGATATCCTCAATCCGGCGCTGCCGTATTTCGGTCTGATCCTCGTCGGTATTTTCTGTGCCGGGACCACGAAATTGCTGGCTTGCAGGCCTGTCCGGATCAGTCTCTTCCTGCTTTACGTCTCGTTACCACGGCGCTGGTTCCGCATCATGTCCGGGGGCCTTTCGCGGCCGGATGCGCCCGCTTCGGTTGTCATGCAGCGGGGCGAGGTTGCGCCGGTCAGCGCCGCCAAGACGGCGCCAGGCCCTCGCGCATCGCGAGCCGACGCAGCGGGCCGATCGTGCCGAGCAGATGCAGGCCGGCGGCGCGCACGGTCTGCACGCCGACGAAATCGCTGAGCAGCGAGCGGTTGGCGATGTCGATCGCCCAGGTCCGGCTGGTGACGTCAGGGCGGCGCGCAGCCTGGTAGCGTGACAGCACAGGCGGCGCACCTGGATCCTCGCCGCGTTCGACCGCCTGGCCGACAATCTCAGCAATGTCGGCGGCGTCGCGCAGCCCCATGTTGAGGCCCTGCGCGCCGATCGGCGGCAGCACATGCGCGGACTCCCCGACCAGCGCGATGCGGTGCTTTGCGAATTGCCGCGGACGCTCGATCGCGAGCGGAAACACGTGACGGCCGGGTTCAATGGTGACGCGGCCGAGGATCGAATGGGATTGCGCCTCGGCAGCATCAGACAGTTCGTCATCGCCGAGCGCCATCAGCCGCGCGGCCTCCTTGGGCGCCGAGACCCAGACCACGCTGCAGCGATTGCCGCTCAGAGGCACGAACACGCAGGGGCCGTGCTCGGTGTGGAATTCGGTCGAGATGTTCCGGTGCGGCCTCGTATGCGTGATGTTGAAGGTGAGGGCGGACTGCCCGAGTTCACGGCTTGTGACCTCGATCCCGGCGGCCTCGCGGGACAGCGAGTTGCGCCCGTCGGCGCCGACCACGAGCCGGGCCGAGAGCGATTGGCCCCCTCGTGTCAGCACCGCGACCGCGGCGTCATCCGCCTGGATCGAGGTGGCCTCGTCGTCGACCCGCACCAGGCCGGACAACTCGCCGGCGCGCGCCTCGAGCGCTGAAACCAGCGAGCGGTTGTCGATGTTGAAGCCGAACTGCTCGCGGCCGATCTCCTCGGCCGAGAAGCGCACCTCCGGCGCGCGGATCAGCCGTCCGGTGTCGTCGACGAGGCGCATGGTCTGCAGCGCCGCCGCCTTGTCGCTGCAGCGCCGCCAGACGTCGAGCCGCTCCAAGAACTCGGTCGAGGCGCCGAGCAGTGCGGTGGTGCGGTTGTCGGCATAGGGCGCCCGGCGCGCCAGCAGCGCGGTTCTGGCGCCGGCGTCAGCGAGGGCGACGGCGGCGGTCAGCCCGGCGGGGCCGCCGCCGACGACAAGAACGTCATAAACCTGCGAGGTGTCGGTCATGCCTGACAATTGACATTGTTGGCTCGATTTTCAAGCCGCCGCTAACCGTCAAAGGCTTCCGGCGACCTGCGCGACCGATCGCCGCAACAGTGCATATGCAAAGTGGGCCGATTCCTGATAGCACTGCGGCCAAATGGACCATACCAGCCAGTCCGAGTCCTTGCCGGAACGGATGCGGACCGCCGCATTTTCCGTTCATATTTTCACGGCGCTGGGGGCGGGAATCGCGCTCCTGGCCATGCTGGAGGCGGTCCGCGAGCATTGGGCCAACATGTTCGGCTGGCTCGGCGTAGCGCTCGTGATCGACGGGATCGACGGCCCCCTGGCGCGCCGGCTCGACGTGGTACGGCTGCAACCGAACTGGTCCGGCGAGGTGCTCGACCTCGTCGTCGATTTCGTCACCTATGTGTTCGTGCCGGCCTATGCGATCACCGCGAGCGGCATGCTGCTGCCGCTGGCAGCCCCGATCCTCGGCGTCGGCATCGTGGTGTCGAGCGCGCTGTATTTCGCCGATCGCCGGATGAAATCGGACGACAACCATTTTCGCGGCTTTCCGGCGCTGTGGAATGCGGCGGCGTTCTATCTGTTCCTGCTGCATCTGCCGCCCGTGATGTCGACATTGGTGGTGGCGCTCCTGATCGCGCTGACCTTTGCGCCCTTCCACGTGCTGCACCCGTTCCGCGTGGTGCGGCTGCGCTGGCTGACACTGTGGCTTCTTGCCGCCTGGGCCGCACTTGCTGCCTACGCGCTGGCGTGCGACTTCGTCGTCGGCGCGCCCGTGACCTTCGGGCTCTGCGCCATCGCCGCCTATATCATCGGCAGCGACACCTTGATCCGCAGGATGAAAGCACTTCGGGCATGATGGACTTGATCGCGAGCCCGGAGGCCTGGGCGGCGCTGCTGACCCTGACCGCCCTGGAGATCGTGCTCGGCATCGACAACGTCATCTTCCTCTCGGTGCTGGTGTCGCGGATACCGCCCGCGCAGGCCAAGCGCGCGCGGCAGATCGGCTTGCTGCTGGCGCTTGTGTTCCGCATCCTGCTGCTCAGCATCCTGGTGTGGTTGATCGGGCTGACGCAGCCGGTGATCACGGTCCGGAGCCTTGCACTGTCCTGGCGCGACCTGATCCTGATCGGCGGCGGCCTGTTCCTGATCGCCAAGGCAACCCATGAGATCCACGGCGAGGTCGAGGCGCGCGAGGCCGACGAGGACGCGACGCCGAAAACCAACGCCTTCTTCTGGCTGATCGTGCAGATCATCATCATCGACCTCGTGTTCTCACTCGACTCGATCATCACCGCGATCGGCATGGCGCAGGATCTCGCGATCATGATCGCGGCGGTCGTGATCGCCTGCGCCGTGATGTACCTCTCGTCGGGACCGGTGGCGCGCTTCGTCGCCGAGCATCCGACCACCAAGATGCTGGCGCTGGCGTTCCTGGTCTTGATCGGCGTCGCGCTGGTCGCCGACGGCTTCAGCTTCCATATCCCGCGCGGCTACATCTACTTCGCCATCGCCTTCTCGGCCGCCGTCGAGATGTTCAACGTGCTGGCCCGCCGCAACCGCCGGAAGACGGCCGGATAGGGCGGTTCCGGGCCGCTCTGTTGACAAGGCGGCCCCGATGGCATTCGCTTCCCGCAAGCGACAACCTCCGAGGGGAGCGACCGACATGACCAAGGCCGTGCGCGTGCACAAGGTGGGGGGCCCGGAAGTCCTGGTTTATGAGGACATCGAGGTCGGAGCTCCCGGCACGGGCGAGGTGCGCATCCGCCAGCATGCGGTCGGCCTCAACTTCATCGACGTCTATTTCCGCACCGGCCTGTACAAGGCACCGGGTCTGCCGTTCATCGCCGGCAACGAGGCCGCCGGAGAGGTGCTGGCCGTGGGACCCGGGGTGACGAACTTCCATCCCGGCGACCGCGTCGCCTATTACTACAACCTCGGCGGCTACGCCTCGGAGCGCGTGATCCCGGCCGACAAGCTGGTCAAGCTGCCCGACCACATCACCTATGAGCAGGGCGCCGTGCTGATGCTTAAAGGTCTCACGGTCTGGTACCTGTTGCACAAGACCTTCAAGGTCGAGCCGGGCCATCGCGTGCTGATCCATGCCGCGGCCGGCGGCATCGGCCTGCTCGCCTGCCAGTGGGCGCGGGCGCTCGGCGCGCATGTCATCGGCACCGTCGGCTCGAAGGCGAAGGCCGATCTCGCGCTTGCCAATGGCTGCGACCACGTCATCCTCTACAACGAGGAGAACTTCGTCGAGCGCGTCAAGCAAATCAGCCGCGGCGAGCTCTGCGACGTCGTCTATGACGGCGTCGGCAAGACCACGTTCCCGGGCTCGCTGTCGTGCCTCAGGCCACGCGGCCTGTTCGTCTCGTTCGGCAATGCCTCGGGCCCGGTGCCGCCATTCCCGCTCGCCGAGCTCAACAATCACGGCTCGCTGTTTGCGACCCGGCCCAAGCTCAACGACTATGTCGGCACCCGCAAGGAATTGCTCGAAGGTGCCGACACGCTGTTCGCCGCCGTGATCAACGGCAAGCTGCACGTACCGATCAATCACGCCTATGCGCTGAAGGACGCAGCGAAGGCGCATATCGATCTGGAGAGCCGCGCGACCACGGGTGCGGCGATCTTGCGGCCCTGACCAGAGCGCGATGAGATCAGGTTGAATCATCGCGTTGCCCAAGTTTAGAAGAACAACCCCATGCAAAGTAGCGTTCGGCATGCAAGTTGACACGTCGGGCAAATCAGCGATATTATTCTAATATTCCGAAATCCTGCAAGCACTGCCATCGCGTCGAACCCCGAATCTCGAGGTTCCGGGGTCATCGCTAACGCGATGCCCCGGAACAACAATCGAGGTCGTCACGCCACCCGGCGAGCCGCGCCGACCTTCGCCAGCACCGCATCCAGGCAATCGATCATCGCCGAGATCTCCTCGCGCGTGACGTTGAGCGCCGGCATGAAACGCAACGTGTCTGCTTGCGGCGAGTTGATCAGCACGCCTGACGTAAACGCCTCGGCGACGACGGCGGCACCGATCGGCATCTTCAGGTCGAGCGCGAGCAACAGCCCGCGGCCCCGGATGCCGCCGAGCCCATGTCGCGCCGACAGCCGCTGCAATTCGCTCTCCAGGAAGCGGCCGGTATCAGCAACCGACTTCAGGAAATCGGGATTGCCGACCTCCTCGAGCACGGCAATGCCGGCGGCGCACATCAAGGGATTGCCGTTGAACGTGCCGCCCTGGTCGCCATGATCGAAGCACGAGGCGTGCTCGGTCGCGAGCAGGGCTGCGAGCGGCACGCCGCCGCCGATGCCCTTGCCGAGCGTCATGATGTCGGGTGCGATCTCCGCATGCTCGTAGGCGAACAGCTTGCCGGTCCGCCCGATGCCGGTCTGGATCTCGTCGACGATCAGCAGCAGGCCGCGCTGCTGGGTCAGCGCGCGCAACTCCTGCATGAAGGCGTCGGTTGCGGGCCACACGCCGGCTTCGCCCTGGATCGGCTCCAGCATCACTGCGATCGTCGACGGCGAGACCAGCTTCCGGACCGACTCGATGTCGTTCAACTTCGCTTTGCGGAAGCCAGGCACCTTCGGCTCGAACAGCGGCTCGAACGCCTTCTTGCCCGAGGCTGACATGGTCGCGAGCGTGCGCCCATGGAAGCCGCCCTCGAAGGTGATGATCTCGTGCGCGCCGTTCTTGTATTTCGCGCCGAATTTGCGCGCGAGCTTGATCGCACCCTCATTGGCCTCGGCGCCCGAATTGGCGAAGAACACCTGATCGAAGCAGCTCCGATCGACCAGCATCTTCGCGAGCTTGAGGCTGGGCGCATTGTAGAAGGCCGGGCTCGGCGTCAGCAACCGCTTGGCCTGTGCGGACAGCGCCTCGGCCACCACGGCCGGCGCGTGGCCGAGCGGATTGACGGCCCAGCCCTGCACGAAATCGAGATAGCGGTTGCGGTTGTCGTCCCAGAGGTAGGAGCCGGCGCCGCGCACGAACACGACCTCAGGGCGAACAGTGATGTCCATCAGCGCGTCGAACGGATGGGTGGCGTTGGTCATGTCGATCTCCTCTGAGGTGGTCGTTGGGAAAAGGGCGGGCTGAAAAGCGAGAAGGCCGCGCTTTGGGGCGCGGCCTTCTCGAAAACCCTGGCTGATTTATCTAATCAGCGCTGGCATCGGACACGGCGCGACCCCTCATCGTCGTTGCGACGACGCTGGCAGGTGGCGCGGCGGTTGGTCCGGTTCAGCTTCATGCGCAGGCCCATACAGCCGAATGGCCGATTGTGTCAAGCGGAAGGTGTTATCGCGCGCAGGCGGCGCATCACCCCAGGATCGCGCTCGATGCGGTCATCGCGACGCGGGGCAAGATGCACTGGATCTGCACCTACGCGACCGATGACCGCAAGCTCTACGGGCTTGTCGTGGTCGAGAGCGAGGAGGTCATCGATGCCTATGTGAAGAATGCCGGCATCGGCAGCTCCATCCGCATCCATCGCGTGCTGCGCACGCTGGACCAGGCGCTCGCGGCTCCGGCGCCCTAGAACCCCGCGACACTGCCGTGAAGGTCGTACTGGTCGGAGCGCTCGATCTTGGCGGTGACGATCTCGCCGACCTTCAGCGGACGGCGGCTCGTCAGATAAACCGCGCCGTCGATCTCGGGGGCGTCGGCCTTTGAGCGGCCCTTGGCAACCGTCGGGCCGACCTCGTCGACGATGATTTGCTGGCGGGTGCCGACCTTGCGCTTCAGGCGCTTGGCCGAAATCTTCTGCTGGCGCGCCATCAGCGCGTTCCAGCGCTCCTGCTTGATCTCGTCGGGCACGGCATTACCGATCGCGTTCGATGCGGCGCCGGCCACCGGCTCGTATTTGAAGCAGCCGAGACGGTCGATCTGGGCTTCCTCGAGCCAGTCGAGCAGATAGGCGAAATCGGCATCGGCCTCGCCGGGGAAGCCGACGATGAAGGTCGAGCGCAGCGTCAGTTCCGGGCACTGCTCGCGCCACTTCTGGATCCGCGCCAGCGTCTTCTCCTGTGCCGCCGGGCGCTTCATCGCGCGCAGCACGTCGGGGCTCGCATGCTGGAACGGGATGTCGAGATAGGGCAGCACCTTGCCGTCGGTCATCAGGCCGATGACCTCGTCGACATGCGGGTAGGGGTAGACATATTGCAGGCGCACCCAGGCGCCGAGCTCGCCGAGCTCCTTCGCAAGGTCGAAGAATTTGGCGCGGACAGAGCGATCCTGCCACGGGCTTTCGGCGTATTTCAGGTCGACGCCATAGGCCGAGGTGTCCTGCGAGATGACAAGCAATTCCTTGACGCCGGCCTTCACCAGCTTCTCGGCTTCGCGCAGCACGTCATTGGCCGGTCGCGACACCAGGTCGCCGCGCAGTTTCGGGATGATGCAGAAGCTGCAGCGGTTGTTGCAACCTTCGGAGATCTTCAAATAGGCATAGTGCCGCGGCGTCAGCTTGACGCCCTGCGGCGGCACCAGGTCGAGATGCGGATTGTGCGCCGGCGGCAGCGCGCGGTGCACGGCCTCCAGCACGCTCTCATATTGCTGCGGACCGGTGATCGAGAGCACACCGGGATAGGCCTCCTCGATCTGCTCGGGCTCGGCACCCATGCAGCCGGTGACGATGACCTTGCCGTTCTCGGCCATGGCCTCGCCGATCGCGGAGAGCGATTCCTGCTTGGCGCTGTCGAGGAAGCCGCAGGTGTTGACGATCACGATATCGGCGCCGTCATGCTTGCGCGCGAGCTCATAGCCTTCCGCGCGCAGCCGCGTGATGATGCGCTCGGAATCGACCAGCGCCTTGGGGCATCCAAGTGAAGTGAAACTGATGCGCGGCGCCCGTTCCATAGATTTTCCAAGCTGAGTCATGTAAAGAGGTCGATCAAGTAATTGATCTGATAGCGAAATTCAATCGCTAAGGTGGTTCCGAGTGATCATAAAATCATATCTGAAAATGGCGATGTAAATACACCAGTGCCTTGGGCATCTCGGATTTGTCATAATTCAACGCGCCAAGGCCGAGAGAGAGGAGTGGGATGGACGGAAGCTTTCATTGAAGTGCCATCTTCCCGTGGCGTATGATGGCGGGCGATTTTGCCAGACAGACTTCCTTGCTAATTCGGCGGCCGGACAATGATGACACGGCGGGCCTTGATCGTGTCGGTGGTGACGATGCTGTCTGCCGCTGCAGTTGCTCCTTGGCTAATTTACTGGATTGGACTCAACGAAATTGAGGGCCGCCTAACGCCAGGGACGCGCACGGCCGCAGCCGAGCAAGTAGATGGCTTGTTCAAGGGACTAGGGTTATCTCAACCTATTCAAATCGATCCACTCTCGCCGTACTCCTATGTTCTTCAAGGGGTTCACTCAAGCGCAAGCACTCGGCTCGCGTGGGTCATTGCACGCTCTTATAATGCGAAGCACTTGAGCGATCGTCGATACTGGCACTTGTCTGGCGCGGCGTTGACAATTTGGCTTACGCGCAACTGGACGCCAACAGAGCTGATTGCCAAGGCCATTGAGTTGGAAAGCCGGACCGCGACCTCAGCTGTATCCAATAAGTGAGGGTGGTCTCGCGGCAAAGGGCGAGCACGTGCTTCTGAAAGTTTACATTCGTTCCATCAGGGGCAACCAAGTGAAGTGAAACTGATGCGCGGCGCACCCTTAAACGATTCGCTCAAAGCGAGTATCCTGATTTTTGCAGAGATTTCGATCCAAGTAATTGTTGTGATAGAGAAATTCAATCCCTTTCGAAGGTGCCGTCTGTGATAAAGTGGTGCACGCAGTGGGCGAATGGAATGCACCAGTTCCTATGGAGTGGGATGCTCGCGGGTAATCGATGAACTCAGCTCTGTACGAGGGTTATCTGGCACGGCTGGCGGAGGGGCGACGGAAGGACGCGGGGTTGATGCTGGACGCATTTCTCCGATCGTTCAATTCTTCCGAGGAACGGGAGCAATGGACCCGCACGTTCTTGAAGACCCATACCTATGGCACGAGAGTTCGGCATGAGATCTACGCCGAACTCATATTCCCGGTTCTGCTGGCCGGGAGTAAACGAAATGATGTTTGGAGCCTCTACTGGCTGGCTGGAACCTGCCAGAATTTGTACACAGCGCACGGACTGTATGAGCAGATCAAGTTCAAAGGCGAGATCGATCTACTCAAAGACGCATATGCGATAGACCACAACTCAAGCGAGGCGTGTGAAGCGTTGCTGAAAAGTCTGCTGAATTATTTTTGTTATGCCAGCCATGAGTGGCCAGCCGGCATATTATGGGGCAACGACGGGGCTACACTGGAGCAGTGTAACGAAATCATGTCCGAGGTGACCTTAGCGCGAGAGTTGGACCGTGAATGTATCTATGCGTCGTCGATCGACGAGTTCGAGAGCAAGGTCAAGCAGTACAAAAAGCGACTGATGTCTAATTTGGGGACGAGCTACAATTTCGAGCCCCGCTAATTGTGGACCGGTATGAGGTGCGACCGGTAACGCTCGGTTGAGCACATGAGTTCTGCTTGGCATCCGAAAGTCGACGTCTCGCCTTGATGCGTACACGAACCGATTGACGAGTTGATAGTTCAAATGACAGCCGCCTCCGGGCGGCTTTTTCTTTGGGGAGCGCGGCCCGGATTTCTATACATTCGTTGTCTCATGCACATCCAAGGCTGTGGAAGCTAATGCGCGGCGCTCTTTCCATGTAATCGACTCGTGGGTATGTCTAGAGCGGGATGGGTTTAGGTTTGACCATATCCTGCGTTGGCGAAGTAATTGGCGCATTCGGCCGGCGAGACCATCTGCAGGATCGGCCCGATAGCATCGTA
>Ga0153933_1000118_pt1 | contig 42127 bp, 35 predicted proteins | sample TSNJ017MetaG_FD_102275 | JGI IMG/M metagenome (GOLD analysis project Ga0153933, IMG submission 102275) | Attine ant fungus gardens microbial communities from New Jersey, USA - TSNJ017 MetaG | ecosystem: Host-associated > Fungi > Mycelium > Unclassified | place: USA: New Jersey, Wharton State...
GCAGCGCCATCGGCTTCTCGACCACGACGTGCTTGCCGGCCTTGGCGCAGGCGATCACATGCGCCGGATGCATGCCGCTCGGCGTCAGCACCGCCACCGCGTCGATGTCCTTGCGGCCCAGGAACTCGTCCAGGTCGTAATGGGCGGGAACCCCGAACTTCGCGGCAATCGCATCGGCACGCGGACGTATAGCGTCGCATACCGCAACCAGGCTCGCGCCCTCGATGTGATTGCCGCCCAGCAGGTCCGAGTGACGCTTGGCGATACGCCCGCAACCGAGCAGGCCAAATCTGATCATGCACAGGCCCTATCTTGTCTCATCGCCAGCCATTGCAACCGGCCGAAGGGCCGAGGGAACAGGCGGCCGTGGCCGGCCGCGCGATAACGTCCATTACTCGGAAAACTTGCAACAAGGCAAGGCATATGCGCCGGCCGGACCGGCAAAAACGAGGGTCCGGAGTCACCGCCAACGGCGCCACCGCTGACCCCGCGCGGGCCTCCGACCACCGGGCGCCCGGGAGCTCAACTCGGCTTGCCGCCGACCTCCGGCGAGGCCGGCGTCGGCAGAATCAGTGTTCGGTCTGTCGAGGCATGACGGCCCAGTAATGGCGGCCGTTGACATTCGGATCGGTGTTGTCGCTTGCAGAAAACACGAAGCCGACGGTCGAGTGCGAGTAGCGCCCCCGGCCCGCGTGGGAGATATCCGCCAGGCTGCTGTGCGCCGGGCCCAGCAATCGGCCGTTCTCGTAGAGCAGCACCGGCGAACGCTCCTTGCCCTCGGCGCCATCAGTGGAGTCCTTGAAAGGTTCAAGCGACCGAAGCTGGTACGACGCCACACCATACACGCCATACTTCTCGAACGGCCGGGTCAGCCGCACCACCACGCTTCCGTCCGGGGTCGGATCAACGAAAGACCGACGCATCCATTCTGCCAGCCCGAAATAGATGGCGAACGCTACGACGATCGTGAGCGCGACCGAACCCTTACCCCATCTCGGCATTGAAAATCTTTGCGAGGTCGTTGATTTTTCCGGGGCTCCGACGTCACCCTCGACCTGCGAACGGGAGCCAGCGACCTTATCAAAGCATGCGTCCAACACAACCTCGCCTCACCCCTTCGTGAGATCGACGAGTACGTACGCTCGAACACGTCACTTTCAAGGACATTCTGCGGCCTAATCATTAACACATATTTCGCCGCGTTTGGTTCGACGATAGAGATCGATGGCGAGAGGCGGCGCCATGTCGTCGAACGATCGGCCGTCGACCTTCTCGAAACACGCAGCCAATCCGCGCTTCACCAGCGGAGCGTCCGGCGCCCAGACCAGCCAGGACGGAAACGCATCCGGCCGCCGTTGCACGAGCAAAAACGCGTACTGATCGCGCATCCAGTTCTCGGCGATCGCATCGGTCCAGAACGACAGGTCACCGAGCTCCTCGATCGCCTGCCTGCGCTGCTCGATCGTCAAACCGTCGTTCAACCTTCGGTAGGACGAGGTCAGGGTCAGGTCGATCGGAGGCACGCGAATGCCGGCTTGCGCCAGCGCGAGCGGAATTCGGGGATCGGAGCTCACCAACCCAACCGACAAATTTGCTGGGAGGAGAGTCCCGAGAACATCGCCAAGCCGGTGCACCTCACCGGAAAGCGAGGTCTGCTGGTTGCGGATCGAAGGCAGCCCGTGCGCGCCCGCAAGGGACCACGATTGCCACGCGGCGAGGCCGAGCGAGGCCACGATCACACCGATACAGACAACGCGGCGGACGGCCTGCCGTCGCAGGGCAGGCCCCGACAATCCGCTCAGCGCAAGGCCGCCCGCAAGCGCCCCGAGATAGTTGAAATAGTTCGCGTAGGCCTGGATGCAGATCGGGCAATACGACTGCGCGCCGAGATGATGGAACAGCAGCAGTGAAACGTAAGCACCGACGAATATCGCGATCCATCCCCGGTGCGGCACGCGACGAACCACAAGCGCCCCGAGGGCAAGGATGCTGGCTGCGACCGGCACGATGTGATGCGCTACGAACCAGTTCATCACAATGTCCCGCTGAAAGGCATAAGCGAGGAAATCGGCCAGGGAATCGTGAGGCAAACTGTCGGACAACAGCATCTGCCGGCTGAGGGTCAGCGCATGCGGAAAAAACGGTGCGAAGAGTCCGGCATGAGACAGCAAATCCAACACGTTGACGTTTGGAAGCCACAAAGAGATGAACATGAAGCGGCGGCCCCAGACCAAGGCCAGCACTGACCAGGCGACGACGACGACCGTTGCCGACGCGAGATACACCCACCAACGATCGCGACCCGCCCTGACCCATGCAATCGCAAGGCTGAGGGCAATGAACGAGATCAGGTTGATCCTGAGCAGGTAGATCATGGTGAGCACGATGGCGAACGCAGCGATCACGGCAACGCTGGCGCTCTGGCGCATCGTCAGCAGCAGATGCAGCGCGATGAGCTGGAGGGTGATCGAAAACGCGTAGGGCGTCGCGCTGCTGAAGTAGAAGACGCTGTCTTCCGTTAGCGCAAAGACGATGATCGCAAAAATGATCGGCCAGACGCCGCAGTCGAGGCGACGCAAAAATCCCGCCAACAGCCCGATATTGATCGCCGTGATCAGCACCGTGAGCGATCGCGATGCGGCCACGTCCTGACCTGCGACCCACTGCCACGGCCCGATCACATAAAAGATCAGGGGCTGATACCAGGTCGCATCCTCGGCGGAGTACGGCTGGACGGCTCCGCTAACGTACCACCACGACTTCAGGACGTACCCGACCTCATCCGCCCAGGTCCCCTGCCGCAGAACCGCGATGATGGAGAGACCGAGCCACAGCAGCACGACGACCGCGAAGGCCGCAATTCCCGCAGCCGTAAACCGCTCGTCGCTTCGTGACGTCATCATTCGCCGTGTCATCCCCTGCCCGCCCGTCCTCGGGTTGTTGCAGTCCTGCGTGATGATTTCAAGCTGAGACGGACCCCGCCTGATAGCCTTGCCGGGGCCTGAACCATGCGGTATTCACCGCAAGGATTTCCGCGGGAGGACTTGATGTCTGCAACAGCTCAAATGCTTTACCGGCGTGCCCGCAAGGTCATGCCCGGCGGCACCCAGTTGCTCTCCAAGCGGCCCGAAATGTTCCTCCCGGAGCAGTGGCCGACCTATTTCAAATCGGCCCAGGGCGCCGAAGTCGTCGACCTCGACGGCCGGACCTATCTCGACATGAGCTATTGCGGCATCGGCGCCACCATCCTGGGCTTCGCCGATCCCGACGTCGACGCCGCGGTGAAGACGGCCATCGACATGGGCTCGATGTCGACGCTGAATTGCGCCGAAGATATCGAGCTCGCGGAACTCTTGGTCGAGCTGCATCCGTGGGCGGAGATGGTTCGCTTCGGCCGCGCCGGCGGCGAGGCGATGGCGATCGCGATCCGCATCGCGCGCGCGGCGACCGGCCGCGACATGGTGGCGTTCTGCGGCTATCACGGCTGGCACGATTGGTATCTGAGCGCCAATCTCGGCGAGACCACCGCGCTCGATGGCCATTTGCTGCCGGGGCTCGATACCAAGGGCGTGCCGCGCTGCCTCGCGGGACTGATGCACCCGTTCCACTTCAACAAGCTCGACGAGATCGAGGTGATCGTCGCAGCGCGTGGCGACCGGCTCGCCGCGATCGTGATGGAGCCGGTCCGCTCCAGCGAGCCCGAACCCGCCTTCATCAAGGGCGTCCGCGCGCTCGCCGACCGCTGCGGCGCGGCGCTGATCTTCGACGAGGTCACCTCAGGCCTTCGCATCAATTCCGGCGGAGCGCATCTCGCCTACGGCGTCGACCCTGACATCGCGGTGTTCGCCAAGGCGATCGCCAACGGCTTTCCGATGGCCGCGATCGTTGGCCGGGCGTCGGTGATGGACGCGGCCCAGGAGACCTTCGTCAGCTCGACGGCGTGGACCGAGCGCGTCGGCCCGGTCGCTGCCCTTGTCACCCTGCGCAAGCATCGCGAGCAGAACGTCGCCCGGCATCTGATGCGGATCGGCACCCGCATCCAGAAGGGCTGGGCCGAGGCGTCGCGGGCGACCGGCCTGCCGCTGCACATCTCCGGCATCTCGCCGCTCGGGCATTTCGCCTTCGAGCTGCCCGACGCGCAGGAGGTGCGCACCCTGTTCACCCAGATGATGCTCGACCGCGGCATCCTCGCGACCGGCTCGTTCTATGCGATGTGGACCCATACCGACGCCCATGTCGACCGCTATCTCGAGACGGTGAACGAGGTGTTCCGCGAGCTGCGCCAGGCGATCGACCAGAAGGCGGTCAAGCAATTGCTGCGCGGCCCGGTCGCGCATTCCGGCTTCAAGCGGCTCACCTGACGTGGCGGCACGGCTTTACTTTACCTGCTGTACGAACTTCTCAAATTGGAATCGATGAACGTCGCTTCACCCCTCCCCAGAGCTATCGCACCAACTACGGTGACGCATCAAATAGCCCAATCCGGTTAGCCTCTTTCTCAATATCGGAAAGGATTCCTTCGACTTTGGGGGCGATGAGTCGCAGCACGGCCGTGGGGTGTAAGAATTGCAGCGCCCCAGCTTCCCCAAGGGCTACATGGATGTTCACATCGAAATTCACAGTTTCATAAAGATGGTCGTCCCAGATCGCCAGTTCCATCTCGTTAGTATCGGGATCAATAGTGGGAAAGAGATTCAACTGAGGATTCAAGAGAAATTTCCGCCCGCCATCGTCCCTGAGCAGCTCCATTTTCTCTTTGGTTATTTGTAGCTGCATCGACGACTTGGAGGTGAGCGACACCACTCCGAACGGCACCAAAAATCGATGTTCATTGATATTCCCTACCTTGTTGAGGGCATAGAGGAGCGTGTCCCCATCCTCATCACCGTAACCTCGGTATGCCATCATGAGATCGAGAATCTCCCGCGGGATATCTTTAGACACCCCGCTCTCAAAGCCTTTGAACTGCTCTTTGGTCTTAGCGAACGGAAATCCTCCCTTGCGAACGCTCCGTGCACTGCGGATCGTGCAAGCATATCCGGCGTGGTCCAAGGCGGCACGCGGGTCCCGGAAAGCATCGCGAGCAGCGAACTTGGCAGCTTGTGGAACGGGTTTATTGAGGTGGATTTTCGCACACCGATACCCAGTATGTGCGTGCACTCCTATAGAGCTAGTATAGGGCCCGCTTTCGCTGAACTCTCTTAGAGCCCTGTCAAGATCGTCAATTCGCGCTTTGGCGTTCTCGAATAGCTCTAAGGCGCTAGAGAAGTGATTAGCCATGGCGAAATCCGACCTAACGAAAAATCCTGAGTAGAGAGCCCGCCTCGGCGAAGCCGCACGCTGTGCTTACTGCCGCCAAAGCGCCCCAGACCAGATCTAGCTTCGCCCTTGCTGGTTACGCTTACGCGAATCAAGCGCCGAAAATATCCCGCACCACATTGCGCGACGTCGGCGAGCGGCGCGCATTCGGATAGATGCCGTGCAGGATGCTGTCGGCGTCGAGCGCGCCGCCGTCGATGATGATGGCGCCGGTCGAGACGAAGGAGTTATCCCCGACCACGGTCTTGCCGATCACCCGGCTGCCGCCATACATCACGATGCCGCGGCCGAACGACGGGTAGTCGTTGTCGAGGTTCGCCCCGACCGTGCAATTGTGATAGCAGATGAAATAGTCGGCGTAGTGGCCGCGGCCGAGCACGGTGCCGACCGGATGCTGAACCGCAAACACGTCGGGCAGATCGACCTCGTAGAACGCATCGAGCGCGTGCAGCGCCTTGTTGAGCGCATAGGCCTTGTCGGCGATCGGGTGGCCGGGCCGTTCGCGAAACGCGCTGTTGGCTAGATAATACAGGAAGATCGCGTACTGGTCGCAGTGCCAATGCGAGAACCGCGCCTCGCCGTCCGCGAAGAATCCCTTCAGCCTGACGCGCGAGAAGCAGTGCTCGACCCGCCCGAGCGCGAGATCCACAAATCTCGGCAGGTCGGAGAGGTCGGCACCGTCGGGAAACAGGTTCTCGAACTGCTTTTGCACATAGAGCGCGAGGTCATTGCGGTCGAGCGACAGCTGCACGGGGCTAGTTCCTGCTGGAGAAGCTGGCGCGCACGTCGAGGCCGCGCGAGAACAGATGGCTGCGCAGCTTGATTGGACTGTGGTCGGTGAACAGGAACATCGATGAGATCGCCACCGCGGACGCGCCGGCCTCCAGCGCATCGATCGCGTGCTGCAGTGAACCGCAGCCGCCGGAGACAATCAAGGGCACGCTGAGCAGATGGGACGCCTCGTGGATCATGTCGAGATCGTAGCCGCTCATGGTGCCGTCGCGATCGATCGAGCCGAGCAGCACCTCGCCGCAATGCAGGTCCTCGCAGCGCCGCGCCCACTCGACCGGGTCGAGCGCAACATGCTCGCGGCCGCCGTCGATGAACACGCTGGCGTGGTGCGGACTGATCCGCTTGTAGTCGATCGAGACCGTCATGCACTGGTCGCCGAAGGTGCGTGCCGCCTCGCGCAGGAATTCCGGCCGCCGCACCGCTTCCGAATTGACCGAGACCTTGTCGGCGCCGGCGCGCAGCAGCACGTTGACGTCGTCGAGCGTCTTGACGCCGCCGCCGACCGTGAACGGCATGAAGATCTCTTCCGACATCCGCTCGATGATCTCGACCACGCGGCCGCGCGAGGCCGCGCTCGGCACGATGTCGAGCACGATCAACTCGTCGACGCCGTAGTCGTTGTAGACCTTCGCCGTGGTGACCGGATTGCCCGCGGCGCGCTCATTCTCGAAGAAGCGGACGTATTTCACGAGCCTGCCGTCACGCAGCAGGAATTTCGGAATCAGGCGCTTCTTCAGCATCGCGAGGTTCAGGGATTCCAGCGCAGGAAATTGTTCATCAGCTCGATCCCTGAGTCCTGGCTCTTCTCGGGATGGAACTGGGTCGCGGCGATGTTGTCGCGCGCGATGATCGCGGTGACGGGCTGGCCGTACTGGGCATAGCCGACGACGTCGGCCGGCGCATTGCAGCGCATGGCGAAGCTGTGCACGAAATAGAACGCCAGATTGCTCTCGCGGATGTTGGCGAGGATCGGATGGCTGCGCTCCTTTGCGACCGCGTTCCAGCCCATATGCGGGATCTTCAGGGCGGGATCGTTGGGCATCAGGCGGACGACGTCGGCATCGAACCAGCCGAGCCCGCGATGCAGCACGCCGCCGTCGGCATGTTCCTCGGAGGTCTTGGCGAGAAGCTGCATGCCGAGGCACACCGCCAGGAACGGCTTGCCCTTCTCGCGGACGTGCCGCTCCAGCATCTCGTCAATGCCGCGGGAGCGGATGTTGGCCATGGCGTCGCCGAAGGCACCTACACCGGGCAGGATCACGTGCGAGGCGTCGGCGATCGCGTCCGCGTCATGGGTCACAACGGGATCGAAGCCGCAATATTCGACGGCGTTGCGCACCGACCGCACATTGTTGATGCCGTAATCGACGATCGCGACGTCTGACATTGCCCCGCTCCCGCTGCGCCTCCTAACGGGCGCGGTCCCATCGAACTCCGACTATCCCTTGCCGCCGCCGATCTCGACGCCCGGATGGTTCGGCCACGGCACCTGCGTGTTGTTCCACTGGTCCATGTCGGGCATGCGCCGGCCGGGCTCGACCGTGTTCGGCGAGAACTGCCACGGGCTGACCTCATGCTTGATCGCGATGCCGAGGAACTGCTCCTCGGTAAGCTGCAGATAATCGAGGAACAGATCGAGGCTCGGCGGCCGCTTGCCGTCAAACTCACGCACCAGCGCCTCGCCCTGCTCGCGGGTCATTCGCTTGTTGCGGATGTCGATATTGGCGAGATGGTTGGTCCGCCCCATGCCGCGCTTGATGTATTTCAGATAGTCGCGCACGCCCTGGAAGAAGCACTCGATCTTCTCATAGTCGTATTCCGGCGGAATGCCCTCGACCTCCTGGCCCTTCCAGCCGAGCTCGCGCTTGATGATCTCGACGTGCTTCTTGGTGTCCCACTTGATGTAGCTGCCGAGGCAGATCGAGCGGCACTTGATGCGCATCAGGTCCTTGCGCGCCGGATAGACGAACGGATAGAGATCGCGCTTGGCGACGCGGCCACCGAGGAATTCGTACATGTCGTCGGCGGTGATGCCGAGATTCATGGCGCGGTTGAACCGCTTCTCGTCGACCTCTTCCATCTCGTCGTAGGAATAGAACGACTGGTATTCGGCGAGGCTCTCGCCCCAGAACAACAGCGGCGTCTCGTAGCGGATCGCGATCTGCATGGTGTGGGCATAGATGCCGGTATGGCAATGCCAGCAGAAGTCGCCGCGGCGCTTCAGCGATTCCAGCATCAATTCGCGCACCACGTGCCAGTTCGGCGTGAAGTTCAGGACGTCGACGCCGAGCTGCTTGAACACGCTGGTGTTGTTTTCCTCGATCAACGGCCGGTAGAACCAGTGGTCGAAGCGCACCACCAACGGCTTCAGGCCGAGTTTCTTGACGACGTACCAGAGCTGGAAAACGCTGTCCTTGCCGCCCGAATAGGGCACGATGCAGTCGTAAAGGCCCTTGTCGCGGTATTGCGCGACCAGCTCCATCATCTGGCCGTGGCGTTCATCCCAGTTGATCTGGGTGTCGCGAACTTCAATCTGCGCGCAAACACTGCAGGAACCGGCCTCGTCGAACGATGTCGCTTCCGCCGTCTCCGGCAACAAGCATTTGCTACAGCTCAACATTTCGGGATTTCTCGCAATTGCATGATTTGCCGTGGGCTTACCACGCCGTCCAGCCCCCGTCGACCGCAATGCACTGGCCGGTCACATAGGCCGACAAGTCACTCGCCAGATAAGCCACAGCGCCCTTCATATCGTCCTCGCGGGCCATGCGCGCAAGCGGCGTGCGGTCCACATAGCGGCTCAGGAACGGCTCCGGCGTGGCCCGGAACACGCCCCCCGGCGCCACCGCATTGACCCTGACCCGCGGCGCCATCGTGGTGGCGAGCCAGCGGGTCATCTGCAGAAGGCCGCCCTTGCTGGCCGCGTAGGCGGCGGGATTGCCGAGGCTGGTTCCTTCATAGAGCCGCCAGTCGGGGCCGGCGAGCCCGTAGATCGAGGAAATGTTGATCACGCTGCCGTGGCCGGAGGCCGCCAGGTCCTCGGCAGCGGCCTGGATCAGGATGAAGGGCGCGGTCAGATTGACCTCGATCGCCCGCCGCCAGGTCGCATCCGATTGCTGCGCGAACGGTACCGCCCAGCCCTGCAAACCGCTGGTGCCGACGAAAGCGGCGCAGTTCACGATGACGTCGATGCGGCCGAATTTCTCGCGCACCCGGCGTGGCAGTTCCTGCACGGCGGCCGCCTGCTCGAAATCGCAGGCGAAGCTCTGCGCGCTGACCGACCAGCTCTCGGTCAGCTTGGCGGCGACATCGGCGCCGGCGGATTCCGCGATGTCGACCAGGGCGATGTTGGCGCCGAGCTCGGCCAGGCCGTTGGCGAGTGCGCGACCGATATGACCGGCACCGCCGGTGACGAGCGCGACGCGCCCGGCGAGCGACATCATATCGCGCAGGGAGCGCTCGGTGCTCATCCAAAGATCCTCTGGAATTCGTCGGAAGCGCGCTGGAGGTCGTCGAGGCGGCCGACGTCGATCCAGTATTCGCGCAGCGGAAACACCACCGATTGCCGGCCCTCGGCAATGGTCCGCTCGATCAGCGTCGGCATGTCGACCGCCTCGTTGGGCTGCAGATGATCCAGCACGCCGGGATCAAGCAGATAGACGCCGGCATTGACGAAGTATTTCTGCGTCGGCTTCTCCCGAATGCCGAGCAGGCGATGATCGTCGAAATCGATCACACCGAACGGCACCGTCACCGCATGCTCGCGGACGCAGACGGTGGAAAAGGCCTGATGCTCGAGATGATATTTCAGCATCTGCTCGAAACTCACCGTCGTGAGCAGGTCGCCGTTCATGACGAAGAAGGGCTGCTTCGGGCGCTCCGGCAGCAGCGACAGCGCACCGGCGGTGCCGAGCCGCTCATTCTCCTCGAGATAGTTGATCTCGACGCCCCAGGCCGAGCCGTCACCGAAATAGTCGCGGATCATGTCGGCCTTGTAGTTGACCGAGATGAAGAACTTGCCGAAGCCCGCCTTGACGAAACCGCCGAGCACGGTCTCCAGGATCGGCTTGTCGCCGACCCGGATCAGCGGCTTCGGAAGATCGTCGGTTAGCGGCTTCAGCCGCGAGCCGAGCCCGCCCGCCATCAGCACCACCCAGTGATCGGACTGCTGCGCCAGCGCGAGATCGTCGATCAGCTTGACCTCGACGACGTGCCCCTCGGCATCGACGATCGGCAGCTGGTGAATCGAATGCTTGCGCATCAGGTTGAGTGCGCCGGCATTGGAAATGCCGGCCGGCGCGGTGATCGGCGTGCGGTTCATGACGAGTTCGACCGACGCATCGAGACCGACACCGCCGAGCAGCGCGCGCCGCACGTCGCCGTCGGTCACGGTGCCGACGATCCTGCCGTCGCGTTCGACCACGGCAAGCTGCAAATGACCCTGGTCGATCCGCCGCAGCGTCTCGATCAAGGGCGTATCTTCACTGACAACGAACACTTCGTTCATGACAACCTAATCCCGGCCGCCGCCGGCGAATGCACCGGCCTCGACATCCCTTGCGACCACGGCGCCGGCGGCAACGACCGCTCCCGCGCCCACCTTGACGCCAACCAGAACCACGGCTCCTGCGCCGATATGCGCGGCGTCGCCGACCGACACGCCGCCGCACAGTATTGCCCCAGGAGCAATATGCGCATGATCGCCGACGATGCAGTCATGCTCCACCACCGCGCGCGTATTCAGCAGCACATTGTACCCGATGCGCGCCGACGGCTGGATCACCGCGCCGGCCATCACCTGCGCACCGTCTCCGAGCACCGCATCCGAGGCGATCACCGCCGAGGCATGCGCGATCACCGGAAACTTGTAGCCCAGGGCGGCAAAACGGCCAAACAGTGCGCGTCTCCCCGCCAATCCGGAATCCGAGCGCGAGGCGCGATTGCCGAGCCCGTTGGCGAGTTCCACCACCTTGGCGTCCATCTTCAGGACATCGTCGTCGGGCCCAGTGATCGGAATTCCGCCGACGGCTTCGCCGATGCGCGCGGCATCGCGATCCGTCACCGCCAAGGGCCGTATGCCGCGGCTGAGCAAGGCTTCGATGACAACCCGGGCATGACCGCCGGCACAGAGCACGATCATGCTCATGGCTTGAGCGCCTCATTGGCCGCGTAGTCGCGTTCGGCAGTCCTGCCGAGATAGCTCCAGTATTCGATCGGCGGGATGCCGTCGCCGGGCCGCTTGACGCCGAGATTGTCCTCGGTGAAGCGCTCGCCGCGTTTAACGGGGCGGATCGCGACCAGGCTCCGGCGCGCGACGTTGCGATTCGGCAGCTCTTCCGGCGCCGGCACCTTGCGGCCGTCGCCGAGCGCCACCTCGACATCGCGGATCGAGGCGACCATCGCGGCCATCTCGTCGGGCTCGATCGAGGCGCGGTGATCGGGTCCAGGGAGATTACGGTCGAGCGTCAGATGCTTCTCGATCACGGTGGCGCCGAGCGCCACCGCGGCGGCGGCGACATGGATGCCGCGGCTGTGGTCGGAGAAGCCGACCGGCAGTCCGAACGCATCACGCAGCGTCGCCATCGCACGCAGATTGATCGACTGCGGATCGGCCGGATATTCGGTCGTGCAGTGCAGGAGCGTGACCTTGGCGCGCAGCTCCGTCCAGATCGCGCGATCGAGCAGGAGGCTGGCGAGATCGACGGTCGTCGGCCGCGCGGTCGCATCGCCGAAATAGCCGAAGGCGATGACGCCGAGCGCCTGCTCCACCTCGGCAAGCGTCGCCATGCCGGTCGACAGGATGATCGGCAATTTGAAGCGCGCAAGATGCAACAGCAGCGGCGCATTGGTGAGATCGCCGGAACCGACCTTCAGCGTGCCGACACCGATGCGCCGCACGAGGTGGGTGGCGCTGTCGGCGTCGAACGGCGTCGACATGTAGGTGATGCCGGCGCGCGTGCACGCCGCAGCGATCCGCTCCTCGTCGTCGGCGCTGAGCTCGAGCTCGCGCAGCATCTCGAGCTGGGATTGCTCGGTGCCCGTCGTGGCCTTCTGATAGCTCGCCTTGGCGGCCTCGCCGGTCGCCAGTTTGTCGGCGCGAAACGATTGAAACTTGACGATGTCGGCCCCGGTGCGCGCGGCCGCTTCGACCAGCGCGAGAGCGCGCGCAGGGTCGCCGTTGTGGTTAACGCCAGCCTCGGCAATGATCAGGGTTCGGCGGTGCATACGGTTTTGTCGCGGGACGCGGTGGGCAACCGAAATCACCCTCCAATCAAGCAGTTGTCTTAGTCGAGTACACTGGTAAAAGCAACGCGAGCGGGCGGCCGGCAGCGTGCTTGCCGGACCTCATGCTCGAATGACGGGATTGTCGATGCAAATGACCGATACGGCGCAGATCTTGTTCTTGTTGGTGGGCCGCGGTGGCTCGAAGGGATTGCCGGGCAAGAACCTGCGCGAGATCGGCGGCCTCAGCCTGATCGGCTACAAGGCCAAAGCGGCGCGTCAGTCGCGCTACTGCACGCGCCTGATCGTCTCCAGCGACAGCGAAGCGATCCGCGCCGAGGCCGTCCGCCATGGCGCCGAGATGCTGTTCGAGCGGCCGGCCGAGCTTGCGGCCGACACCGCCTCCTCCAACGACGTGGTGCTCCATGCCATGGATTGGATCGAGGCGCATGAGGGACGGCGCTACGACGCCATCATGCTGCTCGAACCGTCGTCGCCGTTCGCAACCCCGGGACATTTCGACGAGGCGGTCGAGTTGTTCATGGCGCGCCGCGCGAGCCTCGTCGTCGGCATGCGCGAGACCGAGGTCGCCTCGGTCTTCGTCGGCACGCTCGGCAGCGACGGCTCGATCGGCGGCATCGTCGAGAAGATGCTGAACACGCCGGCGCAGCGGCGCCAGGACCAGCAGCCGGAAGTGACGATGAACGGCGCGCTCTATCTGGTCGGCTGGGAGGCGATGCGCAAGCACCGCAAGATCTACGCTGATCCCGCCGCGAGCTACGGCATCATGATGGACCGTCTGCACTCGATCGAGATCGAAGGCGCGGCCGATCTGGCCTATGCATCCTACGTGATCGAGCATGGCATGCTCGACGCCTCGCCGTGGCTGATCTCATCATGAAACCAGCGCCCCGCCGCATCGCCGTCGTCACCGGATCTCGGGCGGATTACGGCTTGCTGCGGGGCGTACTGATGCGGCTCAAGGCGGCCGACGACGTGGCGCTCAGCGTCATCGCCTGCGGCATGCATCTGGTGCCGCGATTTGGCGAGACCTGGCGGATCATCGAAGCTGACGGATTTCCGCTCGCCGCGAAGATCGATCTGAAGCTCGACGACGATCACGCCGATACGGTGGCCCGCGGCACCGGCATCGGCATATCGGGCTTTGCCGAGGTGCTGCCCAAGCTTAAGCCCGATCTCCTCGTCGTGCTGGGTGACCGCTACGAGATCCTGGCAGCCGCGGTCGCGGCGACGCTGCTGAATATCCCGATCGCCCACATCCATGGCGGCGAAGTCACGGCAGGTGCCTTCGACGATGCCATCCGTCACGCCATCACCAAGATGGCCTGCGTCCATTTCGTCGCGGCCGAGCCGTATCGCCGGCGCGTCATCCAGATGGGCGAGAATCCCGACTTCGTCTTCAATGTCGGCGCGCCCGGCCTCGACCTCGCGAGCACCGCACCCGTGCTGAGCCGCGCCGAGTTGTTCGCACAGCTCGGCATCACCGGACCGGAGCGCTTCCTGCTGGTCACGCTGCATCCGACCACGGCGCAGCCGGAGACTGACGCGATCAACGCCGCGGCGCTGCTCGGGGCACTTGCCGAAGTGAAGGATCGCAGCTTCATCTTCACCGGCGTCAATGCCGATCCCGGCTACCGCGCGATCGACGACGCGATCCGCGCCTTCGTGGCCGCGCGACCGGATCGCGCGCATCTGTTCACCTCGCTCGGCAGCGAACGCTACTGGGCCGCGCTGCGGCTGACCGATGCCGTGGTCGGCAATTCCTCCAGCGGCATCCTGGAGGCTCCGGCGGTCGGGGTCCCCTCGATCAATATCGGCGACCGCCAGCGCGGCCGGCTTCGCGCCGCCACGATCATCGATTGCCCGGCCGATTCCGCCGCCATTCTCGCGCGCCTCGAGGACATTTTCGCCGGCCGGTTCCAGCCCGACCCGTCGGTTCCCCCACCCTATGGTCTTGGCGGGGCGTCGGACCGAATCGCTGGAACCCTTCGAAAGATCGACGTCCGCCAAGCTTTCCCAAAGCATTTCCATGACTTAGCGGGATAGCCGAACAGGCTGGATTCCGCCGCCTGGGGTCCCGGCGCGGTTGCTTGCGCGACGCCGCAGGTTGTATAGATCGGGCGGCCTTGGACATCCCTTGGACATGATCCGCGCGGCGCCGGAGACCCGATATGACGACAATCGACTCGCTTTCCGATGTGGCGCCCACGGCGCGTGCCGTCGATATCCGCGAGCTGCCGACCCCGCCCTACCGCGGCACCACCCTGCCCGCGATCGATTATGACGCGCATCCCGCCTATGGCGGCATGCTGCCGAAGCCGACGCTGAGCGAGCGGCTCTATGCGCTGAAGATCTTCGTCAAGACGTTTGCCTTCGTCACTATCCGCCGCATCGTCGATTATGACAACATGCCGCTGCTCACCAAGGAAGCCGGCTTCAGCGGCCTGAACGCCTCGACCGCGCTGCGCTACATCACGATGTTCACACGCATCCGCGTGAGCCGCATGATCGGCACGCTGACCGGCGCGCGGCGTCCGGCCATGCCGGCGAACCCGGCGCTGCTGAACAAGATCAAGGCCGACGGCATCGTCTGCCTGACGCTTGCACCCGACGAACTCGACCAGATCCGCAGCGCGACAAATCCGGGCTTTGCCAAGCTCGACGAGCGCCGCGCCGGCATCCCGCCGGAGAAGCGCAAGTTCGACGACAACGTCTATTGGTGCACGCGATCGGCCGACCCGGCCGCCTTCACGGCGGTCGAGACCATCTTCAAGCGCTACGGCATCATCGAGGCCGCGAGCGCCTATCTCGGCCGCCCGGTCGGCGTGAAGCACGTCAACGGACAGATCAACGACCAGGACCTCACCTTCTGGAAGCGTGTGTTCCCCGACACCCAGCTCGCCGATCCCTGGGGCAGCTACCTGCATATCGACGCCACCTACGGCATGCTGAAATGCGCGATCTACGTCCACGACATCGGCCCGGACGGCGGTCCGTTCTGCTACATCCGCGGCAGCCAGAACGCCAGGAGCGGCTGGTTCGAAGGCATGGTCCGCCGCACCAACGACTTCTGCGGCTTCTCCGGCCGGCGCCCGGATGCGCGCAAGAAGTTCATGGCGCTGCCCGCCTTCCTGCGCAAGAAGGCCGATTTCGGCGGCGACCTGACCGACAGTTCCGCCGACGTCGCGCGGCTGCGCGAAGGTCATTTCGCGGCAACGTCGAACTACGGCAATTGCGTGCTGTTCGACGGCAACGGCATGCATCGCGGCGGCATGGTCAACAAGGGCGAACGGCGCTGCCTGTTCATCCTGATGGCGGAAATTTGACGCGCCGCTCATTCAGCGGCATCAACGAAGCACGTCGGGAGTTCACCGCCCTCCGGTGACCTCGCATGATATTGGCGCTGGCTCCAAATGCTCTTCAATTCCCTGCAGTTTCTGCTCGTATTTCTCCCGATCACCTGCCTAGGCTTTCTGATTTGCCGCCGTTTCGGCAATGTTCAGTGGGTGTTCATCTGGCTCTTCGTCTGCTCCGCCACGTTCTATGGCGCGTGGGAGCCGAGATATCTGATACTGCTGTTCGGGTCGATCGCGGGCAACTACACCGTCGCGCGCTATCTGGCGAAGCAAAAGTCGAAGCTCCTGCTCGGGGTCGCCATCGCGGCAAATCTCTCGGTTCTCGGCTACTTCAAATATGCAAACTTTGTCCTGCAAACGCTCGCCTACCTGCTGAAGATCGATGTTCCGGCGCTCGCCATCGAGCTGCCGCTCGGCATATCGTTCGTCACGTTCATTCAGATCGCATTCCTGGTCGACGTCTACCGCAATCGCACCGACGATCTCGGCCTGCCGAAATACGCGCTGTTCGTTTCGTATTTCCCGCATCTCATTGCCGGGCCGATCATTCACCACAAGGAGGTGATGTCCCAGTTCACCAACGAGAGGCTGAAGAGCGTTTCCTATTCGGATGTGACCACGGGCGTTGCGTTCATCCTTTGCGGATTGTTCAAGAAGGTGATCCTCGCGGATGCCATGACGAGCTATGCGACACCCGCTTTCCATCTTGCCGGTCTGAACCAGCCGATCAGCTTTTTCGACGCCTGGGGCGCCGCGCTCGCCTTTTCGTTCCAGATCTATTTCGACTTCTCGGGATACAGCGACATCGCCATCGGTCTCTCGATGCTGTTCGGCATCAGGCTGCCGTTCAATTTCAATTCGCCCTATAAGTCGAGCAGCATCATCGACTTCTGGCGTAACTGGCACATCACGCTTTCGCGCTTCCTCAGGGACTATCTCTACATTCCGCTCGGCGGCAACCGCGGCGGGTCGGTCCGCAGATACGTCAACCTGATGATCGTTATGTTGCTCGGCGGCCTCTGGCACGGAGCAAGCTGGCTGTTCGTGATCTGGGGCGGGCTTCACGGGATCTACCTCATCGTCAACCACGCATTCCGCTACCTGAAAGACCGCCTCCTGCCCAACTCACGCATCGGCGACGGCCTCGCCGCGGCCTGCTCACTGCTGGTTTTCCCCGCGGTGCTGGTGTCATGGGTGTTCTTCCGCGCGGAGTCCTGGCTGGGCGCCAAGGTCATGATCAAGGCCATGCTCGGCGGCTTCGGCATCCTCATGCCGGAGAGATATCAAGCCGTGCTGGGGCCGCTTGGCGCGCCCATCATGCGGGTGCTGCACATGCAGACAGGAAATCTCGTGACGTTCGGAAGTCCGGTCGCAGCCTTGACCATTCTGGCGGTGACCCTGTTCGTGTTCGTCCTGCCGAATTCGCAGGAATTGCTGCTTGGAGCGTCCGGTGATCGTGCCGATTCGCTTCGGAGCAAGTTCGCTCGGGCGCTCGCCTTCCGTCCCACACCGCTATCGGCCGTTGCCGGGGCCCTGGTCGGAATTGCAGTGCTCGCCATCATCTATGCTGGAGTGCCAAGTGAGTTCATCTACTTTCAGTTCTAAGCACTGGCTCTACCTGTTTCTCTCCATCGTCGTGACCGTCGTGCTGGGTTTCGTGGTCACGTCTGAATGGATGATTCGGACCTATGTGACTCCACACGACAACTATGAGTACATTGCCGAGCGCCTGCTCTCGTCAAAAGAGCCCAATGCGGCGTTCGGCGATTCCCACGTGGCCGCGGTGCCCGACTACAACACGAAAGACTTCATCAATCTCGGTATCGGTGCCACCACCATCCGCAAGATGAACGATCGCGTGAGGTTCTATTACAGAAACCTGAAGCCCGGCGAAGTCATCATCCAGGCCGATCCGCATTCCTTCGCCGAGTATCGCCTGGAGGCGCAGGGCAGCTACGTCCCGGAGGTCTATTCCTCCTTCAGGCTGCGGATGCTCGATCCGAGGCATCGCGGGTTCATGACCGAATATTGGCGCCGGTTTTTGCTGGCGGGCCGGCTCACGGAGCAGCCGCAGCCCGGCTACGACCAGCTCTGGCAAAACGTCGGCTCCATGATCCTCGGACAGCCGAAGGCGGCTCCGGCGCAGGCCACGGCGTCCGCTCCGGTGCAAGCCGCGGCCCCCGCCGGCAGTTCCGCGGAGCCGCCGAAGCCAGAAGCGGCTGCTGCGCCGGCACCCTCAGCCAGTCCGCCAAAGGCGGAAACGGCCACTGTGCAGGCTCCGGCAGCCGCGGGCGCTTCTGCCACGCAGCCGAAGGCGGCAACGGCTTCGGCCGAGCCCACCGCTGCTGCCGCCGGTTCGTCGGCAGCGGCCTTGAACGCCAAGACCGTAGAAAGCTACCCCTCGGCGCCCGCCGTCGTGTCTCCTGCCAACGTCACGGATGCGGCGCCCGCGGGCGAGGCATCCGAGGCTGATCGCGAGGCACTGACCAAGTTCAACGCTTTCATGGACTACGAGGTCAATTCGCACACGCCGGTCGCGGATTTTCGGGAGCGGGACGAGGCGCGGATCTATCGCGACCTGATCAAGTTTCTCATCGCCCGGGGAGCCAAGGTGTGCCTGGTCAACTACCCGGTCGACCATTTCTATCGCGAACGGGCTGACCGGATTCCGGGCTTCGCCGCCGTGCGCAAGTTCTATCAGGAGGTCGCCCGGGACAACGGTATCCCCTATGTGAGTTTCTGGGATCGTTTCAAAGACGAGTCGATGTTTCAAAATACCGATCACGTGAACCAGAACGGCTCCCCAATCCTTGCCCGGGAAGCCCGCGAAGCATGCTTTGGAAAAGGCGGGCACGGATGAGACGCAGGGACGCCTCCCGCGCCATGAAGCATCGAGGCGATATCGTTCGCGAGTTGATATCTGCCGGCTGCGGGCCGACATGAAGGTTCTCGTGACCGGCAGCGCCGGCTTCATCGGACGAGCGCTGGTCGAACGCCTGCGCAACGAAGGTTGCGCAGTCGCGGGCCTCGACAAGAACCCCTCGGCCAGCACTGATTTCGTCTGCGACATCCTCGATGCCGAGCGCCTGCGGCGCGTGGTGCAGGACTGCGCCCCGGACGCGCTGGTGCACCTTGCCGCGCGAATTGATCTCGACGAGAAGACCGATCTCGGGGGCTATGCCGCCAATATCGACGGCGTCGAGAATTTGGTCGCGGCCGTGCGCCAGACGCCGTCGATCCGGCGGGCGATCTGGACCTCGTCCCAGCTTGTCTGCCGTGTCGGCTACGTACCGAAGAATGAGACCGACTACACGGCCGATACGCTGTACGGCAAGAGCAAGGTCCGTACCGAAGAGATCGTCCGCAGCGCCGACGGCGCCGACCGCGAGTGGTGCCTGGCACGGCCGACCACCGTGTGGGGTCCGGGCATGAGCGCGCACTACCAGCGCTTCCTGCATATGATCGAGCGCGGATATTATTTCCATGTCGGACCCGGGCCGCTGTGGAAGTCCTACAGCTATATCGACAACATCGCCTTCCAGTATTCGCGCCTGCTCGCCGTGCCAGCGGGCCAAATCAACCGCAAGACGTTCTACCTCGCCGATTATGCCCCGATCGACCTGATCGCCTGGTGCGACGCCTTCCAGCGCGCGTTCTCCTCGCGCCCGATCCCGCATCTGCCGCTTGGCGTTGCACGTTCGCTCGCGCTGTGCGGGGATGTCGTCAACGCGACCGGATGGAAAAAATTTCCGTTCAACTCGTTTCGGCTCAACAACGTGCTTACACAGTATCAGTTCGACCTCGCGCCGACTGCCGCGGTCTGCGGGCCGCTGCCGTGTGACATGGAGCAAGGCGTCGCGGCCACGGTGGCGTGGCTGCGCGAGATGGCGGCACACTGAACGCCGTCAGCCCGCAGCGCTGCCGTTGAGCCGCAACTCCGGGGCATCTCGCCGCAGAGCACGCAGTGTCACCACATCGAGCGTCAATCCGGTCACCAGCATCGAGCCCAGGACCAGCGCCGAATTCGCCAGGCCGAGCGGCCCCTGCACGCCGCTGAGCAAGATGCTGGCCAGCACGAAGACCAGCAGCAGTTGCGGCGTCATCAAGTCCGACCGCTCGCTGCCCGCGGCACTCCAGCCGGCGACCACGCCCCAGAGCAGGACATAGATCGCCGCGCCGATCACGCCGAAATCGATGAACGCCGCGAGCCATGCCGTCGGAAAGAAGCCGTAGATCCCGGACGACCTCTGTTCGGCTTCCATTCCAGCCAGATGCTGATCACCTGGAAAGAACACCCGCAACACCGGCGACAAAAACCCGATCTCGTAAACGCCCCAATGCCGGGTGAAACCGTCACGCGCGTGCCAGGCACGATCCAACGTCCTCACTCCATGTGTGAGGTAGAAGTAGGTGTTCAAGACACTCGTCACGCTCCGCGCCGACAGATGTCCGAGATCTATCGCGGAGACGACGTAGGGGCGCGGCTTGACGTCCCAGGACTCCTGCATCGTCGCGAAAATCTGATCCACGGATGGCGCCGTCGGCGCCGGAGTGCCCTGGGCCCCCTTTGCCTCCTCGAGCCTCTTGCTCAAATCGGGAGCCGTGATCATCGGATCCTGGGCCTTGGTCCCGCTCTCCTTTTCCTTTTGCAATTGGCTGATCAGAGGCGACATCTGAACACAGAAGCTCTGACGGGTCGACCAGATCGCGCTTGAGTAGACTGCGAACAACGCGATAGCCACAATGGCCTTCAGCAGGAGATAGTGTCCACGCGGCAGGAGGCTCTGCCCCTTACCGAGGCGAACCAGAATCGCCCCGATCAGGAGGACGAAAACGAACAGGATCGGCATCCGACCGGAATACAGCAGCGCATAGCCAACGGGTGAGACGATGGACATCTGCGCGAGCACGGCAGGCCAGCCCCTGATCTGCTCGCCCCTCAGCAGGAACAGCACCACGGACACGAACCCGAAGGAGAACATCACGTAGCCAAAATAGAGCAGTGCTGTCCTCTTGATCGCAATGGCGTCAACGAGTCCCGGCGCACAACGCAGCAGTTCGGCGTAGGCGCCGTTGCTGATTCCGCTCAGGACGCTACGGTCCAGGGCGAGCAACCCGATTCCAAGGATTCCCAGCAGCGATGCCGCTATCACGACCCGGTCCAGCGCCCTGCTGGAAGGCGGAGGGACTTGCGCCTGCCGCGCAAACCAGCCTTCGGACAGCATTCTGCCGCCCCGGCAGCCGATGAGAAAAACCGCAATGCCCGCTGCGATCAGGCCAAGTACGGCCGGCGACGGCTGACCTCCATAATGGATCGGGCCGAATGCCACCATGACGCAAAGCGCCGCCCAGACGATGATCATCTGTGCGGCCGGCGACGAAAGGTAGAGAGTGCGCTTGTGCGAGAAAGTCATGCGCGGTCGAAGATCGCCCTTAGTTGACGGCTGCGGATATACCAGCAAAGGAATTGCTCGGCAAAGCGCTTTCGAGCGAGGCGGGTACCAGGGCTCCGTTCTGATCCGGTTGCAACGGAGCGCTAGCGATCAAGCTGCTCTCGCGCCGGCAATCCAGTCGCCCCGCCCGGCTCGACGGCGTGACGGCCAGCGTAGACTCCTCGCGCCGCAAGATACGACAACCCGAAAAACAACGACGCGCTGGCGAAGCTGCTGGAGAGCGCGGCCCCGTGAATTCCGAGCCTCGGGATCAGCAGGAAGTTCAATGCGATCGAGACGATTGCCGAGAACAGGTTGCAATACAGCAGGTTCCTGTCGGCATGGGCCGCATAGAGTGCGTAGGAGGGAACGTCGGACAACACTCGCAGCAACACGCCCGGAAGCATCAGCCAGAAGACGGAAACGCTGGCAGCATAGGTCCCGAGCCCCGCCAGCAACAGCAGTGGCTTGATCGCCAGGCCGGAGATGGCGACGACCGTAATCGTGATGCCGGCAAGGGCGAGGAGAAACGTCCGCAGGCTCGCCCGATAGGCCGTCGGGCTCTCGTTGTATCCCGCGATCACCTTCGGAAGATACTGATGCGACACCGAAGCGCCAAGAGACAGCAGGCCGATCGCAATGGTCGAATAGAACGTGTAGATGCCAAGGGTTTCGCGTCCCTGAAACTCGTCGATGATGAAGCGGTCGACATAGGTCAGAATCTGCGCACCGCCTGCCGTCACCATGAAGGGACGCGCGATCTTCAATCCCTGCCGCACCCAGGCCCAATCCGTAGACCGGCCCCGCAAGCCGTTCCAGGGCAGATTGCTCATCGCGGCCGCCGCGAACAAAACCGAGCTCAATCCCCCGAGTGCCCAGGAAATCAGCACTGCCTCGAACGATCGCGTGGAAGGCACCAGGTACATGAGAGCAGCCAGCGCATAGACCCAGACTCCTCCGCGAAGGAACACGGTCACATACGCCTTGACCGGACGCGACGTGATCACAAGGAAGCGTGTGGCCTCCAACGACACGTGCTCAGTCGCCAAAATCAACAAGAACCAGAGCACGAGCTTTGCCGAGATCAGGCCACCGAGCACCGCCATCACCGTGAGAAGCGCGATGGTCAGGAACGACAGCCCGCCCAGCGCGGCCTCGTCTGCGATGATCTGCACCCGGCGCTCCGGAGGCGCGGGCACCATTTCGCGATACATAAAGGAGTAGAATTCGAGCCCCAGGGCGAGCAAGGCGTAGGCCAGGACTGCCGTCACCAGGCCGTACTCGCCGAGTTCTTCCGCCGGCAACATCCGCGCGAGCAGGAGCGACAACAGGAAGCGGCTCGCAAGCGTGAGCCCGCGCAGGATCAGCACCGAAGCCGCGGCCGCGACCACGGGCCGCCTCAGATGCTTGACCAGAAAGCTTCGCATGTTGGACCGTACCAGTTTGTGCTTTCGGCAGCGACATCGGTTGCAGAGGAACTCGTGGATGCGTCACGCGGCGCTTCTGATCGCCGCCACGCCGCCGAGCGCCCACCAGACCAGCACCGTTTCGCGCTCCGGCGAAGACCGCGCCACCGAAAACGACACCGACCACACAGAGCGTGATCTGGCAAATTTCAGGATGTTTGACAATCGCGACGCTTGGGGCCCGTTCGAAATGCCTCCAAATCCACGCGAAGTCCTCAGCTCCGATCGATGGATGCGACGAAATCAACGATGCCAGATCGCCAAGCGAGACCATCGATCGTCAAGGATGAATGCAAGCTGTTGCAAAAAGTCATCATTTGGCTTCCAAAATCCACTTTTTGCCTGAAATTCTTTTGACGTGTAATGCCCCCTGCCGTTAGCTGCGACAGCTATTTTCGCAATAGATGCCGTTCCATACCCGGCCCGCCAATTGTTAGCCGCAAAGATGCCGGCAGAGGACTCGGGATGCAGCACGGATACGCCGACAAGATGACACGGTACCGGCCGGAGGTCGATGGCCTTCGCGGTATCGCCGTTCTTGGCGTGCTGTTGTTCCATCTCGGATTCCAGCAGGTTGCCGGCGGATATGTCGGCGTCGACGTCTTTTTCGTCATCAGCGGATATCTGATCACAAGGCTTGTTCGAGCTGATGTCGTCGCCGAAAGATTCACATTCACCAGATTTTATGTTCGTCGCGCGCGACGGCTCTTTCCGGCGCTGTTTTTCACGCTCGTCCTTTGTCTGGCAGCGGCGTGTCTTCTGTTCTCGCCTAATCACCTCACGAACTTCGCAAAGAGCCTGATCGCCAGCGTTGTGTCTGGATCCAACATCCTGTTCTGGCAGGAGAGCGGCTATTTCGACCTCGACTCATCGCTGAAACCGCTGCTGCATACGTGGTCGTTGGGTGTCGAGGAGCAGTTCTATTTGCTGTGGCCGTGGCTCTTGGTTTTGCTCTTGAGGAAATTTCCCCGTTCTACGTTCGCCGTCATCTTGACCGGTGGGATCTGCAGCCTTTGTCTCAATTTCTTGTTCTCGGGTAAAAGTCAGGCCACGATTTTTTACTTGCTTCCATTCCGCGTGTTCGAATTCGCGATCGGTGCGCTGACCTTGTGGATCGAAGAACGCAAGACAGGCCCTCTTGCGCTTGAGGCAATGGTTATCGCCGGTCTCGTTTTGATCGCAACGCCAATGCTGATTTATTCTCCAGCCACGCCGTTCCCGACATACAATGCCTTGGCTCCGTGCATCGGAGCGGCGATGCTGATTTATGCGGGCCAGGCCCGCTATGCCGGGTTACTTCTGCGCAACCGCATTTCCGTCGGAATTGGATTGATCAGCTATTCACTTTACCTGATCCACTGGCCGATCATTGTTTTCTACAGGTACTTCACGCAGCAGCCGCTTATTCTCAGGGAGCAGGTCGCGCTTTCAGTTCTGTCGCTCGGCGCGGCGGTCGCGATGTATTTCTTTGTAGAGCGCCCGTTCAGGTATCCCGGCGCGCCCCTGAACATCCGGTCACGTTTCGTGACGTCCGCCGCCGGCTTGAGCGCGACAGCGATCGCGATATCCATACTGCTGGTTTGGTCAGGCGGTTGGCCCTGGCGCATCCCGCCGTACCGACTGTCATCGGTCGAATATGACAAGCAGGAGGACGCTTATTGCGGCCCGGGTTCAGGCGAACTGGTTTCCTGTCTGGTCGATCGCGGGTCGGAAAAGAATATCTACGTCCTCGGCGATTCTCATGCCCGGCATCTGGTGGCAGGTCTCGCCAAGTCTTTCCCCGGGTACAACATCCGAATAATGTATTTTCCCGGCTGTCTCCCGAACAATTATTACGGCTACGTCTACGATCTCGGCACCGAGAGCTTGAATGCGCGATGCCTTGCGCGGAACAAGGAGGCATTTGAGCTCTTCTCCAAAGTCGAAGAGACCAATATCATTCTCGCGTTCTACGTCGGCGAGGCGGACTTCAGCGAGGCGTATGTTTCATCGCTGCTTAGAGTGGTACGCGAGCTCAAGTCTCACGGTCACCACTTGAAAGTCATAGGCGACGTCATACGCCCGGGCATCTACACCGCCGACTGCGTTGTCGTACCCGCGATCATTTCAGATCAGAGACAGGAAACGCGATGCCGTGGCAGTCAGACCATGGCTGCCAGGGTTTTGCAGCAAAACAACAAGCTCGCCGATATCCTGGGACCCGACCTCTTCATCAACGTCAATAGCCTGTTCTGCGAAACGGAACGGGCCTGCATCACCACCATCGCGGGCAAGCCGATTTTCCGCGACACCAACCACCTGACGCCTTTTGGGTCGGAATATCTCATCAGCCACGTCGCCCCGCAGCTGCAAATTCGGTGATCCGAAAACGATCGAATCTCAGCACAGCGTGGAATGAGGCACCGTTGCGCAACTCATTCAGCCGCCAACTTCCCCGGCGGCTGAATGCCCGATCATCAGCACGTGCTGGCGTAACGCTCAAGGAGCGACGTTGATCTCGGGAACGCTGATGGATTTTCTGTTGTAGGGAATGTCCGCCCAGTTTGACGACAGGGTCAGATCTTCCGAATAGTCGAATGCTCTGAACACGATTGTAAAGAGCGTGTTCTTCGACACGTTGTCGAGGCTTCTGTGGACGATCTTTCCATTGAAGAACAGGCCCTCGCCGGCTTCCACCGGCGGAATTTCGGATTTGTAGGCATTCAAGAATGCCGCCGGTATTTCATATTGAACGTTGGCGCTGTCGTCGATTTTCCCGTCATACCCCGTGTATTCCGAAAAATAGAACCATTCCTTGTCATGGGAGGCAGCCATCACGGCCATGGAGTCGTCGTTGACCCTGTCGGAAATAATCGGGCACCAGACATTCAGGAAATTACGCCGCTTTGGATACCAATTCTGTTCCGAATGCCAGGTATATTTGCGCTCGTTGTTATCGGGAATATTCACGAAAAAGCTCGGCCCCGAGATGATCAAGGGTCTTTTGACCCGCCCCGATCCGCCGGAAAGAAGCAAATTGGAAATTGAATCCAGGTTGCGGTTCGCTGCCAGGCGATGACCGGCAGACGTGTTCCTCGCCATCACCAGACATTCCGACAGTGCGACGCTGCTCCTCATGTTCAGCGCAACGACATCCTTCTGGAGGTCACTTGTCGCCGGCAGGTTCAATTTGCGCATCTGCATCTCAAGGAGACCCTGAAACGTCGCCGCGAATTCATCCAGATCCGCCTTTTCAAAAATCCTCGCAACGGTGAATCCGCTCTCCATGTAGGCGTTCAGGAGATTGGCGGTGTCCTTGTTGTCCCGGCTGTCTTTGATCATGGGGTTTGTCTCGCGGAGGGTCCGTTGGTGTATCATTTTCATGGTAGCTTAGGCATTCTGCAATGTATAGTCGAGTAGCTGACGACGTCGCGATCCCGACTGGCGCCGCTACTGCTTCAGAAACCGCGGCAAGTATTGATTGAGCGAGCGCACGAGCGACTTCACGCTTTCCCGGGCGGCCTCGTTCCGCGGATCGAAACCTTTCCACGTGAAGTAATCGCCTGGCGCGCCTGCAGCCACCATGTTTCTGACAATCGCGCGCCGCGCGCCATCCAAATCTGCCGGCGGACGCCACTTCGCGATCCGATCGACGATGCCGTCGATCTCGCCGACGCTTCGCACGTGCAGAAAGTGCTCGTTGGTGGCGTAACCCGGTTCGGTGACCACCGAGCAACGTCCCGCAAGCGCTGCCTGAAACCCGATGGTTCCGGTGAACGTGACGGAGACATCGCACTGTTCGATGAGATAGCTGGCGGGCACGTCGTAGGGCACCAGCGTCACCGAGGCGAGTTTTGACAGGCGCTCGATGAGTCCGCGTTGCCGAAAGCCGAACTGCAACGGATGGTCCTTGATGAAGGTGTGATAACCGGCATTTCCGAGAACCTCGCAGTAGCGCACGACGATGTCGTCGTGCGCCAGCATCTCCTGGTACGGCAACCAATAGTCCATCGACGCCTCCGGAAATAGCTGGAGGCCGCAAAGTACGCGGCGCCCCTTCGGAACGGCGTCCAATCGGGCTTGCCAGTCACGTCGCAGGAGACCGAGCACGGCGACGTCGCGGAGCCTCACCTTGTGCTTGAGACGCTTGAGTGCGTCGATGTAGTGAATATTGAGCGGATCGCGCCGAAGGTATCGCCACACGTTGAAGTAGGCGCCGCGTAGCGCGAAGTATCCGAACACTTTCCAGTATCGGCTGCCGGAAAATTTGTAGTCGTCCCTGACGTAGACCGGCAAAAAGGCATCTGCACAAAGAATACCAACGGCCCGGCCCAGCTCTTCGGAGGAAGGTTCTCTAAGTGGCACGTACCGACCGCGCCGATGAAAGAAGATTTCATCCGGAATGGTCGAAGCGGTCATCTCGAGAAAATCGATGCCTCGTGCCCGCGCGACTCGTTCCATCACGTCCATCACGTAGCGATCCATCGTGAACGTCACGATCAAATCCGGAGCGAGACGATCGAAGGCGGTTTCGATCGCCTGCGTCATGGCGCCGATCATCTTCATGGCGAGGGTGCGGTCGAGACTGCGTAGCGCGCGACAACGCAAGATGATGTCGGCACATCCAGCTTCGCCGTGCCGCTGCAGCGCGACCCCGGCCGGATCACCGCTGTCCATGAATCTGTAAAAGTCGTCGACCAGGCAGGCATCGCCGTCGCCGCGCAGGTCACTCAAGACCGTGACGTCGGCAAAGTCGATCTGCGAAGCGAGATAGCTCCACCAGGCCGCGGTGCTGTGGATGGCAAAAAAGACGATACGGGGCATCAGTTCTTGTCGGCTCCGGCTTGCGCCCCGGCCACCAGGAACGGGCTGCTCGGCAGGTTGATGCAGCGCGCATGCATGTCCTCCGCGACGTCGAGCGGCGAACGCGGACAATCCCGGTACATCGGCAGCATGTGCATCGGCGTCCACAGCGGACGCGCCCGGATGCCATGGCCGTGCAGCGCCGACAGCAGCCGGTCGCGCTCGCCCGCATGGTCGCGATCGAGCACGAGCGTGTTCAGCCAGTAATTGCTCTCGGCCCCGCGGGGCTCGCGATAGACCTGCGCCCCGGGGAACTGGCTGAAGGCCTTGAGGTAACGCGCGGCGAGCTCGCGCTTGGCGGTCACCATCGCAGCCAGCCGCTCCATCTGCGCGCAGCCGAGCGCGGCGTTGATGTTGGGCAGGCGATAGTTGTAGGCCACCTCGTCATGGTCGAACGCCCAGGCATGCGACTTCTTCGCGGTCGAGGTGAAATGGCGCGCGTGGCGGGCGTGATCGTCGTCGTCGGTCAGGATCATGCCGCCACCGCCGGTGGTGACGATCTTGTTGCCGTTGAAGCTGAGCACGGCAGAGTGGCCAAACGTGCCGCAGCCCTGCCCGTTCCAGGTCGAGCCCAGTGATTCGGTGGCGTCCTCGACGATCGCGAGGTCGTATTTCGTGGCGACCGCACCGAGCGCAGTCATATCGACCGGATGCCCGAAGATATGGACCGGAACCACCGCACGCAGCCGCCGGCCGGTCTGCTTGTTGACCAAATTGCCGTCTTGCCGCACGGCGATCGCCTCGAGGTGCCGTTCGAGGGCCGCGGGATCGAGCCCAAGCGTGTCCCAGGTCGAATCGACGAAATGCGGGATCGCGCCGGCGTGGCTGACGGCATTCGCCGTCGCCACGAACGTAATGGCAGGCAGCAGCACCTCGTCATTGGGCTTGACGCCTTCGAGCACCAGCGCCGCATGCAGCGCCGCGGTGCCGTTGACGATCGCCACCGCGTGACGGGCACCGGTCGCCTCCGCAACCATCCGCTCGAAGCGGTTCACATACTGGCCGGCGGAGGAGACCCAGTTGGTATCGATGCAATCGAGCACGAACTCGCGCTCCCGCGCGCCGAACCTCGGCTCGTGCAGTTCGACCGGACGCGGCTGCGCGCCGAGCGCGGCATCGACCGCATCGAGGATGGCCTGCATGTCGAGTGCAGGGCCGAGATTGCCGGCTTGCGCGGTCTGGATGCTCATCTGGGTCACAATGTGTAGGTGTTGGTGCGATAGCGCGACAGGTTCTCCTTTTTGGTGAACCAGGCGATGGTCTGCTCGAGACCCTTGCGCAGCCCGTCGACGCCAGCAAAGCGCGGCGACCAGCTGAGCAGGTTTGCGGCCTTGGCGTTACTTGCCCACAGCCGCTCCACCTCGCTGCGATCGGGGCGGACGCGAACGTCATCGTGCTCGATCTCGATCTCGACCCCCATCAGCTCGGCGATCAGATTTGCGGTGTCGCCGATCGAGATCTCGAAGCCGCTGCCAATATTGATGACCTCGCCGATGCCGGCCCTGCTCTCCAGCGCCGCCAGGAACCCGCCGACGGTATCGCCGACATAGTTGAAATCGCGGGTCGGGTGGATGCTGCCGAGCTTGATACGGCGCTGGCCGGCCGCGATCTGGGTGATGATGGTCGGGATCACCGCGCGGGTGGATTGCCTCGGGCCATAGGTGTTGAAGGGCCGCACCACCGTCACTGGCGTGCCGAACGAGCGCTCGAACGACAGCGCCAGCTGGTCCGCTCCGATCTTGGTCGCAGAGTAAGGCGACTGCCCTTGCAGCGGGTGCTCTTCGGTGATCGGAACGAACTGCGCGGTGCCGTAGACCTCGCTGGTCGAGGTGTGCACCACATGGCCGACGCCAAGATCGCGCGCGGCCTGCAGCACGTTCAGAGTGCCGCGGATGTTCGTATCAACATACGTATCCGGCGAATGGTACGAATACGGGATGGCGATCAGCGCGGCGAGATGCAGGACTGCATCGCACCCCTGCAGCGCGGTTCGTAGCCCATTTGGGTCACAAATGTTGCCGGCAAATACGTCAATCTTGTCCAGCACGTCGCTGGACACGGAATCGAGCCAACCATACGATCCCATGCTGTTGTAGTGCACGAACGCGCGCACGCTGAATTGCCTGCGGACCAATTCTTCAGCAAGATGAGAGCCGATGAATCCACCTGCACCCGTCAGCAATACCTTTTGCAAGCCCCAAGTCTCCTTAAAGGTCTCCTTAAAAGGCTCCTTTTAAAAGGCTCCTTGAACGCCGTCACCTGCCGGCACCAGAGCCGCTTCTAAACACTCCGGTGCCGAGAGACCAGACGGAAAGTGCCGAAACACGGGCGCCCTTGCCCACCGGCCGATGCGCTGCACGTCACGATTGCATGACGATCAATTAAGACATTGAATTCACTAAAGTAATTATATTGAATATGAACCCAGGATCAAGTTGCGAAGCCAGCACGGCAAACCGGTCGGGGCCAACCATCCGCGCTCGACCGATCGCGCTGGAGCAGGATGGCGGCGCGTGCGAGGCTTCGCGGACGCGATCGGGACTTGCGGGACTGCATCGGGATCGGGACCTGACGGAACACCGGGTGTTCAAGAACGTAACGGAACAGCGAGTCCGCCCAGCGATTGCGTCAGGCGTTGTGTCAGTCAATTGAATGGGGTATCGCACGCCTCGTTGCCAAGCTTTGCTGGAGACACTAGGTGAATTGGATCGGTCACGGCCTGATGCCGAAACGCTACGGGCTGCCGCTCCTGGTTTTTCTGCACGTCGTAGCGACCTGCGTGTCGCTGGCCTGCGTCGCCTATCTCTACTCGGATTATCATATCTTCTTCCGGCCGGACGGCCTCGCTTCGGCGATCGCCGTGGTCGCGGCCTTCTCGACGGTTGCCGTGTTCTTCGTCTATGCCGAGTTCAGCTTCGGCTACTTCGTCGGCTTCTATTTGTTCACGCTGATCGCCGGCTATCTCTGGCTCAATCAGTTCTCGGAATTCATCTACAATCACTCGTTGAGCGGGCTTTCCGCGGCGGCGTCGGGCGTGGCGTTCCTGGTGCCTGCGCTGTTCATCCGAACGCCGCTGCCGCAACACTGGACCCTCTCGCCGAAGGCGCTCGATCGGCTCGCCGACGTCATCCTCGTGCTCGGCCTCGTGGTGGTGTCGGTCGGCGCGACCTACGACTTCAAGATTGTCTCGATCGAGCACATCTACGACTACCGCGAATCGCTTCGCGCTCCACGGGCGCTGAACTATCTCATGGGGGTCATGAGCGGCGCCCTGCTGCCGTTCGCGTTCGCATGCTTTATTGAGCGCAGACGGATGTGGCGCGCCCTGGCGGCGCTCGCGCTGCTGCTCGCCTTCTATCCCGTCACGGTGAGCAAGATCTCGCTGCTCACGTCGGTATGGCTCGTCGTGATGACCGTCCTTTCCAGGATATTCGAGCTCAGGATCGCTGTCGTGATCTCCCTGCTCGCGCCGCTGGCGGCCGGGTTGCTCGCATTCTTGTTGTTCGAGCTGCAATGGGCCTCCTATGAGGCTGCGGTTCCCTATTTCGGGCTGGTCAATTTCCGGATGATCGCGATCCCGTCGCTGGCGATGGACTATTACAACGACTTTTTCTTCAAGCACGACCTGACCTATTACTGCCAGGTCGGGGTGTTCAAGGCGCTGATGTCCTGCCCGTATGACGAGCCGCTGTCGGTCGTGATCTACAAGGCATTTGGCATTGGCGGGTATTTCAACGCCGGGCTGTTCGCAACCGAGGGGGTCGCGTCGATCGGGCCGCTGTTCGCGCCGGTCGCAGCGCTCGCCTGCGGGCTTGTAGTCGCCGCGGGGAACCGGACGTCGGCGCATCTGCCGCCCCGTTTCGTCCTGGTCTCCGGAGCCGTGCTCGTGCAGCTGATGCTCAACGTTCCCTTCACGACCGTGCTGCTGACCCACGGCGCCATTCTGCTGTTCCTGCTGTGGTACGTGACGCCGCTCACCCGTCAGGAGAGCGCGTCGGACAAGAGCTACCCGGACGCTGCCGCCCCGGCATCCCGCTGAAGCGCCTGCCGCACGGTGGCGGCAAAGCTCGCCGCGAAGGCGCTGACCCGGTCGTCCTGATGCGCGACGATCTGCCGGACGACGGGGCCTCGGGCTTGCTGCGCAGCCTGCATGAGTTGATCCGCCAGCGCGACCGGATCATCGACGCCGAAATAGCGCGCGGCTCCGTCGGTCTGCTCCCGGTGGACGTCGATGTCCGACAGGATCAGGGGAACGCCGAACGATTTGGCCTCCTCCACGGTCGAGCTCCAGCCCTCGAAGCGTGACGGGTTGACCATTGCCGTGGCAGCCCGCAGCAGCGCGTAGACATGGGGGAACGGGATGATGCCGACGTGCCGGAAATGGGTCTCAAGGCCGCGCTTGCGGACCTCCGCATTGACCAGATCGTAGTAGCCCGGCTCGCGCCGATCTTCCGTGCTGCCGGAGGCGCAGACCACCACATCGGCGCCGCGCTCTTTCAAGATGGTCAGGGCATCGACCACAAGCTGGTGGTTCTTGTGGCGATAGAACTGGTTGGGCAGATAGAAGTAGTTTTGCGGCAGGCCATAGGTCGCGATCACTTCGGATGGATTCACGTCCAGCAGGCCAAGCTGCGGCTGCGTCGCGAAGCGAACCAAACAGACCTTGTTTCTGACCCGCGGATAGTAGGCCCTGAAATCGCGCAGCGCGCTTTCGCTGCTCAGCATGATGGTCCGGCCTCCGACAATCTGCATTCGGAAGCCGAATTCGCGCCGCCAGCGCGCCGCCCTTGGAAACAAATTCGGCAAGGAACGATGCTGCAGATCGGGAATCCAGGCCACGGCCGGAATCGGCAGACGCCAGCCAAAGAAGCGCGCCGACTCGACCACCGCATCGATGCGCGCGCCGCGAAATGCCGCGTCGGCTTTGCGCGCCAGGCCAAGGGTGAGTGCCGCCCCCAGTTCCGGCTGTCCATCGAATGCCTCGGCGCGCACGATCTCGACACCCGGTATCGCGGCCAGTTCAGCGAGCTCGCGCTCGTCACCGCGCTGGCCGGCGAACACGACCGGAGCGAACTCACCCGGGCGGAAACGCGCCAGCGCCGCGAACAGATTGCTCTGATAGTTGTATCCGCCAGCCCAAAGCGTGCGCGAAATATAGTTGAACGCGATGCGAGTCGGCGCAGGCACCGTCATCGTGCCTGTCCCTTGAACCAAGCGACGTAGTCGGCAAGGCCGCGATCGAGCGGCAGCCGCCAATCGAACCCGGTACGGCGCAGGTTCGCATCGTCGGCCAACAGGCTGACGGGATCGCCGGGCCGCCCCACTCCGGAATATCGCACATCCACGTTGCCGCCCCACTGCCCGATCAGGCCGGCCGCGATCTCGGCAACGCTCGCGCCTCGCCCGGAACCGCCATTGATGACGCGGAACGCGTCCTGGGGCTGCCAGTCCGCGGCGCTCGCCAGCAATCTTGCGACGTCGCGCACGTCGGTCCAGTCACGGATCTCGCCGCCGGTCCCGCCGAGCCCAAGCGACTGCTGCCCCGAATTCAACCGCATGCAGATGTCCCACAGCAACTGCTTGCGCAGGTTCGGTCCGTAGACCGAGAACAGCCGCACGACGGTGCTACGGATGCCGAATGAGCGCGCGTAGCTCTGGCACAATTGCTCCATCATGAGCTTGTGCTGACCGTAGGGCGACATTGGTGTCGGCACGGCGCTCTCGGGGATCGGGCCGGGATGGTCGGCGCCGTAGACCGCCGCGCTCGACGCGACGATCACGGCACAATCCGGAGCGGACCCGCGCAGCCATTCGAGCAGCCGGGCGGAACTCGTGACCGTGCGGGAAAAATCCTCGAACGGTCGCTCGATCGACACGCCGACCGACGATCCGCCCGCCAGATGAAAAACCTTCGACGGCAGCCCCTGCGCGGCCGCAAGCGCATTCAGGTTCGCCGCATCGATCTCGCCGTTGATCCAGCTCTGCAAGCCGAGCCGGCGTACTTCCGCGTCATCGAGCGCGCCATGGCCGATCCCGTGCACGGCATGGCCGGCGCCGGCCAACTCGCGGACGAGATGGCGGCCGATGAACCCGTTCGCTCCGGTGATCCAGACCGGCATGGCTCAAGCCTTGCGACAGACGAACGAATAGAGGCGGCCCGGCCGATTGTCGAAGCGTCCGGCGATCGAGAGCAGCGAGACAAAGACGCTACGCGGCGCCAGCGCCGCCCGCCACACCGGTCCCGCCGGGATCGTGCGCGTCAGCTTCGCCACGACGGCGGCGCGCAGCGTGTCCAGCGTATAGGGGAACAGGTTGATCGGGCTTTGCAGCGGCGCCAGCGTGTCGATCGCGGAAAATCCGGCAGCGGTCAGCGCGCCGGTGTAGCGATCGAGCAGGAAGGCGTGCTCGCCTCCGTAGAGGTGGTGCAACGGATGCTGCGCGAGGAATTGCGGCAGATCAGCCTCCTTGCTGATGACATGCTCGCGGGCGGCGATCAGCATGCCGCCGGGGCGCAGCACGCGGAACATCTCCCGGCATGCGCCCTCGAGGTCGCTCGTGTGATGTAGCACGGCGCGGGCGAAGACCACATCGAATGCCGCGTCGTCGAATGGGAGTCGCTCGGAAAACTCCTCGACCACCCGGATCGGCAGTTGCGCCTGGATCGCGAGATCGCGGATCGCCGCAGCGCCCACGATCGCGCTGGAATCCGGCTCAAGCGCGGTGACGGCAAAGCCACTCCGGGCGAGCGCGTAGCTCGCAATGCCGCGGCCGGCGCCGACGTCGAGCGCAGTGCCCGACCGTCCCGCCAACAGCGCGGCGATCGCCTGCCATTCGGTACTCTGAAAATAGCGCTTTGCGGCCTCGATCAGCGGATCGTCGTAGAACGCGTCGAGCACGAGCTGGTGCTGGTCGGGCTGGTTGCGCAGCCAGACCACGGCTTCCTCCCAGGTCGTAAATTTGCGTTCATCGTTCATCGGGCCCGAGCTCCCTCACCTGCACGGCCGGATTGCCTGCCACGATCGAATAGGGTGCGACATCCCTCGTCACAACCGCACCGGCCGCGACGATGGCGCCCTGCCCCACGGTCACGCCACGCAGAACCATCGCGCCCGCGCCGATCCAGGCGTCATCACAAATTCGGACCGGGCTCTCGTCAAGCGAGATCTCGGACGGATGGCCGCGCGTAAAAATCTCCTGAACCTGTCGGTGCCGCTCGGCGGCGCGCAGCGGATGCGTAAGATTGTCGAAGACGTTCGCCGAATGCGAGATCAGAACCCGGTTTCCGATCTCGATCGAGGCAGCCGACCAGATGCGGGTACTCTCGCCCACATAGCACCATTCTCCGATCCTGATCTCTCCGCCGTGCGCGAAGGTCAACAGTTCGCCGAGGATGCGGCTGCTGCGGCCGATGACGATCTTCCCGGAATCGCCGCGGATATTTCTGATCCGGGCATAGCGACCGAGCGCCGCGTCGGCCTCGAGCCGGCAGGTCGCACGGCCCATCAGCCGCTGGATCAGGTAGTCGAGATTCATGCCGTCAACTGCAGGCAGGCCACGGCGCGCGACGACGCAGCTAGGTCGTCACCGCGTCCCTTGCCGCTATGGACGTCATGGATGGTGGCATCCGCAAGCGCCTCGGCGCTCTGGCGCGACCAGCCGTTCCGCGTGTAGCCGAAATAGTCGACATGGGATGACGTCGGGCCGAACGCCTCGATGATCCGCTCGATCATGGCGCGATCGAACACCTGATACCAGCCGAGATTGTCACGCTTGCCGTACGGCACCGAGATCAGGCAGACGCCGCCGGGCTTGATGATGCGCTTGAATTCCTTCACCGCCGGAACGAAGCCGTCGCGGTCGGCTTCGGCATCGCGCGGATCGCCCGTGTACAGCATCTGGTTGTCGAGGCCGATATGCTCGATCGTCGAGATGCTGGCGACCGTGTCGAAGACCTGGTCGTCGAACATCGTCTTCCGGAGGTCACCGAATACGTAGGAATAGCCGTCGCGCCAATAGCACCGCCGCTCCGGCGCCAGCGTCATGATGGTGAGGTCGGCGCCGCGCAGGGGCGCGCGCTGCAACAGGTAGTCGTGGTTGAAGGTGGATCCGGCGTCGAGCATCTTGCCGACCTTGCTCAGCCGGGAGTACACCCAGGGATATTCCACAACGCGTTCGTCCATAGCGATGCCGTAGCCGGGCGGCAGATCCTTGCCGGCCTGAAGCAGACCGGCATCGATCGCCGAGGTGATGATGCCGCGCTTGACTGTTTGATAGCCCGGGCCGAACGGACGCGGCCGCAGCTTGAACAGCGGCACCGCGAGCCCGTCGGCCGCCCATTTCAGCTCGTGGATCAAGTCACTCGCAGACATCATCAATTCCCGATCGCCCGCCCCAACGGCCAGCCTTGCGCACCGTCTAGAGCCTTTTTCGTTCCGATGGAATGGGCTCCAGATTCTTGTTTTGAGGCGTTTTCTTGCGACGAAGGGGTGTCCATTTCGCCTGAAAACGCTCTAGCACGGCTTAATCCGCGCGACGAGGTCGACAAAATGTTCCCATTGCGCGGCCTTGCTGTAGGTCTGCTGGAGGCTCGTCCTGCCGCGCGCGGCAATCCCGGCCGATTGTGACCAATCCTGCAGACAGCGGGAAATCAGCCCGGCGACCTGCTCGGGAGCATCGTAGGTTCGCATGGTGAGGCCGTCCTGCATCCCCTCCGGATAGCTGCCGGAATCCGAGACCAGCAGTGCCCCGCAGCCCATCGCCTCGAAGCAGCGCATGTTGCCGCGATCGTTTCCAGCCATGTCGATCGCGCCGTTGAGCACGATCTTCGCCGATCCGAGCAGCGCGTAGAGGTCGCGGCCAAACACCGGTGGGCGCGCAATCGCCGCGATGGCGTCGGGGCGACGGTGCTTGCCGAGCGGCAACAAGCGGCCGATCGGGCTTTCCGCTAGCCGGGTCAGACGCGAGGCGTCGAGACAGAAAACGATCTGTCGCCCGGCACCGAGCGCAGCGACCTGCTCCAGCGTCCGCCCCCGTGTGCTGTGGTGCCGGGAATACCCGCCGACGAACGCGACATCGATCGGCCGCTCGCCCTGTGCGTATTCGTCCATCACCGGGTCGGCCGCGGGGAAGAAAAGCTCGGCCCGGCAGCCCTTGCTGCGCCAGGAGTCCAGGATCGAGGGAAAATTGCCGAGCACCGCGCCATAGGCGGTCAGATCGGCATTGCCTGACGGCGCCGCACGCCAGCTCAGCGTGGTCTTCACGCAACCCGGAAGCCTGGCGACAAAGGCGCTCGGGTAGCGCACCGGATCGAGGTTGTAGAACACCTCGGTCCGGTGGTGCTCGATCTGCGCCAGCAGGATGGCTTCGAGCGTCGGCGTCCCCGCCATGCCCTGCGCCTGCGCCCATTGCCGCTGCAGCACCTCGTCGTCGCCATTGGTGAAAAAGGCGGTCGGCGAGCCGTCGAGCACGGGCTTGAGGAAATGCGGCGCGCCGAAGCGATCGTGCAGAAACACGTCGCGCCGCGCCTCGAAACTCAATGCCTTCGCCGCGAGCTGGTTGAGACGCGGCAGATAAGAGGGATAGATGCCACTATTCTGGAACAGACGCATTGCTCAGGCGTACCTCGCCAACAACCACTTCATGTGCAGATAGGGCCAGATCCGGCCGACGGTCTCCCAATCCCAGCCTTGCTGTGTCGTCAGGCGGTCGACGGTTGCGCGAAGCTGTGTTTCGTCGACGAGGTCGGAGAACGCGGGCACCCTCTGCCTGAGCAACTCGGTGGTCCAGCCGCCCAGCGGCCCGTTCAGCCATTCCGGCATCGGCGAGTTGAAGCCGACCTTGCGGCGCGCCGTGCGGATGCTTTCGGGCATCAGGTTGGCCATCGCCTGCCGCGCCACCACCTTGGTGATGCCGTCGGCCGACTTGCTCGTCTCCGGCAACGCCATCGTGTAGGTCACCAGCCGCCAGTCCATGAACGGCATGCGCACCTCGATGCCGTGCGCCATAGAGAGCCGGTCGAAATTGCGCAGGATGGTCGGCAGCGTGGTCGAGTGGAACATGCGATAGAGCCGGCGGTTCAATGCGCCCCACTCGCGCGGCAGCTCGTCATCCTCGGCCACCAGCGGAAATGCCGCCGGAATGTCCGTGAGGCCGCCGCGCAGGAAATAGTGCCCCTGGCGCTTGATCATCTGTGCCCGCAGGAAATCGACGCCGCGCTGCGCCAGCGGCGATCGCGAGGTCAGCGCAGCGGCTGCGTTGCGGATCCGGAATGCGGCGGATTGGCCCTCCTGCAGATAGGCCCCCATCAACTCATCGGCGCCATGGCCGTCGAGCGACACCGTGACGTTCTGGCGCCGCAGCTCGCGATAGATCAGCCAGGCCGCGCTCGGCAGCGAAATATAGACGTCGTCATTGTCGTCGAGGATCCGGTCGATGTCGTTGAGTGCGTCGCCCCGGCCGATCTCGAGGAAGGTCGGCTTGACGTCGGCCCAGGCGGCGGCTTCCTCGGCCATCGGCCGCTCGTCGTTGACCGCGCCCGGGAACGTCGCGACAAAGGCATGGCGCCAGGCGGTCGAGTCGCGCGGCCCCATCCCGGCCTTTTCGTGCGTCGCCATGGCGCAGATCACCGCGGACGAATCGAAGCCACCTGACAGGCAGGTCCCGATCGGAACGTCGCTGCGCATGCGCAACGCCACGGAATCGTGGAACAGCTCGCGGAAGCGTGCGACACGGTCGGCCTCGCCGGCCGGAATCTCCGGCAGATGATCCACGGTGCGCCACCAGCGGCGCGCCTCGACTTTGCCCTGCCGCAACCACACGCAGTGGCCCCCCTGTACACGACGCACCTGCCGGAACAGGGTCCGCTCGCTGCCTTCGATCCCGAACGGATCTAGCAGCACGCGCCGCGCTACATCGGTATCGACACCGGTCTCGACCAGGCCGCAACGCGCCAGCGCACGCAGCTCGGAGGCGAACACGAAACGCTCGGGTGACAGCGCATACAGCATCGGCTTGATGCCGAAGCGATCGCGCGCCAGGAACAGGTCATCCGTGACGGTGTCGTAGATCGCCAGCGCCCACATGCCGTTGAAGCGCGGCAGCATATCCTCGCCCCACGCTTGCCAGGCGGCCAGGATCACCTCGGTGTCGGACTGGCTGCGGAACACCACGCCCTTTGCCTCGAGCTCGCGCCGCAGCTCGAGGAAGTTGTAGATCTCGCCGTTGTAGAGGATCACATGGCGGCCATCGCCCGATGCCATCGGCTGACGGCCACCGTCGGTGGGATCGATGATCGCGAGCCGGCGATGACCGAAAGCGAGATTCCGTTTGGCGTTGAACCAGGTGCCCTCGCCGAACGGGCCACGATGCGCGATCAGGGCCGTCAGCCGTGAGATCTCGGCTGGCTCCACAGGATTGCCGCGGAGATTTACGATGCCTGCGATGCCGCACATGTCTAGAAGGCCTTGAAGGGCAAGAAGCGAACCACGATGGCGCGAAGGTCCCGCCAGCAGACCGCACGATAGGGACCAAGCTGCGACGCGGTGACGGCAGCGGCAAAGATGACCGCCGCCGACCCCGCATAGAGCACTATCACATACCACCATGACGGCGCCTGGTCGAATGGCGCCTGGGCGAACTGCGAGCGCAGCGCCAGCGCCGCCGCGATTCCGACGCCGAGCGGGATCAGGACGAAATGCAGCACGCGCAGCCCAATGCCCGTGAACTTGAAGGTCCGCCGCAGCAGGAACATTGTGGCCACGATCTGCGCGATCATGCCGGCGCAGGTGCTCCAGCCGGCCGCCTGCCAGCCGAAAGTGGGCAACGCCAAGGCGCTGGTCGCCAGCGTGAAGACGCCCGTGAGCAGCGAGATCAGCGCGTTGAAACGGGACTGCCCCTGCGACAGCAGGTAGAACGCAAACACGTTGGCGCTCGACCCCAATATGCCGCTGATCGACAGCACCACCAGCACGAGCTGCGCTTCGCTGGCGACCTCCGGGCCGGTCCAGCGATAGAGCAGCGCCCCGGCGACGGGGATGAGGCCGCCGAGCGCGCTTGCAGCGAGCACGTTGAGGATCCAGGACGAGCGCAGCAGGAGATCGACCTTGCGGTCGTCGTCCTCTTTTTGCAGCGTGCTGAAGAACGGGAACAGGATCTCGCCGACCTTCAGCACGCCGATATAGACGGCCTCCTCCAGCCGCTGCGCGACACTGTAGAATCCGACGAATTGCGGCTGCAGCAGCGCGCCAAGCAGATAGCGATCGGCCTGCCCGGCGAACAATGCGCCGCTTTGCGCCGCCATTTGCCAGCCACCGAGCTTGACCAGCGCGTGAAGCGCGCGCCGGTCGAGCGCAGGCGGCGCTGTCCACTCGCCGATGACGCGTCGCGACCAGACGAAAGTCATCACGAGATTGGTCGCAAAGCCCAGCGCCTGGCAGCCGAGGAACGTCGAGGCGCGCGGCGCGAGCGGAATCAGCAGCAGCATCGACATCGTCGTCACCACGGTGCCGGTGATACTGATCGAGGCGATCCGCCGATAATCCTGCCGCGCCGTGAACAACGTCAGGAAGACCGCGAACAGGCATTGGAACAGCCAGCCCGCCCCGGCCAGCGCGAAGGCCAGATGGAGGTCGGCCGCGGCGGAACCGTCAAGATGGAAGCTCAATCGCGCAAGCGGCGCGCCGGCAACGCCGAGCAGCAGCGCGATCGAAGCGCCGACGACGAGCGCAAGCGCCAGCGCTGTGGCGAAGAAGCGCCGCGCCTCGTCGCGATCGGTCGGCGCTAGCCGCTGCGCGAGTTCGCGCGCGGTCGACAGGCCGAGCGCGTTGCTGAACATCAGCGCCGGCGCAACGCAAGCCGTCACCAGCCCCGCGACGCCGAATGCAGCGAGGCCGAGACGGAAGATCACGAATGGCAGGATCGCCAAATTGAGCAGCACTGCGACGGCGAATGCAATCGCATTCCACGCCGAATTACCGAGCAGATCGGATGGACCTTTTCTCACAACCATGCCAGCTTTCGGGCGACCGCCCCAATGTGCCTCAAGTGCCTCTTCGACCAAGGCAAAACCCCTTCAGAGGCCGAACGGGCTAGCAGCCGGGAGCGCGATTGTCGAGGGTTGCACGATGCCGGCCTTTGCAAGGCTGCCGGACGCATGAATTGACCGTTGATTCCACGCACCGAAACCGCCTATCAGGCGTAGTCCGCGCGCAACTCCGCCGTCATTCCAGGGTCCGAAAAGCAGCACCGTGGCGATCGCCCCCATTCCGTTCAACCGGCCCTACATGACCGGCAAAGAGCTCGACCTGATGGCCGAAGCGCAGCGCGCGCTGCATTTGTCCGGCGACGGCAGCTTCACGCGGCGTTGCCACCAGTGGATCGAGCAGCACACCGGCTGCGCCAGGGCGCTGCTGACCCACTCATGCTCGTCCGCGCTCGATATGACCGCGCTGCTGCTCGACATTGCCGCCGGCGACGAGATCATCATGCCGTCCTACACTTTCGTCTCGACCGCGAACGCCTTCGTGCTGCGCGGCGGCGTGCCTGTATTCGTCGACATCCGCGAGGACACGCTCAACCTCGATGAACGCCTGATCGAGGCCGCCATCACGCCGCGCACGCGCGCGATCGTCCCGGTGCATTATGCCGGCGTCGGCTGCGAGATGGACACGATCATGGAGATCGCCCGGCGCCACGGCCTCGCTGTCGTCGAAGACGCGGCGCAAGGCGTCACCGCCTCCTACAAGGGCCGAGCGCTGGGCGCGATCGGCGACCTCGGCAGCTTCAGCTTCCACGAGACCAAGAACGTGATCGCGGGCGAAGGCGGCGCACTGCTGATCAACGATCCCGCTTTGGTGCAACGCGCCGAGATCATCCGCGAGAAAGGCACCGATCGCGCCCGCTTCTTCCGCGGCGAGGTCGACAAATACACCTGGCAGGATGTCGGCTCGTCCTATCTGCCGAGCGAGATCAATGCGGCATTCCTGTGGGCGCAGCTCGAAGAGGCCGAGCGGATCAAGCGCGAACGCGTCGCGCTGTGGAACAACTACCATGCCGGGCTCGAGGCCCTCGAACGCCGCGGGCTGCTGCGCCGGCCAATCGTGCCTGATGACTGCGAGCACAATGGCCATCTGTACTACGTCCTGCTCCAACCCGAGGTCGACCGCCAGGCGGTGCTGCGGAAACTGAAGGACAACGCCGTCCATTCCGTCTTCCACTACGTCCCGCTGCATTCGTCGCCGGCAGGACAGCGCTTCGGGCGCGCCCATGGCGAGCTGTCGCTGACGACATCACTGTCCGAACGCCTGCTCAGGCTGCCGATGTGGATCGGTCTCACCGAAGGCCAGCAGCAGCATGTCTGCGACGTTCTGGGCGCTACTCTCGAGGCGTGACCCCGACCGGCTCAAAGCCCGTCAGGCGCGCCGTTTTTCGGCGTCGAACGTGGCGTGAAGGGTGCGTAGGAGCCGTCGAACACGCCGGCAACTGGCAACGGGGGGCCCCCCGGAGCCCGAGGCGCTGACCCGGCAGCCTGGCCAGCCACTGGGGCCTGCGCCGAGGTCGGCTCCGGGCGCCGGAGCACAAGCGTCTCGCTGCGGCCAGCCTTCTGGAGGGTGACCTCACGGGGCTGGACCTCGCTGAGCTGCCAGCCGGCATGGCTCTCGCCTTGCCTCAGGCGGATCAC
>Ga0153933_1000119_pt1 | contig 42027 bp, 38 predicted proteins | sample TSNJ017MetaG_FD_102275 | JGI IMG/M metagenome (GOLD analysis project Ga0153933, IMG submission 102275) | Attine ant fungus gardens microbial communities from New Jersey, USA - TSNJ017 MetaG | ecosystem: Host-associated > Fungi > Mycelium > Unclassified | place: USA: New Jersey, Wharton State...
CCGAGGCGATGTTGAGGTTCAGCTTCGAGATCGCGGTGGTGAGCTGATACAACAGGCCTGGCCGGTCGAGGCCGGAGACTTCGATCACGGTGTAGCGGTCGGACCACTGGTTGTTGATGGTCACCTCGGGCTCGACGATGAACGGCCGCGTCTTGTTGCGCACCGCGCGCCGCGCCACCGCGTCCGGCAGGCGGAGCTTGCCCTCCAGCACGTCCTCGATCATCTCGCCGATCCGCGTCGCGCGCCGTCCCTCGTCCTCGTCGCGGTCGTATTCGCGCGAGATCGAGATGGTGTCGAGCGCACGGCCGTCGGTCGTGGTGTAGATCTGAGCGTCGACGATGTTGGCGCCGGCCGACGCACAGGCACCGGCGATGATCGACAGCAGCCAGGGGTGGTCAGTCGCGAGGATCGTCAGCTCGGTGACGGCGCGGATCTCGTCGAAGCCGACATTGATCGCGAGCTTGTGCCCGGCCTGCTCGCTCGAGCGGATGAAGCGCGCCTGGCGGATCTTGCGCGCCAGTTCGACCTTGAGCCAGTAGGCCGGATAGTGCCGGCCGATATAGGCGTTGAGCTCGGTTTCCGGCCATTCGGTGAAGGCGGCGCGGAATTCGGATTGCGCCACCGCGATGCGCTGGGCGCGGTTCACCTCCGAGAAGCCGCCGGTCAGCACCGGCTCGGTCTCGTAATAGAGCGTGCGCAAAAGCTGGGCCTTCCAGCCGTTCCAGACGCCCGGGCCGACGCCCCTGATGTCGGCGGTGGTCAGGATCGTCAGGAGCTTCATCTGCTCGACCGACTGCACCACGGCAGCGAAATTCTCGATAGTCTTGCGATCCGACAGATCGCGCGATTGCGCGACCGTCGACATGGTGAGGTGCTCCTCGATCAGCCAGGCCACCAGCTCGGTGTCGGCGGCCGAGAAGCCGAGCCGCGGGCACAGCCGTCGCGCCACCTTGGCGCCGGCGATCGAGTGGTCCTCAGGCCGGCCTTTGGCGACGTCGTGCAGCAAGGTTGCGATGTACAGCACGGCGCGGTGCTCGGGACGGATCTTGCGGAACAGGTCGCTGGCGACCACGAACTCGTCGTTGCCGCCGCGCTCGATGTCCTGCAGGAAGCCGATGCAGCGGATCAGATGCTCGTCCACGGTGTAGTGGTGGTACATGTTGAACTGCATCATCGACACGATCTTGCCGAAGGCGCGGATGAAATGGCCGAGCACGCCGGTCTCGTTCATCCGCCGCAGCACGGTCTCGGCATTGTCTGATGTCAGGATCTCCATGAACAGGCGGTTGGCTTCCGGATTGTCGCGCAGCTGCGTGTTCACCAGCTTCAGCGAGCGCGTCACCGTGCGCATCGCGTCGGGATGGAAGGCGAGACTGTTCTTCTGGGCGAGGCGGAAGATCCGGATCAAATTGACCGGATCCTGCTTGAACACGTCGGGCGCCGCGAGATTGATGCGGTTGTTGTCGACGATGAAGTCGTCGCTCTCGGGCACGCGCCGCCGCTTGGTCGAGGGCCGGAAGCGCGCCACCATCCGGCTCAGCACCGGCGCCGGCTTCTTCTGCTCCTCCTCGAGCTTGGCGCACAGGATCGCGGTGAGGTCGCCGACGTCTTTCGCGATCAGGAAGTAGTGCTTCATGAAGCGCTCGACGTCCGCATGCCGGGATGCGAGGTGTAGCCTAATCTGACCGCGATCTCGCGCTGCATGTCGAACGACAGCCGCTCTTCGGCGCGGCCGGCGAGGAAATGCAGATTGCAGCGCACCGACCACAGGAAATCGGCGCAGCGGCGGAAGGTGCGGTACTCCTGAACGTCGAACACGCCGCGCTCCAGGAGCTCGTCCGTATCGCTCACGCGGTAGACGTATTTGGCGATCCAGAACAGTGTATGCAGGTCGCGCAGGCCGCCCTTGCCGTCCTTCACATTCGGCTCGACCAGATAGCGCGATTGGCCGCCACGGCGGTGCCGCTCCTCGCGCTCGGCGAGCTTGGCGGTGACGAATTCGGATGCGGTGCCCTGCACCACGTCCTTGTCGAAGCGCTCGACCAGCTCGTTGTAGAGCGGCTGGTCGCCGGCGAGGTACCGCGTCTCCAGGATCGCGGTGCGGATCGTCATGTCGCCGCGCGCCTGGCGGATCGATTCGTCGACCGAGCGCGTGGCGTGGCCGACCTTCAGCCCCATGTCCCACAGGCAATACAGGATCGCTTCCGCGACCTGCTCGCCCCACGCGGTCTGCTTGTAGGGCAGGATGAACAGCAGATCGATGTCGGATTCCGGCGCCATCAGTCCGCGGCCATAGCCGCCGGTCGCGACCACGGCCATGCGCTCGCCGCCCGATGGATTTGGCGTGTGATAGAGATGCTTGGTGGCGGCGGCGTAAAGGATGCGGATGATCTCGTCCTGCACGAAGCAGAGCCGTTCGGCGCAGCGGCGGCCGTGACGGTCCTTGAGCAGCAGCGCCTGCGCCGTGGCGCGGGCCGCGATCAGCTCGGCCTTGAGCAATTGCGCCATCGCGGCGCGAAACAGGTCTTCCCGGCCGGAATGCTGTTCGGCGAGGGCGTTGATCGCGGTGGTGACCCGGGCGGTCTCGAAACGGTCATCCGCGTTCGCGCGGCCCTCGGCTACAATGCTGTCCATGCTTCATTCCGATAACGGACACGGCGTTTGCTGTCACTGACCAAAGTAGTACGGCAGCAGCGCCATGCTGCCGCCTCGCGAAGGTATGGATTTTCTCGTGGATCGCAAGGCGAACTATCTGAACCTAAAAGGGTTTCTTCATCGGGCGTGACCCGGCATTGGGCGCAGGCGGAGCGAAGTGGTGGTGACATCCTCGCATTAAGGCCTTACATCGGCAGATAACAAGAACAGCCGGGAGCAGAACCATGGACTCCGCCGAACTCCGCGCAATGCAGGCCCCGATCAAGGAGCGCTACAAGGCCGATCCCTCGGCCGCCGTGATCACGCTGAAAGCCAAGGGCTCGATCGACAATGAGAGCCTCTCCTGCAAGGTCGAGACCGGCCGTGCGCTCGCGATCGCAGGCCTGCATCCCGCGACCGGCGGCTCCGGGCTCGAGCTGTGCTCCGGCGACATGCTGCTGGAGGCGCTGGTCGCCTGCGCCGGCGTCACGCTGAAATCGGTCGCGACCGCGGTCGAGGTGCCGCTGAAGACCGGCAACGTGTTCGCCGAGGGCGATCTCGATTTCCGCGGCACGCTCGGCGTCGACAAGGAGGCTCCGGTGGGCTTCCGCGAGATCCGCCTGCGCTTCGATGTCGGCACCGACGCGCCGCAGGACAAGCTGGATTTGCTGCTGAAGCTCACCGAGCGCTATTGCGTGGTCTACCAGACCATCAAGAACGGCCCGAAGGTCACGGTGTCGCTGGCGCGGGTGTAGCTCGTCGTCCCGGCGAAGGCCGGGGCCCACGTGTCTCATCGGTTCCAACCGCGCCGTTCGACGGCTTTCGCTCCCCACGAATAGTCGTGGTCATGGGTCCCGGCCTTCGCCGGGACGACGGATAATGTCCCCCGAACTCCACTTCTTCCTTGTCCTCATCCTGCGCATGACCGTCACGGCCGGCTTCGTGGTCAGCGCATCCATCATCACCGAGCGATCGGGGCCGGTGATCGGCGCGCTGATCGCGACGTTGCCGATCTCGGCGGGGCCGTCCTACACTTTCCTGGCGTTCGATCATGATGCCGCCTTCATCGCCGAGGGCGCGCTGTCGAGCCTGCCCGTCAACGCGGCGACGATCCTGATGGGTCTCGTCTACGCCGTGCTGGCGCAGCGCCGCAGCATGTTGATTTCTGCCGGCAGCGCGATCGCGGTGTGGCTGGTGCTCGCCACCATCATCCGCCAGTTCGCATGGACCCTGGCCGGCGGGTTGATCCTCAACGCCATCGCTTTCGCCATTTGCATCCCGCTACTGAAACCCTATCGCCATGTCGCGAAGATGCCGCTGATCGCGCGGCGCTGGTACGACATCCCGCTGCGCGCCGCGCTGGTCGCAACCCTGGTCGGGACCGTGGTCACGACCTCGGGCTGGGTCGGTCCGCGCGTCACCGGTGTGATGGCGCTGTTTCCGATCGTGTTCTCCTCGATGATGCTGATCCTGCACCCGCGCATCGGCGGCCCGCCCACCGCCGCCGTGCTCGCCAACAGCGCCTGGGGCCTGCTCGGCTTCGGCCTCGGCGTCGCGGTGGTGCATGTCGGCGTGCTGCAGTTCGGCTCGGCGATCGGGCTATGCTGCGCGCTCGCGACATGCATCGTGTGGAATCTGACGCTGTGGTGGAACGGGCGACGGCGAGCTACGAAATCGTAGAAGCCGTAGGGCGGGCAGTCATCCTTTCGGTAGCTTGGCCCTCAGCGCATACAACGCCTCCAGCGCCTCGCGCGGCGACATCTCGTCGGGATGCAGCGCCTTCACCGCCTTCACCAGCAGATCCGTTTCGCTCGGCGGCGCGTCTTCGGCGGCGGCGCGGGAGGGAACGGCGAACAGCGGCAGATCGTCGACCAGGGCGCGGGCGGTCTGGCCGCGGTCCTGGGCTTCGAGTTTTGCCAGCACCGATTTGGCGCGCGCGATCACCGCGGGCGGCAATCCCGCAAGTTTCGCGACCTGGATGCCGTAGGAGCGGTCGGCCGAACCCGGCAGCACCTCGTGCAGGAACACGACGTCGCCCTGCCACTCCTTCACCCGCACCGTGGCGTTGAACATCCGCGGCAGTTTCGCCGAGAGCGCGGTCAGCTCGTGATAATGCGTCGCGAACAGCGTGCGACAGCGGTTGCTCTCATGCAGGTGTTCGATCGCGGCCCAGGCGATGGAGAGGCCGTCGAAGGTCGCAGTACCTCGGCCGATCTCGTCGAGAATGACCAGCGACCGCTCGCTCGCCTGGTTGAGGATCACGGCGGTCTCGACCATCTCGACCATGAAGGTCGAGCGTCCCCGCGCCAGATCGTCGGCGGCGCCGACACGCGAGAACAGCCGGTCGACGATGCCGAGTCGCGCCCGCGACGCCGGCACATAGGAGCCGATTTGAGCCAGAAGCGCGATCAGCGCGTTCTGGCGCAGGAAGGTCGATTTACCGGCCATGTTCGGACCGGTGATCAGCCAGAGCTGGCCGGATTTCTGCGCCGGCGCCGGCGATAGATTGCAGGCATTGGCGATGAACGGCTGGCCGTCGCGCTTCAGCGCCTGCTCGACCACCGGATGGCGGCCGCCCTCGATGGCAAAGCCGAGCGAGCCGTCGACCTCGGGCCGCACATAATTGTCGTCGATCGCAAGTTTTGCCAGCGCGGTCGCGACATCGAGCATGGCAAAGGCATGCGCGGCGTTGCGCAGATCGTCGCTGGCGGCGCGCGCCATGGCGCTCAGCCGCTCGAAGATCTCGAGCTCGAGATTGAGCGCGCGCTCGCCGGCATTGGCGATCTTGGCCTCGATCTCGCCGAGCTCGGACGTGGTGAAGCGAACCTGCCCGGCCAGCGTCTGGCGATGGATGAAGGTCGCATTCAGCGGCGTCGCAAACAGCTTGTCGCCATGCTGCGCGGTGACCTCGACGAAATAGCCGAGCACATTGTTGTGCCGGATTTTCAGCGTCTTGATGCCGGTGTCCTCGGCATAGCGCGCCTGCATCGCGGCGACGACAAGGCGTGACGCATCGCGCAGGTTGCGGCTCTCGTCGAGCGCGGCCTCATAGCCCTCGCGGACGAAGCCGCCGTCGCGCTTGATCAGCGGCAGCTGCTCGCTCAAGGCCCGGGAGAATTCCTGCGCCAGATCGCGCGAGGGGCGGCGCAGTGCCGTCATCACGGCGGCGATCTCGGCCGGGGGCGCGTCAAGCTGCGCCAGCAGATCGAGCGCCTGGTCGGCGGCGAGGATGCCGTCGCGCAGGCCGGCGAGATCGCGCGGACCGCCGCGGCCGACCGACAGCCGCGCCAGCGCGCGCGACATGTCGGGCGCCGAGCGCAGCACGGTCCTGATGTCCTCGCGCGCCGCGGAATCGGCAACGAAAGCCGAGACGGCATCGAGCCGCCGCGTGATCACGGCGACATCGGTGAGCGGCGCGGCAAGCCGCTGCGCCAGCAGCCGTGAGCCCGCCGCTGTGACGGTGCAGTCGATCGCATCCAGCAGCGAGCCGCGGCGCTCGCCTGCCAAGGTGCGAGTCAGCTCGAGATTGGCGCGGGTCGCAGGATCGATCGCCATCGTGGTGCCGGCGGCCTCGCGCGCCGGCGGCGACAATGGCGGACGCTTTCCGACCTGGGTGCGGTCGATATAGGTGACGGCGGCGGCCGCCGCGGTCGCTTCCAGCCGCGACATCGCCGACAGGCCGTCCATTGTGGCGACCGCGAAATAATCGCACAGCCGCCGCTCCGCGGTGGCGCTGTCGAAGACGTCGCGGGTCAGCGGCGTCACCGCCGGCAGCTCGCGCAAGACAGGCGCAAGCTCGGTGTCCCCATACAGCGCGTCGGTGACGATAGCTTCATTTGGGTTGATGCGCGCCAATGTCGCGGCAAGCTCCGCGGTGGCGCATTCCGTCACCATGAATTCGGAGGTCGAGATGTCGATCCAGGCAAGGCCCAACCGGTCGGCGCCGGCCGAGCTGCGGGCGCGGGCAATCGCGATCAGATAATTGTTGGTGCGGGCATCGAGCAGCGTGTCTTCGGTCAGCGTGCCCGGCGTCACCAGCCGCACCACGCCGCGGCGGACCACGCTCTTGTTGCCGCGCGCCTTGGCCTCGGCAGGATTCTCGGTCTGCTCGCACACCGCGACCCGGTGGCCGGCGCCGATCAGGCGATGCAGATAATCCTCGGAGCGCTCGACCGGCACGCCGCACATCGGGATGTCCATGCCCTGATGCTTGCCGCGCTTGGTCAGCACGATGCCGAGCGTTTTGGAGGCGATCTCGGCATCCTCGAAGAACAATTCGTAGAAATCGCCCATCCGGTAGAACAGCAACAGACCCGGATGGGCCGCCTTGATTTCAAGGTATTGTTCCATCATCGGCGTGACGCGCGATGATGGCTCGGCCGGTGCAGGCTCAGGCGGAACGGGGATGGACTGTTGAATGGTCATGAGGGGGCGGAAACTAGCGAATTTCGCGGTGCGGTCATATCCGAGGGGAGCGGGTTTTCCACCCTCTCCACGGCCTCTTGATATGACGAGGCATCACGGCCATGCGCGCGTGACGCGCGGTGCGGTCGATTGACCTGCCGCGGGCACGCTCCTAAAACCAGCCCAAGTTCCAGCCATCGAGCGCCTAAACCGCGGCATTCAGGGAGAGATTCAATGCGTGATGTGTTCATTTGCGATGCCGTCAGGACCCCGATCGGTCGTTTCGGCGGTTCGCTCGCCAAGGTGCGCGCCGATGACCTCGCAGCGGCCCCGATCAAGGCGCTGATGGCCAAGCATCCGACGCTGGATTGGACCCAAGTCGACGAGGTCTATTTCGGCTGCGCCAACCAGGCCGGCGAAGACAACCGTAACGTTGCGCGCATGGCGCTGCTGCTCGCAGGTCTCCCGGATACAGTTCCCGGCCAGACCCTGAACCGGCTCTGTGCCTCCGGCCTCGACGCGGTCGGCGCCGCGGGCCGCGCCATCCGCGCCGGCGAGATCGATCTCGCGATCGCCGGCGGCGTCGAATCGATGACCCGCGCGCCGTTCGTGATGGGCAAGGCGCCGGAAGCCTTCGCGCGTTCGGCTGACATCTACGACACCACGATCGGCTGGCGCTTCATCAATCCGCTGATGAAGGCGCAGTATGGCGTCGACGCGATGCCGGAGACCGGCGAGAACGTCGCGGAGGAATTCCAGATCTCCCGCGCCGATCAGGACGCGATGGCGATCCGCTCGCAGCAGCGCGCGGGCGCTGCGATCGCGTCGGGCTATTTCGCCGAGGAGATCACCCCGATCCAGGTGCCCGGCGGCAAGGCCGGCCCCATCACCGTCGACAAGGACGAGCACCCGCGTCCCGAGACCACGCTGGAAGGCCTCGCCAAGCTGAGGCCGATCGTGCGCAATCCCGGCACTGTGACCGCGGGCAATGCCTCAGGCGTCAATGACGGCGCCGCCGCGATGATCCTCGCCTCCGAGGCGGCCGTGAAGAAGCACGGCTTGACCCCGCGTGCGCGAATTCTCGGGCTGGCGTCGGCCGGCGTGCCGCCGCGCATCATGGGCATCGGCCCGGTGCCGGCGACGCGCAAGCTGGTCGAGCGGCTCGGCATCAAGGTGTCGGACTTCGATTTGATCGAGCTCAATGAAGCCTTCGCCTCGCAGGGTATCGCTTGCCTGCGCCAGCTCGGCGTCAAGGAGGATGCCGATTTCGTCAATCCGCATGGTGGTGCGATCGCGCTCGGCCACCCGCTCGGTATGAGCGGTTCGCGGTTGGTCCTGACCGCCGTGCACGGCATGGAGAAGCGGGGCGGAAAGCTTGCCTTGGCAACTATGTGCGTCGGCGTTGGTCAGGGCGTCGCGGTTGCGATCGAAAAGCTGAACTAAAACAGCAGCTTGGAGGGGCTAAAAACAGCCCTTCCAAGAATTGATTATGTTCGATAATGATCTGCGGTGAGGCGCGCCAGCGCGCCCACGGAGGAATTCGCCATGACTTTTGAGTATCCGCTGCAGTCGCTCGCGGCGCATCCGGCGCGGTTGTCGCCGGCCTATCGCTCGACCGTGAAGCGCTCGCCGCAAAAGCCCTTGATCCCGATGCGCCACACGCTCTCGGAATTGACCGGGCCGGTCTATGGTCATGAGACGGTGCGCGAGCACGACAGCGACCTCACCATCCAGCATAAGGGCGAGCCGCTCGGCGAACGCATCATCGTGCACGGCCATGTGCGCGATGAGGACGGCCGCGGCGTGCCCAACGTGCTGGTCGAGATCTGGCAGGCCAATGCCTGCGGCCGCTACATCCATGTCGTCGACCAGCATCCGGCGCCGCTCGATCCGAACTTCACGGGCGCCGGCCGCTCGCAGAGCGACGCGCAGGGCTACTACAAGTTCGTCACCATCAAGCCCGGCGCTTATCCCTGGGGCAATCATCCCAATGCCTGGCGGCCCGCGCATATCCACTTCTCTGTGTTCGGCTATTCCTTCATCTCGCGTCTCGTCACGCAGATGTATTTCCCGGGCGATCCGCTGTTCCCGTTCGATCCGATCTTCAACTCGGTGACCGACGAGAAGGCGCGGGCGAGGATGATCTCCTCGTTCGATCTCGACAACACCAAGCCCGATTGGGCGCTGTGCTACCGCTTCGATATCGTGCTGCGCGGGCAGAGCGCCACGCCGATGGAGACCAAGTAAGTGTCGAACCAGCGTCCTGATGGATTAACCCCCTCGCAAACCGTCGGCCCCTACTTCAAATACGGCCTGACGCCGAACGGCGAATATGAATGGAACGACGCCTTCAGCAACAGTCTGGTGACGGCTGATACATCGGGCGCGCGCATCCGCGTCGAGGGCAAGGTCTATGACGGCGACGGTGCCGTGATCCCGGATTGCATGCTGGAGATCTGGCAGGCCGATTCACAGGGCCGCTTCTCCGATCCGCAGGACAAGCGCGCGCTGCCCAACTCGAGCTTCAAAGGCTTTGGCCGGGTCGGCACCGACAAGAACGGTGGTTACGCATTCGCCACCATCAAGCCGGGCGTGGTGCCGGATCCCGACGGCAAGCCGCAGGCGCCGCACATCGTGCTCGCGGTGTTTGCGCGCGGCATGCTGCTGCACCTCTACACAAGGATCTATTTCGACGATGAAGCCGGCAACGCCGGCGATCCCGTGCTGGCGCTGGTGCCGGCCGACCGCCGGGCGACCCTGATCGCCAGGAAGGCGGCCAACGTCTACACGTTCGACGTCCACCTGCAGGGCGACAACGAGACGGTGTTCTTCGACGTCTGACCTGCGGGCTGGTCATTTGGTTGGAGCGCGGTCGGCGCTAGAGCACTTTCGGTTCTGATTGAATCAGAACCGAAGCTCTAGATTCTTGTTTTGACGCGTTTTCTTCACGCGAACCGGCGTCCACTTCGCTTGAAAACGCTCTAACGCCCGCGCCTCAGCCCATCCGTGGCGCGCCGGAGGACCTCGTGAAGCCATTCGTGCGAGGGCTCCTCATCGACACGTTCATGCCACAGCAGCCGGACCTCGACGGCAGTCGTTGCGTAGGGCAATTCATACGTCGTGATCGGATAGCTTTGCTCAAGCGCGCGCGCCAACGGCCGAGGCACGATTGCCGCCAACTCGGCGTCGACCAGCAGCGCCGGCAAGGCAAGGAAATGCGGCAGCGAGACCGCTATCCGTGGCGGCCGGTCGCTGCCGGACAGCGCCCGTTCAAGCGCAGCGCGGTCATACATCTCGGAACGTCTTGCGAGCCCGCGCTCTGAGATGAAGCCCCCGATTGCCCACCTCCTGCTCCCCGCCGAAGGAAACGACAACCAGCGGCAAGGTCGCGAGCTTCGCGTTGTCGAGCCGGCCGAGTTTGCGCTTCCCGCCAACGATCAGCACATCATCATATTCGAACAGCAGTGCCGTGCGGAAACGGCTCGGCGGAAACGAGAAGACGCCGATGGCGACGTCGATGCGGCCCAGGTCGATCTGCTCGGCAAGATCGATTCGAGTCACCGGCTTGATGGTGAGGTCGATCGCCGGAGCCTCCCGGCTCAATATCTTCAGGAGCGGAGCCGCCAGCACCATCGTGGTGAAGTCGTTGGCGGCCAGTGTGAACGGCTTTGTGGAGGCCGCCGGAACGAAGGTCGGCAGTTCGACCGCGGCTTCCAGCGATCGCAACGCCTGACGAACCTGTGGGGCCATCGTCAACGCGCGTGCCGTCGGCTGCATGCCTGTGGCGGTCCGGACAAACAGGTCGTCGTCCAGCATCTCACGCAGCCGCGCGAGCGAGTGGCTCACGGCGGACTGGCTCAGCGCGACCTTCTGGCTGGCCCGCAGCACGCTGCGCTCCTCCATGACAGCGTCGAACACCTTGAGCAGGTTCAGGTCCAGCGTCTTGAACGAAACCGACACGATGAGAGTCCCGTCTGTAGTGGATCGCTCGCCTCGGCAAGTCTTGCGATCGCGTGCAGTTAAGGGCAGGCGCCCCGCTGATGCAACCGAACGGATGGTCCGAGACCACGTCGCCGCATTACCACCGTCAGCGATCTGAAGGCGGTTCACGATCAGTCTGCAAGACTTTCACTTCCGTCACCCGAAGTTCTGGCCTTGATTGCCGCCGCCGGGATGGGAGGAGAAAGACGATGAAGGCCTGGTTGGGGTTGGCCCGAAGGGGCGCGCGCAAGTTGCTTGGACTGGGGCTGACGCTCGTGACGGCGTCGTCGGCGATGGCACAGGACGGACCCGTCAGGCTCGGTGTACTGACCGATATGTCGTCGCTCTATGCGGACAATGGCGGCCCGGGCTCGGTTGTCGCGGCGCAGATGGCGGTGGATGACTTCAAGGGCAAGGTGCTCGGGCGCCCGGTCGAGATCGTCGCGGGAGACCATCAGAACAAGGCGGACGTCGGCTCGGCGATTGCCCGGCGGTGGCTGGAGAACGAGAGTGTCGAGGCGATCCTGGATGTTCCGAATTCCGCCGTCGCGCTTGCGGTGCAAGGCATCACACGAGACAAGAAGAAGCTCTTCCTCGCCACAGGTGCGGCCACGTCCCGGTTGACCGGCGACGAATGCTCGCCGACCGGCATCCACTGGACATATGACACCTACGCGCTGTCGCAGGGGACGACCAAGGCGATTTCACGTCTCGGCGCCAGGACCTGGTTCTTTCTTTCGGCCGACTATTCACTCGGTTCGCAGCTCGAGGCCGACAGCCGTAAAGTGATCGATGTCACCGGCGGCAAGGTGGTCGGCGCCGTGAAGCATCCGATCAACACGCCGGATTTCTCGTCCTTCCTGCTGCAGGCGCAGGCCTCCAAAGCGGACGTGATCGCGCTCGCCGACGCCGGCGGCGACTTCATCAACGCCGTGAAGCAGGCGGGTGAATTCGGCGTGACGCGCGAGCAGAAGCTCGCCGGCCTGATCGTCTTCATATCCGACATTCACAGCCTCGGACTGCAGAGCGCGCAAGGTCTGATGCTCAGCGCGGCCTTCTATTGGGACCTCAACGATGAGACGCGCGCCTGGTCGAAGCGCTTCCTCGAGAAGACCGGGAAGGTCCCCACCATGATCCACGCCGGCACGTATGGCGCAGTGTTGCACTATCTCAAGGCCGTTGAAGCCGCCGGTACGCTCGATGGGCCGACCGTTGCGGCGAAGATGCGGGGACTGCCGGTGAACGATTTCATGACTCGCAACGGCAAGATCCGCCAGGACGGTCGCCTTGTCCGCGACATGTATCTGTTTCGCGTCAAGTCTCCGGCGGAGTCGAAGTATCAGTTCGACTACTACCAGCTGCTGGCGACAATTCCCGGCGAAGAAGCCTTCAGGCCGATGGAGGACGGCGGATGTCCGCTCTTGAAGAGGTCGTGACCGGCGCGGAGACGGCGCGTGGGATTTCGCCAAATCCCATCGAGGAGATCATCGCCAGCCGTTTTGCATGCCGTGAGTTTTCCGGAGCTCCCGTCCAGCGGCGGACGGTGGAGCAAATCCTCCGCGCGGCACGTTTCGCGCCGAGTGGCGCGAACATCCAGCCCTGGCATGTCTATGCGCTTGCGGGCGCAGCCAAGGCCGAAGTGTCCGCCGCGCTTCTGCAGGCGCATGAGGGGGCGCCGGACGAACACGTACCCGAGTACAAATACTATGCCGCCCAGCTGCCAGAACCTTATCTGAATCGTCGGCAGCAGTTCGGACGCCTGTTCTATGGCTCGCTCGGAATCTCTCAAGCGGACGCCGAGGCAAGGCGCCGACAGACCGCAAGGAACTATGCCTTCTTCGGCGCGGCGGTGGGACTGATCATCACCATCGACCGCCGCCTCGAAATCGGAAGCTGGCTCGATCTCGGAATTTTCATCCAGAATGTGATGCTGGCGGCGGCGGGACGCGGACTGCAATCCTGTCCGCAGGAAACGTTCGCGAAGTACCACAGAATATTGCGCGCGCATCTGTCGATTCCGGCAGAGCAGATGGTGGTCTGCGGAATCTCGATCGGTCATGCAAAGGACGCGACGACGCGGCGGTTGATGCCGCGGGTGGATGTGGAGGCGTTCGCGTCGTTCAAGGGATTTGAGAGTTAGAGCGTTTTCGAGCGAAGTGGATACCGGTTCGCGTGAAGAAAACGCGTCAAAGCAAGAATGCAGAACAGGAGAAAGCCATGGGGAGCCGTGAACAGCTGATCGAGCGCAGCATTCCGTTTCTGCAGGAAGTCAAGGACATGACGCCCGGCGCGGCGATGGAGCGATGGCTCAACGAGACCTACGGCGAGCGGAGCGCGTTGTACCGGGATCTCGCCCGCCTCATCAAGGTCGGGGTCGAAGAGGGCTGGGCGGCGAACCAGGAAGTGGAAGGCCCGAACTATCGGCGCAGCCGCATCCTGGAGCCGATCGCCGAGACCTTCCAGTTCAGCATCACCGCTGTCTACATGAACAGTGCCGATCCGCGCCGCTTCAGGGACGAGGACGATCACGACGTATTGCGCGGCCAATATCACGGCCACCCCTATGGAGAACTCAACCTCGTCGTCCCCCTCGACAGGGGCGCGCAGTTGATGGGGTTGCAGGGGTGGCAGGGGCCGGGTTGGACGGCGCCGGATCCCGGCAGCCGGCACTATCCCGAGGTCAGGGGCGGCGCAGTGATCGCGCTGTTCTATTTGCCGGCCGGCCGCATCTCGTACGACTTCAAGGCGCCGGGCTGAATCCATCTGGAGAAAGCCCATGACGCGCGCCTGTCTCCTGCGGATCGCGGTGCGATCAAGCGCTCGCCGCCGTGATGGCGGTGCGCTAGGCTGCACCGGCCTGAAACACGGAAGCGTCCACGATGACAAAAATCAGGATCGGTCTGGCCGGCTGCGGCTTCGTGTCGGAGCTGCATATGTACGCCTACCGGCGCGTCTATGGCGTCGATGTCGAGGTACGGGCGGTTGCGGCGCGCGGCGACCACGTCAATGCGTTCGCCCACAAGCATCAAATCCCGAACGCCTATCGCAGTTTTGCCGAGCTGGTCGCCGACCGCGATCTCGACGTCATCGACATCTGCACGCCGCCCAACCTGCACGCTGCGATGATCGTCGAGGCGATGCAGCGCGGCAAGCACGTGATCTGCGAGAAGCCGTTCAGCGGATATTTCGGTCGCGAGGGCGACAAGGCGCCGATCGGCAAGAACGTGCCGAAGGCCCTGATGTACCAGCGCGTAATGGAGGAGATGGAAAAGACCCGCGCCGCGATCGAGCGGACCGGCAAGCTCTTCATGTACGCCGAGGACTGGATCTATGCGCCGGCGGTGACCAAGACCGCGGAGATCATCCGCGCCACGCGTGACAAGATCCTGTTCATGAAGGGCGAGGAGAGCCATTCCGGCTCACACGCGGCGCACGCCGCGGAATGGGCGATGACCGGCGGCGGCTCGCTGATCCGGATGGGCTGCCATCCGTTGTCGGCGGTGCTCCATCTCAAGCAGGTCGAGGCCCGCGCGCGCGGCGAGACCATCACGGTCGCCAGCGTCACCTGCGATGTCGGCAATGTCACGGCGACCCTCAAGCCGGAGGAGCGGGCCTTCATCAAGGCCAATCCGGTCGACGTCGAGGATTGGGGCACGCTGACCTTGACCTTCTCCGAAGGCACCAAGGCCACGGTGTTCTCCGGCGACATGATCATGGGCGGCGTGCGCAATCTGATCGAGACTTATACCTCAGGCGGTTCGCTGTTCGCCAACATCACGCCGAACACGCATCTGATGAGCTACCAGACCTCCGAGGAGAAGCTCGCGTCCGTCTACATCACCGAGAAGGTCGATCGTAAAACCGGCTGGCAATATGTCTGCCTCGAGGAGGAATGGACCCGCGGCTATTTGCAGGAGATCCAGGACTTCGTGGAATGCGTCGCGACGGGGCGGCAGCCACTGTCGGATCTCGCGCTGGCGTTCGAGACGACGAGGGTGAATTACGCGGGGTATTGGGCGGCGGACGAGGGCAGGCGGGTGGTGTTGTGACGGCTGCCTCTTCCTTTCTCCCCTTGTGGGAGAAGGTGGCGCGCGAAGCGCGACGGATGAGGGATTGTCACCGCAAGCTCAAATCGAGAGAGGTCACGCGCGGAGAGCGACCCCTCACCCGGCTTCGATGCGAAGCATCGAAGCCACCCTCTCCCACAAGGGGAGAGGGTGAAAGCGCCTAAGCCGCGTAGATCGAGCTCTTCGGCAGCGGGAACACCGGATCCTGTGTCCTGATGTTGGTCGGCCACACCACCGAGATGTGCTCGCCCGCGTTCTGCATCACCACCGGCGTCGAGCGCTCGTTCTGGCCGGCCATCGGCGTGCCCGGTGGATAGAATTTCACGCCATAGCCCTGGATGGTGCCGCCCGCCGGGATATCGACGTCGAGCGCGGCCTTGCGGATCGCCTCGGGCTCGAAGCTGCCATACTTGTCCTTGGCGACCGGCAGCACATTGTTGAGCAGCACCCAGGTCTGGTTGAAGCCCATCGAGCAGTGCGGCGGCACTTCGGTGGCGTTGGTCTTCTCGCGGAAGCGCGCCACCATCGCCTTGGTGAGATCGCCGATCCCCGGCGCCAGCTTGGCGGGGTCGAGCAGCTGCGCCGGCACCGGGTCGATGTTGCAGAAATTGTCGATGTCGGCGCCGAACGTCGCGCGCAGCTTGTCGAGCTGGCTGTAGCCCGCGCCGGCGCCGAACAGCATCTTGAACTTCAAACCGCTCTCGCGCGCCTGGCGCAGGAACAGCGTGATGTCGGGATTGTAGCCGGCATGCGAGATCACGTCGGCCTTGGCGCGCTTCAATTTGGTGACCAGCACCGAGAGATCGGGCGCGGAGGCTGAATAGCCTTCCTTCAAAACGACCTGGAGCCCGGCCTCCTTGGCAAACATCTCGTCGGCCGCCGCGACGCCGACGCCATAGGGGCCGTCCTCATGGATCAGCGCGACCTTGACGTCCTTCGGCTCCATGCCGAGCTTGGCCTTGGCGTGTTCGGCGAGGAAGCCGCCGAAGGCCTGGCCGTACTGGTCGGAATGGATCTGCGCGCGGAACACGTATTGCAGGTTGCGATCCTTGAACACCGCGGTCGACACCGCTGTCGTGATCCAGAGGATCTTCTTGTGCTGCTCGACCTTGGCCGCCAGCGGCACCGCATGCGCGCTGGAGAACACGCCCTCGATGATGTCGAGCTTCTCCTGGTTGATCAGCCGCTCGACCTCGTTGATCGCGACGTCGGCCTTGCTCTGGGAATCCACCTTGACGGTGGCGATCTTGTACTTGCCACCGATGCCGCCCTTCTCGTTGCACATCTCGATCGCGATGTCGTTGCCGATCGAGGAGGCGACCGAGCCGCCGGCGGCGAACGGGCCGGTCATGTCGTAGACCGTGCCGATCCGCACCGTCTCGGCCTGCGCCTGCGCGCGTGTCCAATCGAAGCTGAATGCGGCGGCGGCCGCCGCGGAAGTCTTGAGCAGCGTCCTGCGTGACGTCGGCATCGCGTCCTCCCGATATGAAATCGTCATTTATGACGAATTTTTGCTTGTTTTTCCGGAGTATTGGGAGCGCGCGGCGGAAAGTCAACGCGATTAGGGGCTGCCACGTCTCGTCAGTTAGGAGGGCACTTCGTTTCCAACGTCGTCCCGGCGAAGGCCGGGACCCATTACCCCAGATGCGGGTTGCTGCGGGACGCTGGTGCTGCAGCCTTTCCTAGCAACGCGATTCGGTGGCTATGGGTCCCGGCCTTCGCCGGGACGACAGCTCAGCTACTCCATCACCGCGGCGTGGTCCGGCGCTGCCGTTTGCTGGCGCAGGGCGGCCTTGGTCGAGCCGATCATGATCGCGAGCGGGATCGAGACCAGGATGAAGATCATCACCAGCATGTAGTCGTGCGAGAAGGCGATGATCTGCGACTGCGCCGCCACCATCTTGTCGGCCATCGCGCGGCCAGCGTCGGTATTGAGGTTCATCATGCCGGCGACGTCAGGCATCTGCAGCGCGTGATTGAACGGATTGATCTGCTCCGACAGCTTTGCGTAGATCCGCCGGCCGCCTTCGGTGAGCTGCGCGATCACGATCGAGATGCCGGCCGAGCTCGCGACGTTGCGCAGCAGCGTCAGCATCGACGTCCCGTCGGTGCGCAGCTGGCCCGGCAGGGTCATGAACGACACCGTCGACAGCGGCACGAAGACGAGGCCGAAGCCGAAACCCTGGATGACGCTGACGACGATGATTTCGTTCGATTGCGTCATGTCGGTCCAGCCGGTCATCCGGAACAGCGAGGCCGCGGTCAGGCTGAGCCCGGAGACGATCAGCGTGCGTGCCTCGATATAGCGCATCAGGCGGCCGACCAGCATCATCGCGACGAAGGTGCCGAAGCCGCGGCTCGCTAATAGTAGCCCTGCGGTGATGATCGGATAGCCGATCACGTTCTGCAGATAGGGCGAGGACAGCGCCATGGTCGAGTACAGCACGAGGCCCATCACGGTCATGAACACGCAGCCGCCGAGGAAATTCTTGTCCTTGAACAGCGCGAACTGGATGAACGGCCGGTCCGTGGTCAGCGAATGCGCCAGGAAGAAATAGAAGCCGATCGCTGCGACGATGAACTCGATCACGATCTCGTTGGATTCGAGCCAGCCGAGCTGCTCGCCGCGGTCGAGCGCGAGCTGCACCGAACCGATCGCGACCGCCAGCGCCGAGAAGCCGAACCAGTCGAACTTCAAATCGAGGTTCTGCTTGGTCTCGTCCATGAAGACGGCAAGGCCGAGCACGGTGATCGCGCCGAACGGCAGGTTGACGAAGAACACCCAGTGCCAGGAATAGGTCTCGGTCAGCCAGGCACCCAACGAGGGTCCCATGATCGGGCCCATCATCACGCCCATGCCCCAGATCGACATCGCTTTCGCGCGCTCATGCAGCGCGTAGGAATCGAGCATCACCGCCTGCGACAGCGGCACCAGCGCTGCGCCGAACACGCCCTGCAGCAAACGAAACAGCACCATCTGGTTGATGTCCTGCGCAAGGCCGCACAGCACCGAGGCGAAGGTGAAGCCGGCCGAGCAGATGATGAAGATGCGCTTGCGGCCGAAGCGGTTGGCGATCCAGCCCACCGGCGCGGTCATGATCGCGGCGGCGACGATATAGGAGGTCAGCACCCAGTTGATCTGGTCCTGCGAGGCCGACAGCGAGCCCTGCATATAGGGCAGCGCGACATTGGCGATGGTGGTGTCCAGCGCCTGCATGATCGTCGCCGTCATGGCGCAGATCGTCACCATGTTCCGGCGCAGGCCGGGGACGGCGGATGGTGACGGTGCGTTCATTCAGGTTGGTCCTGTTAGTTTACGGAGGTCCCCTCCCCCGCAAGCGGGAGAGGGTGCGCACTGTCTTCGCGGTCGCCGATGCAACCCAATCCGATCGTGGTCTAATCCTCGTCCTGATGCGCGGCCGCCGGCGCGAGGCCTAGCAAACCGGCCAGCGAGCGGCGGTGGTTGGTGTCGATCGTGGCATAGACGCTCATGCCGGCCTTCAGCTTCTTCACGAACGGATCATCCTTGTCGAAATAGATCCGCACCGGCACGCGCTGCACGACTTTCACGAAATTGCCGGCCGCGTTCTGCGGCGGCAGGATCGCGAACTGCGCACCGGTGCCCGGCGAGAGCGAGCCGACGGTGCCCTTGAACAGATGGTTGGGGAAGGCGTCGACGTCGAGCTCGACCGGCTGGCCGACCGCGACATAGGTGAAATCGCTTTCCTTCGGATTGGCGTCGACCCAGGGATGCTCGACGTCGATCACGGAAAACACCGGCGAGCCGGCGGCGACGAAGCGGCCGAGCTGGATCTGGTCGACCTGGGTGGCAACGCCGTCCATCGGCGCGCGCAGCACGGTGTGGTCGAGATTGCGCTGCGCGTCGTCGAGCTTGGCCTTGGCCTGCGCGTAGGGCGGGAACTGCTCGACAGGCAGATCGACATTGCCGAGCAGCTGGGTCTTGGCGTTGGAGATCTGCTGGCGGATGTATTGTGCGAGGCTCTCGGCGGTGACCTGCGCGTTCGCGGCATTATCGAGATCGAGCTGCGAGCCGAAATTCTGCTTGGCGAGCGTCGACTTGCGCTCGACGTCCTTCTTCTTCAGCTCGACGCTCTGCTCGGCGAATTCGAGCATCCTGGTGTTGATCTTGATGTTGTCGACCAAATTGTCATAGCTGGTCTTGGTCTGGTCGAGCGCCGCCTTGGCCTGGTCGACCGCCAGGCGATAAGGCACCGGGTCGATCTCGAACAACTCGTCGCCCTTCTTGACGTGCTGACCTTCCTTGACGACGATCTTGTCGATCTTGCCGGAGATTTCAGGGGTGATCAGCACCTTCTGCGCGCCGACATAGGCGTCGTCGGTGCCGACATAGCGGCCGCCATTGAGATAGAACACCAGGCCGCCGATTGCGGCGACGACGGGCAGCACGACGAGCAGCAGCACGCGGCGATAGCGCTTGAGGCCACCAAGCGCGCTGCGGCGCGGCGCGGCATCGGCCTTCTCAGGCGCCGATGATCCCGGGTTGCTCTTCTGCTCGGGCGCGAGCTTGAGGACGGGTTCAGCCATAGCGCTGTTCCTTTCGGGAGGGTTCGCCGGCTGGGCTTTGGATGGCATTGCGAACGTTGTCCTTGATCTGGTCCAGTTGGGTGAGCAGGCGATGCGCGTCAGCGGGACTGATGCCCTCGAGCGCGGTCGCGGTGAGTTCGGAGCGAAGGCCGGCCAGCTTGCCGAGCAAGGGGCGCGCGGCCTTCTTCAGGTAGAGGCGGTTGACGCGGCGGTCGGTCTCGTCGCTGCGCCGCTCGATCCAGCCATTGTCGCAGAGCTTGTCGATCAGCCGCGTCAGCGTGATCGGCTGCACCTCGAGCAGTTCGGCAAGCTCGGTCTGCTTCAGGCCTTCGCTGCGCTCGACCTTGGCCAGCACACCCCATTGCGCGCGGGTAATGCCGTAGCGCGCGGCCTCCTTGTCGGCATAGACGCGGATCAGCCGGAACACCTCGCCAAGCGTAAACAGAAACTCCGCGTCCACCGAACCGCGCATCGGAACCCGCCTCCATAAGCTTGGAATATAATAAGCTTGCTTATGGTTTCTTGATGGCGGGTTAACGGAAGGCTGCTCCGCACGGGGGACATGGCTTGGAACCGGCGCGGCGGCGGGCTTTGGGAATGGGCGCGAAAATGCTACATCTCCTGCAAATGAGCCTCGCCAAGCCGACATTTCCCGCCCCCGATCACGACCACGGCCGTTGCGCCGCGGACGCGATGACGCATGCCGAGCAGGTTTGCGCCCGCCGCGAGCAGAAATTCACCCCGATCCGCCGCCAGGTGCTGCAGGCGCTGCTGTCCAGCCACCGCCCGCTCGGCGCCTATGAAGTGATCGACGAGCTCGCAAAATCGATGCCGCGGCCGGCACCGATTACCGTCTACCGCGCGCTCGACTTCCTGATGGAGAACGGTCTCGTCCACCGCATCGAGAGCCGCAACGCCTTCCTCGCCTGCGCGCACGACCATGACGAGGCCTCGATGGTGGCGTTCCTGATCTGCGACCATTGCGGCTCGGTCGGCGAAATCCCGGCCGCGCCGGTTGCGCAAAGCCTGACCGCTGCGGCGCGGGCGTCGGGGTTCATCCCGAAGCTCTCCGTCGTCGAGATCGCGGGTACCTGCGCGCATTGCCAGAAATGATCGCTTCTTTCACCGTCATTGCGAGGAGCGAAGCGACGAAGCAATCCATGCTTCGGCAAACGGCGATATGGATTGCTTCGCTTCGCTCGCAATGACGACATGACGCGAACCTGGACAACAACACGGCGCCAAGCCGGCCGCGAGGACCCATGACGACCCAGGCACTCTCAGCAAACCCAGCGCGGCCGGTCAGCGTCGGCCATGGGCTGCCGCCCGGCGCTATCGCCGTGATGCTGATGCTGTGCGTGAGCTGGGGCTTCAACCAGCTCGCGGTCAAGCTCGCGCTGCCCGACGTGCCGCCGATGTTGCAGGCGATGATCCGCTCGGCTTGCGCGTTGCCCGTGATGCTGCTGGTCGGCCGGCTGCGTGGCGTGAAATTCTTCGAGCGCGACGGCACTCTGCTGCCTGGGATCGTTGCCGGATTGATGTTCGGCTTCGAATTCGTGCTGATCTTCTCCGGGCTCGTCTTCACCTCGGCGTCGCGCGCCTCCGTGTTCCTCTACACCGCCCCGTTCTTCGTCGCTCTCGGCTCGCACCAGTTCCTCGGCGAGCGCCTGAGCAAGACGCAATGGAGCGGGCTGGCGCTGAGCTTTGCCGGGGTTGCGCTGGCGATCGGCGTGCCGCAGCCGAATGTCGACGCCAAAGTGCTGCTCGGCGACCTCATGGTGGTCGGCGGCGGCGCGCTGTGGGCGGCGACCACGTTGGTCGCCAAGGGCACGGGGCTACGCCGGGCCGCACCGGAAAAGGCGCTCGGCTATCAGGTCGCGGTCTCGATCCCGATCCTTGGGCTCGCCTCATGGATCGCGGGCGAGCGTATCACCCATCTGCCAAGCGTGCTGTCGCTTTCGCTGCTCGCCTATCAGTCGGTCTGGGTGGTCGGCTGCACCTTCGTGATCTGGTTTGCGATGGTGAAGACCTATTCGCCGAGCAAGCTCTCCGCCTTCACCTTCATCACGCCCTTGTTCGGCGTGGTCGCGGCCTATTTCGTCATGCACGACACGCTGACGGCGGTGTTCGGCGTCGCCGCACTGCTGGTGATCGCCGGGCTTTATCTGGTCAACAAGCCCGATCCCAAGGTGACGCCGGACCCGAACGTGCCGGCGTGAGGGTGGGGTGAGCACGCTGCTCAGGCTCCCTCCCCCCTTGCGGGGAGGGCTGGGGAGAGGGGTGGCCCCGGGCGAAGTGCTCGATCGGAGCAACGCTCTCGCAATCCTTCATCGCTCTTCGTCACGACGCATGCGGAGAGTTCACGTCGTGTGGCACCCCTCTCCCTAACCCTCCCCCGCAAGGGGGGAGGGAACCCTTCCGCCGGTGCGTCCCTCACTACGCCGTTGCTTGGGAGCGCGCCCCCGCTACCCCGTCTCGATCGGCAGTGACTCGTCCTTCGCCCATTCGCCCATCGAGCCGTCATAGAGCGTGAGATTGTCATAGCCGAGCCGATGCAGTTGCAGCAGGTCGATGGTCGCGGAAATGCCGCCGCCGCAATAGGCGATGACGCGCTTGTCGCGCGTGATGCCCTGGGCGGCGAAGGCGGCTTCGGCTTCAGTGGGCGACGCAAAGGTCTTGCGCTTGGGATCGATGAGGGTCGCCGCCGGCACGCTGACGCTGCCGGGGATGCGGCCGGGCCTTCCGTAGCGGCTTGGCTCGAGTCCTTTGAAGAATTGCGGGCCGAGCGCGTTGACGATCACGGTGTTGCTCTCCGAGGTCGCGGCGAGCACGTCATGCTTGCCGACGAACAGCCCGGGCCGTGGCCGCGCGGAGAACGTCGCGGGCGGATAGCCGCCGGCCAATCCGGTCTCGATGTCGCGGCCCTCGGCGCTCCATTTGTCGATGCCGCCGTCGAGCACGGAGGCGTCGAAGCCCAAGGCATGCAGCATCCACCAGAACCGCGTCGCCCACATTGCAGTCCCGATCGAGTACAGCACCACGCGGTGATGCGCCGAGACGCCGTGGCGTCCGAACGCGGCCTCGAGCTGGCCGACCGGCGGCATCATGAAGCGGAGCGCGGTGTGGGAATCGGAGAATTCGGCCTGCAAATCGAGGAAATTCGCGCCCGGGATATGCCCGGCCTCGAAGGTCTGGCGGCCGGAGACGACGAGATAGGGCACGCCGCTGCCTTCGGGCGCCGGCTCCAGATAGGTCGTGCAGTCGAACAGGCGCAGATCCGGCCGGGTCAGGATCTCGGCGAGTTCCGCTGTCGTGATCAGCTCGCGATGGTCAGCCATCTCACGCCCTCCCGGCAGTATCTTAATGCAATGCTAAGATGCCGCGGATCACATGAAAAGCGGCGACTTTGCCCTTTGATTCACCGAAATCCGGTCCAATATAGCTGGTCACGCAGGACGCCGCTGCATGGCTTGCTTTCGGCCCCTATCGGCGCAATAAGCTATTGAATTCACTCCGGAACATGCTCCTTTGCCCCGCGATCGCGCGAGCCCCCGTCCCCCTTGGTGAATGTCACCAAAATCTGATAGTCGAGACGCCATGAACAAGCCCGAGATTTTGCCGCAAGACGACGTCGCAGGCCCCAAGGCCCGGCACTACACCACGCAAGTCATGGTCGGCAACGTCGCCGTCGGCGGCGGTGCGCCGATCGTCGTGCAGTCGATGACCAACACCGACACCGCCGACATCCAGGGCACTATCGCCCAGGTCGCGGCACTCAGCCGCGCCGGCTCCGAGATGGTGCGCATCACCGTCGACCGCGAGGAGGCCGCTGCCGCCGTGCCGCATATCCGCGACGGCCTGCGCAAGATGGGGATCACGACGCCGCTGATCGGCGACTTCCATTATATCGGCCACAAGCTGCTGGCGGAGTATCCGGCCTGCGCCGAGGCGCTCGACAAGTACCGCATCAATCCGGGCAATGTCGGCTTCAAGAACAAGCGCGACACCCAGTTCGCCGACATCATCGAGATCGCCAACAAGAACGACAAGCCGGTGCGCATCGGCGCCAATTGGGGCTCGCTCGACCAGGAGCTGCTCACCAAGCTGATGGACGAGAACACTGCCTCGCCGAACCCGCGCGATGCCCGCGCGGTGACGCGCGAGGCTATGGTGCAGTCGGCGCTCTTGTCGGCCGCCCGCGCCCAAGAGCTCGGCATGCCCAAGAACAGGATCATCCTGTCGGCGAAGGTCTCCGCCGTGCAGGACCTGATCGCGGTTTATCAGGAAGTCGTGCGCCGTTCGGATTACGCGATCCATCTCGGTTTGACTGAAGCCGGCATGGGCTCGAAGGGCATCGTCGCCTCCTCGGCCGCGCTCGGCATCCTGTTGCAGCAGGGCATCGGCGACACCATTCGCATCTCGCTGACGCCGGAGCCCGGCGGCGATCGCACGCTGGAGGTGCAGGTCGCGCAGGAATTGCTGCAGACCATGGGCTTCCGCACCTTCGTGCCGCTGGTTGCGGCCTGCCCGGGCTGCGGCCGCACCACCTCGACCACGTTCCAGGAGCTGGCGCGCTCGATCCAGGATTTCATCCGCGACGAGATGCCGGCCTGGAAGACCAGATATCCCGGCGTCGAAGAGCTCAACGTCGCGGTGATGGGCTGCATCGTCAACGGCCCCGGCGAATCCAAGCATGCCAATATCGGTATCTCGCTGCCCGGCACCGGCGAAGCGCCGGCCGCACCTGTGTTCGTCGACGGCAAGAAGTTCCGCACCCTGCGCGGCCCCGGCATCGCCGCCGATTTCAAGGCGCTTGTGATCGACTACATCGACCAGCGCTACGGCAACGGCGCCAAGCTGCCGGAGAGCGCGGGAGCCGCGGAGTAATTTCACTCCGCTCGTGGGCCACACTCCACCGTCGTCCGGGCCTGCGCCGGGACGACGCGGTGTTTGCGGTGCGGATTGCGCTTCTGCCGATGCGCGCTACGATGCTCCCAATCAAGAACGATTGGGAGACCGCCCATGAGCTCATTGTCCGGCAAGCAGGGCCCGCGCTACCGGCACACGGCCGATTCCACCGAGCCATATGAGACCATCGGCGTCGAAAAGCTGACGCCGATCATCGGTGCGGAAATCTCCGGCGTCGACATCGCAAGGCTCGTCGACGACGAAGGGCGCTCCAACCGCCAGATGGACGAGATCCACCGCGCGCTCGCCGAAAACCTCGTCATCTTCTTCCGCGACCAGCACATCACCCCGGCCCAGCACCTCGCCTTCGGCCGCAAGTTCGGCGACCTGCACGTGCATCCCGCGGCGCCGAACGAGGGCGATCCGGCGCTGATGAAGATCTATGCCGATAAGGATTCTCCGCGCGCCAATGGCGAGGGCTGGCACACCGACGTGTCCTGCGATCTCGAGCCGCCGATGGGCTCGATCCTCTACATCAAGCAGTGCCCGCCGCGCGGCGGCGACACGCTGTTCGCCAATATGTACGCGGCCTATGAGGCGCTGTCGGACCGCATGAAGGCCTATCTCGATGGTCTCACCGCGCTGCATGACGGCGAGCAGACTTATCGTGGCCTCTATGCGAACTACGGCGTCACCGACAAACGGGAATATCCCCGCGCGGAGCATCCGATCGTGCGCACCCATCCGGTGACGGGCAAGAAGGCGCTCTACGTCAACCGCGGCTTCACCCGCTTCATCATCGCCATTCCCCGCGATGAGAGCGACGCTGTGCTCGCCTATCTCTACCAGCACGCCGAGAACCCGCTGTTCCAGTGCCGCTTCCGCTGGACCGAGAACGCGATCGCGTTCTGGGACAACCGCTGCGCCCAGCACCGCGCGATGTGGGACTACTGGCCGCATACCCGATCAGGCACGCGCGTGACCGTGAAGGGCGAGCGGCCGGTGTGAGGAATTGCGGCATTACGAACTGACATAAAAACAATATCGGGAGGTCGTCCATGCTTCGCGCCGAAGACAACAAGTTTCTCACCGAATCAGGTGCGGGAACCGGGATGGGCGAACTGTTGCGCCGGTTCTGGATCCCGGTGCTGCTCTCCGAAGAGCTCCCCGAGCCCGACAGCCATCCGAAGAAGATCGTGGTGCTCGGCGAGGAGTTGCTCGCCTTCCGCGATTCGCGCGGCGTGGTCGGTGTCATCGACCAATACTGCCCGCATCGCGGCGCCAATCTCTGGCTCGGCCGCAACGAGGAATGCGGCATCCGCTGCGTCTATCACGGCTGGAAATTCGACACCGAGGGCGCTTGCGTCGACATGCCGACCTCATATCCGGACCTCAATGCGAAAGATCTGATCCGCATCAAGTCCTATCCGGTGCGCGAATGGGGCGAGATGATCTGGGCCTATATGGGGCCGGTCGAGGCGATGCCGGAACTGCCGGCGCTGGAGATGGCGCTGCTGCCGGCCTCGCACCGCTTCGTCACCAAGAAGTGGCAGGACTGCAACTGGGTGCAGGCGGTGGAAGGCTCGATCGACACCGCGCATTTCACCTTCGCTCATCTCTCCTTCGAGAAGGAGGAGAACGAGATCCTCGACATCAAGAAGCATTTCGTCAATCCGCTGACCCGGGTCGCGACCGATCATATGCGCTGGATCGCCGAGGACCCGCGTCCCGTGATCAAGATCAATCCGCATGACGCGGGGCTGACGGTCGCGGGCGGCCGGCTCACCGGCTCCGACAACATCTACTGGCGCATCGCCCAGTTCCTGATGCCGTTCCATTCCTACGCGCCGAGCTCGATGCCGGGCGAGAACATGTTCGGCCAGACCTTCGTGCCTGTGTCAGACACCAATTGCTGGATCTACACCTATGCGTGGAATCCCGACCGGCCGCTGACCGAGGCCGAGCGCGAGGGATATGCCAATGGCAACGGCGTGATGGCTGTGGTCGACGAGAACTACGTGCCGCTGCGCAACAAGTCGAACGACTACCTGATCGACCGCACGCTGCAGCGGACCAAGAGCTACACCGGCATCAAGGGCGTCTCCGAGCAGGACGCCGCTGTGCAGGACAGCCAGGGGCCGATCGCCGACCGCAGCCGCGAGCATCTCGGCCCGACCGATCTCGGCATCATGCATTTCCGCAAGCTGGTGATGGACACAGCCCGCGCGCTGCAGAAGGGCGAGGCGCCGCCGCATGCCAAGCGCCAGGACCGCTACACCGTGCGCTCCGGCGCCTGCGTCACCAGCAAGACCAAGGATCTCACATCAGTGATGATCGAGCGCTTCGGCGATCCCGCGGGGTTCGTGGGTGGTCCGGGACAGAATGCCGCGGCGGAGTAATCTGTCGTCCCGGCGAAGGCCGGGACCCATAACCACCGCACTCTGTTGCTCAAGTTCGCTGTGGCCCCAGCCCGCTTCATCACGGAAGCCTGTGGTTATGGGTCCCGGCCTGCGCCGGGACGACGGCGACTACAGCGGAATCCTCCGATACTCGCGATTGCTCAGACTCGCCTCCTCGAGATCCAGATCCCGCTCGATCCGCCGTCGTGTCTCGTCGGTGATCTTGCCGTCGCGCAAGAGCGCGTGGATGAACTTGCGTTCTGATGCGATCAGTTCGCGCGTCAGCTCGGTGCCGGTTGCGGAGACGTCGTGTCTGTCGGGGTCGAGCGTATCGGGCAACTGGTTGGCGCGGATCTCGTGCCGCGAGCGCAGCACCTTCACCACCTCGTCGGATAGTTCACGGTCGTCGGTGATGGCATCGAGCGATTTCAGCGCGGCGTCCAGTGCGTCGCGCCGGGCTGCGATCTCCTGCTCGTGCTCGGCGATATGCTCGCTGCGCCCGTCATTGGCGAGGCCGAGCCAGCGCACCACTGGTGGCAGGCCGAGGCCGAGCCCGACCAGCGTCACGAAGATCACACCGAAGGCGACGAACAGGATCAGGTCGCGATACGGGAATGGATCACCGTTCGGCAGCGTCAGCGGCAGAGCCAGCGCGGCCGCGAGCGAGACCGCGCCGCGCACGCCGGTGAAGGCCACCACGAACACCGCGCGCCAGGACGGCAGCGGATCGAGCTCGCGCACGCGCTTACTGATCCAGCGCGGCAGATAGGTGCCGGGAAACACCCAGAGGAAGCGCGCGACGATCACGATGATTGCGACCAGGGCGGTGGCGGCGAGGATGTCGTCGAGCGGAAACGCCTTCGATTTCTCGAACAGCGAGCGCATCTGGAAGCCGGTCAGCAGGAACAGCAGCCCCTCGATCAGATAGATGACCAGGTCCCAGAAGAAGATGCCCTGCAGGCGGGTCGCGGCCGAGATCAAAAGCGGCCCGTTCCAGCTCATATAGAGCCCGCAGGCGACGGTCGCGATCACGCCAGAGCCGCCGAAATGTTCCGGGGTCCAGTAGGCGAGATAGGGCGTGATCAGCGACAGCGTGATCTCGACCTGCGGATCCCTGGCGCGGCGGCGGGCGCGCAGGCTGAGCCAGCCGACCGCGGTGCCGAACAGCACCTCGCCGATCACGATGACGAAGAAGGTGCCGGTGGCCTTCGGCAGCGAGAACAGCCCGGTCGAGATCGCCGCCACCGCGAAGCGATAGAGGATCAGCGCGGTCGCATCATTGGCGAGGCCCTCGCCCTCGAGCACGACAAGGATCCGGCGCGGCATGCCGAGCTTGCGCGCGATCGCCAGCGGCGCGACCACGTCCGGCGGCGCGACGATGGCGCCGAGCAGGAAGCCGACGCTCCAGGGCAGGCCGATCAGATAATGCGTCGCGGCCGCGACCATGAAGGCGGTGAAGATCACGCAGCCGACCGAGAGCAGGACGATCGGCCGCAGGTTGGCCCTGAACTCGCGCCAGCTCATCGCGACGCTGGCCGAATAGATCAGCGGCGGCAGCACGACCAGCAGCACGAGCTCCGGCGGCAGCTCCAGCGACGGAATGCCCGGCACGAAGGCGAGCACGACGCCGGCCAAGAGCAGCAGGATCGCCGGCGCGACATTGACCCGGCGCGCCAGCAGGGCGGTTCCCGCCAGCACGCCGAGCAGGATGAGAAAGATCTGAAACCTGGCTTCCATGACCGGCTCAATTCGCCCGGAAACCATCGCCAGTCAATGCGGTCCGGCCAGCGCCGGCCGCGATCAGTCCTTGAGGTCGTAGCGATAGGATTTCGAGACGATCTGCCAGCCGTCCGCGAGCCTCATCGCCACCAGATAGTCGGTGAAGTAGCGCGGCGGCAGCTGGCAGCGCACCTTGATGAAGGCGGTGTTGTCGTCGGAGCGGTCGATGGTGACGATGAAGTCCTCGCGCGGCTTGCCCTCCGCCTTCGCCGACGGCCGCTTGCGCACCCAGGCGAGCCAGTCCGGCACCGTCAGGACCTTGAGCTCGCCCTTCTCGACCCAGCGCAGGTCGGCGCTGGGATGGAAGGCGCTGGCAAGCTTGTCGGCGTTGCCCTCGTACAGGCCGTCGAAATAGGTCTGCACGACGTTTTCGACGCTGGATCGTTCGTTGCTCATGGGTTGGGTGCTCCCGGCAGGATTCATGCTCTGCTACTAGGATTAAGCCATGAACCGCCTGGCCGCACCATGGCCCGTGGCAAAATTCCGCGTGAGGAGCGCGCCGTGAATCAATCTGCCGATCCGAACGTTCGTATCCTGGCCGGTGCGTGCTACTGCCGCGCCGTGCGGTATGAAGTCGCAGACGCATTCGGCTATGCGCTGAATTGTCACTGCTCGAATTGTCGGCGCACCACGGGTTCTGCGTTCAAGCCGTTCGCCGGGATCGCGCGCGAGCGGCTCGCGATTGTCAGCGGCGCCGACAGCCTGATGATCTATGGCGACGCCAATAACCACAACGCGCATTGCCGGCTTTGCGGCTCGCTGCTTTATTCGGTCGTGCGTGACGGCGCCTTCGTCCATGTCGCGATGGGAACGCTCACCGATGCGCCGACGATCCGGCCAGGCGCGCATATCTTCGTCGGCTCCAAGGCCCCATGGCACGTGATCACCGACGATCTGCCGCAATATCAGGAACATGTGACGCCGAACGTGGAATAGACTGGCGTCCGGAACGGTCGGCAAAATGCGAACCGGCGGTCCAATTCAGCGACTAATCGTGAGGTGCCTCACAAAGACCGCCGCTCGCCTCTGGTAACCGGATCAGTGTGCTGGCGATGGCAAACACTGGACATGCGATCATGGACAGACCCGAAGGCTCTGGATTGAAGCGACTGGTCCTTGCCGTAGCGGCCCTGCTGCTCCTCGCATGTCAGCCGGCCTACGCCGAGAAGCGCGTCGCGCTGGTGCTTGGCAATTCCGCCTATCAGAACGCCGCGGCGCTGCCGAACCCGGTCAACGATGCGTCCGTGATGGCGTCGACGCTGAAGGCCGCCGGCTTCGATTTCGTCGAGTTCCGCCGCGACCTCTCGGCGGTCGAGACCCGCCGCGCGCTGCGTGAATTCGGCGACCGCGCCCGCGACGCCGATATCGCCGTGGTCTATTACGCCGGCCATGGCATCGAGGTGGACGGCGCCAACTATCTGATCCCGGTGGATGCGAAGCTGGAGCGCGATACCGACGTCTATGACGAGGCGCTGTCGCTCGATCGCGTCCTGGTCGCAATCGAGCCGGCGAAGAAGTTGCGGCTGGTGATCCTCGATGCCTGCCGCGACAATCCGTTTGCCAAGAGCATGAAGCGGACCCTGGCGACGCGGGCGATTGGGCAGGGCCTAGCCAAGGTCGAGCCGACCAGCCCGAACGTCCTGATCGCCTACTCGGCGAAAGCCGGTTCCACGGCAGCCGACGGCGACGGCAAGAACAGCCCGTTCACGCTGGCCCTGTCGAAATATCTGCCGACGCCCGGCCTCGATGTCCGCCGCGCCTTCGGCTATGTGCGCGACGATGTGCTGAAGACCACCAACAACCGGCAGGAGCCGTTCGTCTATGGCTCGCTCGGCGGCGAGGACGTGTCCCTGGTTCCGGCGCCCGCCAAGCCTGCGCCTGTCGCCGCTGCTCCTGTCGCCGCTGCCCCTGCCGCCGCGGCGCCCACGCCGCAGTCCGAGGCCCGCCGCGACTACGAGCTCGCACTGCAGATCGGCAATAAGAGCGCGATGAACGCCTTTCTGGCGCAGTACCCCGACGGCTACTACGCAAGCCTCGCCAGGCTGCAACTCGAGAAGTTCGCCGCGGAGGACGCGAGGGTCAGCGCCACCGAGAAAGCGCGGCTGGCCGAGCAGGAGCGGGCGCGGCTGGTCGCCGAGGGCGCGCAGAAGACCCAGCAGGCGAAGGCCGAGTCGGACGCGAAAGCCGCGGAGCAGGCACGCCTTGCCGCCGAACAGGCCAAGCAGGTCGCCCAGGATCAGGCGGTGGCCGCCGAGCAGAAGCGGCTCGCCGCGGAACACGCCGCGGCAGCCGTGCCCGCACCTGCGCCGCCCGACAAGACCACGACCGTGGCGGCATTGACCAGCGGGTCGCCGCAGGCCGACATCGCCAAATCCGTACAGACCGAATTGCGCCGCGTCGGCTGCCTGACTGATGCCGCTGATGGCGACTGGAATGCTGCCTCGCAACGCTCGCTCACACTGTTCAACCGCTATGCCGGCACCAGGCTCGATACGAAAGTCGCGAGCCTCGACACGCTCGACGCCGTGAAGCTGAAGCAATCCCGGGTCTGCCCGCTGGTCTGCGAGCACGGTTTCAGGGCCGATGGCGAGCGTTGCGCCAGGATCGTGTGCGCCGAAGGCTCGTTCCTCAACGACGACAATGAATGCGAGAAGCGGCGCGGCAAGAAGCCGGTCGCCAGCCGCGACACCGACGACCGTCCGTCGCGGCGCGAACGCGCCTTCCGTCCGGAGCGCGAACCGCCGGCGCGGTCGACGGCTGTTCCGCGACCGCAAGCGAGCGCGAGGACCGAGGCTGATCGTGACCACGGCAAGATCGTCTGCGACAACACCGGCTGCAAACCGCTGCTGCATGGCTGTCACATCGAATACCGCGGCGGCGGCGGCGTTCCGACCTACGCCGGCGTCGGTAACGTGCAGGTGTGCAATTAAAGCCGTCAGATCACGCTCGCCGCGATGTTCACCATCAGCGCCAGCAGCGCCGTGTTGAACACGAACGAGATGATGCCGTGCACCGTCGCGGTGCGGCGGATGATCTTGTCGGTGATGCCGACATCGGAGACCTGCGCGGTCATGCCGATCACGAAGGAGAAATAGACGAAGTCCCAGTAGTCGGCGTCGGCATGCTCGTCGCCGCTGGGGAATTGCAGGCCGCCGGGCGTCTTGCCGCGGTAGAATTCGTGGGCGTAATGCAGCGCGAAGGCGGTGTGGACCGCGCTCCATGACAGCGCGATGGTAACGACCGCAATCGCCAGCGCCGTCGGATTGTCCTTCGAGGCGCCAAGCTCGGAGACGATCGCCGCGAGGCTTGCGAATGCGCCGAGCGCAGTCAGCAGCAGGATCAGGAAGCGCCCGTCGTCCTGCACGATGGCGCTGCGCTTGATATGGGCGACGCCACAGCGCAGCATCATCACATAGGCGAGCACAAGGTAGAGCGCGGCGAAGGCATCCCAGCCGGCCAGCAGACGCGTGATCAGGCGGTGCGAGCCCGGCACCGCAAGCGCGACAAGGATACCCAAGGCGACCGAGACGAAGGTGCGCGGCCGCCCCACGATAACGCGGAGCGGCATCGGCAGCTTCCTGAAACGAACAAGGTGGTCGGCAAAATCCTTGTCCATTGGGTGCCGGTGTCCGTGGCTGGTTCTCGAGCTAGTTCTTGGGCTAGTTCTTGCGCTCGGCGACGAAGCGTGCGGCCGCGCGCAGCACGTCGCCGCGCGCGCCGAACACCGACAGCGCGGCGTCGGCGCGCGCCAGCAGGTCACGCACGCGCTGCTTGGCGCCGTCGATGCCGAGCTGGGTCACGAAGGTGGTCTTGCCGAGCGCCGCGTCGGCGCCGGCCGGCTTGCCGAGTGCGGCCGCATCACCCTCGACATCGAGCAAATCGTCGGCGATCTGGAACGCTTCGCCGAGCGCCTTGCCGTAATCGTCGAGCGCCTGGTACTCGCTCTGCGACGATTGCCCGAGGATCGCCCCCGCAATGCAGCCGAAGCGGAGCAGCGCGCCGGTCTTCATCTGCTGCAGGCGGGCGACGTCGACCGGCTCGCGGTCGCCGAAGCGGCCTTCACCGGCGAGGTCGAGGATCTGGCCGCCGGCCATGCCGCCGATGCCTGAGGCGCGCGCCAGCGCGCGGGTCAGGAGCAGGCGGACATTGGCGTCCTTGTGGATCTCGTCGCGGGTGATGATGTCGAAGGCGATCGTCAACAATGCGTCGCCGGCGAGGATCGCGGTGGCGTCGTCATAGGCCTTGTGCAGGGTGGGGCGGCCGCGGCGCAGGTCGGAATTGTCCATCGCCGGCAAATCGTCGTGGATCAGCGAATAGCAATGGATGCATTCGAGCGCGGCGCCCGCCATCAGGGCGGCCTGCCGCGGAACCTCGAACACCGCGGCACTCTCGACCACCAGGAACGGCCGCAGCCGCTTGCCGCCGCCGAGGCTGGAATAGCGCATCGCCTCGATCAGCCGCTTCGGCCGCACGATCTCGTCGGATACGGTCGCGTCAGACAGCAATTTCGCAAGCAGGGCTTCGGTATCATCAGCGGTCTGGTCCAGCCGCTTGGCAAACTCTGCAGTACCGGTCGTCATTAAGAATTGCTCCAGATCGATTTTCGGCCGGACAATCGTTGATGGCACCGGCTTCGTCAATTCCACCCTGCGATGGAATGCGCCTTAAAAGTGCTGGAAAAACCGTGAATTATCATGGCGACGTCAAGTGGCGCCGGCCATTTTCGGGCTGTCGCGGACCGTGTCCGAGCCGGAAAGGGCCGTTTTGCGTATCGTCCGAATTTTGTTGCTGCTTTTGCTGATCCTGCTGTTGCTGCCCTATCTGGTGACGCCGTTCTACCGCACCGGCCACCCGGTCTCGGCGCTGATGGCCTGGCGGACCCTGACGGGCGCGCCGGTGACGCGCCATTGGGTCGATTTCGGCGAGATTTCGCCCTATCTGCCACGTTCCGTGGTGGGTTCCGAGGATGCCCATTTCTGCAAGCACAAGGGCGTCGATTGGGGTGCTCTGCGCGAGGTGATCGATGACGCCGAGGACGGCGAGGTGGTGCGCGGCGGCTCGACCATCACCCAGCAGGTTGCCAAGAACCTGTTCCTGTGGTCCGGCCGCAGCATGATCCGCAAGGGCCTGGAACTGCCATTGGCGCTCTGGATCGATTTCATGCTGCCCAAGCAGCGGATCCTGGAAATCTACCTCAACATCGCCGAAATGGGGCCATCCGGCCAGTTCGGTGCCGAGGCGGGATCGCAGTTTGCGTTCGGTCGGCCCGCCGCGGCGCTGTCGCCCCGCGATGCGGCGCTTTTGGCCGCGATCCTGCCGAATCCGGTCAAAAGGAGCGCCCGCAGCCCCGGTCCCGGCGTCCGTCGCCTTGCCGGGACCTATATGGCCCGGGCCGGCACCGTGCGACGCTGCTGGAACGAAAATCGGGGCTTCTGACGGCGATTTGGGGCGTTTTTTGCTTGATACCGCCCTAGCTTTACGCGGTGCCTTCCTCTATAAGCGCGGCCTTACCGGCATCGCAGCTTGCGCTCTGAAGCGCTATGCGCGCGTCCCCATTTCGGACGATGCCTCCGCAACACCCTAGAGGACACCGCTATGGCCGTTCCCAGAAGAAAAACCTCGCCGTCGCGCCGTGGCATGCGCCGCTCGGCTGACGCGCTCAAGACCCCGACCTATGTCGAGGACAAGGACTCCGGCGAACTGCGCCGTCCGCACCATCTCGACCTGAAGACCGGCATGTACAAGGGCCGCCAGGTCCTGAAGGCCAAGAAAGAGTCCTGATCGGACGTTCGGCCCGCGCCGCCTTTCCAGCGGCGCCGCGCCTGAATTCGGCCAACCAATGCGGTCAAGAGGGGCGCGTCGGCGGCGAGGCCAATGCCATCGCCGCTTTGCCCGGTTCTCCCTGATAAGGCGCAAGCCCCGATGGTCGGATTTCCGCTGCTCCTGATTCCGCTCGCGGTCTACAACATCATCGCTTTCCTGATGCCCGGCCTGTCCTTCACGGACCCGCTGCTCAGGGTGACCTTGATGTCGGGCGAGGTGTGGCCGGTCACGCTGAACGACATGCTGCTGGCAGCCGGCGTGCTGCTGTTGCTGCTCGAGGTGATCAAGGGCGCGCGGCCCGGCGCGAAATACCTCACCGATCACCTGCTGTCGCTGATCGTGTTCGGCGCGGCGGCCGCCGAATTCCTGCTCTGGCCGAAATTCGGCAACTCGACCTATTGCCTGCTGGCATTGCTGGCGCTGGTCGATTTCATCTCCGGCATTGCGCTGCGCACGCGCCGCCGTACGGTGTCCGTTGCGACGGCGATTTCCGGGCGCGCCAACAAGTTCGAGCCCACTGAGGGGGCCCCGCCCGCGACCGTGCCGGCAGTCAACCCGGTGCCTCCGCCCGCACCGACGCCTGTCACGCCTCCAGCTGCGCCACAGATCCCGGCCGCAGCATCAATTGCCGAATCGGTGCTGCTCGATCCGGGGACACCGAAGCCGGCGCAGCCTGCCGTTGCGGCGCCCGATTTGCAGCCGGGCAGCCCGCCGTCGCTGGACGCGCCGCCGCGCTCCTGATCAAGCTGGCTAGATGATCTGCCGGGTCCGCCGCGCCACGCTGCGGCGTTCGCCGGGATGCGGGCCGTAGGCGCTCTGAGCATCGGCGAGCGATCCCCGCCGCAGCCCACGGGTCTGCGGTTCGCGTTCAGCGGCCGCGATCAATTGGGTGACGAAGGACGGATCGGCGTGGGGCAGCGGGATCTTGGGTGCCCAATGCGTGGTGGTGGCCAACGGCACCAGATCGGTGCAGGTGGTCGCGCGATCGCTGATGATCTCGCCGTCGAGAACTTCCGACTGATCGATGTCCAGCATGGTGAAGATCCGGCTGAATTGTCACGTTTTGGGACGCTGGGCCCCTCCATAACCTTCTCATGGCAAAGGCTATGCCGGCCGGGGCCGATCCGTTCCGCTCAAGTGCCAAACGTGGTTTCCAGATTATTTATCAACTTCACCTAGCGTCGGATTCGACGGAACCATTATCTTTGGGGTGCAGAATCACCCGATGGCGTCTCAAATCGAGGCAAGTTCGATGCCCGCTGTCCCGCCCGCTTCCAGCATCCTCGCCTCGCTCGGCCAGGCGACGTTCGCCTGGGATCTGGCGACCGATGCCATCCTCTGGAGCGATAATGTTGCCGCGGTCTTCACGGACATCCCGGCGGAGCAGCTTGCGAGCGGAACGGAGCTCGCTCGGCTGATCGAGCCGCCGCGTGCGGTTCGATCAGACGCGCTCGCGCAGGCCGTGGCGGCAGGAAGCGGCGAGGCGGTGCCATACCGGATCGAGTACGGCGTGCGTGCGATGATGTCGGCGCCGGTGCTCTGGATCGAGGAGACCGGCTGCTGGTTCGCCGGCCCCGACGGCAAGCCGGCGCGGGTACAGGGCATCGTTCGCGTCAACAACGAGCGCCATGCCCATGACGAGCAGCTGTTGAAGCTGTCGCAGCGCGATCCGCTGACGGGCGAGCTCAATCGCACCCATCTGGTCGCCTCGCTGGCCGAGACCATCGAGGAGTGCGCGCGCTTCCGTTCGTCCTGCGCCTTCATGCTGATCGGCATCGATCATCTGGCGCGAATCAACGATGCCTTCGGCTTCGATGTCGCCGATGCCGTGATCGCGGAGATCGCCAAGCGGATCCGCGCGCGGCTGCGCAGCGGCGACATGCTCGGCCGCTTCTCCGGCAACAAGTTCGGCCTGATCCTGCGCAACTGCACCATCGACGACACCAATATCGCGGCCGAGCGTTTCCTCGCCGCGGTGCGTGACGACGTGGTGCCGACCAAATCAGGGCCGGTGTCGATCACGGCCTCGATCGGAGCGGTCACCATCCCGCGGCATGCAAGATCTGCGGAGGAGGCGGTCAACCGCGCCCAGGAGACATTGGATGCCGCCAAGACCCGGCGCGCCGGATCGTTCGCGCTGTGGAAGCCCAATGTCGAGCGCGATGCCCAGCGCCGCGTCAACATCCGCGTCACCGACGAGATCGTGACTGCGCTGAACGAGCGGCGGATCGTGGTCGGGTTCGAGCCCGTGGTCGACGCGCGCTCGCGGCAGCCGGCGTTCTACGAGTGCCTGGTCCGGATGGAGCAGGAGGACGGACGGGCGCTGCTGGCGCCCGATATCGTGCCGGTCGCCGAGCGGCTCGGCCTGATCCGGCTGGTCGACCACCGCGTCCTCGAGCTCGCCGTCGCCGAGCTTGCGGCCGCGCCCGCAGTCCAGCTCAGCCTCAACATCTCGCCGGATACCACGATGGATCCGGACTGGTGGACCACGATCGAATCGCTGATGCGCGCGCATCCCGGCGTCGGCGAGCGGCTGATCGTCGAGATCACCGAGACGGTCGCAATCCAGGATATCGACGATGTCAGAGGCTTCGTCACCCGGCTGAAGAATTTCGGCAGCCGGATCGCGATCGACGATTTCGGTGCCGGCTACACCTCGTTCCGAAACTTGCGCAAGCTCGGCGTCGACATCGTGAAGATCGACGGCGCCTTCGTGCAGAACATCGCCCGCTCGTCGGACGACCGCGCCTTCGTGCAGACCCTGATCGATCTGGCGCGACGGCTGCAGATCAAGACGGTCGCCGAATGGGTGCAGGACGAAGAAGCCGCCGTGATGCTGCGCGAATGGGGCTGCGACTTCATCCAGGGCCGCCTGATCGGCCTGGCGTCGCCGGAGCGGCCGTGGAGCGCGGCGGCCGAGAAGGTGCTGCCGGCGGCGGGGTGATCGACGATCACTAAAGCATGATCCGGAAAAGTGTGTAGCGGTTTTCCGAAAAGATCATGCTCAAACAAAGAGCTAAAGCGCGATGATGATTCAACCCAATCTCATCGCGCTTTAGCCAAGCTAACGGCGTCGTCCCGGCGTAGGTCGGGACCCAGACGCCGTGGCTTCTCAATGAGGCGATCTGGCAAACGCCTCATTCAAACGATCAACATTTGTGGTTATGGGCCCCGGCCTTCGCCGGGGCGACGATGGTGAGTAGCGTGCCGTAGGACGAAAGAGCCTACTCGTCCTTCTTCACCGGCTGCGACATGCGCTCGAGGCGGTCCTGCATGTCCTTCATCTGGCGGCGCAGATCGTCGATGTTGCTGCCTTCATCGACCGCCGGCTCCGGCGCCTTGTCCGGCTCGGCGCCGCCGCGCTGCGGCACGAACGGCTTGAACATCGAGAAGGTCTGCTGGAACAGCTCCATGTTGCGGCGGACCTGCTCCTCAAGCGGTGCGAACGGCGTCCCGCTCAACGCGCCCGCGATCTGCTTGCGGAACTTCTCCTGCTCCCGCGTCAGCGTCTCGATCGATTGCTCGAGATATTTCGGCACCACCATCTGCATGCTGTCGCCGTAGAAGCGGATCAGCTGCCGGAGGAACGTGGTCGGCAGCAGGTTCTGCCCGGCCTTGTTCTCCTGCTCGAAGATGATCTGCGCGAGCACGGAGCGGGTGATGTCGTCGCCGGTCTTGGCGTCATAGACGAGGAAATCCTCGCCGTCCTTCACCATCGCCGCGAGATCCTCGAGCGTCACGTATGTGCTCGTACCGGTATTATAGAGCCGCCGGTTCGCGTATTTCTTGATCGTGGTCGGTTGTTCAGATTTTGCCATGGGCTCTCACTTCAACGCCGAAGAACCTGGAACCCGGCAGCATCGCCGCAGGGCTAAATGCAACGCATCGCAGCAAAGGTAAGCATTTTCAAAGCGGTTCGGCTACCGTTTTGTGCGGCACGGTTAATCTCAAAGCATAGGGATTGCTCAGGAAACTGCCAAGCGCGTCATTTTGAGTGCGTCGCGACGCGAATTCGGCCACTGTCCGATTGACATGCCTCAACGAGGTTTACAGGATACGCGCTAAGAGACAGGCCCGCCAACCGGCCGCCCGCCGTCGAGAAACCCAAGCTACAACCAACAGGAGATGTCCATGTCAGACGATGTCGTCATCGTCAGCGCCGCCCGCACCCCGGTCGGTAGCTTCAACGGCGCGTTCGCCACCACGCCGGCCCATGACCTCGGCGCGATCGCCATCAAGGCGGCGCTGGAGCGCGCCGGCGTCGAGCCGGGCCAGGTCTCCGAAGTCATCATGGGCCAGATCCTCACCGCAGCCCAGGGCCAGAACCCGGCCCGCCAGGCCTCGATCAACGCCGGCATTCCGGTGGAGAGCCCGGCCTGGGGCGTCAACCAGCTCTGCGGCTCGGGCCTGCGCACGGTCGCGCTCGGCTACCAGGCGCTGCTCAACGGCGATTCCTCGATCGTCGTCGCCGGCGGCCAGGAATCCATGAGCATGGCTCCGCACGCGCAGTATCTGCGCGGCGGCGTCAAGATGGGCGGCCTCGAACTGATCGACACCATGATCAGGGACGGCCTGTGGGACGCCTTCAACGGCTATCACATGGGCAACACGGCGGAGAACGTCGCCAAGCAGTACCAGATCACGCGCGCGCAGCAGGACGAGTTCGCCGTCGCCTCGCAGAACAAGGCTGAGGCCGCGCAGAAGGCCGGCAGGTTCAAGGACGAGATCGTCCCGGTCACCATCAAGAGCCGCAAGGGCGACATCGTGGTCGACACCGACGAGTATCCGCGCCACGGCGCCACGCTCGATGCGATGGCCAAGCTCCGCGCGGCCTTCGAGAAGGACGGCACCGTGACCGCCGGCAACGCTTCGGGCATCAATGACGGCGCCGCCGCCGTGGTGCTGATGACCGCCAAGGAAGCCGCCAAGCAGGGCAAGAAGGTGCTCGCCCGCATCGTCTCGTGGGGCCAGGCCGGCGTCGATCCCAAGATCATGGGCACCGGACCGATCCCGGCGTCCCGCACGGCGCTGAAGAAGGCCGGCTGGAACATCGGCGACCTCGACCTGATCGAGGCCAACGAGGCGTTCGCGGCGCAGGCCTGCGCGGTCAACAAGGACCTCGGCTGGGACACCGGCAAGGTCAACGTCAATGGCGGCGCGATCGCGATCGGTCATCCGGTCGGCGCATCCGGCGCGCGCGTGCTGGTGACGCTGCTGCACGAGATGCAGAAGCGCGACGCCAAGAAGGGCCTCGCCACGCTGTGCATCGGCGGCGGCATGGGCATCGCCATGTGCGTTGCACGCGACTGAACAAAAGGCAGCGGAGCCGGTTAGGTGATGAAAAGATCATCTGTCAACCGCGGCGCGAGCTGATAAACATGATGCCCGGCCACGCGCCGGGCATTTTTGTTTTTGTAAGCGAGTGAGTGCGAAGGCCGGGGGCAATTCCGGTCTATTAAAAGACGGCCAAGGAGGAAACGGACATGGCACGTGTTGCATTGGTGACGGGCGGAACGCGGGGCATTGGAGCTGCGATCAGCAAGGCGCTGAAAGCGGCCGGTTACAAAGTGGCGGCGAGCTACGCCGGCAATGACGCCGCGGCGGAGAAGTTCAAGGCGGAGACCGGCATTCCCGTCTATAAATGGGATGTCGCCTCGTTCGACGCCTGCGCGGCCGGCGTCAAGCAGGTCGAGGCCGATCTCGGCCCGGTCGATGTGCTCGTCAACAATGCCGGCATCACCAAGGATACCGCCTTCCACAAGATGACGCTCGAGCAGTGGAGCGCCGTGATCAACACCAATCTCGGCTCGCTGTTCAACATGACGCGCCAGGTGATCGAAGGCATGCGCGCCCGCAAGTTCGGCCGCATCGTCTCGATCTCGTCGATCAACGGCCAGAAGGGCCAGTTCGGCCAGGTCAACTATTCCGCGGCGAAGGCCGGCGATATCGGTTTCACCAAAGCGCTCGCGCTGGAGAACGCCAAGGGCGGCATCACGGTGAACGTGATCTGTCCGGGCTACATCAACACCGAAATGGTGCAGGCGGTGCCGAAGGACGTGCTGGAGAAGAACGTCATCCCGCAAATCCCGGTCAACCGCCTCGGCGAACCCGAGGAAATCGCGCGTGCGGTGGTCTTCCTTGCCGCCGACGATGCCGGCTTCATCACCGGCTCGACGCTGACCGTGAATGGCGGTCAGTATCACGCCTGACGCGAGAGGCGTCGTCGCGTCGCAGGAACTAGCAATGAAGTCGTCATGCCCGGCCTTGTGCCGGGCATCCACGTCTATAAAACGCTGAACGCGAATAGACCTGGATGGCCGCACTGCCGGCCATGGCGGATTGAGCTCAAATGACCACGCGTACCGCGACCCTCGTTGGATTGACCGCCATCCTGATGTGGTCGCTGCTGTCGGTGATGACGGTCGCGACCGGCAGGGTCCCGGCCTTCCAGCTCGCCGCGATGACGTTCGCGATCGCGGCTGCGGTCGCCTTCGCAAGCTTCCTGTTTCGGCCCGCGGCGTTCGGCGCGTTGAAGCAGCCGCTGGTCGCCTGGGTCGTCGGCGTCGGCGGGCTGTTCGGCTATCATGCGCTGTACTTCCTGGCGCTGCGCTACGCGCCGCCGGCGGAAGCCGGGCTGCTCAACTATCTCTGGCCGCTCCTGATCGTGCTGTTCTCCTCAGCTCTGCCGGGCGAGCGGCTCGCCGCGCATCACGTCATCGGAGCCGTGCTCGGTCTCGTCGGCACCGTGCTGCTGTTCGCCGGCAACACCGGCAGCTTTGCGCGAGAACAGATTCCGGGATTTGCCGCAGCCATTGTCGCGGCCTTCATCTGGGCGTCCTATTCGGTGATGTCGCGCCGCCTCAAGGCGGTGCCGACAGATGCGGTGGCAGGCTTTTGCCTCGCGACTGCCGCTCTCGCTGCGGCCGTGCACACGATGGTGGAGACCACGGTGTGGCCCGAGACGTCGCTGCAATGGCTTGCGGTCGCAGGCCTCGGCATCGGCCCGGTGGGGGCTGCGTTCTTCGCCTGGGACATCGGCATGAAGCGCGGCGACATTCGCGTGCTGGGCGCTGCGTCCTACGCCACGCCACTGCTGTCGACCGCCTTCCTGATCCTCGCCGGCTTTGCAAAACCCAGCGCCAACATCGCCATCGCCGCGATCCTGATCGCCGGCGGAGGGCTGATCGCGGCGAAGGACATGGTGCTGAGGACGAAGGCGTAGGATGGGTATCGCTTCGCTCCGCCCATCCGACTAGCTACTCTGCTTGCGCCGCTCCGCGAATTCACTCTTTCACCGTCACCCTGAGGAGGCCGCAACGCGGCCGTCTCGAAGGGCGGCGGCCCAACTGGGGCCGTGCATCCTTCGAGGCTCGCCAAGCGGTGCAAGTGCACCGCAGGGCTCGCGCCTCAGGATGACGGAAAACCAGAATGGGTAGAGCGGCAAGCGATACCCATCATCGAAGTTA
>Ga0153933_1000121_pt1 | contig 41768 bp, 36 predicted proteins | sample TSNJ017MetaG_FD_102275 | JGI IMG/M metagenome (GOLD analysis project Ga0153933, IMG submission 102275) | Attine ant fungus gardens microbial communities from New Jersey, USA - TSNJ017 MetaG | ecosystem: Host-associated > Fungi > Mycelium > Unclassified | place: USA: New Jersey, Wharton State...
CCGGCGATGTAGTCGAAATTGCCGGCGTCGTCGCCGTTGCAGCAGACGCCATAGGCGAGCTTGCCGACAGGCCGGGGAATCGCGGCATGCTGTACGTGGAATTCGTGCCACTGGCTCGGGATGGCGGCGGTCGAGCCGTTGGTGTGGTTGTAGCGCTCGCCGATGCCGGCGACGAGCAACGCCTTGCCGTGAGCGACGCGCGGTGGATCGATATGATCGAGGGCTGTCGAGATCATCGTGATCGGCTCCTGCAGCTTGAGCTGCTTCAGGCAGGTGGTGGCGCGAACCGTCTCGGGCGTGATGCCGAAATGGTCGCGGAACGCGCGGGTGAAGGCTTCGTGGGAGCCGTAATCCGCATCCAGCGCCAGGGTCAGGATGTCGGGGGCGCCGGCCGCGAGCTGGCGCGCGGCCTCGCTGAGGCGGCGGGCGCGCACATACCGCATCACCGAGAATCCCGTCGCCTCCGCGAAGGCACGGACCAGATGAAAGCGCGAGACGCCGGCAACCGTCGAGATCTCGTCGAGCGTCAGCGGCGTGCCGAGATGGCTCTCGATGTACCAGAGCGCTTTCTGGGCTGGGTTCATGGACAAGAGTTTCCCTGGGAAGCGCTGATATCATGCACGGGACCAGGCCGCGGCATTTGACACTCCTTGCTGCCGGCCCGCACGATTAATTGTTTCGCCTCGCGGAAATTACCCCAAAGGCATCGCTGGCAACATAGCTCCAACCGTGCATACTCAAGGCTGCATCGATCCGACGGCTCACCAAGCTGCCCGAAATCAAGACTGCATGAGCCGCGGCCAGCATGTCAGGGAGGACAATGATGCACCACCGATACTCGAACTATGCCCGATCCGCTGCGCTTGCGGCATGCCTTGCCGGTTCTCTTGCGATCTCTTTCGCGGGCGCAGCCAATGCACAAAAAACCTACGATCCGGGCGCGACCGATACCGAGATCAAGGTCGGCAACATCATGCCCTATTCCGGCCCCGCTTCCGCCTATGCCACCATCGGCAAGACCGAAGCGGCCTATTTCAACAAGCTCAACAGCGAGGGCGGCATCAACGGCCGCAAGATCAATTTCATCTCCTATGACGACAGCTACTCACCGCCCAAGATGGTCGAGCAGGCCCGCAAGCTGGTCGAGAGCGACGAGGTGCTGCTGATCTTCAACCCGCTGGGCACCCCGGGCAACACGGCGATCCAGAAATACATGAACGCCAAGAAGGTGCCGCAGCTGTTCGTCTCCACGGGTGCGGCCAAGTGGAACGATCCGAAGGATTTTCCGTGGACCATGGGCTGGCAGCCGAGCTACCAGGTCGAGGCCCGCATCTATGCCAAGTACATCCTGAAGAATTATCCGGGCAAGACCATCGGCGTGCTCTACCAGAACGACGATTTCGGCAAGGACTACCTGATCGGCCTGCATGAGGGACTCGGCGACGACGCCAAGAAGCTGATCGTGATCGAATCCTCCTACGAGACGACGTCGCCGACGGTCGACTCGCAGATCGTGCAGATCAAGGGCGCCAATCCCGACATCTTCATCAACATCGCGACGCCGAAATTCGCAGCGCAGGCGATCAAGAAGGTCGCGGAGCTGGACTGGCATCCGGTCCAGTTCCTGACCAACGTCTCCGCCTCGATCGGCGGCGTGATCAAGCCGGCCGGCTATGAGGCGAGCCAGGGCGTGCTGTCGACGCAGTATCTGAAGGACCCTGCGGATGCCGAGTGGAAGAAGGATCCAGCCATGGACGAATGGCGGGCCTTCATGTCCAAATGGTACCCCGAAGGCGACCAGAACGATGCCTCGACCGTATTCGGCTACGGCGTTGCCAAGGGGCTGGAGCAGGTGCTCAAGCAGTGCGGTGACAACCTCACCCGCGCCAACGTGATGAAGCAGGCCGCCAGCCTGAACACCGAGATCGGCATCTTCCTGCCGGGCACCAAGATCAAGACCAGCGCCGATGATTTCGCCCCGATCGAGCAGTTGCAGATGATGCGCTTCAAGGGCGAGAGCTGGGAGCGGTTCGGCCCGGTCATGAGCGGCGAGAAGGGCGCGTAAGCTCCGGCCCAATACTCGCCGTCATTGCGAGCCAACGGGTCGCGCGAATGCGCGCCCGATGACAGGCTCCGCGAAGCAATCCATGGTCCCGCGTGCGCGGACAGATGGATTGCTTCGTCGCTTCAGCGCAAAATTGCTGTGCAATCTTGTCGCGAGCTCCTCGCAATGACGAACTTGCGGAAAGGCAACAACAATGAAAATCACCGATGTCCGCGCCCACCATATCCGCATCCCCTATGACGCAGGCCCCGCGAGCTTCCGCCAGGGCGCGTCTGCGATCTCGGCGCTCGACATGGTCGTGGTCGAGGTCTCGACCGATGCGGGACTGACCGGCTGGGGCGATGCGTTTGCCTATGTCTGCCCGAAGACGAGTTGCATGGCGGTGACCGAGATGATCGCGCCGCAGGCGCGCGGCCTCGTTGTGCCTGATGCCGCCGGCATTCCTGCGGTGATGGAGCAGATCCAGCGCAATTTGCACCTGTTCGGCCGCTACGGCATCACGATGTTTGCGATCTCGGCGCTCGACATCGCGCTGTGGGATCTCGTCGGCAAGGTGAAGGGCGAGCCGCTGCACCAGATGATCGGCGGCGCCAAGCGCGCGACGATTCCGGCCTATGCCAGCCTGATGCGGATCGGCAAGCCGGACCATATCGCGAGCGAATGCCGGAAAGCGATCAAGCTTGGCTATTCCGCGATCAAGCTGCACGAGACCACGGCCCCTGCGGTCAACGCGGCGCGCGAGGCGATCGGCGCCGGCGTGCCGCTGATGGTCGACATGAACTGCCCGCTGGATGGGCCCGCGGCCATTCAATTCGCCCGCGAATGCAAGCAGGCCGCGCCGATGTTCCTGGAGGAGCCGGTGTGGCCGCCGGAGGATTTTGCGACGCTGGCCGAGGTGCGCAAGGAGGGACGGCTCGATATCGCGGCCGGCGAGAACGCCTGCACGGTGCATCAGTTTCGCCAGATGATGGAGGCCGGCGCGGTCAGCCATGCCCAGCCCTCGGTGATCAAGGTCGGCGGCGTCACCGAATTCCTGAAGGTCGCCGTGCTCGCCGACGAGTTCGGCGTCGCGGTGATCCCGCACTCGCCCTATTTCGGACCGGGCTTCCTCGCCACCTTGCACCTGATGGCGATCCGTGACGCCGGCCTGATCGAAATGTTCTTCATGAAACGCCCCGCCTGCCTGTGGGGCGGCCGCATCGATGTCGACGCCCGCGGCCATGTCGCCGTGCCGCAAGGCCCAGGGCTCGGCTACGAGCCGGATCGCGATGTGATGGAGAAATATCGGGTGGCGTGACGCGACGGCTGCCGCGAAGAAGGTGCGCCCCCTCTCCCGCTTGCGGGCCCGCAAGCGGGAGAGGTGCAGCGAGTCTGCGGGACGGCTTCACTACTTCGCCCCCTCCTTCGCCGCCGACGCCGCATCCTTCGCCGGCGGCACGTCTTGCTTCTTCTTCAGATCATCAGCGAGCTTGCCCTGCGCGGTCTGCAAATCCGCGACGACCTTTTGCAAGCCCACGACCGCACTCTTCAGAATTTCAATCTGGCGATTTGCCGCATCCAGCTTCTGCTGATGATCCGTCGTGAGCTTGCTGATCGTCTTCTGCAGGAAATCGACATTGCTCTGCAGGCAGCTGGTGCGCCGCTCCATGGTTTTCTCCACGGTGCAGATCTCGATGCCGGGAACATCCTGCGCGCGAGCGTTTCCGATCGCGCCGAGCCCGAGCGGTATCAACATTGCGAGGCCCATGCCGAGAGCCACACGCGCAACAACCAAACGAGCGATCATCATCATCCCCAATCGAATGCGCCATTCACAGATTTGTGCAAACGACGCTGAAAGCAAGGCAGACATACCACACTGAAACCGCATTCAAGCGGTGTGCTTAGGCGGGACGAGGAACTCTCGTGGGGACGGGGGCTTCGGAACTTGTTTGGTTCGATCCCTTTTGGCTCGACCTTGGGCAGTGGAGAAAAATCACATGGCAACACGCGATAAGCGGCTGGCGCAATTCGATGGCAATGGCGAGCCTTCGCCGAACCAGCGCGTCGAAGTGCTTTGTGAGGATCACAGCGGAACGTATCAGCTGCCGTTCGCCTGCCGCTTCGTCGACGGCCAGTGGCGCAATGACGCAACCGGCGGCGCGCTGGAGGCCAATGTCATCGCCTGGCGCATGCCGCGCGAGAGGGCCGAGAAGCAGGCGGGCGTCGCTTAAGAACCGCCCGCGCTGTTTCAAAACGCGACGCGACAACACATCGTCTTAAGATTCGGAACGCGGCTGGAACGAATCGCGTCCGAATCACTGATGGAGCGCCGTACTCCGTTGTTCACGGCTAGATGTGGACATGAGGCCAAGACGGCGCACCACATCCAGAAGCATGATGATCGGCCGCAGCCAGCGGCCGACGACAAAGGTTAATTCCTCAGCAGACGACATGGTTTTTCCTCCCGGCGCTCACTCCCAGGGCGTCGGCGGAGGCACGTTGTCAGTGCCCGGGTCGACGTCGACGGTCTTGAAATCGGCAGGGCTGACGATTTCGAGATATTCCATGTCCTTGGAGTAATCGAACAGATAGTGGGTGATGCCGGGCCGCTGATGCACGACGTCGCCGGCCTGCACCAGCGTCTCCTTGTCCTCGTACATGAAGCGCGCCCAGCCCTTTGTCATGATGACGATCTGGAATTCGCAGAGATGCTTGTGCCAGCCGGTGCCCTCTTCCGGCGGCAGGTCGGGATTGGCCTTGACCAGATGGCAGATCACCTGCCCGGCGGTGGCATCGGCGATGCCGAGATCGCGATACAGGAAGAAGTCGCGCAGACCTCCGCCCTTGAACTCGGTGTCACCGGGTTTGACGTGGGAGAATTTACTGACGACGGCTTGTTGATTCATCGAAGCCTCCACGGTTCTCGTATCAGCGAGATCGCGGCGCGGCTCTGCGTCCAAATTTTCGGCAGCGTCGCATCGTCGCGGTCACAGCTCGAAAACGGCTATGCGAAATCCTTGCCAGCCGCGCTGCACTGCGGCGATCCGGCGCAGCGCCGCAGTCGTATCCGCGGAAGCATTTGCGGCAAGACGGGAATTTGCCTTCGACTGAGGGCGCATGGCTTCGCGCCATGATCCGCGCGACGGCCGCCCACGGCTCGTTCCCTGAGCAGGACCTGCCCGGCGCGTGAGCCGCCGCCGCGGGCAAGGACAGTGGCAGTTGCCTAATATTCGACCTCGAGCTCCTCGACGTCGGCAGGCTCGGCTTTGGCCGCCTCGATCCATTCGGCCATCTCGGGCATCGTCATGATGGTCCTGGCATAGGCCGCAAGTTGTGGCTCAAGCTTCACATCATAGGTCATGAAGCGGGTGACCACGGGCGCATACATCGCATCCGCCATGGTGCGGCGCTCGCCGAACAGGAACGGCCCGCCCGATGTGGCGAGGCAGTCGCGCCAGATGGTGCAGACCCGGTCGATATCGGCCTGCGCGCGCGACCAGATCTTGAAGCCGGGAAAGTGCCCCTTGAGATTGACCGGCAGCGAGGCCCGTAGCGTCGTGAAGCCGGAGTGGATTTCGCCCGAGATCGAGCGGCAATGCGCCCGCTGCACCCGATCCTCCGGCAGCAGGCCGGCCTGCGGCATCAGCTCGTTGAGATATTCGGCGATCGCCAGCGTGTCCCAGACGGTGGCGCCCTCATGGCGCAGACACGGCACCAGGATCGAGGACGACAGCAGCAACAGTTCGGCGCGGGCCGAGGCGTCGTCCGGTGCGGTCACCACCTCCTCGAACTCGAGGCCGGAGAATTTCGCCAGCAGCCAGCCGCGCAGCGACCAGGACGAATAGTTCTTGCTGCTGATCGTCAGTGTCGTTGTCGCCATGCCCATTCCTCACGCCTGAACGCCCGGCACTTGAGCCCAACAATTGGGCGCCAGCCGTTTTTGCAGCAAGCCACGTGCCAATTTGCCGGGCGCGCTGCCTGCGTTCTGGCGTCGATATTGCATGGCCAGCCGGGCAAGGGCGGATGGCGTATGATGTCAATGATGTACCAGGCTTACCAGAACCACATGGACCTCACGGCGCCATGGCGGACCGGGGCTGCGGCGGCGCTAAGATACCTCAATCTTGTGCCGCAGGGCGTCTCCGACCGGGTGTTCGGGCGACTTGCCGCCGCGCTCGAGCTGATCTCCCGCTCCACCCTCACCTACGCCCGCCCCGACTACGCCATCGGCAGCGTCGTGGTCGGCAACAGGGAAGTCGAGGTGACCGAGGAGGTCGCCTACGCGACGCCGTTCGGCTCGCTGCTGCACTTCAAGAAAGTGGACGGGCCGGAGCAGCCGCGGCTGCTGCTGGTGGCGCCGATGTCCGGCCATTTCGCGACGCTGCTGCGCGGCACCGTGAAGACGCTGTTGCAGGACCACGACGTCTACATCACCGACTGGCACAATCCGCGCGACATTCCGCGCGCCGCCGGCCGCTTCGGGCTGGAGGATTATACCGACCATCTGATCGACTTCCTCGACAAGCTCGGCCCCCGCGCCCACATGGTCGCGATCTGCCAGCCGTCGGTGTCGGCGCTGGCGGCCGCCGCCGTGATGTCGGAGGACAACCATCCGGCGCGGCCGGCGTCGCTGACCCTGATGGCCGGGCCGATCGACACGCGGATCCTGCCGACCAAGGTCAACGAGTTCGCCAAGAGCAAGCCGATCGAATGGTTCGAGCGCAATCTGATCAACTACGTGCCGTTCCAGTGCCGTGGCGCGTTCCGAAAGGTCTATCCCGGCTTCGTGCAGCTCACCGCCTTCGTGTCGATGAACCTCGAGCGGCACATCAAGCAGCATATCGACCTCGCCCAGCACATCGCCAAGGGCGAGACCGACAAGGCCGAGGTGATCAAGACCTTCTATGATGAGTATTTCGCGGTGATGGACCTGCCAGCCGAATTCTACATCGAGACGGTGCGCGACGTGTTCCAGGAGCATCTGCTGCCGCAGGGCAAACTGATGCATCGCGGCCGGCCGGTGAACCCGGCCGCGATCAAGCGGATGGGACTGATGACGGTGGAAGGCGAGAAGGACGACATCTGCTCGATCGGCCAGACGCTGGCGGCGCAAGATCTCTGCACCGGCGTGCGGACCTATCGCAAGGTGCACCACATGCAGGCCGGCGTCGGCCATTACGGCGTGTTCTCGGGAAAACGCTGGAACAACGAGATCTATCCGCTGCTGCGGGACTTCGTGCATGTGAATTCGTGAGGGCGCGCCGTGCTCCCTCCCCGTCGTTGCGAGCGAAGCGAAGCAATCCATCCCTCCGCGCGTTGAAAGATGGATTGCTTCGTCGCTATCGCTCCTCGCAATGACGGGGCGGCTAGCCACGCCCTTTCCTGAGCGATAGTCTCCCTCGCCACGACGACCCTTCCCCAAGAATCGTCCCCCGGGAGAAACCTCCATGCACCGCCCTGCTCTCCGTACCTTTGCGTTTGCCTTCATCAGCGCTCTCGCCCTCACCTCGGCCGCCTCCGCTGCCGAAGTCCATGTCATGATCTCGGGTGGGCTGACGGCGGCCTACAAGGCGCTGGTGCCGGTGTTCGAGCAAAAGACCGGCCACAAGGTCGTCACCGCCTTCGGGCCGTCGATGGGCACCACCACCAATGCCATTCCGGTGCGGCTTGCGCGCGGCGAGCCGGCGGACGTGCTGATCATGGTCGGCTACGCGCTCGGCGATCTGATCAAGCAGGGCAAGGTCACCGCCGAAAGCCGCGTCGATCTCGTGAAGTCGCCGATCGGCGTCGCGGTCAAGTCAGGTGCACCGAAGCCGGACATCAGCTCGGACGCATCAGTCAAGCAGGCGCTGCTGGCGGCGAAGACGGTCGCCTATTCCGACAGCGCCAGCGGCGTCTATGTCTCGCATGACATGTTTTCGAAACTCGGCATCACTGACGAGATGAAGGGCAAGGCGCGGATGATCCCGGCGACCCCGGTCGGCGAGATCGTCGCCAAGGGCGAGGCCGAGATCGGCTTCCAGCAGATCTCGGAGCTCAAGCCGGTTGCCGGCATCGACATCGTCGGCCCGCTGCCGGATAGCTTGCAGAAGATCACGGTGTTTTCCGCAGGGATTGCCACCGGCTCGAAAGAGCCGGAGGCCGGCAAGGCGTTGATCAGCTTCCTCGCCTCGTCAGAAGCGCATGATGTGCTGGTGAAGAGCGGGCTGGATCCTATCCCGTCGAGCGCGACGCATTAGAGCGGCACGCGCTCGCTCCCCGTCATCCCCGCGCAAAGGCTTCGCCTTTGTCGCTGGAGGTGCGAGCCTTGCGGCGCAATTGCGCCGCTGGGCGAGCCTCGAAGGATGAATCGGCCACCAACCGGGCCGTGCATGCTTCGAGACGCCGCTTCGCGGCTCCTCAGCATGACGGGGATGGTTTGGCGGGCTCCGACCTCCTACCGAAAATGGTGCGCGCCGTACGCCAGCAGCAGCACGATGACCAGTGCCAGCAGCAGCGTGGTCGATTTCCAGAACAGCACCGGGTTGCGCTCGATCAGCGGGGTCGATGACGTGGTCAGGTATTTTGCGTTCGGGTTGCGCAGGTCGAACAGGAATTCCGAGAAACTGTCGTAGCGTTTGAGCGGATTGGGGTGCACGGCGCGCTCCAGCGTGCCGTCGACCCAGGTCGGAATGTCCGGCCCGCTGCGCGTGGCCCGTCCGCTGTGTGTGGCCGGGCCATAGATCAGCCGGTTGAAGTCCGAGCGGGTGCGGGCGCGCGCGATCGCGGCGCCGTAGGGCAATCGCCCCGTCAGCATCTGATAGGTGATGACGCCGAGCGAGAACAGGTCCGACCGCTCCGAACCGCGCTCGCCCCAAAAATATTCCGGCGCGCTGTATTGCTGGGTGCCGAGGATATCCTCGGCCCCCGACGGCGCCGCATCAGTGACGCCAGCGATCCGGGTCGAGCCGAAATCGATGATCTTCACCGTCCCGGTCTTGTCGATCATGATGTTGTCGGGTCTGACGTCCTGGTGCAGCATCTCCTTGCGGTGGAAGGCGCGCAGGCCCTTGGCGATCTGCTCGGCGATGTCGCGCACGGTCTCGAGATCTGGCGCAGGATTGTCGATCATCCACTGCCTGAGCGTCTGGCCGTCGATATATTCCGTCGTGACGTAGAGGAAGTTGCGCCGGCGCTGCGGCAGCCAGGGTTTCAGCACATGCGGTGAGTCGATGCGCCGGGCGACCCATTCCTCCATCATGAAGCGCTTGAGATAGGCCGGATCGTCGCGCAGGTCGATCGAGGGGATCTTGATCGCGACCGTGGTGCCACTGTCTTCATCGATCGCGAGGTAGATGTGGCTGCGGCTGGAGCCGTGCAGCTCGCGCACGATGCGGTAGCCGTCGAAGCGCATCCGCGCCTCGAGCAGCGGCGGCAGCGGCAATTCCGCGCCCTGCCCGAACACCTCGCGCGCCTCGCCGTCGGGCAACTCCTCGATGCGGACAATCTGCGCGGTGAGATTGTCCTCGCTGCCACGCGCGAACGCCTGCGCGACGATCGCCTTCGCCGCGGCCTCGAGGTCGGCAGCGCCGTCCTGGATCGTCTTCGCCAGTTGACGCGGCGGGACGTGCTCGTAGATGCCGTCGGTGACGAGCAGAAAGGTGTCGCCGCGATCGATCCGGAAATTCTGGTAGTCGATCTCGAGTTGCGGATTCACGCCCAGCGCGCGGCCGAGATAGCTCTGCTCGGAGGAGATCACGACGCGGTGGTCGTTGGTCAGTTGCTCGAGGCTGTTGCCGGAGACGCGGTAGATCCTCGAGTCGCCGACGTGGAACAGATGCGCCGTGGTCGACCGGATCACCATCGCGCTCAGCGTGCAGACATAACCCTTGTCCTTGTCGTAGGGATTCTGGCTGCGTCTTGTCTGCGCGTGCAGCCAGGAATTGGTCGCCTCCAGCACCCGCTGCGCGGAGGTCTTCACCGACCAGGATTCGGAGGTGCAGTAATAGTCGGTGAGGAAGCCCTTGACCGCGGACTCAGCGGCGACGCGGCCGACGCTGCTCGAGGAGATGCCGTCGGCGAGCACCACCGCGATGCCCTTGAGCCCGAGCAGCGGCTCCTCGGGGATCAGCACGCCGTGGAAATCCTGATTGGTGTCCTTGCGGCCCTGATCAGAGAACTGCCCGACCGAAATTTTCAGCACGCGCGGCATCGATTTGCCAAAGGCTGGATGGGTCCCTCCGTTGCAGGAGAGACCCATCTGCCCGAGGAGATCAAGCCGCGAGACGCTCGCGCTCGCGGTTCGGCGCCGTCTTCACATGCGTCGCGTAGAGCGTCAGCCCGGTGAAGGCGAGGCCGCCGGCAAGGTTGCCGAGCACGGTCGGGATCTCGTTCCAGATGAAGTAGTCCAGGATCGAGAATTTGGCATGGAGCATCAGGCCGGACGGGAACAGGAACATGTTCACCACGGAGTGCTCGAACACCATGTAGAAGAACACCAGGATCGGCATCCACATCGCGATCACCTTGCCGGGGACTGTGGTGGAGATCATGGCGCCGACGACGCCGGTCGAGACCATCCAGTTGCACAGCATGCCGCGGATGAACAGCGTTGCCATGCCCGCCGCGCCATGCGCCGCGTAGCCGAGCGTGCGGCTCTCGCCGATATTACCGATGGTCTGGCCGACCTTGTCCGGATCCTGGGTGAAGCCGAAGGTGGTGACGAAGGCCATCATGAACGCCACGGTGAGCGCGCCGGCGAAGTTGCCGATGAACACGAGACCCCAATTGCGCAGCACGCCGCCGAGCGTGACGCCGGGCCGCTTGTCGAGCAGCGCGAGCGGCGAGAGCACGAACACGCCGGTCAGGAGATCGAAGCCGAGCAGATAGAGCATAGAGAAGCCGACCGGAAACAGCAGCGCGCCGATGATCGGCTGCCCGGTGTTGACGTTGATCGTCACCGCGAACCAGGCCGCCAGCGCGAGGATCGCGCCCGCCATGTAGGCGCGGATCACGGTGTCGCGCGTCGACATGAAAATCTTGGATTCGCCGGCGTCGATCATCTTGGTGACGAATTCGGAAGGTGCGAGATAGGCCATTCTTCAAGTCCCCTAAGCAAACTGGCGCGCCGACAACCGCGACGCCGCTGGTTGAAATACTCGTCCCTCCGACACTGGCCGAAATCCGAGAGCGCCGAGGCCAACCGCCTCACTGCCGGCAAGCAAGCCGGGCGTTCGATTGGAGCAGGGATGCGCAAGCTTTCGTGGGGTCGAGTCACGACTGCTCGCGGTGACCGTTGTCACCTCGATCCCTTTGCCTCGGCCGGCATTGGCTTCGGCACCTCGGAGGACGGCAGTCGTCGTTGACTGAAACAGTTAGAAGCAATGCACATGCCAACGGCGGGGCATCACTCGGGAACCGGAAAATCCCGAAAATACAAAGGCTTGATACCATAGCTACGGGGACGCGGCGAGCCATGCCGCGGAATTATGCACCCTGCACAGATGCCGGGCGCGGTTCACCTTCCGTCATCCTGAGGTGCGAGCCTCGAAGGATGCACGGCCCGGCTGGTGGCCGTCGACCCTTCGAGGGCCGCTGAAGAAGCGGCCACCTCAGGGTGACGGGGAAAATAGGTGATGAAAAGCTACTTCACCTGGGTCCGGATCGGGGCGTCCTTCAGGCCGTTCTCGTCATAGGCCTTGCGCAGCGCGCCGTTGGCGATTGCGTCCGTCATGAATTTGGTGACGAAGCCGGCGGCGAGCGGATGGTCGAGCGGCACCGCAACCGCGGTCACGGTCTGCTTGAAGGTCTCATCCAACACTCGCGTGCCCAGGATCTGCTTCGCCATCGCCATGAGCTGATCACGCGACAACGTGAAGGCATCGACCTCGCCGGTCTTCAGCAGATGGAATATCTCGTCATAGGTCTGATAGCCCGTGACCTTGGCGTGCTTGAGATGCGCGATCGCGCCCCGCATGGTCGTGGTGTTGTTGACGGCGGCGACCTTGACGCCGTCCTGGTCGAGGGTCGCGAAATCCGTGATCTTCGAACCCGGCCTGACGATGTAGGTGGCGTCGGCGACCTCATAGATCGGCCCGAACGTCATTTTGGTCGCGCGCTCGGGGTCCTCAGGCAGGAAGGTGACGTCCCAATTGCGACCGCCCGCCGCGTCGGTGATCTGGCCGGAATTCTGGTATGCGACATACTCGACGGGAACACCGAGCTGCGCCGCCATCTCGCGGCCGAGATCGACGGGAACGCCGGCATAGCCGCCCGCGGTCCTGGTCGACCAGAACGCGCCACCGGCCGGGCTGATCCCGATCGCGACGCGGAGCTTGCCGGTCGGCGCAATCTGATCCTTGAGGGCATCGGCGTGGGCTGAGCTGGCCATGACAATCACTCCACAAACGAGGCCCAGGAAACGCAACACGGGGCGCAACAAAAGGCTGGGCATCAGATCGGCTCCGTTTGGCCGCGATCGATCATTGGGCGTTACTTCGCAAACGCCGGAAACGCCGGCAATTTTTCCACGTCGCGCCCGTCGTGCTGAATGATGACGGTCGCCTTCAAATTCGCGGCGATTTTCTTCAGCCGCTCGATCGAGGCAACCGTCTGCGCACGATCGAAGTTGAAGCTAGGCACGCCGTCCGTGTCGTAGTTTTCGCGGAAATGGACCGCATCGCCGGTGATGATGACCGGGCCCATCTGTGCGAGCTTGACCAGCAGGCTGGAATGGCCCGGCGTGTGCCCCGGCGTGCGCAACATGATCACCGAACCGTCGCCGAACACGTCCTTGTCGATAGCTTGCGGCTCGACCTTGTTTTCACCCTTGATCCAACCCTCGAACGGCTTGACGTTCACGCCCTGGGCGGGCTTGGGGCTGGTGATCGCGTCCCATTCCCTCGCGCCAATCAGCAGGGTTGCTTTCGGAAAGGAATCGACCTGGCCCGTATGGTCGGGATGGTAGTGGCTGATGCCGACATATTTGATCTGATCGGGCTTGACGCCGATCTTGTCGAGCTGATCCACCACGCTGACCTTTGGCGCGACATTGGGCGCGGTCATGGAATGACCGGTATCCCACAGCATGTATTCGTCGCCGTGCTTGATGATGTAGCAGCTGAAAACGAACTGAACCTTCAGATCCGGGAAGGCATACGTATCCGAGAAGCGCTCATTGACGACGGTCGGTGCCTGTGGTGTGCCGCAATCGAGGCGAGCCAACGTGACCTCTGCCGCTTGTGCCGATGTCGCCAGCCCGGCGAGCAGGCCGATGCCGAGCGTGACCGCCGTCAAGATTCGGTTCATTGTTTTTCTCCGCGCCCTGAATTTTCGGCGCAAGTTACGCCGGCGACGTGCGACTGGGCAACGATCCGGCCATCAGAAAAATGTTAGCGTGCCGATGGAATAAAATGGTTGTGCCAAAGGCCCCGGTGATCGGCTTCTGGCCAAACGGCGAAAAAGGAAGACCCCGATGATCGAGCAAGGCACGACTGCCGCCGAGCCCGGCAAAACGATCAAGGTCATCATTTCCGGTGGTTTCTCCGCAGTCTACCGCGACGTGCTGCCCGAGTTCGAGCGAAGCACCGGCATCAAGGTGGAAACCGGCTCCGGAGCGTCGGAGGGCGTCGGTCCGAAGACGATCAGGCACCAGCTCGCGAACGGTACGAAAGCGGACGTGGTCATCCTGTCACGCGAGGGACTTAAGCATCTCATCGACGACGGGCGGATCCGTGCGGGATCCGAAGCCGGACTGGCGACAGCCCCTTTGGCCGCCGCGGTTCGGGCAGGCTCTCCCAAGCCGGATATCGGCACCGATGCCGCGCTCAGGAAAGCCTTGATCGACGCCGGCCAGGTGGTGGCGCCGAGCAGCACGAGCGGACAGTTCGTCCGCGACCATGTTTTGCCGAAACTGAACCTGCCGGACACGGTCAAGCTGACCCTCGAGGCACGCGGCACCGAGGCTGCCGAAGCGCTGAGAGCAGGCAAGGCCGATTTCTCGATCGGGCCGACCAGCGAGCTGGTTCAGGAGCCCGGCATCGAACTGGTCGGCTTGCTGCCCTCAAGTCTGCAGCTTGTGCAGACCTTCACAGCGGCTGTTGTCAAAGATTCCAAAGAGCCCGAACTGGCCAGGCGCCTGATCGATTTTCTTTCGCGCGACACCGATCATTTGCCGGCGGCGATCGAGCGGGCGGGCATGGAGCGGCCCCGCGAGTGAATTGCACAACCGCCAGTGTCCGCAGGGCTTCTATCCCGCCGATCATTTCACCCTGATGGTGATCTTCTCGGAGATAACAGGCGGATTGAAGGGATAGTGCTTGGCGTCGCCCAGCACCAATTGCAGCGTATGCTTGCCGGGCGGCAGCTCCATGCGGGTCTCGGTCTGGCCCGCGCCGAAGTGCAGATGCGACTTGTCCGATGGGATCGGCTCGTTCGGATTCAGCGGCTCGTCGACGTCGACGAAGAGGTGATGATGTCCGCTGTTCGGATAGTCGTCGCCGGCATGGGTCACGCCCATGTTGCGCAGGCCGAAGCGGCACCAGAATGCACCCTTGATGGTCGCCCCATCATGCGGCCAGACGAAGTAAAGCTTTACGTCCGGTGGCGCCGGCTTGCCTTGCGCGTGCACGGGGCTCTCAAGCAACGCCGCGGCAACCACGAGCAGGATCAAGCGCGCAACTTGCTTCATCAATGCCTCCCCAAATCGTCACTCCCTGGAGCTGTTTCCGTTCCGATGGAATCGGAACGGAGCTCTGGATTGTTGTTTCGACGCGTTTTCGTCACGCGAACCGGGTTCCACTTCGCTCGAAAACGCTTCATGGCGACAGCGCGACCCGGAGACCGTGGGTCGGGTAGCGAACAGTGGTGTCGTAATTGTCACGACTGGCCGGGCGCACGTAGCGCGCGTCGTTCTTCCAGGAGCCGGAGCGGATGACATGGGAGGCGCAGTCGCCGCCGGCCCAAACCGAACCGTCGGTTGGCGCGCCCTGGTAATTCCGGTGCCAGCAATCCTCGACCCACTGATCGACCCCGCCGCCCATGTCATGGAGGCCGAACGGATTTGGCCTGAAACTGCCGACCTTGAGCGGCTGTTCGGCGGCGCCATCGCCGCCGCAATCCTTGCAACCAGCACTGCCCGATTGCACCTGATCACCCCACCAATATCTGGTTTGCGTCCCGCCGCGCGCGGCGTATTCCCACTCGGCCTCGCTCGGAAGCCGATAGGCCTTCTTGGTGCGTGCGGCGAGCCAGGTCACATATTGATTGGCATCGCTCCAGCTCAGATTGGTGACCGGGGCTTCATCGGCTCCGGAGGCCGCGACGTCGCAGGCTTTGGCCGCTGCGCATGCATTCCATTCGCGCACGGTGACCGGATACTTGCCCATGGCGAAGGGTTTCACCGTCACCCTGTGAATCGGCCGCTCCGAGGCGTCGTCATTGCTTCCCATCGCAAAGCTGCCGCCTTGAAGCGTGACCATTTCGGGCTCCGGCACGAATGCAGCCTGTGCGGGCGCGGGGCTCGCGGAAGGCGCAGCTTGAGGCGACGGTTGCTGCGTCGGCGCTGCGCTCGGGAGCGGAGTTGGAGTTTGGCCTGAACTCTGACTTGAGCTCTGACTTGGCGCCGGCTGCTGCACGGCGGGAGACGCTGTGGCTGACGGAGGCGCCTGCGCCAGATCCGCCGGCCTGCCGCGCGGTTGCGCCAGCATGTACCACAGCGCGCCGCCGGCGATGGTTGCGACGGCGAGCCCGAGCAACGTGACCAGCACAGCCTCGCGACGCCTGCGAATCCTGCTGTACGCGGCGGCGTCCGGCAGCACGCGATAGACCCGCACCGGATCGGTGATGTTCTTGACCTTGCGGTCGCCGAGCGACTCGTAGCCGCAGACCATCTTGTGCTTGATCTGCTCGTAGATGCCGCCGGAGATATAGACCTCGCCCGGCGCGGCAATGCCTTCCAGGCGCGAGGCAATATTGACGCCGTCGCCATAGATGTCATCGGGCTCGATGATGACGTCGCCGAGATTGACCCCGATCCGGTACTCGATCCAGTAATCCCTCGGCATCGCCGCGTTGCGACCGACCAGATTCTGCTGGATCACGATGCTGCACCGGACGGCCTCGACCGGGCTGTCGAACATCGCGATGAAGCCGTCGCCTGTGGTCTTGACCAGTTTGCCGTGGTGCTCGGCAATGGTGGGCTCGACGAGCTCGCGCTCGATCCGTTTGACGCGGGTGTGGGTGCCCTCTTCATCGAGCTCCATCAGCCGGCTGTAGCCGGCGATATCACCCGCAACGATCGCGGCGAGACGGCGAGGCATCGCGTCGCCGGGCGGTCGCTTGCCCGGCTTGCCTGATTTGAAATCGCGGATTTCACCCATGATTCCGGTTGCTCCACAAACCACAACTGGCAGTGTTGAAGGCGCAACCGGCGCCTCAGTCCCCGAAACCCCCGCAAAGCCTATCACACCATCGTGTCGCGACAAGCCAGGAACGGCATGGAGCGTGCGGCGGATGCGCGCTCCCCCTGCGCGCCAACCAAGGCGGCTCGAGAACGCGTCCGTGCCGTCAATTCAGCTCTGCGGCGCCCTCGCAGCGGTCATGAGGCAAGCGCACGAAGCACCGATTTGGCCTCCTCGGCAATCTGGCGCACGATCCCGGCCGCCGGCTGCACCCGCGACACCAGAAGCGACAATATGCAAAACCGTTGCTCCAGCAGCCTTCGCGCGTTGCACCATGGCGCTTGGGTCTCGCCAGAAGAAGGATCCTTGGCGCTCGCACGTCACTCGTCAATGCTGCTGACCGAACTTCTCCGGAAGGGCAATACGCTGGCGTTAGCTCTTGTCGCGTACCACTCGCTGGTTTTATAACCATGGAGCCGATGGTGTAGCTGCGGCTCAATCTTCCAGACAATACTTTGAACTCCGTTTTTCTCGGAGCCGTTTCTCAATCATGTGTTCATTTCGTCGTGCCGCGCATTTCGCCGCACGACCGTCGAGGCTCCGATGAAAAGCATCTGGACAAGCTTCAATCCGGTGAGCCGAAGCGCGACGCCGCTGGCATCTCCAAGAGGTAACCACTTGCGAGGAGTGTGAGTCATGAAAAAAACGCTTTGCGTACTGGCACTGCTATTCGCCGTTGTCACCCCCGCTTTCGCCGACGATGCGAAAACAATCGCGCAGCGTCTCGGCGACAAGTGGCTCGAGGCGTTCAACAAGAAGGATGCCGCTGCCCTCACTGCTTTGTACACGGCCGACGCCGTCTTCTTACCGCAAGGTGTGGATCAACCGATCATCGGCACCGAGAACATCCGCAAATTCATGGATGAGATGGTAAAGCAGAAACTCGAGAACATGGTTCTGCCGGTTTCGCTGGCGAATGTGATAGACCCAAACTCGGTTTATGTAGCCGGTACCTGGGCAGCTGATGCCGGAGGCCAGCACGTCGCCGGAACCTTTTTGAGCGTCATCGTACAGGAAGGCGCGAACTGGAAATACCGCGCCGACACGTGGAACATGATGCCACCTCCGCCGGCGACGACGGGGTCGGCCTCCACAAACAAGTAGCCCACAAAATCTGCGTGGAACGGATAAACAACGGGCACAAAACTGTTGTTTTATCCGCAGAAATGGTCGGCTTGATTTCCCGGCTTTGCTCGAGGCTAACCGGGCCGATCAGTCATGGCTCGCGGCGATGACCTGCGCGGGCGCGTCATGATTGGCGTAGATGCGGTTCAATTCACCTGCGCGGACGGCGTCCTGATCTCGCGCGGCAGGATGATGGCCGCCGCAATCGCGAGCAGACAGAGCGCGGCGAAGGCGCGCAGCATCGTCGCGAAGCCGCCCTGGTCGTAGAGCCAGGCGACCAGGCCGACCGAGGCGCCGGCGGCGGTGAAGCCGACGAAGTAGCGCACCGCGTAAGCGCGCGAGCGCCACTCCTCGGTGGTGTATTTGCCGACCATGGCATCGTTGACGGTGACCTGGCCGAACGCGCCCATCACGATGCCGATCGAGACCAGGATCAGCGGCAGATTCGACAGGCTCGCAGCCAGATAGAGGAACGGCGCCAGCATGAACGACAGCGGCAGCGCCACCGCCTTCAGCGAGTGCCTGTCGAGCAGACGCCCGATCGTGTACTGGGTCATCGCGCCGAACACATAGACGCCGGCGGCGATCAGGCCGAGCAGCGCCGGGCTTTTCGTGAGGTCAGCGAGGCGTTCGGCGAACAGTTTCGGCAGCGCCACCGTGACCGCGTTGAACGTGGTCGAGATCGCGATCACCACGATCAGCAGCGACAGCACCACGCGCCACATGTCTTCCTTGGCGACGCGGGCCTGGGCGGCCGCCTGCTTCGAGCCCTTGCGGTCCTCATGCACGACCGTGATCGCGAAAGCGATGCCGATCATGACCGTGATCACGCCCGGCAGGATGAAGGCGAAGCGCCAGCCGAGATATTGCCCAACCACGCCGGTGACCAGCGCCGAGGAGGCGACGCCGAGATTGCCCCAGACGCCGTTGATCCCCATCTGGGCACCGAGCTTCTCGGCATAGGACACGATCATCGCGGTGCCGACCGGATGATAGATCGAGGCGAAGATGCCGATCGCGAGCAGCGCCGCGCCGAGCTGCAAGGGCGTCTGCACGAAGCCGACTGAGATCATGGCAAGCCCAATGCCGGCGAAGAAGATCAGCATCATGTGGCGGCGGCTCCAGCGGTCGCCGAGCCAGCCGGTGATCAGCGAGCCGGCGCCGAACGCGATGAAGCCCGGGGTCGCGTAGGGCAGGAGCTCCGAATAGGCCATGCCGAGCGCCGGGCCCATGATGATGACGGCGGCAGCGAAGATCAGCATCGCATAATGGTCGATGAAGTGGGCGGCGTTGACGAAGCTGATCACCCTTCTGGGGCTGTTCATGGGGCGTTTTCTCACTCGAATCTGCAATGGCTCGGAAATAGGTTATAGGGAGAAGCCCTGACGGGATGTCGCCAATGAGTATCGCCCAAACGCCAATCAGAGCCCTGCACGAGGACCGGCGCGTCACCGGCGACGGCGTGCATCTGGTCGCCCGCACCTATGAGAAGGGCGTCCGGCTCGACCGGCACATGCATCGCGAGGCGCAGCTGGTCTATGCCGCCAAGGGCACCATGCAGGTGACGACGCCGAAGGGCCGCTGGCTGGTGCCACCGGATCGCGCGGTCTGGGTCCCTGCCCTGTTTCCGCACGCGATCGACGTGCTGGCCGACATCGAGATGCGCACGCTGTATTTCGACCAGGCCTGGATTGCGCGCGAACAGCGCAGCGGCAGCCTCGACAATGAATTCGTGGTGCGGGTGTCGCCGCTGCTGCACCAGGCGATCCTCGCGCTGTTCGATACGTCCTCGAGCCGCGAGCGGATCGAGCTTTTGATCCGGCTGGTCATGCTGGAGCTGCACCAGGCCGAGGACTCCGCGACCTTCATCCCGCTGCCGCAGGAGCCGCGCTGCCGCCGCGCCGCCGACATCGTGCTGGCGGATCCGACCCGCGACCATGAGATCGAGACGCTGGCGGGACAGGTCGGCACCTCGGCGCGGACGCTGTCGCGTCTGTTCTCGGCAGAGACCCAGCTCTCATTCAAGAGCTGGTGCCAGCGCGCCCGCATTGCGGCTGCGATCGAGCGGCTGTCGACCGAGACCAGCGTCTCGGTCAAGCAGGTCGCCGCCGAGCTCGGCTATGCCAGCGTGCCGGCGTTCTCGCATGCGTTCCGCCAGGTGACCGGGAAGACGCCGACGGAATTCGCGGAGAAGGTGTGAAGCGAGTCATGCTGTCGCCGTCATTACCCGCGAAAGCGGGTAATCCAGTATTCCAGAGGCGCCGATGCTCAACCGAGAAGCCGCGGCGTACTAGGTGTGCCCCCGCAGGAGCCTGTCATCGGGCGCGCGTTCGCGCGACCGGTGGCGGGGCATGACACAATGGTGAGCTTGAATCAGATATCCCCGACCTTAAATCGTGTAAGGTTCGGCAACACCGGACGTGACCTGCCTATGGCCAATGCCTTCTTTTCCGATCTGCTCTCGACGATTTCCGAACGCGGCCGCACCTTGCTGCGGCGCGCCAGCCCGGCCGAGGACGGGCAGGATGCCTCCGAACTCGTGGAATTGTGCGAAGCGCTGCTGTCGGGCCGCGGCGAGGCCTCCGGCACCGCCATGGCACGCGAGGTGCTCGACCGGTACCACCATCTCGATGCCGCAGGCCGCCTGACGTTCTTCCAGGCGCTGGCCCGTGATTTCGGACCTGATCGCGGCAAGCTGCTGCAGGCGATCGAAAGCTGGCGTGCGCAAGCCAATGGCGACGACGCCAGCGACCTGCATTTCGCCTCCGAGCCGCGGCGGCAGGAGTTGATTCGCCGGCTCAACCGCGCACCGGGCGGCACCGGCGAGCTGGTGTCGATGCGAACGGATCTGCTTTCATTGACAAAGGGCAACAAGGAACTCGCCGCGCTCGACCGCGACGTGGTGCATCTGCTCTCGTCCTGGTTCAACAGGGGATTCCTCGTGCTGCGCAGGATAGACTGGTCGTCGCCGGCCAATATTCTGGAAAAGATCATCCGCTATGAGGCCGTGCATGAGATCCGCGATTGGGACGATCTGCGCCGCCGCATCGATCCGATCGATCGCGAGTGCTACGCCTTCTTCCATCCGGCGCTGCCCGATGAGCCGCTGATCTTCGTCGAGGTCGCGCTGACCGAGGCGATCCCCGGCGCGATCGCACCGCTGCTCGCCGAGAAGCGCGAGTTCGTGCCGGCCGAGCGCGCCCGCACCGCCGTGTTCTATTCGATCTCCAACACCCAGCGCGGGCTCGGCGGCATCTCGTTCGGCAGCTTCCTGATCAAGCAGGTAGTCGAGGAGCTGCGCCGCGAGCTGCCCAAGCTCGACAATTTCGTGACGCTGTCGCCGGTGCCGGGCTTTATGCAGTGGGTCAAGGAAGCCAAGGACGTCCCCGTCACCGACGAGGAGCGGACGCTTCTGGAAGGCCTCGACAGACCGGGCTGGGTCGAGAATGCCGAGCTGACGGCGCAGCTCCGCGCCGTGCTCGAGCCGCTCGCCGCGCATTATTTCCTGAAGGCACGCACGTCGAAGGGACGCATGATCGATTCGGTCGCGCGCTTCCATCTCGGCAACGGTGCGCGTCTGGAACGGATCAACTGGCTCGGCGACCTCTCGCCCAAGGGCCTGCGCGAATCCGCAGGCATCATGGTCAACTATCTCTATCGTCTCGAGGACATCGAGAAGAACCACGAGGCCTACGCCAACAATGGCGAGGTGATTGCCTCCAGCGCCGTGAAGAAGCTGTTGAAGGGCGAAGGCCGCAAGCTCTTGGATCTACGGCTGGGATAAGCCGCCCGCTGGTGCGGGCGGCGCGTTCGCGCAATACGTCTCCGATCAATGCGACGGCCGCAGCCGCAGCACGGCCTTCGGCAGATGCGCGGAGAGCCATGCGGCGATGGCATCCTGCCTGCGATGATAGAGCAGCCCTGAGGCAATCACGGCAACGCCGATCACCGACAGCGCGAAGGGAAACAGCAGCGAATCCTTGAACACGACATTGGCAAGGTGGCCGAGATAAAGCGTGATGCCGATGGCGCCGAACACGGCATAGGCGCGTCGCATCAGGATCACGGCGATGCCAAGCAGGCCGGCATTGAACAGGCAGTAGACGGCCCGGCCCAGTTCGGTTGCGCCTTCGGTCGCCGAGATACCGCCCCAGAATGCCATCAGGCCGAACAGGTGCAGCCAGAAGGCAAAGTCACCCTCGCGGCTGCGATAGTCGATGACCCAGGCGACGGCGATGATCGCAAGCCCGAACCAGATCGACACCTTGCGCCGCATCTCGAAGTCGAAATGATCGACGTTGAAGATCCAGGGCGTCAGGTCCATCGACATGAACCACAGCGCGACCGCGATGATCGACACGATGAAGGGGAAGCGGAAGAAGCGCAGCGCCACAGCGCCGGCAAGAACGGCCGCCGCTTCCATGAAAACCCAGCTGCCCTTGATCCAGATGTAGAAGTCGTGGACCGTGCCGGGCCGGCCGAACCTGCCCCACCAGCCCAGTTCGTCCTGAATGCCGTAGACCGCGAGCGGTGCCATCGACACCGCAATCGCAATCAGCAGGCCGCCCGGAACCCGCAGATTCTTCCTGACCCAGAGGTGATGGCCGGCCAGCGTGAACACACCGGCATAGGCGACGGCGCAGGCGGTGAGCGCACGGCCACCCATCTGCGTGAAGGCCAAGGTCGAGAACAGCCCCATGGCGCCGATCACGATCAATGCGCCGGCGTACCAGAGCAGATGGGCTGCATCGAACCGCGCTGTCGGCGCGCCCGCCGCCTGCTCTGCCGATCGGTTGTTCACCAGGAAGGCCAGCAACCGCTCAAGGTCCGGTGCGCTGATGACCCCGGCGTCCGCCGCAACCCGCAGATCTCTCACTGAATAGTCCATCCGATTGCTCCCGTGTTGCGGTTCGCGCCATTCCCGGTCGAACCGAAGCGGCTTGCTCTCGGATGGGGAGTATACCCAACATTGAGCATTGCTCAAGAAAAACTTGAGCAATGCTCACAAATTTCCGTGAATGAATCCCCCGGCGAAACGACCCGAGCTGCGCCCGTTACTGCGCGGCGAACGGCACGGATGCGTTGGCGCGATAGGTCCAGACCCCGACATTGCCGCCGATTCCGCCGCGCTCGGCGCCAACCGCGATCTGACCGCCATTGCTGAACCGCGCCGCAACTCCGCCGGTCGCGCGCGCCGACCAGCCGTCGAGCACGAGAGCCGACGGAATGGCCGCAGTCGCAACCGCAGCGCCGGCACTGTCGTGGGTGAAATAATAATCGCCATACAGCCCGGCATAGGGCGCAAACGCCACGCTGTCCGACCACGCCACCGGGTAGGACAGCTTGACGCCGGTGCTGGCGCGGCCGGTGGAGAAATTGTGCGCGTCCTGCAAGGTCCCGAGCGTGTCGGTGTAGGCATTCTCGTGCTCCCACAGCGCATAGATGCGCGCGGATGGCTCGATCTGGATGCCGTAGCTGGAGTAGGTGCCGGTCAGACCGCTGGTGACGAGCCAGCGCGTGCCGCCGAAAGAGCCGGCGGCGGAGCCGGCCGTGCCGTCATAGCCGATCCCGGAGTAGGCGACCGCCGCGTCGAAGCGAATGGCCTGCGTGATCTTCCAGCCGAGATAGGAGCCGACCGTCCAGCCGTCCCCCTTCAATCGTCCCTCAAGCGCGTCGGACCGATAGTCGAAGGTCTCGTAACCGCCGAGCACGCCAACGAGGAAGTTCGGCGTGAGCTTGCGCGTCAAGCCGGCCAGCAGGTTGATCTGGCTGCCGTAAAGGGCCGTGGCCCCCGGGACTGCCGTCGACGAGCCCCAGCGGTCGAGCTCGGAACCGCGCACTTCCGCCCAGGCCAGCCAATCCCTTTCCTTGGGTGCGGCTGGTCGCGGCAACGCCTTGCTCGGGCCGGCATATGCCATCGCCGCGAAGCCATCATCCACCCGCGATGATGAGCGTTGTGATGCGAACACGCCGGTGGCGCTGCTGAAGGGGTCGCTGGCGCGGACCGTGCCGGCACCAGGAGAGGTCTCCTCGGCATCGGCGGCGAAGTTGAACCGGACGCCGCTGCCGCTTGGCGTGATCAACCCACCGCCGCCGCCAAAACCTTCCGAGATCGCGCTGTCGACCGCTCCCGAGATCGCCTGCCCCGATGTCTGCGCCACCATCGGCGTCACCAGAACCTGCAAGGCACGCAACTTCAAGCTGTCCGCGGGCGTGTTGACGGCCTGGATCACGGGCGTCGACACGCTGGTGGCGAAATTGCCGGCGCCGCCGTAGCTCGCCGTGATCGCATGGCTGCCGAGCGTCAGCGACGACGTGGTGAAGATTGCGATCCCGCCCGACAGGGTAGCGCTGGCGAGGATCGCCGCCCCGTCCTTGAACGTCACCGAGCCCGCCGGCGTGCCGCCACTGCCGGATACGGTGGCCGTGAACGTCACGGCCTGACCGACCTGACTGGGATTTTGCGACGAGGCCAAATTGGTCGTCGTCGCCGCCTGATTCACCGCCTGCGCCAGCGCGGACGAGGTCGACGACGCGAAGCTGGCGTCGCCACCATAGCTGGCGGTGATCGAATGGCCTCCCGCGGCGAGCGAGGTGGTGGTCAATGTCGCGACGTTGCCGGACAGCGTCGCGGTCCCGAGCACAGTGGCGCCGTCCTTGAAGGTGACGGTGCCGGTCGCCGTTGCGCCGCCGGCCGCAACGGAGGCTGTGAACACCACGGATTGCCCGAACACGCTCGGATTTGCCGAGGAGGCAACCGTCGTCGTCGTCACGGCCTGATTCACGGCCTGAATGAAGGCGGCGGAAACTGACGACGCGAAATTCGTGTCGCCGCTATAGGTGGCCGTGATCGAATGGCCGCCGGGGGCGAGCGCTGTCGTGGTCAATGTCGCCGCGTTGCCGGACAGCGGCGCAGTCCCCAGCACCGCGGCACCGTCCTTGAAGGTGACAGTGCCGGTGACCGTCTTGCCGCCGGCGGCCACCGCCGCCGTGAGCGTCACGGACTGGCCGAACACGCTCGGATTTGCGGAGGACGTAACCGTCGTCGTCGTCAGCGCGGGATTCACAACCTGGACCAGCGCGGAAGACACCGCCGGCGCGTAATTGGTGTCGCCGCCATAGCTCGCCGTGATCGAATGGCTGCCCGGGGCGAGCGAGGCCGCGGTGAACGTCGCGGAATTGCCAGACAGCGTCCCCGTACCCAGCAACGTGGCCCCGTCCTTGAAGGTGACGATGCCGGTGGCCGTTCCGCCGCCGGTCGTCACGGTGGCCGTGAACGCCACGGACTGGCCGAAGCTGCTCGGATTTGCTGAAGAGGTGACGGATATGGTCGGATTTGCCGTCGCAATCGTCCCGCTCAGCGTCTGTGTTGCCGTCTCAGTGACGGGGCTGCCGCTGTCGGACACCTTGATGGTATAGCTGAAGGCGCCGCCGGTGGTCGGCGTGCCCGACACCAGACCAGTCGACGTATTCAGCGAGGTGCCGGCCGGCAGCGCGCCGGCGGACACCGAATAGGTGAAAGGCTGTGTTCCGCCGCTCCCGGTGTTGGTCTGGGCATAGCCTTGTCCGACCTGCGTCGTCGGCGACGGCGCCGAGGTCAAACCCAGCGTGGCGGCAGTGCATGTCGCGGTGATCGCGACGCTCGTGTTGTCGGATCCGTTGCCGGACGCAGCCACAACGGAGAGACTGGTATCGCCGGCGCCGGTGACCCGATAGGTCGCGGTAGAGCTGCTCGTCAGCGCCCCGCTGTCGAGGACCGGACTACCCGATCCGGTCACAAGCACCAGGTGCCCTTCGGTATTGACGGTGATCGTGAACGCCAGCAAGTCGCCGGCAGCGAACGTTGAAACCGTGGCGGTCTGCCTATCAAAGGGCGAATCGATACCGCCGCTGCCGGAGATGTTGAGAGCACCACCGTTCACGGCGGTGCAGCCTGAGGACGCGAAGGCAGCCCCTCCGCTCGCGACGACGATACACGCAAGGATTGCAGTGACAACGAGTCGACAAGCGACGCGAAGACGCTGCAAAGCCGACCACATTGAACTTGCATTCCCAGAAAAATTCCACGGTCACCATGACACCTGATCGGCCATGCTGACAATGTGTCGCAGACGAAACCTCTACGCGCGAAATCATTTGGCGCGCGGTGTTGCGCGAACGCCACGACCATTCTGCTTCCGGTTCGAGGTAGCAGCACCTACCAGCCCTTCACGGGTCGATTGGCATGGCTGAGCTGCGGCACGCCGCGATTGAGAGACATGCGGGAATGTGTGCAGAGCCGCCATCGGTCGCGCCGAGGCGTCGTCGACCTCGCGGACTTAGCCCGCGAAGGTCTCCAGCCACTGGCGGAAGAACTGCATATTGTCTGTGTTCGCGGTCGGCAAGGCATCCATCGCTGACCCCGTGTTCAACTGATCTAACGACCCGCTACTCAGCCAGCGCCTTCATTTCCTTGTAGAGATCCGACTTGCCCTCGAATCCGATGCCCGGCAGATCGGGCATCGTGATGTGGCCGGCCTCGACGCGCACGCCGTCCGGGAAGCCGCCATAGGGCTGGAACAGGTCGGGATAGCTCTCATTGCCGCCGAGGCCTAAGCCGGCTGCGATGTTGAGCGACATCTGATGGCCGCCATGCGGGATGCAGCGGCTCGGCGACCAGCCGTGGGCCTTCAGCACCGCAAGCGTGCGCTGATATTCGCACAGCCCATAGGACAGCGCGCAGTCGAATTGCAGCCAGTCGCGATCCGGCCGCATGCCGCCATAGCGGATCAGGTTCCTGGCGTCCTGATGGCTGAACAGGTTTTCGCCGGTTGCCATCGGCCCCGGATAGAGTTCGGCGAGCGCGGCCTGCAACGCATAGTCGAGCGGATCGCCGGCCTCCTCGTACCAGGACAGCGGATAGTCCCGCAGCATCTTCGCGTAGGCGATCGCGGTCTCCAGGTCGAAGCGGCCGTTGGCGTCGACGGCGAGCTGCGCATCGCGGCCGATCTCGTTGAGCACCGCCTCGATGCGCGCGCGATCCTCGGCGATGTCGGCGCCGCCGATCTTCATCTTCACGACGTTGTAGCCGCGATCGAGATAGCCGCGCATCTCCTTGCGCAGCGCCGAGAGATCCTTGCCCGGATAGTAGTAGCCGCCGGCGGCGTAGACGAAGACGCGCGGATTGGGCTCGAGGCCGTGGCGCTCGGCGAGCAAACGAAACAGCGGCTTATCGGCGATCTTCGCCACCGCGTCCCACACCGCCATGTCGATGGTGCCGACCGCGACCGAGCGTTCGCCATGGCCGCCCGGCTTCTCGTTCGACATCAAGGTCGACCAGACCTTGTCCGGATCGAGATTGCCGCCATCGGCATCGAGCAGCGACTTCGGGTCAGCCTCGAGCAGCCGCGGCGCAAAACGCTCGCGGATCAGGCCGCCCTGCCCGTAGCGGCCGTTGGAATTGAAGCCGTAGCCGACCACCCGTTTGCCGTCGCGCACCACGTCCGTGACCACGGCAACCAGGCTCGTGGTCATCCTGGTGAAGTCGATATAGGCGTTACGGATCGGCGAGGAGATCGGCTTGGTGACCTCGCGGACGTCGACGATACGGACGGACATGGGTGGTGCCTTCTGAGTTGAATCTGCAGCTATCGCCACATCGTCATTGCGAGCGAAGCGAAGCAATCCATGCAACGGCATAACGGATGGATGGATTGCTTCGTCGCTTCGCTCCTCGCAATGACAGCAGAGAGGACGCTTTAGGACTTCGGCTTATCCCGGAAATACGGCTCGACCGGGCCGTGCACCTTCAGCGTCAGCGGGTTGCCGCGCCGATCCTTGGCGTTGCCGGCCGTGACGCGCACCCAGCCCTCGCTGATGCAGTACTCTTCGACATTGGTCTTCTCGACGCCCTTGAAGCGGATGCCGACGTCGCGCGACAGGATCGCTTCGTTGTAATAGGGGCTGTTCGGATCGATCGAAAGACGATCTGGAAACGGCTCGTTCGTGTTGTCGTCGTTCTCGCTCATAGCAACGCCTCGATATCCTTCCTCAATCCTTCGGGCCGGGCGGTCGGCGCATGCCGACCGACCACCTTGCCGGACCGGTCGACCAGGAACTTGGTGAAATTCCATTTGATCGAGGGCCCGAGCAGGCTCGATTTCTCACGCTTCAGATACGCATACAATGGGTGCGCGTTGGCGCCGTTGACGTCGATCTTGGCAAACATCGGAAACGTCACGGAATAGTTGGTCTCGCAGAAACTGGCGATCTGTTTCGCATCGCCCGGCTCCTGAGCGCCGAACTGGTTGCAGGGGAAGCCGAGCACGGCGAAGCCGCGCGGCGACAAATCGGCGTAGAGCTGCTGCAGGCCCTTGTATTGCGGCGTGAAGCCGCAGGCGCTCGCCGTGTTGACGATCAAGAGCACCTGATTCTCGAACCGTTGCAGCGGCACGTCCTCGCCGGTCAGCGATTGGGCCGTGAAATCATAAACGCTGGGCATCGTCTTTCTCGCTAGCTCGCCGGATCAATCGCCGCCGACGGCGTGCCGCCGGCCTCGATGGCCTCTCCTGCGGCGAGGCACAGGTCCTCCCGAAAGCGGCCGGCGACGAGCTGCACGCCGACCGGGATCCGCCCGACCAGGCCGGTCGAGACCGTTAGCCCGGGAAGCCCCATGAAGGGAATGGCGATCTGCGTCAACTGCGCGTGCCACACCCGCGCGAACGAGGCCTCGTCCTTGCGGTCGAGATGGTCGGGGAACGGCAGCTCGCCGGACACCGGCATCAGCAGCACCGGATATTTGTCGAAGAAGGCAAACCATTCGCGCGTCAGCGTGGCGCGGCGGGTCAGAGCCTTCGAGAGGTCGAACGGATGCACCTTGGCACGGTTGCCGCGCAGGCAGGCCAGCGCACCGGGATCGCCCTCGCGCTCGGCTGTCTCGAGCTGGGCTTCGTAGCCGTCGCCGAGCCAGAGCCTGGTCTGGATCTCGGCGGCCTCACGCAATGTCGGCGTGTCCGCGATCTCCTCGACGATCCAGCCTGCCTCTCGCAGCCGCCTGCCGGCGTCCGCCACCGCGGCGACCACGTCAGGCACCGGATTGAGGCCATCGGGATTGAGGCACATCGCGACGCGCTTTTCCCGCGCGGGCCCCTCGAGCGGCACCGGCGCGTACCAGGGATCGCGATAATCCGGCGCCGACATCGCCGCCAGCGAGACGCGCAGATCGGCGATGGTGCGCGCCAACGGTCCCGAGACGGCGCTGATCTGCGGCCCGATCGGACGCTCCGGCAACGCGGCGTTGAAGGCTGGAATGCGGCCCAGGCTCGGCCGCAGACCGTGCACGCCGCAGGCATAGGCGGGATAGCGGATCGAGCCTGCGATATCGGTGCCATGTGCGATATGGCCGATGCCGGCCGCAACCGCAGCCCCCGCGCCGCCCGACGAGCCGCCCGGGGTGATCGACGGATCGCGCGGGTTCTTGGTATCGCCGTGGATGAGATTGGTGGTGAACCAGCGATAGGAGAAGGCCGGGCAGTTGGTGCGGCCGAGCAGCACGGCGCCTGCCTTGCGCAGATTGGCGACCACGGGATTATCCGCCTTGGCGATGGTGTCGCGCTGCAGCTTCAACCCGTTGGTGGTGGCATAGCCTTCCTGGTCGACATTGACCTTGATCGTGACGGGCACGCCGGCGAGCGGTCCGACCGCCTCGCCGCGCGCGATCGCCGCATCGATCGAAGCCGCCTGCGCCAGCACGTCATCGGGACGGTGGTCAATCACCGCGTTGATCTTCGGATTGACCGCATCGAGCCGGGCAAGCCCCGCCTCCGCCGCCTCCTTCGCCGAGACCTTCCGGGATTTGATGAGGCTGGCCAGTTCGGTGGCCGACAGACGCCAAAGATCCTGCATGAGACTCTCCGTATGACGGAGGCCTTTTAGCGCCGTCAGGAGAGCAAGGCCAGCCGCCCCGCGGCATCACCTCTCATCGAAAATGGGCGATGTAATAGGCAAGATCCGCGATCTGCTCCTTAGAGACCGTCTGCATCACGTCGGCCATGGTGGCGTCATAGCCATGGCGAGAGTTGTCCTTGTATTCGGCCAGCGTCTTGGCGAGGTAGTCCTCGCGCTGGTTGGCGATCCGCGGAACGTTGTCCTTGCCGGAGAAATCGGTGTTGTGGCAGCTGTTGCAGCGGTTCTGCCGCACCAACCCCTCGCCCTTCGCCATCCGCGCCGGATCGGAGGCCGCCGGCGGCGGCGCGGGCTTCGGCAATGTCGCGATGAAGTCGGAGAAGGTTCTGAGATCGCCGTCGGTCAAAGGCTTCGCCATCTCGTTCATCGGCTCGAAGACGCGCAGCTTCTCGCGGAACATGAAGAGCTGGATCAGCGCATAGGGCGCCTGCTGGCCGCCGAGCGAGGGCGTGTTCTCGGTCTCCGACGTGCCGTGCTCGCCATGACAGGCGAAACACGCCACGGTGCGTTCCTGGATGGTTTCGGCGCTGGCTGGAAGAATCGCGAACATAGCCAGGAGCACTGGCATGATCATCTTGCGCATCGGTCGCTCCGGGCAATTCTGTCATTCCGGGCTGGTGCGCAAGCACCAGACCCGGAATCTCGAGATTCCGGGTTCGATGCTTCGCATCGCCCCGGAATGACGTTCGTGACTGTTACTGGTTCGCGACCTTCTGCTTGCCATAGCTGACGCGATATACCGCGCCGTTCCAGTCGTCGGAGACCAGCAGCGAGCCGTCCTTCAGCAGCATCACGTCGACCGGGCGGCCGACATATTTGTTGTCCTGAAGGAAGCCGGTCATGAACGGCTCGACCGACTTCACGGTGCCGTCCTTGTTCAGCTTCACCACGACGACGTCGCCGCCCCGCTTCTGCGTCTTGTTCCAGGAGCCGTGGCGCGCGACGAAGATCGCGTTCTTGTACGACTTCGGGAACTGGCTCCCGGTATAGAAGCGCATCCCGAGCGAGGCGGTGTGCGCGCCCATCAGGCCGACCGGCGGCGTATAGTCCTTGCAGGATTTGCCCCAGCCGAGCTCCTGGTCGATGATGTTGCCCTGCCAGCAGAACGGCGCGCCGAAATCCTCGCCCGCCTTGGTGACGCGGTTGAGCTCGTCCTCCGGCACCGACTCCGACAGCCAGTCGCGGCCGTTGTCGGTGAAGTACATCTGTCTGGTCTCGGGATTCCAGTCGAAGCCGACCGAATTGCGCACGCCGAGCGCATAGACCTCGGCGCCGGAGCCATCGAGATTCATGCGGCGGATCTGGCCATGGGCGTCGTCATGCAGCACGTCGTTGCCGGGCTGGCCGACCGGGACATAGAGCTTGTTGTCGGGGCCGATGGCGATGAACTTCCAGCCATGGGCCTCGTCCTTCGGCAGCTTGTCGTAGATCACGGTCGGCTTTGGCGGGTTGTCCAGCACGTCCTCGACATGGTCGATCTTGGAGATCTGCGACAGCTCGGCGATGTAGAGCGTGCCGTTCTTGAAGGCGACGCCGTTCGGCCGATAGAGGCCGGAGGCGAGCACCTTGACCGAGCGTTTGCCGTCCTTGTTGACGATGGCATAGACCTTGTCGACGAGGCGGCTGCCGACGAACACCGTGCCCTTGTCGCCGAGCGCCAGCGAGCGCGCATTGGCCATCCCCGCGGCATAGACCTCGACAGTGAAGCCGGCCGGCACCTTGAGCTTGGCGAGCGGCAATTTGTCCGGCGATGCCGGGATCGGCGGCCCCACAACCGGAGCGAGCTTGGCGGCCGCCTCATTGTCCGGACGTCCGATCATGGGCGAGCCGGGCGGCAAGGGCTGGGCGGCGGGCGCGGCACCGGCCGCCGGTGGGTTGGCGGGCTGCTGCGCGGCGGCATGAAGCGTGAAGGCACTGAAGAAAGCTCCCGCCAGCAATAGGCTGCGCGGCGCAAACGAATCGCGGATCATGGCGTTCTCCCCTAAAGGGAAGCCGTCTTCCTGGGCGCCGGTGACAGGCCGGCGCCGGCGGCTTTCCCGAAGCCCCAGTCTTGCGAATTTGTCCGGACAAATGCAACCGAAAATGCGCGCAGCATCACGCGTTCCCGGAGGAACGCGCCATCCGGCGTCTCAGTGCGTATCAATGTCTTGTGATCGAGCGATCAGGGCGATCGAGGATCGCCTCCGTGAACGGAAACTCCAGCACGATCTCGCCCTCGTCGTCGGTGACCTCGATCACCGCGCTCAACAGCGCGCCGTCGGCCCCTTCGGTCTTGAGCAGCTCGCGAATCATCGCCCGCGCCATCTCCCAGGCCCGATCGGGGTCGCGCAGGATCTCGCCGTCAGGATCGGAAATCAGCTCGTCGCCGATACGGGTGTTGAAGAAATAGCGTGGCATCGGCAGAACTCGGCTCGGTTGGGCGCCACAAGGCGCGAAATCGTCACCAGGACCTTGGGAGGAGGCTTATGGCCCCGCCCAACCCCAAACATCACTATTCAGCCGTCGGCGAACAACAAGAAAAAGGGCTGGCGCCACGGGCTTTTGACAGGACGGCGCGCACAACTCCGTGAGCGCCCAAGAGGGGGATATACTGCAACGCAGCATGGTCTGGGCAAGGCATACCTGCAAAAAATTTACTGGCGAACTTTTTCATCCACGGTACCTTGTTAGGCAGGGCGGAAGTTCGTCCGGTTGCAAAATGGAGAGCCAAATGGCCTGGAAAGCACCGAAGATCGTCGAAGTGTCGGTCGGCATGGAAATCAACATGTATATGTGCGCCACCCGCAAGTAAGCGGCAGCGTTCGATACACGTCTAGCGTTTGACGCAGGTGGATGTCCGGGCATGACGCGCTCCCGAGCAGGAAGCGTGTTTTAGATCCAGACTCCACCTCGTAGCGTTTTTGGGGCTCGCGTTGTCGGGCTCGCGTTTTCTTCCAGGGGACGGATCATGCTTCGCGTCGTCGTCCTGGGCGCCGCAGCGGGTGGCGGCGTTCCGCAATGGAACTGCGGATGTCCGGTCTGCCAGGCAGCACGAAGCGACCACCCGGAATTGCAGAGCACGCAGGCCTCGATCGCGTTCAGCGGCGATGGCGCGCACTGGTTCCTGGTCAACGCCTCTCCCGACCTGCGCCAGCAACTGATCGCAACCCCGCGGCTGCATCCGAAGGCGGGCGCGCTGCGCCACTCCCCGATCGCGGGCGTGATCCTGACCAACAGCGAGGTCGATGCGGTCGCAGGGCTGCTGTCGATGCGCGAGGGCTCGCCATTTGCGATCTACGCCCATGAGCGCGTGCTGGCGATCCTGCGCTCCAACAGCATCTTCAACGTGCTGAATGAGAAGAACGTCGCCCGTCGACCAATCGCAGTCGACCTGGCCTTCGAACCCACCTTGCCGGACGGCACGCCGTCCGGGCTCGAGGTGCTGCCGTTCGAGGTTCCCGGCAAGGGCGCCTGGTATCTCGAAGGCAAGGCGCATCCCGCAGGCGAGGATGGCGTCGGCGATACGCTGGGCCTGCGTATTGCGGACAAGACCAGCGGCAAATATTTCTATTTCCTGGCGGCCTGCGCACGGGTGACCGACGATCTCAGGTCGCGGCTCAAGGGCGCGCCGCTGGTGTTCTTCGACGGCACGGTGTGGCGCGACGACGAGTTGATCGCGGCCGGGCTCGGCAACAAGACCGGCCAAGGCATGGGACATATCGCGATGTCCGGCGACCAGGGCGCGATTGCGAGCCTCGCCGGCCTCGACATCGGACGAAAAGTGTTTTTGCATATCAACAACTCAAACCCGGCGCTGCTTGGGACCTCGGCCGAGCGCAAGACGGCCGAACAGGCGGGCTGGCAGATTCCCGGGGACGGAACGGAGATCGTGCTGTGAACGTCGTGCCTACCACCGGAATGACCGCGCTCTCGATCGGCAAGGGCATCACGCTCAACAGTGCCGAGGAGATGGAAGCGACGCTGCGCACGATCGGCGCGACGCGTTACCACAGCCTGCACCCGTTCCATCGTCTCTTGCACGGCGGCAAGCTCAACAAGGGCCAGGTGCAGGCCTGGGCGCTGAACCGCTACTACTACCAGAGCACGATCCCGCTGAAGGACGCGATGGTGATGACGCGCTTCCGCGACCGTGCCACCCGGGTCGAATGGCGCCATCGCATCGAGGACCATGACGGCGATCCCGGCAATGAGGGCGGCATCGATCGCTGGCTGAAACTGACCGAGGGCCTCGGCCTCGATACGTCTTACGTCGAATCGACCGAAGGCATCCTGCCCGCGACGCGCTTTGCGGTGGAGGCCTATGTGCATTTCTGCCGCGACCGCACGCCGCTGGAGGCGATCGCCTCCTCGCTGACCGAATTGTTCGCGCCGAACCTGCACGAGGAGCGCATCTCGGGGATGCTGAAGCATTACGATTTCGTCAACCCCGACATCATGAGCTATTTCAGCCGCCGCCTGACCCAGGCACCGCGCGACGCGAATTTTGCGCTCGACTATGTCAAGCGGCACGCGACAACGCCGGCCGAGCGCGAGGCGGTCTGCAACGCGCTGATCTTCAAGACCAACGTGCTGTGGGTGCAGCTCGACGCCCTCTATTTCGCCTATGTCGACGGCCACATTCCGCCCGGCGCCTTCGTGCCGAAGACCAGCTAGAGCATGATCCGGAAAAGTGGAAACCGGTTTTCCGAAAGATCATGCTCAAACAAAGAGACTTGACTATGGCCAGCCGGAACATCAGCGTCAGCGCGACCAGCCGGCCGAAGCTGCCGCGCCATGCCAGGCTGAAGTTCGACGAGACGCGGCACGTCTGGGTGATCCTGGCGCCGGAGCGCGTGCTGGCGCCCGACGAGATCGCCGTCGAGGTGCTACAGCTCTGCGACGGCGTGCGCAGCGTCGCCGACATCGCCGACCAGTTGGCCGTGAAATACGCTGCCCCGCGCGAGGCGATCCTGACTGATGTGATCGCGATGCTGCAGGACCTTGCCGACAAGGGCTTTCTCACCGAAGCGCGCGAGAACACAACATGAGTGATGCGCTCGCCGACAAGACAACGACCAAAGGCCCGACCGACGGGCTTGCGGTGCTGGAGCAGACCCGCTCGGCGGCCGAGACCTACGGCATCCCGCTCGCGGTGCTGCTCGAGGTCACCCATCGCTGTCCGCTGCAATGCCCCTATTGCTCGAACCCGGTCGAGCTCGACCGCGGCTCGACCGAGCTCACCACCGACGAGTGGAAGAAGGTGCTGAGCGAGCTCGCCCAACTCGGCGTGCTGCAGGTCCATTTCTCCGGCGGCGAGCCGACCGCGCGCAAGGACATCGTCGAGCTGGTGCAGCATGCGACCGACGTCGGGCTGTATTCGAATCTGATCACTTCGGCCGTATTGCTGACAAGGGACAAGCTTTCAGCGCTGGCGGATGCCGGCCTGAGCCATGTGCAGATCAGCTTCCAGGGCAATGAACCCGTCGTCGCCGACCGCGTCGCCGGGCTGAAGGACGCACACAGGAAGAAGCTCGACGTCGCGAAATGGACGCGCGAGCTGGAGTTGCCGCTCACGGTGAATGCGGTGATGCACCGGCAGAACCTGCATCAGCTCACCGACATCATCCAGATGGCGGTCGATCTCGACGCCGACCGGCTCGAGGTCGCCAATGTGCAGTATTACGGCTGGGCGCTGAAGAACCGCGCCGCCTTGATGCCGACCATCGAACAGATCGAGGAGACCAGCCGCATCGTCGAGGAGGCGCAGGTGCGCCTGAAGGGCACGCTGGCGATCGACTATGTGGTGCCCGACTATTACGCGCTGCGGCCGAAGAAGTGCATGGGGGGCTGGGGCCGCCAGTTCTTCAACATCTCGCCGGCCGGCAAGGTGCTGCCGTGCCATGCCGCCGAAAGCATCACCGGGCTCGAATTCGAATCGGTGCGCTCGAACCATTCGATCGCCTGGATCTGGCAGAACTCGGAGGCCTTCAACCACTATCGCGGCACCGGGTGGATGCCCGAGCCGTGCAAGTCCTGCGAATTCCGCGAGGTCGATTACGGCGGCTGCCGCTGCCAGGCGTTTGCACTGACCGGCGATGCCGGGAATACCGACCCCGCCTGCGCGCTGTCGCCGCGCCACGAGAACATCTTCAAGCAGGCGGAGCGCGAATCCGCACGCGCCGAGAACCGTTTCCTCTATCGCAATTTCGCCGGCGGCACGCTGGAGATGGACAACAGCCAGGACGAGCGCAATGGCGCCTGACGCCGACGCCGGCAAGGCCGCCAAGCGCACCGATCCGTTTGCACCGCTGACATCGGAACAGCTCGATGTCGGCGACGGCCACGATCTCTATGTCGAAAGCATCGGGAGCAGCGGCGGCATTCCCGCGGTCTATCTGCATGGCGGGCCCGGCAGCGGCTGCCAGCCGGACCATCGCCGGCTGTTCGATCCTGAACGATTCCACGCGGTGCTGTTCGACCAGCGCGGCTGCGGCCGCAGCCGCCCCAAGGGCAGCCGCGCCGACAACACGACGGCGCACCTGATCGCGGACCTGGAAAAGATCCGCGAACACTTCGGCTTCGCGCGCTGGATGGTGGTCGGCGGCTCCTGGGGCGCCACGCTGGCCATCGCTTATGCACAGGCCCATCCCGAGCGCGTCAGTAGCCTCGTGCTGCGCGCGACCTTCCTCGGCACGCGCGAGGAGCTGGAAGGCGCCTTCCTGCAAGCGTTGCCGCGCTTCTATCCCGGGCTTTACGACGATTTTCTGAGCCTGCTGCCGGAAGACGAGCGCACCGCGCCGCTGTCAGCCTATTATCGCCGCATCCTCGATCCCGATGATGCTGTGCATGCGATCGCGGCGCGCGCCTGGCACGACACCGAACGCGCGCTGTCGGAGCACACGCCGAAACAGTCGCGGCTCGATCTGGTCGCGATCAGGTCGTCACGCACCCTGCCCTCGACGCCGTTCATGGAGGCACATTACTTCGCCAACGATTGCTTCATGCGCCCGAACCAGCTGATGGACGACGCAGGAAAACTCGCCGGCATTCCCGGCATCATGGTGCAGGGCCGCTACGACCTGCTCTGCCCGCCCGCCACGTCGCACGCGCTGGCCGCACGCTGGCCCGGCAGCGAGGTCCGCATCATCGACGGCGCCGGCCACATCCTCTATGACCCCGGCATCCGCAACGCGGTGATGAAGGCGATCGCGGATCTGGCGTCGAGAGCGGCGTGAACAGGATCGAATGCCGATAGCAACGGGACGCTCGCTTTAACTCTCCCTTTACGGGACTCGAGACGAGCAGGTTTTGCCTCGAAGCGACTTTAGATTGCATTTTGTCAATGGTTCTCTTAAGCTCCCACGAAGGAACCCGCGTTCCGGAGCGGGCAATGAAAGCCTTGTTCTAATTTTATTTGCGGCAGCGGTCAGCCTGCTGCTTCAGCCGCCATTTGCCAGTGCGGCATGCTGACAGCGCTCAAGGCGCCCTTCATGTCCACGCCTTCCAGCGCCAGATGTTTTGTTCATTGATTGCTGATCAAGGCAACACCCATGAAGAACATTATCCTGCTCTCCGACGGCACCGGCAATTCTGCCGCAAAGGTCTGGCGCACCAACGTCTGGCGCGTGTTTCAAAGCCTGGAGCTCAAGGGGTCCAGCCAGATCGCGATCTACGACGATGGCGTCGGCACGTCCTCCTTTCTGCCGTTTGCCATCCTGGGTGGCGCATTCGGTTGGGGCCTGACGCGCAACGTCCGGGAGCTCTACAAGTTTCTTTGCCGCAACTACCAGGAGGGAGACCGCATCTACGGCTTCGGCTTCAGCCGCGGCGCCTTCACCATTCGTGTCTTGATCGGCCTTGTCTTGAATCAGGGCCTCGTCAAATTCTCGACCGAGGCGGAACTCGACAAGAAGGCCAGAGCGGCCTACCGGGCCTATCGTGACGCGAAGTATCCTGCCTGGAATCTGCAATACCCATTTCGCCTCGTTCGTATCCTGCTTGACCGACGGTTCTACAAGCCGGATGAGCGAACCGTCAGCAAGATCGAATTCCTGGGCCTGTGGGATACCGTCGCCGCATACGGCCTGCCCATCGACGAAATGACGCGGGGCGTGAGCAACTGGATATGGCCGCTCGAGCTGCCGAATACGGAATTCGACCACCGCATCCTCAAAGCGCGTCACGCGCTCGCCATCGATGACGAACGCGAGACGTTCTTCCCGGTGCTATGGAATGAGGACCCTACCAACACGCGGCCGGCCGGAACCGATCGTCCGACGCGGGACGAACAATTGTTGCAGGTCTGGTTCACCGGGATGCACGCCAATGTCGGCGGCGGCTATCCCGACGATGCCCTCGCGAACGTGTCGCTCTCGTGGATCATGGCGGAGGCCCGGCAAGCCGGTCTCGTCTTCAAGGAAATGGCCAACGCCGAGCCCGACGCCCTGCTCGCGACGGATTCCGCCAAGGACAAGGACGGCCGACTTTATGATTCTCGAAGTGGCCTGGGCGGGTACTATCGCTACAGTCCGAGGCAGATCATCAACTTCTATGACGCGATGCCCGAGGCCGTCAAACGCAAGCAAAGCGCTGCGAAAACGCAGCTTGCCACGGCTCAATCGAACGTCACCACGTCACTTCCGAAGATCCATGAGAGCGTGTTCGGCAGGATCAGGACGGGAGCGCACTTCTACGCGCCGATCGGCCTTCCCGAGCAGTACGAGGTCGTGACGACCGGAAACGTTGCCGTCACCTACACGTCGCCTCCCAATGTCGCGCCGGCCCCGATGTCGATCCAGCCCAACACTGCGGCCATCGCGGAAGGCAACGGAAATACGCGCCGGCAGGCCGGCCAGCAGGATGTCTGGGACCTGGTTTGGCGCAAACGCGGCGTCTACTTCCTTACAGTGTTCGCGACCGCGTATCTGCTGGCCTATCCATTGTTCAGGGATACCTATGCGTATGAGGAAGCGCGCACGCGGCTCCACCTCGTGTCAGACACGGTGCGGCTGCTGGGCTCATTCTTGCCGGCATTTGCCAAGCGTTGGGTTGACGCCTACGCCCGAGGGCCTGGCTGGTTCGTCGTCGTCCTCCTGCTCGTCGGATTCCTGACGTCGCTCGGATCGTCACTGGCCGCATCGATAAAAAATACCATGCGCCCCGTGTGGGTCGATTCACTGCCGGGGGCAAATCCTGCGCCGGTCGTCTCGCCTTCATCGTTCGCTGTGTCACGCCATGGTGTTGCCGCTGTCGTTGGCGGAGCTTTGCTGATTCTCTACCCGCTGTTTGCGGACTGGCTGCCCTGGCCGCGGCTACTGACGCCGGTCAGCGATTTTCTGTTCCTCTACCTTCGACCGCCCGTCAATATTGCGCTTGGTCTCACCATCATTGCCTGCTTCCTGCCTTCGCGATGGGTTCGAGGCCTGCGCCAATCGCCGACCTACCAGCAAACGCTGCGGTTCTCCAAAAGCAAGCTAGCGCCGCTGCTTTCTGCTGCCGCCATTCTTCTCCTGGTGGTCGAGCTCGTCTGCCACTTCGGGTTCAATCTGCTCGATAGCTTCGGATATGTCTGTCACGCCAATCAAGCGCTCAACGAAGACGTCAACGGCTTCGACAAGGGGGACGTTCAGCGACCCTTCGATATCGCAGCCGGCACGCGCTGCACGTCGACGGGCGTCTTCCTGAGCCGCGGCAGAACGTACCATATCGAAGTCCGCCGTGACCCGGCCGACCGGCAATGGACCTTCTTCGGCGCCCCCTCCTACATGGGCGATCAACCGCTGTCGCGGCTGAGCTGGGACAAAGAGCTTGCGATGGTGATGCTGTTTCCACTCCGACGCGTGTTCGACCGGCCATGGGGTTCGCTGGTTCTGCGCGTAGGGGCGCTTGGCACCGACGTCGATTATCTCGATCGCGACCCGCCACCGGAGAGCGATGATATCCGTCAGGACGTCGGTCAATCGGCCATACCCGACACGGGCGAGCGGCTCTCGGAAGATCTCAAGGCAACGCGAAGCGGAGAGTTGTTCATCTACGCCAACAAACCGGTCGTCGGTTGGTTGAGCGCCCTGATTGGCTCGACCGGCCAAGCGACCGTCAAGATCCACCCGAAGTAAGCATCGACACCAGGCTCGGATCCTTCAGCCTATGCCGGTGAAGATCCGCTCGAGGCTGGCCTGATGCCGGCCGCAGACGCGCTCGAGGAGGCAGCCCACCTCTGGGCGCTGACATCCGCCAGCGCCTCGAATATGGCCGGCGTGCGTTCCAGGCGGGCGATCGTTCGCGCGCCTTCGAGGGCGGCGACCAATGCGGCTGCGGTCGAGGATGCGCGCGCGGCAGCGAAACCGCACCCCCTGAAATGCTCCGCAACGATCGCGGTCGAATCAACAAATCCGCGCGCGACTCGTTTGGTCAGCTCAGCGTCGAGCGCGGGCAGCTCATTCGCCAGATTTTGCATCAGACATCCATACTGGAAATCAGTGGCGACCATTTCGGCGGCGAATGTGCGGAAAAGCTGCTGAACGAAATTCAGGGCATCGCCCGTCGTATTTGCCGAGATATTCCGCAAAACAGTAATTCTATCCGCAACGTAATGATCGATTGCTTCTTCTGCGAGCTGTGCCTTGCCGCGTGGAAAGTGAAAGTAGAACGATCCCTTCGGCGCACCGCTTTCTTCGATAATCTGGGTCAATCCGGTCGCGGTGTAGCCCTGGATGCGAAACAGTCGTTCGGCCGTGGCAATCGCGCGAGCGCGGGCGTCAGTCTTACGTGGCATGCTGCGACCCTAGCAGGTTTCGCTTGACGCTACTATGGTAACCACCATACTATGGCGATCACCATGGTACGCCGACGGCGCGTTTCATCATGAGTCATCCAGCTCGATTCAAGCCATCGGCGTCGCGACGCGCCGTCCTGGCGATGGGCGCGGCCAGCCTGGTTGCGGCTTCGCTTCGACCGGCCCGCGCAAACCCCATAGGAGAAGCTGACTTGACCAGATCAACATATGGCGCGGGAACGCTTCCCAAGGGGGTCCGCTCGCGCATGATCCATGCGGTCAACGGCCTCGATGTCCATATTCTCGAAGCCGGCTACGAAAGCCCCGGCCGGCCGCTCGCGCTGCTTCTGCACGGCTTTCCGGATCTGGCTTACGGCTGGCGACACCTGCTCCCGCTGCTGGCTGACGCCGGGTACCATGTGGTGGCGCCCGACCAGCGGGGTTTTGGCCGCACCACCGGTTGGGTGAACGGCTATGACGCGCCGCTCGCGCCCTTCAGCCTCTTGAACATGACGCGCGACGCCCTCGGCCTGGTTTCGGCGTTGGGGTATCGGCGCACGGCAATGCTGGTCGGGCACGACTTCGGCTCGCCCGTGGCGGCCTATTGTGCGCTGGCCCGGCCTGATGTCTTTCCTTCGGTGGTGCTGATGAGCGCACCGTTCTCCGGTCCGCCGGCGTTTCCGTTCGACACTGCGGACAGCGAGGCATCTTCCGTTAAACCGAACACTGAAAACCAAGAGTTGGCGGCCGCGCTGGCGGCGCTCGATCCGCCGAGACAGTATTACCAACAATATTTGAGCACACGGCAGGCCAACGATGACATGTGGCACCCCCCGCAAGGTCTACATGCGTTTCTTCGTGCATTCTTCCACGTCAAGAGCGGCGACTGGCCGGGAAACAAGCCGCATCCGTTGACGGCGCGAACCGCCACAGAACTTGCAAAGATGCCGACCTATTACGTCATGGATCTCGGCAAGACGATGGCCCAGACCGTCGCTCCATTCCAACCTTCCGCCGCAGAAGTCGAGGCCTGCAAATGGCTCACCGAGCCGGAGCTTGGCGTGTACACCGAGGAGTATGGCCGCACCGGGTTTCAGGGCGCGCTACAGCTTTATCGCGTCCTTTCCGATCCTGGCCTGAACGCCGAGTTGCGCCTGTTTTCGGGCAAGACGATCGATGCCCCGTCGCTGTTCATCGGCGGCACGAGCGATTGGGGCACCTATTCGGCGCCGGGCGCGCTCGATCTCATGAGGACGAAGGCGGCGACGCGGATGTGCGACATCGAGCTGATCGACGGCGCCGGTCACTGGATCCAGCAGGAGCAGCCGGTTCGGCTCAGCACGCTCCTGCTCGCCTTCATCAAGGAGGTGGGCGGAGACCAGGTTCGGTGAGGGGCTCCCTTCGCCCAGGCAGTGACGATTGGACTCGCGAAGGTCGCCCATCACTATTTCTGAATAATAGA
>Ga0153933_1000122_pt1 | contig 41657 bp, 37 predicted proteins | sample TSNJ017MetaG_FD_102275 | JGI IMG/M metagenome (GOLD analysis project Ga0153933, IMG submission 102275) | Attine ant fungus gardens microbial communities from New Jersey, USA - TSNJ017 MetaG | ecosystem: Host-associated > Fungi > Mycelium > Unclassified | place: USA: New Jersey, Wharton State...
CACCGACCTCCCGGTAGATCTGCTCGATCTTCTCGGTGACGGTCTTGGGCGAACCGACCACCCAATTCCGGCGCGCGCAATATTCGACGGTGACGTCGCTGTCGGGCACCTCCGGCGAATGCTTCAGATAGTCCTTGAAGCCGAAATGACCGAGCAGCGGCAGAAAATATTCGCTCATCATCCGGCCCATCATGTCGCCGGTCGAGAGCCTCCACGCCTCCTCGTCGGTATCGGCGACGAACACCTCGCGCACCAGACGCCAGTCCTTGCGGCTCGGCTTGCGCCCGGTCCTGGCGGCGCCCGCCTCCACCGAGTCCCAATGGCTGCCGACATAGGCCGGGTTGAGGTTGAGGCTCATCGGGATGAAGCCGCGCTCGCCGGCGAGCTTCAAGGTGTCCGAATTCTTCGACAGGCCGGCGACGCCGATCGGCGGATGCGGCGTTTGCTGCGGCTTGAGGTGGGGTTTCAGGAAGTCGAACATCGTGTCCGGCTTGGTCACCGTCCAGAATTTGCCCTTGTGCGTCCACGGCGCCGGGTCGGTCCACAGCTTCAGGATGATCTCGAGCGCCTCGCGCGTCATGTCGCGGTTCTGGCCCGACATGCCGTCGACGTTGAACATCGCCCAGTCGCTCGGCAGGCCGGAAGCCGCGACACCGAAGTTCAGACGGCCATTCGAGAGGTGGTCGAGCATCGCGACGCGGTTGGCGAGCTCGGCCGGATGATGATAGGGCAGCAGGAAGCCTCCGGGCCCGATGCGGATGTTCTTGGTTTGCAGCAGCGCCTGCGCGACCAACAGATCGGGCGACGGGTGCGGCTCCCAGGGCGCGGTGTGATGCTCGCCGATCCAGGCCTCCTGGTAGCCGAGCTCATCGAGCCAGCGCAGGGTCTGCAGGTCCCAGTCGTGGCCCTCCTTCAACCCGCACTCCGGCGGATGCGAGGGCATGGTGAAATATCCAAGCTCCATGGCGTTTCGTTCCTCTCCTTGTGTTGAGCATGATCGCTTCGGAAAACCGGATCATGCTCCCGGGTTCAGTCGTGCAATGCGTCTTGCCGCGCATTCGACGCAACAAATTAGCAAACCGCATGCCAGCCGGGAAATCGCGAGAACGTGCGGGAAGGGCCGGTTTTCGCGGTGGGAAGAGCCCGTGCGCTGACTAGCGCAAGGCCGACCCGTCTCACCGTCGCGAGACGATGTCGCAGCAGTGAGACGGCCATTGCAGGGCAACCAGCGCGCCACGACGGGACCGCGCTCCCTCGCCCCGTTCTTACGGGGAGAGGGTTGGGGTGAGGGGCTGCTTCCACATATTCGGTGATAGTTGGATCCGCGGAGGCTCCCCCTCACCCGTATCGCATCTTCGATGCGATAAGACCTCTCCCCGCAGGCGGGGCGAGGTGAAGCGAAGCCTTCGAGGTCAGCCTGCCGCGCGACGCGGCAGGGCGTTGTCGTCGCGCTCTGACGGCGGCGGAAGCTGCATCAAAATGGTCTGGCCCATCGAGGCGATCTCGATGCCGTTGTCCTGGAAGCGGCGCTTCATGCGGCGGTTGAATTCGCGCTGCACAGGCCAGCGGCCGCCGTCGGTGCAGCGGATCTGGCCGACGATGGTGACCACGGAGCCGTCGACCTTGTCGACGCCCCACAGTTCGAGATCGCCGCGGATCACCGCGCGATACTCCGCCTCGCGCCGCATCTCGGCGACGATGTCCTTGAGTATCTGGCCGGCGCGGTCGGTGTCTTCCTTGAAGGCGACGTTGACGCTGACGGCGGCATTACCGGCGCCGCGGCTGGCATTGGTGATTGTGGTCACCGCGCTGAACGGCACGACATGGACAGAGCCGTCACCGGCGCGCAGCCGCATGGTGCGGATCGAGACGTTCTCGACCACGCCCGAGAGCCCCGACACCGTGACGGTGTCGCCGACCTGCACGGTGTTCTCCAGCAGCAGGAACAGCCCGGTGATGAGGTCCTGCACCAGCTTCTGCGAGCCGAAGCCGATCGCGATGCCGACGATGCCGGCCCCCGCAAGCAGCGGCGCGACGTTGACGCCGATCTCGCTCAGCGCGGTCAGCCCGACCACCGCGACGATCAGGCAGAGCAGCGCAGTGCGCAGCATCGGCTGGAAGGTGCGCAGCCGCGCCGCGCGGGCGAAATGTCCCTCTCGTGAGAGGGTGTTGATCTGGCGGTCCATCAGCGCATTGGCGACCTCCCAGATCACCGCTGCTGCCAGCGCGGCGATGCCGATCGTCACCACCGCCGAGATCAGGAGGCTGCCGATCTGGCCACTATAGAACCAGACGATGGCATCGACGCCCCACACCTCGAGCAGCGCGACGAAGCCGATCACGGCGATCACGGTCGCGACGATCCGGCGCAGCAGCGGCAGATAGCGGTTGGCGCGCATCTCGAGCCCCGGGAACCGCTGCAGCAGATCCGGTGAGATGCGGAAGCCGCGATCGATCAGGCTCAGCACCACCATGGTTACGAGCCGCGTCACCAAGAGCACCGCGACCGTGCCGACGAAATATTGCAGCAGCAGCGAATAGCCGTTGCGGATATTGAGCGCCCACACCGCCCACAGCGCGAGATCGAGCGCGATCGCCAGCACATGCCAGAGCCCGGCGATGCGGTTGCGGATCCGCGCCGCGAGGCCGATGCGGTCGGCCGGCGCACGGATCGCATCCGCGACCTGGCGGCGGCATTGCAGGATGATGACGACGATGAACAGATGCACCACCAGCATCACCAGCCGCAGCAGCGCGGCGTAGCCGGCGCGGTGCAGGCCGAGCAAAAGCGCGACATTGGCAAAGCAGATGCCGGAGACGCCGACCGCGACGATGCGCCGCGCCCAGATCTCGATATAGGCCGCGGTCTCGGCGCGGACCCGGAACAGGCCGAACGGACCTGCGAGCGCACGAACCGCGCAGATCAGCGCGCGCGAGAACGCATAGGCGTTGACCACGGCGAGGATCACCAGCCGCGTGGTCGACTGGTCGCCGATCTCGGTGCCGAGCAGCGCGGTGGCGATGCCGACGAAGACCAGCACCGGCAGCAATTCGAGCGCAAGCCGCCCGAGCACGAAGGGCAGCCGGATCAACGACTGCCAGGCATGCGCGAGGCTGAGCCTGCGGCGGTGCAGCTCGGGCTCGGGCGTCACATCGGTGACCGACGATGGCGGATCGGCGCTCGCGAGCACCTGTGCCGGCAGGCGCGCGGTCTGCGGCAGATGCTGCTCCAGGTATGCGACTGGCCGCTTGATCAGGCGGAACACCACCCATTCGGCAGCGAGCGCGCAGCCGAACACCAGCGCCAGCTTCCAGGCGATATCGATCATCAGGCCATAGGCGTCCGGATCATTAGCGGTGCGCACGATCCAGTAATAGAAGGCGGGGAAATGGGTCAGCGTGCGTGCGACATCGGCGACCTCGTGCGACATGTCGGTGACCTGTTCCGAGACCATCAGCAAGAGCTGCGCGCCGAGGCTGTCGGCGGTGAGCGGGATTGGTGACTGCTCCGGCACCGCCTGGGCCGCTTGCGGCGATGCATTGGCGATCGCGCGCAGCGTATCGATGATCTCGCCGCGCTTCTTGTCATCCTGCAACGTCTCGAGCGCACGTTTCGCCTGCTCCGGCGTCAGCGCGTCGGTGGTGGTGGCTTGCGTGTTGGCTGGCGGCGGCGCCGGCTTGGCGTTCGGCTGCGCGAGGGCCGGAGCGACGAAGAGCGTGAGCGCGAACAGGATCGCAAGGCGAAGTTTGTGCGACACGAGAGCCTCTTCTTAAAATAATTGCGCGACGGCACATCCCTGAGATGGAATCAGCCCTCGCGCCGCGTCATGTCGGAAGCGCCCTTTTCGCCCTCATGATGTGTCGGAAGTTTGCCGTCGTAACGGCGATCTCTTGGCATTTGTCTTGACGTTCCCTCGGCACAAAATCGTCACAAGCGTTGCGCGGTCGTTAAGCGCGTGGAGGCGTGCGATCGGACCGATCGATCGGCTCTCACCGGCACCATCACACGTCCAGGATGCGGCTGAAAATCTTTCGCTTGACGGGTTTCAATCGATATGATGTTCTAGTTTTGTTCTTTTTGGTTCCAGATGCGTTTCGAGGTTTTTCATGCACGACACGTTCGCCGAGACCGGCCCGGTCAAGCTCTTCATTCAGCATGACGGCGACACGCCGGTGAACTTCATCCTGCATCTGGTGCGCGTGGTGTTCGGCAGGTCAGAGCAGGAAGCCATCGCGATCACTGCACAAATCGCGGAGGAGAGCGGTATCGCGTTCGGCCCATTCCCGGCTGCGGTGGCCAAGGCGCTGCTGGAGTCTGCACAGCAATTGATCCGCGACAACGAGCAGCCGCTCGAGATCACGGCCGAGGCCGTCGATACCGCCCACTCATGCGATCTCTGTGAGGCGCCGGCATCGACAACCAAAATCTTTCTCGACGGCGGGACGGTATGCCTCTGTAGCGATTGCGTGCTCGCTGTCAGGAGCAATTCGGAGGATCTCCCGGGCAACGAATTCAGATTTGCCTACACGGCGCTGGAATGGCATTTCGCCGGAATCCCGCGCAACCAGATCCTGACGCGGTCGCGGCAATTTCCCGGCCACATGCGCGCTGACGTCCAGGTTGCGATCGAAAAGCTGTTCACCGCGCCGCTTCACTTCTTCGGCCTTCACGAAGCATCGCGCTACGAGACCATCGACGTTGCAACGCTGATGAGGGGCGGCCGCAATGCGCCGGCGATCGCACCGCCGCAATACCAGGATGTCGACATCGGCGATGCCGAGCCGGTGAAATGTCTCGTGAATGGATTGTGGCTGTGCCGCAGCGGCGAATTGCGTTACGCCGTGCTGCTGACCTTCCATCGCGACTACGGCCGCGAACCGATACTGCGCATCGAGCTTGCAGTCCCTACGGGCGCCGCGGGCAATGGCTTCGTGCAGCGCATCTTTGCCGAACTGGAAGCCGCCGTGGACGGAGCGCGGTCCTACCGCGGCAAAATCCTCTCGCTGGACGCTGATTCCGATTATCGCGGCCGCAGCCGCGGCGTGACCGTGCATCGCCTGCCTGTGGTCGAGCGCGACGCCGTGATCCTGCCGGACCGGACGCTGCGGCTGCTCGAGCGCAACGTGCTGGACTTCGTCGGCAGCCGCGATCTGTTGCGCAAGCTCGGCCAGTCGACCCGCAAGGGCATCCTGCTTTACGGCCCGCCCGGCACCGGCAAGACCCACACCATCCGCTATCTCGCCACCAATCTGCCTGGCCATACGACGCTGATCATCACCGCCGAGCAGGTCGGCTTGCTCGGCGCCTATATGAGCCTCGCCCGGCTGCTGCAACCGGTCATGGTCGTGATCGAGGACGTCGACCTGATCGCGCGCGACCGCGGCGAGATGAACGGTCCGTGCGAGGAATCGCTGCTCAACAGGCTGCTGAACGAGATGGACGGGCTGAAGGAGGATTGCGACATCCTGTTCGTGCTCACCACCAACCGGCCGGAGGAACTGGAGAGCGCACTCGCCGGCCGCCCGGGCCGCGTCGACCAGGCGATCGAGGTGCCGCTGCCCGACGCAATCGGGCGCGGCAAGCTGGTCCGGCTCTATGGCAAGGGCCTGCCGCTCGAACAGGCGGTGATCGACGAGGCCGTGCAGCGCACCGCCGGCGTCAGCGCCGCCTTCGTCAAGGAGCTGATGCGCCGCATCGCCCAGGCCAGCATCGTGCGTGACGGCGGCGAGAGCGTCACGGCGGCGGATATCGACGGCGCGCTGAACGAGATGCTGTTCGACGGCGGCCGGCTCAACGTCAAACTGCTCGGCGGCGCACAGGGCATGAGTGCGTAGCAAGGCGACGCAGGTGCCCCCTGCGCATCTTGGCGCTTCGTCCGCGCGTTCGTGAAGAAATCTCAAAAGACCCCGCGAGGCGAAATTGAATTGGCCTTGCAACGGGCAAAGGGCATCGCATGACTATCCCCTTCAAAAAGCTTAAGGCTCGCCTGTTGGCCAATCCCAAGGTCAAGGCCGAGTACGACGCGCTTGCTCCCGAGTTCGAGATCGCCGCGGAGTTGCTTCGTGCACGTCAGCGGGCGGGACTGTCGCAATCCGAACTCGCAACGCGTATGGGAACCAGTCAGTCGACCATTGCCCGCCTCGAAAGCGGGCAGACGCTTCCGAGCAGCAAGACGCTTGTGCGATTTGCCAAGGCAACCGGCAGCAAATTCCGGATCCGGCTCTCGGCGGCCTAGAACTTCGGTGGCGGCAGCAGCAGATCGCGCTCGCCGGCGGCGACACGGGCGAGCTCGGCGGACATCCGCGCCAGCACGGGGTCCCAGACCTGCGGCCTGGGCTGGCGGAACAGCCGCATGGTCGGATACCAGGGGGTGTCCTCGCGGTCGCGCAGCCAGCGCCAGTCGAGCGCATAGGGACAGAGCATCCAGACCGGACGGCCGAGCGCGCCGGCCACATGCGCCACCGCGGTGTCGACCGCGATGACGAGATCGAGCGCCGAGACGGCGGCCGCCGTATCGGCGAAATCGCCGAGCGTCGGCGCCAGATCGACAACGGCGCCGGCAAGACGCCGCAGCACCGGAGCGTCCTCGCGGCGCGGCTCCTTTTGCAGGCTGTAGAGCTGCACGCCGGGCATGATGAGCTGCGGCAGCACCGCCTCCGCCGGCACCGAGCGCTGGCGGTCGCCCTTGTGCCTGGGATTGCCCGCCCAGACCACGCCGACCTTCAGCGCGGTATCGCCGGCAAGCGCCTGATGCCACCGCACGAGCTTCGCCGGATCGGCATGCAGATAGGGAATCGATGCCGGGATGGTTTCGACGGTGGTACGGAACACCCGCGGCAGGCTCATCAGCGGCAGCTGCAGATCGAACGGCGGCAGCGTCTCGCCGCGGGCAAGCACCGTGATCTCGGGCAGCATCGCCCGGATCAGCGAAGCCACCGCAGGCTGCACCTGCAGCACGATCCGGCCGCTGCCGGCCCTTGCCATCGCCATCGGCACGTATCGGACGAAGTTGATGACGTCGCCGAGCCCGTACTCGGCGAACAGCAGCAGCGTGCGGCCCGCGAGTGGCTCGCCCTTCCACTCCGGCTCGTCGAATACCGGGTCGCCGTCGGCCAGCATCTTGCACTGGCGGCGCCACTGATACTCCTCGAAGCCGGCCTCGAACTCGCCGTTCATCAGCAGGAAATGCGCGTGATTGTAATGCGCCAGCGGCTGCTCGGGATCGAGCGCGATGGCGCGGCGCGAGACCGCGATCGCCTCGTCGATCTCGCCGGCATTGCGCAGCGCGACCGCGAGATTGGCGTGGCCCTTGGCGTAGTCTGGCTCGAGCGCGATCGCGCGCCGATGCGCCTCAACCGCCGCCTCGACGAGGTTCTGCGCCTCGAACACGATCCCAAGATTGGTGTGCGCGGGCGCATAGTCGGGTTTGACAGCCAGCGCCAGCTCGCAGCAGCCGATCGCCTCGTCGTACTGTCCGAGCTCGAACAGGCAGGCGCCGAGATTGCTGAGGATGACGTGGTCGGACGGATCGCGGGCCGAGACCTCACGGTAGAGCCGCACCGCCTCCTCGCGGTGGCCGGCTTCGTGCAGCACCAGCGCCATCAGGCGGGGCGCGGCGACATTGTCGGGATCGATTGCGATGGTGCGGCGGAAGCTGCGGATCGCGTCTTCCAGCCGGCTCTGGCGATACAGCGCCGCGCCGAGCGCGCAATGCAGCCCGGCATGATCGGGCTCCGTGTCGAGCCCGCGCCGATACGCCGTGATGGCGGCGTCGAACCGCTTCTGATCGAACAGCGCATTGCCGAGATTGAGCCAGACGCCGCGATAGACCGGGTCGCGCGCGATCACCTCGCGATAGGCCGCTTCCGCTTCCACCGGCCGTTCCTGCCCGGCCAATGCGACCGCGAGGTTGAACCTCGCCCGGATCATGCCGGGATCGAGCGCGATCGCGCTGCGGAACGCCGCCTCGGCCTCGTCAAAACGCGACAGGTCGCACAGCGCAACGCCGAGCTTGACGTGAAGGCCGGCATCCTGCGGCCGTAACGTCACGCCGCGCCGGAACGCATCCACGGCGCCGTCGCGCTCCCCCTTCACGGCCAGCGCATCGCCGAGCGTGGCGAACGCCGGCGCGTGCTGCGGATCGAGGCGGAACACCCGGTTCAGCAGCACCGCGCCATCGGCGGCGCGATCGGTGACGAAAGCGATCACGGCAGACAGATGCAGCGCCGCAATGTGATCGGGATGCGCCTTGAGGATATCGCCGCACAGCGCGTCGGCCTCTCTCGCGCGGCCCGCACCATAGTGCTCGACCGCATCCAGCAACATCCGATCAACCGCCGCACCGACCACCATACCGATCCCCGCCCGTCTCGACCCCGATGGGAGTTAAACGGGCGAAGGCGCCAATTCCGGCACGGGATCAGACCAGTTCCGTCAGATTGCCCGCAGCAAGGCGCTCACGCGAGCGCCGGGCTCGTCAATTGCTCCAGCCTCGCCTTGAGTGCCGCCCCCTCGGCAGACGGGCGCAACGGCGGACGCACCCGCAGCCAGCCGGCGTCGCCGCTCTGTGCAGCGAGAATGGCCTTCAGCGCCGCAACAAGTGACGGCGTGTTGAGCACGATGTCGATCGCGGCCTGCATGCGCGCTTCCGCGCCCGGCCCCTTGAGCATGGCCTTGACCAGGTCGGGCGCAATGTTGGCCATGCCGCAGATCGTGCCGGCGCCACCGGCGGCGAGCGCGCGGGCGATGTCGGCTTCGTTGCCGACCGTGATCGCAAGCTCCGGCGCGGCGGCGCGGAACGCCTCGAACTGCCGGAAGTCGCCGCTCGAATCCTTCAGGCCGGCGACGAGCTTGCCGTAACGCTTGCGCAGGCTGGCGGCGACCGCGACCGGGATGCCGACGCCGGACACCTGCGGGATATGATAGAGCGTGAGCCGCAGGCGATCATCCGCCACGCCATCGATGATGCCGGAGAAGGCGTCCTCGATTCCGTCAGGCGTGACCCTGCGGTCGAAATAGGGCGGCAGCACCAGCACGTGATTCACGCCAAGCGCCAGCGCCGACCGCGTCAGCGCGATGGCGTCCGTGATCGCGGGAAAGCCGGCCGCAAGCCCGATGCGGGACGCCGGCACGCCGGCCTTGAGCAGCGCCTCGATGGTGGCGATCCGCTCGGCGACATTGAATGAGGTGCCCTCGCCGGTCGTGCCGAACAGCACCACCCCGTCGATGCCTTGACTGAAGAGATGAGAGGCATGGCCCGCGAGGCTGGCGCAATTGACGGTCCCGTCCGACGTCAATGGCGTCGGAACTGCCGCCCAGAACCCGCGAATTGCTTCCGTCATGACAGCTCCTCGATTGGCATCGGCTAACTAAGCTATTGGCAAGACGCCATTTTCTCGGAAGGCCTTGGCTGCTTTCCATCTTGCTCGTAATCTTGTACCTTACATACAACAATGCTGCAATTCGCGCGAGAGCCGCGGTGCAATCCCGAAATGCATGACCGGATCTCGCACAACAGGTTTGCCATGAACGCCATCACGCCGTCCGAATGCCCCGAACACCTGCTCGCCGCCCTGCGGCAAAGCCTTGGTGCGCAAGCCGTGCTTGTCGGCGCCGAGGTACCCGCGCGCAATTGCAACGACTGGAGCGCGAGCCTGCCGCAAACGCCGCTCGCGGTGATCCGTCCGGCCGATGCCGCCGGCGTCTCGGAAGCGATCGCGGCCTGCCGCGCGGCGCATCTGCCCTTCGTGCCGCAGGGCGGTTTGACCGGGCTCTGCCGCGGCGCCGCGCCCGAGGCGGGCTGGGTCGCGATTTCACTGGAACGCATGGTCGGCATCGAGGAGATCGATCGCGCCTCCGCGACCATGACGGTGAAGGCCGGTACGCCATTGGAGACGATTCAGAAGGCCGCCGACGAAGCCGGCTTTTTCTTCCCGCTCGACCTCGGATCGCGCGGCTCCTGCGCGATCGGCGGCAATCTGTCGACCAATGCCGGCGGCAACCGCGTGATCCGCTACGGCATGACGCGGGAACTGGTGCTCGGCCTGGAAGTCGTGCTGCCGGACGGCACCGTCATCACCAGCCTCAACAAGCTGATGAAGAACAATGCCGGCTACGACCTGAAGCATCTCTTCATCGGCTCGGAAGGCACGCTCGGCATCATCACGCGCGTGGTGCTGCGGCTGTTTCCGAAACCGCGTTCGACCATGGCCGCGCTGTGCGCGCTGAACGACTATGCCGCGGTGGTCGTCCTGCTCGATGCCGCGCGCAACGGCCTCGGCCCGCTGTTGTCGGCGTTCGAGGTGATGTGGCCGGACTATTGGGAGGTGATCACCGCGCGTGCCGGCGTACGGCCGCCGGTCGCCCCGGGTCACGGGCTCTATGTGCTGGTGGAAGCGCAGGGCATCGACGAAAGCCTCGACGCGCCGCGCTTCGAAGCCTGGCTCGGAGACTTGATGGAGCGCGGCCTGCTTGCGGACGCGGCCGTTGCGCAGTCGCTCGCGCAGGCCCAGAAATTCTGGGCCGTGCGCGACATCTGTTCGGAATTCGGCCAGGTGCTCGGGCCCCATATCTCCTATGACATCGGCCTGGCGGTTGCGCGAATGGACGAGTTCGCCACGCGCTGCAAGGCTGCGCTCGCCGCAGGCATTGCCGGGTGCGAAAGCGTCTATTACGGCCATATCGGCGACGGCAATCTGCATCTCGTCTCCTGGGTGACGGGCCTGGCCGTCGAACGCCAGCCCAAGGAGGCGATGGATGAGATCATCTACGGCCTGGTGCGCGAGATGGGCGGCAGCGTGTCCGCCGAACATGGTATCGGCACGCTCAAGAAGAAATGGCTGGGCCACGCGCGCAGCGAGGCCGAGATTGCGCTGATGCGAACGCTGAAGGTTGCGCTCGATCCGGCGAGCCTGCTCAACCCCGGCAAGGTGATCTGACAAACGCTCCAACATTCAGGCAGGAGGGGCGGATGAAATCGTTGAAGCTCGATACGCCGAAATCGCTGGCGCAGCGGGTGATGCTGCGGCTGCGCCAGGGCATCATCGACGGCGAATTCGCGCTGGGCGCTGCGATTTCCGAGGAGATGGTCGCGCAATCCTTCGGCGTCAGCCGCACGCCGGTCCGCGAAGCGATGGGACAGTTGCAGGCGCAGGGCCTCGTGGTGATCCGGCCGCAGGTCGGCAGCTTCGTCTTCACGCCGAGCGCAGCCGACATCGCGCTACTGTGCGCTTTCAGGATCATCATCGAGCCCAATGCCGCCGAGCTTGCCTATGGCCATGACCGTGCCGGCGCTGTCGCTGCGATGGAGCAAGCGATTGCCGGAATGGAGCAGGCGCTTGCCGCGAAGGATAACGTCGCTTATGGGCGCGCGGACACCGCGATGCACGACGCCCTGTTCGCCTATTGCGGCAATCATTATCTCGTCGAATCCTACCAGCTCGTCTCGGGCCGCGTCGCCGCGCTGCGCACCAATCTGACGTCGCCGATCGATGTGCAGACACCCGCCTCGTTCGAGGAGCATCGCCGGCTGCTGCATCTGTTCGAATGCGGCGATCTCGCAGGCTTCGGGACCCTGATGACGACACACATCGCCAATTCAGGGCGGACCTATGCGCGGACGCTACAGGTCGCCTAAGAGCGACCGTCGTCACACGCGCGAGCGCGCCCTGCCTTCACCATCTCTCGTCCCGCCTGGTGTCGGGGGTTGCAAGCCGGGACTGTTGGCCCAGCGGTCCAGCTCGTCGATGATCCGCTGATGGCTCGGCCGCAGCGGCGCCGGGGCACCACGCTCCTGCGAGAGCTTTCGGGGCAGCTTGACCTGGTCTGGCATTGCCACATCTCCAGAGCTGAACGCGCACAAAATGCCCCATCGTTTCCGCTGCGCGGGCTGTCCACGCGGCCGGCGCGACGCACGCACGGACTGACGGCTCGTTCGAACCGGACCACCGTGCCTTGATGGACTGGTCGGCCGCTTCGCCGGCCTATCTATGATGATGCCGCAGGTACTCGTGCAGCGAGCTCGACCCGGTCTCCTTGAGCAGGGTCTTGAGCATCATGTCCTTGCGCCGCCCTTCGGCGAAACTCTCGCCATACTCCTTGCGCAGCGTGGCGAGTCTGGTATTGCCGTGCTTGCGCTCGATCCGTCCGCTCTTGTCACGATGACGACTGTCGAGACCCTTGCGTGCGAGACTCTTGCGTGCCTTTGCCATGCCCTGCTCTCCGTTATCGTTGTGATGACCGCGAGGCACCCCGCGCTGCGCGGAGCATCTCGCCAGATCTCAGGCCTTGATATCGCTCGGCAGCTTGCCGCCATTGGCAGCGAGCTTCGCCATCACCTGCTGGTGCAGCCAGACGTTCATCGCGGCCGAGTTGCCGGGATCACCGCTGTAATGCAATTCCTGCGCAAGCTGCTTGCGCGCCGCAAGGCTGCTGTCGAGCCCGAGCGCCTTCATCAGATCGACGATCGAGCTTCGCCAGTCGAGCCGTTCACCGCTGGCCGCCGCGGCCTTGTCGACGATCGCGGCGACATCAACGGTCTGCGGCGCGGCCGAAGCGGGCGCAGCAGCCGACGTCGAAGCGCCCGACGTTGCGCCGGGCACTGCTGCCGTTGCGGTCGCCGCGGTCTTGGCCTGGGGTGCGGCATGGCCAAAAATTGCGCCCATGATGCTTCCAAAGACACTCATGATTTTCGCTCCGCTTCGAGCCAGTCCCTCGTGAAGGTCCGGCGATGCAGCCAACGATAGGCAGCGCAACATGAGCGCGGAAGATGACGTTCGTCACTATTCGAAGGCCGGGCGGTGTGCTGCAATCCGCCGGCATGGCGCAGTTGCCAATCGATGATGCGCCTTGCATCAATGCCTGCTTTTCATCGCGCGCCCCACGCGTGATGAAGTCAGCCGTCCCGGCCCTATTCGCCAGCCCCGAGACGTCGGGACGGCTGACATCAATCGACGAAGCGCGCCAGCTCTCATCGTTCGTCATTGCGAGCCAACGGCTCACAATGACGACGGGATGAGACTCCGAATTACAATTGCCGGCGGCGAATCACCTGGGCGAGCTCCGCAAAGCTCTCGGCGATGCCGGCGCCGGTCTTTGCGCTCACCGGCCTCACGCTCGACTTCGCGAGTTCGTCGATGCGGCCGGCGCTTCCCGCGGCCTCGGGGAGATCGATCTTGTTGAGCAACGCCTTGTAGGGTCTGCCCGGGAATCTGGCCTCGAAGCCGTGCACCAGCTCGACCATCCGCGTCACCGTCTGCGGCCGCGTGACGTCGGCGACGATGATGGCGGCCGACGCGCCGGTGACGTAGACCGTGTCGAAGATCTGCGTGCCGAAATCGCCGTCGGTGTCCCACAACACCAGCCGCATCGGCTCGCCACCGTCGGACGGCGCGACGTCGTGGCTCAATATCTCGACGCCCAGCGTCGACTTGTATTGTCCCTCGAACCGGTTGTAGACGAGCCGATACAGGATCGAGGTCTTGCCGACCCCCATATCGCCGAGCAGCATGACCTTCGCGGTGAGCATCAGCGGGCCACTTCGGAGCGATAGACGGTTTCGAACGCGACGCGGCGATTGCCGCCGGCCGTCGTGTCGATGCGGTCGGTGATCGGCATGGTCGCAGCGCGCGACACCAGGATCAGCCGCGACGGATCGACCCCGAGCGCCGCCAGTCGCCGCGACACCTGCTCGGCACGCTTGCGCCCGAGCGTCCTGTTGGTGCCTTCGGTGCCGCTGCTCTGGTCCGCGTAACCAACGATGCGGACCCGGAGATCGTTGTTCTCGAGCAGGCCGGCGAGGTCCCGGATCTGCCGATCGGCCTGATCGGCATCGAGGAAATCGTCCGAATTGTTGTTGAAGAAGATCGCGGTCGAGGCGATGAAGCGATCGAGCCGCGCAGCCGGACCATCGGCCACGGCTTGCAGCCTGTCGTATTGCGCACCGAGCTTCGCGGTCTGCTCATTGAGCTTGCCGACCTCTCCGTTCAGTCTCGCATATTGCCGGTCGGCCGACTTCGCCTGCTCCGTCATCGCGGCCCGCATCTGGTCGATGCTCGCCTGCAGGCGCGCCACGCTATCTTGCAGCCTGCTAATTCCGGCCTGCGACGCCGCGATTTGCTCCGGCACGGCGACGCGGCCGATCCGGTCGACCACATGGTAGGGAGCCGCAGCCGCGCCGAGCGCGTCGATCAATGGCGCGGTCCCGATGTCGTTCGGCTCGGCGCCCGAGACCGAGACGCTCTGGTTGCGGTGGTCGAAATCGAGCCGGAGCGGAAATGAGGCGAGCTGCGGCTGCTTCGCTGCGAATTGCTCGAGCGCAAAATGGGTGCGCCGCTCCAGCAGGGCGCGCGTCACCGACACCGTGGCAAACCAGACCAGCGCCGCGGCGGCGACCGCGAGCAGGCTGAACAGGATGACCTTGCCGCGCCGGCCGCCCGGCCTGCGCGGCGCGTCATCGGTCTCGATCGACGTCGCGAGCGATGCGAGCATCGCAGGGTCGCAGTTCGCGCCGCGGTCGATGCGCTCGATCGCATCGAAGAACAGCGCGTTGATCCTGCCATTGTCGGCGGGGCGCAGCGGACCGAGGCACTCGGCCGCGAGGATGAAGCGCGGCGAGGCGCGCAGCGCGATCTCGCGTCCGCCGAAATCGAGCCGTTGCAAATTGCCCTCGCCCGCTAGCGCCTGGACCGAGAACTCCAGGATCGCCGCCACCATGGCGCTGAGCAGGTCGGCGCGCTCGTCCGGGATCTCGTCGCGCTTCCAGTCCGCAACCAGCCGGCCGTTGCCGCGCTCGATCAGCAGCAGGCGCTTCAGGCGCGGCGGATTGTCCGTGAGCACGAACTCGCTGATCGGACGCCCCGTGAGCAGCGACTTGATGCGCCCCATCCACAGCTCGGCGGAGGTCAGCGCGTTGATCCGCTGCTCGATGAACCCGATCGTCTCCCGGAAGGAGTTCGCCACCGCGGCGCTGACCAGCCGGCCGACGATCGGATAGAGCGCCTCGACCATCATCTCGCGCGAGTTTTTGATCTCGCTGCGGATCGCGGAGACCACGGTGGGGGCGATGGCGTTGGCAAGCTCGCGCGGGCGATTGACTTCGGCGCGCTCAAGTGCCGCGACCAGGATGTCAGCCGTCGCCGTCTCCAGCCGATCGGCGGAGCCGACATAGCGCTGCAGCGAGGCAAGGTCGGATTCCAGCGACTCCAACCTGTTGGCCTCAGGTTGAAACAGCAATGTCTTGAGCTGCTCGATCTCGCGGTTCTGGCCGGCCGCGGCTGCCATCCTATTCGCCCGTGCGGCCGGATCCCAATCCGCTGATGGCGGCGCCAAGCTGCGTAATGGCCCCGCCGATGTCCTTCAGCGAGTTGAGCCGCTTCTGCTCGGTACTGTGCTCCAGCTCGACGACCTTGGCCTGAAGCGTTGCCAGCTTGTCGGAGAAGTCGGCCTGGAGCTCCTTCAGCGAGGCCTGCATCTCGGCGCGCAAGCCGGCCAGATTGGTTTCGATCGAGCGTTGCGCTCCGCCGAACAGGAGGTCGCGGACCTGATCGATCGCGGCTGCGCCATGCGCCGCGTCGACGCCGTTTCCTGCGACTGCGGAATTTGCCAGTCCATCGGTGCCGTTGGCCTGGCGCTCGGTGCCCTTCATGGTCGTTCCCTACTCGTGTCCGAAAGCTATGCAACCCGTTGCGATTGAAAAACAAGCTCGCAACCATCCATATAGCCAATTTCGGCGGGGCGGCCCAGCGAAACGCTGTAAATCGGGGTAACATCGCCCCGCGCTGTGAACGGCTTGCAAGTTTGTTTCAGTAACTTATTGCCTTTATTGCGAGTTCCGTACGGTTCTTGACCTGGCATTTTTCCAGGATGGCACTGACGTAATTCTTCACCGTGCCTTCCGCCAAATGCAGCTCTTCACCGATCTCGGTGTTGCTCTTGCCGGCGACGATCAGCGTGAGAATTTCATTCTCCCGCGCCGTCAGGCCGTCGCGAACCGGCAGCTTCGCCGATGCCCGCGGACCACGCAGCCGCTTGAATTCGTCGAGGATGCGCGCGGCGACGCCGGGCGACAGGCCCGACTGGCCGTTCATGACGGCGCGGATCGTCGCCGCGATCTCGTCGATCCTGGTGTCCTTCAACAGATACGCCTTGGCGCCGGCGCTGACCGCCTCGAAGATCAGATCGTTGGTCTCGAACGTCGTCAGCACGATGACATGGGTCCGCGGCAGCTCGCGGAGGATTCTTCGCGTGGCCGCGATGCCGTCGACGCGCGGCATTTGCAGGTCCATCAGGATGATGTCGGGCCGGTAGCGTCGCGCAAACTCGATCGCCTGCTCGCCATCGGCGGCACCCGGCAGGATCTCGAAGTCGTTGTTCTGCTGAGCCAGCAGTGTGGCGATACCGTCCCGGATCAGCGCCTGATCCTCGGCGATCAGCACCCGCACCTTCTCGTCTCTGCTCAAGGGCTTTTCCATCGTCCTCTCGCCCTGCCGTCCGCCGACGACCGGCAATTCAATCGGCCAGCACGCCTGGCGGCGCGGCCGGCGGCACCGCCACGGGCAGCGAAATCCGGACCAGCGTTCCCTGTCCCGGCGCGCTCTCGACCGAGCAGTTGCCGCCGACGAGTTCAGCAAATTCGGCCATTCCGATCAATCCGAAATGTCCGGGCTTGGAGACCGCGGGATCAAATCCGCTGCCGTCATCGCGCAGCTCGACCATGAGCTTGCGGCCGGCCGCAGCCGGCGCCTCCACGGCGCGGAACGAAACCCGCCGCGCCTTGGCGTGGGCCTGCACGTTGCGCAGCGCCTCGCTGACGATGCGCTGGACCGTCAGCGCGCAATCGCGCAATCCGTCGCGCGCCCGCTCCTCGATCTCGATCGAGACCTTGAGGCCGCTGTGCGCGGCGAAGTCGTTCAGCAATCCCTCGACATCGGGATCGATCTCCAGATCGTCGGGCATGCGTAGGCGGGCGATCGCATCGCGCGCCCGCGAAAGGCCGCTGACGGCTGCGTCCTCCGCGGTTGCAAGGCTGTCCGCCAGGCGGGTCGGGTCGGTCGACAGATAATGCCGGATCAGCCGGATCTGGGTCAGCAGCGCCACGATCGAATGCACCAGCGTGTCGTGCAGGTCGCGCGCCAGGCGCAGGCGGGCCCGCGCCAGCGAGGCAAAGCGCACCTCCGCGCTCGCCGCCTCGAGCTGCTGCTCCATCAGGCTGCGCGCGCGGCGCTCGCTTCTCAGCAGCAGCTCGACCTGGCTCGATGCGAAATCCGGCATCGCGATGACGAAGTAGTGCGCGCGCTCGCCGTTCCAGCGCACCACAGCCGTCACCGGTTGCGTCAACCCAGGCGCGGCGCCGCGCACACCGGCAAGCGCAATCTTGTCGCGCGCACCTTCGGCAAGCGCCTTGAACTCGGCCTCCAGTCCGACCAGCAACACGCATTCGCAGCAATCGACGCCGATCGCGGGAAGCCATTCGACCAGCCGTCCGATCTTGCGCACCATCGCCCTGTCGGCGCCGATCACGGCGAGGCCGATGACCTCGGCTTCTGCAGCCGCAAGCAGATCCGCGCTCAGGTCGATCATTCGTTGCCCAACACACTTCCAAAAGCGCGAACGCGCTTTTGATTCCCGGTTGAGCATGACCCTTCGAAAAACCGCTTCACACGTTTTCGGATCATGCTCGAGCGTCCCACTCTGGCGTAGGCCCGTGGCGCCCGCAAACGAATATGACTTTCGTCACAACGGGTCCTGACCTTCGTCAGATGCCGCCGCCGCCCGAAATGCGGTTCTGATGTCGTGGACCAGCGAGATCGCGCGGGGTGTGCCACATGGCGGCGTACATGGCGATACCGGGGACCGGGCCTCAACAGGGCCGCACCGATGACCGGAGTGTGAGCTTAAGGATGAGGGGCGCGCCACGAAAACCGTCGCGCATCGAGCCAAGCATTCTGGCTGACGCGGCAAAACCCTTGAAGCGCTTCCGCCTGAGCGGGACGCAGCGCCTCGCGCTGTACGCTGCGTTCGGCGGCCGCCTGCAGCTCTACCCGCGCGGATATGCCGCGAGCAAATCGGGACCGTTCCATTCACGACGCGCCGTGCTTGGGCTCGCGCGCGCCGGCCTGATGAGCATCAGCGCGACCGCACGCTATGCCGCCGCAACCAAGCGGGCACGTGAGCTCCATGCCGAAGCAGCGGCCGCCGCCGCCCGCTCAGATGAGCGCGGCGGCGACGAGACCAGGGCCGCGGCCGACTAGACGCGGACGCTGGAGCTTCGGCTCTGAGTGAAGCAGAACCGAAGCTCTGGATTCTTGTTTTGACGCGTTCTCTGCACGCGAACCGGGGTCCGCTTCGCTCGAAAACACTCTAGAACGGAAACGCGAAACCCCGAACCGGATACCGGCTGTAGAAGTCGATGCCGGTGGCCGGTCCCGTGCGGTAGTAGCCATTGTAATAGCCGACACGACCGGGCCGCGAGGTCGGACAGGCGAGGTCGTCGTGCCCTGCCAGCAGCGGGCGGCGCTCCTGATACCGCGTCTGCCAGCAGCTGCAGTTTTGATCGCAGACCAGCCGGACCTGCTCAACCGGAGGGCGCCATTGGTGGTGACTGGCCGCCACCGTGGGGTGGCCTGCTGCCACCAGAGCGATTTGGGCGAGACCGATAATCAGGTTTGTCATGATCGTTCCGTGACGGTTAGCGCATGATGTCCAGTGAGACGGGCCAATTTCCTGACGTCCAGCTATCGTTCAGGCGATCGCAGGCGATCCAGAACGTCTGGCCGCGCCGGAGCGTGACCTGCCACGGCACGGTCCTGAAGAAGGTCTGTTCGACCACCTGGCCGCGCGGATCGGTGATCCGCAAGGTCGCCCTGAGCAGCCAGGAGCCGGGCGCTGCGTAGGGCAGTTCCTCGGACCTGACCACCTCGGCCCGGCAGCGCGCCGGGGCTCGCGCCTGCGCCGCGCCGCTTGCAACCACCGCGCCCAGCGCCATGACCAGCGCCAAAACCTTGTCCCACTTCATCGCGGATCCCCCTTTCAGGATGTCACGTGCTCTCGCGTCGCACAAACCTGTGCAGATGCTTACTTTCTCGCCAAATCATGCTATATTGAGTCCGACGATTGATGGATGGCACGGCCATGCGGTTCTTCGGTCTCTTTTTACGGACAGTTTTTCTCATCGTTGTGGTGGCGGTGACGGCCAGAGTTGCTACCCCACAGAATGAGAGCCTGTCGACCGTCTACGACACGCCTTCCGACCTGTTTCGACTGATTCTCGGCGCCTGCGTCTGCATGTTCGTCGCCGCCCAGATCTTCCAATATTCGCGGAATCCCGCCGACATGCGCAAGTGGGTCCCGATCGGTCTGACGATCGTGCCGCTCGCGGTGATTTGCGCCATGGTGATCTGGTAGCACGCAAACCTCGCGCGTGATCGCCGGCGTGATCGATCGCCATCATCGCCGCGCTCGCTTCATCGTCAACAGCTTCACCTCAATCGATTGCGTGTCCGACCGCTCGCGCGGATTCGGCTGCGCTTGGTGACGCGCCCGGCGTGCGGTGTCACGTTCGCTTGATCTACAGCTAATCTGCAAAGCTCAACTTTACAGTTTACCTGTAGATATGCTATCCGATCGGCCATGAGCAATCCGTCGGAATCCCGGCAAGCGGCGCGCACGTCGGCGCTGGCCGAAGAGCTGCGTCTCTTGATCGGCAAGCTGAAGCGCCGACTGCGCGCGCAGGGCAATCACGGCGACCTGCCGCCATCCCAGGTCTCGGTGCTGCTGCGGCTGGAAAAGGAAGGCCCCGCGACGGTGTCGAGCCTCGCGCGATCCGAAGGGATGCGGCCGCAATCGATGAGCTCGGCGATATCTGCGCTCGAGGCCGCAGGGCTCGTTCGCGGCGCACCCGACCCGAACGACGGACGGCAGACCATCATCTCGCTCACGGAGAACTGCCGCGAGTGGGTCCGCGTCGGCCGCGCGGCGCGGCAGGATTGGCTGTCGCGCACCATCACCGCGCGGCTGTCGCCGCAGGAACAAGAAGAGCTGGCCGGCGCCGTCCGGCTGCTGAAGCGGCTCACCGACGATTGACGCAGGCAGTCATCGCGCAACGGCCAGCTGGAACAAGGACAACAATCATGGCCCTGACGACGCTCGATCCGATCACCGCGCTGATCATTGTCGACTTGCAGAAGGGCATCGTCGGCCTGCCCCTCGTCCATCCGATCGCCGAGGTCGTGAGCCGATCATGCGCCCTCGCCGCCAGCTTCCGGCGGCACGGCCTGCCGGTCGTGCTGGTCAATGTCGCAGGCAGCGCACCGGGCCGCACCGCGCAGCCGCCGCGCGTCAGGGCGTTTCCCGATGGCTGGACCGACCTGATTCCGGAGCTGGATCGACAGGCCGACGACATCGTTGTCACCAAGCGGAGCTGGGGCGCCTTCGCGAATACCGATCTCGAAAGCCGGCTGCGAGCACGTGGCGTCACCCAGGTCGTGATCACGGGCGTCGCGACCGGCACCGGCGTCGAATCGACCGCGCGGCAGGCCTATGAGGCCGGGTTCAACGTCACGCTCGCCACCGACGCGATGACCGACGCGCGGCCGGAGGCCCACGATTACAGCCTCGCCAACGTCTTCCCGCGGCTCGGTGAAACCGGCTCGACGCAGTCGATCATCGATCTCCTTGAAAGGACACACCATGAACTGGCTTGATCTCGTCGCCTATTTCTTCGGCGGCGCTTTCCTCACCAACGCGATCCCCCATGTGGTCGCCGGCATGATGGGCGAGCCGTTCCAGAGCCCGTTTGCCAAGCCGCGCGGCGAAGGATTGTCGTCCTCGACCGTGAACATCGTCTGGGGCTTCTTCAATCTTTTCGCCGGGTATCTCCTGATCTGCCGCGTCGGCGACTTCGGGCTGCACACCACGAGCCACGTCGCGGCGCTGTTCCTCGGCGGGCTCCTGATCGGCCTGTTCCTCGCGCGACACTTCGGCCGGTTTCACGGCGGCAACGAACCCGGACGGCCATGAGACGCACCTTTCGATCACTGCGCAGCTTCAACTACCGGGTCTGGGCCGCGGGCGCGCTGGTGTCGAACGTCGGCACCTGGATGCAGCGCGCCGCCCAGGACTGGCTGGTTCTCACCCAGCTCACCAATCACTCCGCATCCGCGGTCGGCATCGTGATGGCGCTGCAATTCGGGCCGCAGCTGCTGTTGATGCCGTGGTCCGGCTATGCCGCCGATCACTTCAAACAGCGCCGGCTCCTGATGGCGACCCAGGCTACGATGGGTGTGCTGGCGCTGATCCTGGGCACCCTTACCGTCACCGGTCTGGTGCAGCTCTGGCATGTCTATGTGTTCGCGTTCCTGTTCGGCTGCAGCGCGGCGCTGGATGCGCCGGTGCGCCAGACCTTCGTCGCCGAACTCGTGGGCGATGCCGATCTGTCGAACGCGATCGCGCTGAACTCGACCTCGTTCAATGCCGCGCGCATGATCGGGCCCGCGGTCGCCGGGCTCGTGATCGCCTCGGTCGGCACCGGCTGGGCGTTCCTGTTCAACGGCACGTCGTTCATCGCGGTGTTGACGTCGCTGACCCTGCTGCGGACATCGGAGCTTCGACCCAATGCGCGCGCCCGCCACACCAAGGGCAGCATCACACAGGGGTTTCGCTACGTCTGGTCGCGCGCCGACCTGAGGGCGACCCTGATCATGCTGTTCCTGATCGGCACCTTCGGGCTGAACTCCCCGATCTTCATCTCGACCATGGCGGTGAGCGTCTTCCACACCGATGCGCGCGGCTTCGGCCTGCTGTCCTCGATGATGGCGATCGGCACGATGTCCGGCGCGCTGCTGGCAGCGAGCCGCGAGAAGCCGCGCTTTAAGTCGCTGCTGCAGGGGTCCGCGATCTTCGGCCTCGGCTGCACGCTGGCCGCGCTGGCGCCCGGCTACTGGCTGTTCGCCGCCGCCCTCGTCGTGATCGGGGTCGCCGCGCTGACCATCATGAATACCTCGAACGCGCTGATGCAGCTCTCGACCGAGCCCGCGATGCGCGGACGCGTGATGGCGCTGCGGCTCGGCGTTGCGCTCGGCGGCACGCCGATCGGCGCACCGATCGTCGGCTGGGTCGCCGATCATCTCGGCCCGCGCTGGGCGCTCGGCGTCGGCGCCGCCGCAGGCTTTGCCGCGGCGATCGTCGCCATCATCGCGCTATCGCGACGAAACGTCGATGCCGAGCAACGCGGCCTGCCGCACGCAGCGGAGTGATCAGACAGCGCCGCGGCGTTCGCCGAGACGAGCGCCGTGCGCCTACTGCTTCGGTCCCATCGTTCCGGTTATCTTGAGCCGCGCCGATCTCACCCAGCCCGAGACGTCATTGCCTGTCTTGGGATTGACGTACATGACCGACGACCAGCCATCATCGGATTGCGCGTAAGCGACGAGCTCATCCTTCGGAATCACGAAGACACCTGCGATCGGGCAGTGCAGGTTCGGCGCCGAATAGAATTGCAAGCGTCCCGTGCCCGTCACTACATTGGAGAGCGGAGGCGAGAAGATCGGCACGCTGTCGGTGCCGGTCTGCGGCTCCCGGCAGCTGGACGGCGTCTCGGCGCGCACGGACGCGCCGAGCAGGCCCAGCGCAACGGCACCGGCGATCGTGGCAAGAACGGTTCTGTCCAGCATTGTCCAACTCCCTTGAACCGCCCTGATGGCGATCAACACGTCGCATGACCGATATGTCGCCGAGCAGGACCAAGAGGTTCGGGGGATGCAGCGATGCGTGTCTGGAAGTCCTCGACCGCTCCAGAGGATTGCGGCGTTCCGCCATCCTTCCTTTGTACCCCGCCCAGCTATTTCCGTTCCGATGGAATCGGAACGGAGCTCTGGATTCTTGTTTTGACGCGTTTTCTTCACGCGAACCGGTCTCCACTTCGCTCAAAAACGCTCTGACCGGCTATTCGGCGGTCAGTGAGAGTACGGCTCGCTCGTAGTCGGCGGAGCCCATCTCACCGGGCTTGAAGATTGCGTGCTCGGCGATCCAGTCGAACGACCGCTCATACGCCTCCTTGCCATAGGGCTCGAAGACGATGCGCTCACCCGGGCCCCAACTCCGCGTGTCCATCGTGGCATGAAAGCGCTCGGGGAATTCGTTCTTGTAATAGTGGGTGTACAGATCGGGACGCAGGTCGATATCCCGCTGCGCCCGCTGCAGCGCCCGGAAATATTTTCGGACGTCGTCCGGCTCCGGCGCACCGTTGAGCATCGCGGTGATCATGAAGGTGGTGTCGATGACCTTTCGGAAGCCGAGTTGCTCGGCGAGATAGTAGGGACCGTTGAACAGGGAGACGGCAGGTGATTGGCCCGCAAGAAACAGCTCCAGCCGACGGAACAGCATGCCTTCCTCATACGACAATGCGATCTGGTCGCGTGGCAAATATTGCTCCAGCGCCTGGATGGTCGCGTAGTGGCTGCCGGATTGATAGCCGACCGAGATCGGTACTCCGGCAAGGTCGGCCGGCGTCCTGATCGGCGAGTCGGACGGGACGAAAATCCCCGCAGGCGCCACCGAATAGGCATCCGCATAGAGCTTGGTGTGGCCTTTGGACGCCGCGACGTTCACCGTCCAGTGGCAAGCGCAGGTCACGTTCGATTCGCGCCCTTTCTCGATGCTCTGGAAAGCGCCCGACTTGCCTGCGGTGTTGTGGTGTGCGCCGTCCGTTGAGCGAATAAGTTCGCGGAATTCGTAGTCGAGCCCTTCGAGCCGAAAATAGCCCTTCTCCTCGGCGACCCATTCCTGCAAGCGGAAATGCGATTCGATGACGAACCTCGGCATCCTTGTCCTCCCGTTTGGCAATGCGGGATGTGACGGACCCTGGTGAACGGATCGGCCGCCACATGCGCGCGAGCCAGGTTGACAGCACGCTAGCGCCGACGTTTGATCTGGCCCATGCCCGACCGGGAATGATGCTCATGCCAGCTCGGAATGCCACCGAACTTCGTCTGAAAGACCTGAAGACGCTGAGCGTGCTGCTGCGCGAACGTAATTTGACGCGTGCCGCGGAACTGCTCGACACCACCCAGCCGTCGATCAGCAAGGTTCTGGCGAGACTTCGGGCGCATTTCGGCGACCCCCTGGTCGTTCGCGACGGCAACGCGATGCAGCTGACGCCAAGGGCCGCGGCGATAGCCGAGCCGCTTCGAGATTTGCTGGCGGCCTCCGACGGTCTTAGCGCTGCGGTGCCCGCTTTCGACCCCCGCACGAGCGAGCGCACCTTCAGGCTCCTGGTCACCGATGTCGGCACCATCGTATTCCTGCCGCCGCTGCTGACCCGGATTGCAGGGGCAGGCGGCAAGCTCGGCTTGCGCGCGGTGCCGCTCGACGCCAGGCATTTCGAGCTGAAGCTCGAATCCGGCGAAGCCGATCTGGCGCTGGGCGCTTTCCCCGGAGCGCCGCGCGGCCTGCGGCGACAGCGCCTCTATGTCAGCCGCTATCTGAGCGTTGCGCGGCGCGATCACCCCGCACTCGCCAGGCTGCGCTCGTCCGCAGGATTTCGCGCCGCCCATCATATCGTCGTCATGGCCTCGGATGTCGGCCATGCGGCGCATCGCGTCGTCCAGCAGGCGCTGGAGGCCGAGATCGCGCCGGAGCGCGTGCTGCTTCGCCTCTCGAGCTTCATCGCCGCCGCGATCATCGCGTCGCGAACCGACGGCATTGCCACGGTGCCGGAGCATGTCGCGATGCATCTGGCCGAGCAACTCGATCTGGCGGCGTTCCGGCCGCCGATCCCGCTGCCTCAGGTCGAGATCGCCCAGTACTGGCACGAGCGATGTCACCGCGATCCCGGCCATCGATGGCTCAGGACCCTGTCGTTCGATCTGTTCGCAAAAACCCGCGCCGAACATCCTTAAGGGCCCGGAGCCGGCGGGATGCGCCAGCGGCGCGGTGCGATCGACGCCGCGTGGCGGCGTCCGAGCTTTCGGCATTTTGCAGGGACACTGACATTGCAGCAGGGTTTTGTTTGCAGATCGTCCCTATACTGCGTTGATTGTTGCCACAGCATTCCGCGGCACCATTGCTGCCCGGCCGGAAAAGAGAAAGCATAATGAGAAAGCAAGTTTCCCTGGTCGTTCTCGTCGCGGCCCTGCCGATCCTGTCTGCATGCGGACAGAAGGTGCCGGACGACAAGGCTGCCTATGTGGGCGACTGGCGCGCGCAGTCGATGAGCCTGCAGCTGACGAAGGACGGCACCGTCCACTACAAGCGCGTCAAGGGCAACAACACGACATCGATTGACGCCCCGCTGCGAAGGTTCGACGGCGACAATTTCGTCGTCGGCATCCCGTTCTTCTCGTCGACATTCGAAGTGTCGAAGGCGCCCCACCAGGAGGCCGGGACGTGGAAGATGGTGGTCGATGGCGTGGAACTGACCCGAGCTCCATAGCGCGTGATCCGGGACAATGTGAAACGGCTCTCCCTCGCGACAACAAGAGTTCCATCCCAGATTGGATTGCTCCGCACGCTCGAAATCATTCGGGGGATTCACGGAAACTATACCAAGTCTGCGGACGAACCCCAGATTGTTGTCGCCTTCGCTCCAAGGTAAGGTTGCCGCGCTATATGCTGCGTGATTGTACGTTGGCATTTGGCCGGGGACCGATGACCGCTCGCAGATTGTCGCAAGGGCAAACCCCTACGCGGGTAGCGCCTCGCCGCTGGCATGAGGAACGGTTGCTGCGAAGTGCAATCAGAATGGCCCGCATGGGCTACTGGGAGTCGCAAAGCGCTGTCGCCACCGAGTTCTGGATATCGCCTGAGCTCGCCGCCCTCTACGAATTCGAGACGGCTGACGGCTTCATCTCCATCGCCGCGGTGCACGAGCGCTTCCTGCCTGAAAGCCGGAAGCTTCTGGAGCAGCATTACGCAGCCTGCTGGGCGTGGGGGCTGCCTTATGCGGTGCAGACGAGGCTCCGCAGGTCCGATGGGAGCCTGCTCGACTGCATGGTGCATGGCGAGCCGGAATTCGATGCTCAGCGTCAGGTCCGGCATGTGTCCGGCATTGTCCGCGACGTCACGGAGGAGACCTCCGCGCTGCGGCGCCTGGCCGAGAGCGAGCAACGGCTGGCCGATTTTGTCAGCACTGCCTCGGACTGGTGCTGGGAGAGCGACACCAACCTTCGGCTGCTGCCCTATCCCAAATTGCTTGACGGCAATGCGGCCTTTCAGACGGTGGCCGCCGGCAGGAAGGCGCGCTGGGAACTGGCTTACGCGCCCGAGGACGAGGAGGCTATGGCGCAGCACCGGGCCGACATGGAGGCCCATCGCCCTTTTCGCGACTTCACCTATACGGTGATCGGCGAGGACGGCTCGCGCGTCAGTATCTGCACCAGCGGCAAGCCCATCTTCGCCGATGATGGTACGTTTCTCGGCTATCGCGGCACGGCCAGCGACACCACCCAACTGAGGGCGGCCAAGACGATGCTCGACCAGCGCACGCGCGCGCTGGAGGAAGCCCACCAGCTAGGCAAGATCGGCACATGGAGCTACCGGCTCGACACCGGGCGCACGGTCTGGGCGCGCGAGCTCTACCAGCTTCTCGGTTTTGACCCTGATAAGTTCGAACCGACCGATGATAGCGTGAGGCCCTATTTCCTGGGCGACGATGCCGACCGTCTCCGCAACGTACAGAAACGGGTCGTCCGCACCCGCAGGACCGAGGCCACCGACCTGCGCATCTTGCACGCGGACGGCACGCCCCGCGATCTGGCGGTGATCTGCAAGGCGGAGGTCGTCCACGACAAGGTCATCGGCATCATCGGCACCGTGCAGGACGTCACCGAGCGCAAGGAGGCCGAGCGCCAGCTCGAGCAGCTCGCCTATAGCGATCCTTTGACCGGCCTTGCCAATCGCGCGCTGTTCAAGCGTCAGCTTGCCGCCTTGGTCGAGGGCTGCGCCCTGGATGGCCGAAGCGGCGCGCTGCTGCTCATCGACCTCGATCGCTTCAAGGAGGTCAACGATTCCCTCGGACACGCCGCCGGCGACGAATTGCTGGTCCGCGTGGCTAACGTGCTGCGGCAGGAGTTGGGACCGCGGGCTTTCATCGCGCGGCTCGGCGGCGACGAATTCGCCGTGCTGGCGGAGGGATGCGATACGACCGACGCCGCGTTGACCGGGCTTGCCGATCGGCTCATTCGCGGGCTGTCCGGTCCGGTCGATCTCACCGAGGGCGAGGCGTCTGTCGGCGCCACCATCGGCATCGCCCGCCTGCCGGAGCATGGGGCGACGGCGGAGACCGCCATGCGCAACGCGGATCTCGCGCTCTATATGGCCAAGGAGGCCGGTCGCGGCCGCGCGCAACTGTTCGAGCCGGTCTATGCCCAGGCGGTCGATCAAAGGTTGGATCTCGCCCGGCATCTGCGCCACGCCGTGGAGACCGGCGCCCTGCATGCCCACTACCAGCCGCAGGTCGATTTGAGGACCGGTCGCGTCACCGGCTTCGAGGCGCTGCTGCGCTGGACCCATCCCGAGCGCGGACCCATCTCGCCGGCGGAGTTCATCCCGATCGCCGAAAGCTCCGGGCTCATCGTCGATCTCGGCCAGTGGGTGCTGCGCGAAGCCTGCCGGCAGGGCCGTGCCTGGCTGGATGCCGGGCTGCCGCCGCGCTCCGTCTCGGTCAATGTCTCGCCGGCGCAGATCTGGAACGTGGATTTCGAGACGGCCGTCGCGGCCGCGCTGGCGGAGACAGGCTTTCCGGCGGAGCTGCTGTGCCTGGAACTGACCGAAAACCTGTTCGTGGATCATACCGAGCAGCGGATCAGTCGCACGCTGACCGCACTCTCCACTCTCGGCGTCCGGCTGGCGCTGGACGATTTTGGCTCGGGCTATTCCTCGCTCGGCTATCTGACCCGCCTGCCGTTCGACCGGCTGAAGGTGGACCGGGCCTTCGTGGATGGCATTTCGACCGCTGCGGAGAAGCGCAAACTGCTGGGCGGCATCATCGCCCTGTCGCACGGGCTGGGCATGACGGTGGTGGCGGAGGGGGCCGAATTGCCGGCCGAACTGGACGTGCTCGGCGGGCTCGATTGCGACGTGGTCCAGGGCTTCGTGTTTTCCCCGCCCGTCGCTGCCGACAAGGCGCCGCTGGCGGCCGCCTCCATCGAGCGCGAGGCATGCGGCATGCAGCCAAAACGGGCCAGCCTCTAAGCTTACCCCACCTTGGCGCAGCAGGTCATTGATGCATCGCTGTGCCGGGCCAAGGCGCGACGACCAGGACGTCCGGTGGGACATCCTGAGGTTCAGCGCTGAAATTTCGCATGCTCATTTGAAATGGCGCGCCCGGAACGAGGCGACCGACGCCCAGCTTTCGCATTGAAAAATCAGCAGAAATCAGCACCGCTGCGTGTTGGCTCGTACCACCTTCTGTGACCATCTTCAACGGTGATATCGGCAAGAGATTTTGTTCTTCCGCAGGCCCTTTGGCCCCGCCATCAGTTTGGCAAGTGCCAGCCATTGGACAGTTGGGTGGGATCCACCGACCCTGAAGCTTCTTATTGATATGACTGGATTTTTTGCGCCGAGAACTTGCCTTTGTAGGGGCATTTTGTATTTGGTCAACCCCTGCGAACGCTTGCTGGAGCTTTTGCGGCGCCGCGCCTCTCTGATCGAGGGCTGTCCAAACCCATTTGCTGATCGGCCGGAAGGTCTGAATTTCGACGACGCACGTCGAAGCGCCTCCGCCGCATGGATCAGCCCACAACCGCTCAATGCTGCGGCACAGATTTCATATCCACCGCGAAATTTGGCAAGCTGCGCTCTTTTTCGTATGCATACCCCCAATGGACAACCCAGGTTAGAGGTGGGGGCAACGCGGGTGGAGCATTCGTTCGAAAATTTGGGACCAGACCGATTTCAACAGATCGTCCAGGCTCTTCTCATCTCAGCAAACCCCCGTGTGATGTGCCTCCCCATCAATCAACCCGATGGCGGACGAGACGCGGTGCTGCCGGCAAATACAGAGTTTGGGAAGGAAGAGTTTATTGTCTTTCAAGTCAAGTACGCTCGCGATCCTTCGAAAATTGAAAATGTCAGCGAATGGCTCCTCGATAAAACTGAAGGAGAGCGTCAAAAAATCGAACGCCTCAAATCAAGGGGGGCAAAGGAGTATTTCCTCATTACGAACGTTGCAGGAACTGCCCACTTGGGCGGTGGCTCAATCGACCTCACCCTAAGCGCTCTGAAGAGGGAAATTGGTATCCCGATTCACTGCTGGTTCCGAGACGAGCTTAATCGGTTGCTCGATGGCCAATGGGATATAAAACTCCGCTATCCTGAAGTTCTGTCCGGCCACGATTTCTTTCGTCTCCTAGTGGAACATGGAGCACACGACGAGCACGAGCGAAGGCTCAATGCGCTGCGTGCCTTCCTTGCTGACCAGTATGAGGAGGATGTTCAGGTTAAGTTCAAACAGGTCGAGCTACAGAACAAACTACTCGACTTGTTCATTGACCTGCCTTTCCGAGTTACATTCCGAAAAAGAGAAAGAGGCATCGACTATTCAGAGTTGCGGTCGGAGCACGAGACCGCGCGCCTCTTTTATGACGAAAGGTCGGCCATACTCACCAACGAGGATGACAACGACGACACCTCCGGCACAGCCAGTTTGTTGCTGAGCGAGTGGGGACAAAAGAGACTGCGACAGGTAGTGGTAGAAGGTGCACCCGGGCAAGGGAAATCCACTCTTGCTCAGTATATGTGCCAAGTACATCGCATTCGCATTCTCGACAAACGGAACGACCTCGAAAAACTGCCCCCAAAAGATCGGCATTCCGCGCTGAAAATACCGTTCAAGGTAGATTTGCGCGACCTCGCCGCTTGGCTTGCAGGCAGCGACCCGTTTGAGACCCTAAGTCCCGATCAGCACTCTGCTGAACCTCGGTCGATGGAATCCTTCTTAGCGCGCTTGGTCAGACTTCATTCGGGCGGCATTCGATTCGACGTCAACGATTTGTTGCAGTTATCAAAACTTGCGCCGCTTCTGATCGTGCTCGATGGACTCGATGAGGTCGTTGAGATCAAACAAAGGAGCGACGTTGTAACCGCCGTTACAAGGGCATTGCCACGCATTCGGGAAAACTGCCCAGAACTCGGCGTAATCATCACATCAAGGCCCGCAGCATTTGCGAATTCACCAGGCTTCGACACCTCAAACTTTCCCCACATCGAACTGCTGTCCGTCAAGCGTTCGCAGATTTCTCGATATGCGGAGCGCTGGATGGAAGTCCGCGGACTCAACAAAAGGGAGCGAGACGAATTTCGTTCCATCCTCCAAGAAAAAATGACAGCGCCACACCTGCGGGACCTGTCACGAAATCCGATGCAACTAGCGATCCTATTGAGTCTGATTTTGACTCAAGGATCAGCACTGCCCGACAAGCGAACCAATCTATACGACGACTATGTGGACATGTTCTTCAGCCGCGAATCGGCGAAGAGCGCGGCGGTACGCAGACACATTGTCTTGTTGAAAGACCTACACAGATTCCTGGGGTGGACCCTCCATGCCAATGCTGAGACCAGTCGAACAAAATCAAGCGGTCGGATATCAGCCGACGAGCTCAGAGCAACGCTTAATGAATATCTTCTGGCTGAAGGCCATCCGACCGAGATAGTCGAAGAAATATTTGGCGCGATGCTAGAACGTGTCGTCATGATAGTTCCACGCATCCAAGGGACCTATGAATTTGAAGTTCAACCGCTCAGAGAATACTTCGCCGCTCGTTTTCTTTATGACACCGCATCATACTCTCCGACTGGAAAGGAAAAGAAAGGGACAAAGCCCGATAGATTCGATGCGGTGGCTCGCAATTTTTATTGGCTCAACGTCGTCCGGTTTCTCGCGGGATGCTTCAGTAAGGGTGAGCTGCTCGACTTAGCTGATCGCGTGAAGGCGCTGATACAGGACGCGCAGGTTGGGAAGACGCGACACCCCATCGTGTTAACCGCCATGCTCCTGTCTGATTGGGTCTTTGAGCAATCTCCCAAAGCCGTTTCGCAATTGGTGGACCTGTTATCTTCACCCAACAGCATGCAATTGATGCTTGCGCCGTCGCGCTATGGGAGGCATGACGTCACCACCCTGCCGGCGCAGTCTGGTGGACGGAAAGTTTTTGAAGCCGCTTTTGCACTGCTTGAGTCGCCAACCACGCACTCTGACAGGCTCAGAGCGTTCGCAACGGTAGCCAAAGCCCAATTCCCAACCGAAGTTTGCGAAGCAAGATGGCTGGAAAGCGCGGCCTGCACGAGCAATCCGTCGCGATGGCTTGAAATCGGTCGGTATCTAGGCTCATTGTATAACGTAGATATTGATCTGTTGCGTGACAAGCTCAGCAAGACAAGCCTGAACAGGGCTATGGCAACGGAACTCGTCCGAGCCGGTCGGAGCGATTGTGTGCTTTCCTCGGAACACAACATCCAGCTTTTGTTCAACGTGCTCTTGAGTGAACCACGTTTCGTAATCCGTAGGCCGGCAGCGGCACCCTTCTATTTACTCGGGAACATACTCGGCTCAAAACCCTATGTTAGGTACATCGCGGGATTTGGCGAGTTGGTGTCCTCGTTCAAGGACGGCGAACTGTCAGAAGCAGAGCGGCACCTTCACGCAACGTACCCCTTTATTAAGCAGGCCTATGATCTCTCTCTGGAATTCTCACGGCTCTATGCAGAAGCTGAAACACTCGTCCAACAGCTTGCGGCCGTCGAGAAAATGCTGGAGATGTGTCGCGCCACGTGGGGTTCTCGCCCCGCCATCATCAGTGCTCTAATCGAATGTTCGCTGCAACGTCGAACTAAACCATCTATTGCGCCATTTGTTTTTTTTGCTTCTCAGTTGACCGTAACTCAGCGTTTGAGAGCCGCGAAGTCGCGAAGAGCCAACCTCGACTGGTGGCTTCACCTCCTTGGAGACTGCAAAAATCAATCAAAATCTCTCCGCCTACTTCTTTTAGAAGCCTTATTGCTGCTCTGCCCGACTAGCGTGGTAGTGCAATGTGAAACCGAGCTTGCAGCCATACTAGACGGCCTGCCCGAGGAGGAGTGGACTACATTAGCGCTAATGTTGCCGCTGCTCAGCAGCGCGATAACACGACAGTCAAATAAGGAAGAGTCCGCGACACTTGCAGACCCAGAACTCAACTCGATGCGGTTTTCTTATTTGATAGCGATGAAGGAACCAGACCGCTTTGCTCAATCCGTCTTTCTTACTTACTTCAGGAACTACTCGGGCGCAGCATCGATCTATCTGGAATTCAGACAGGAGCACGCTCTTCGCTGCGCAATGGCGGGCTCGCTGCACTGGGATGAGGCCTTGAGTATTGTCAAAGACGGTTATGCGCGCGGAATCCATGCTACCGACATCGATTATCAGCTCGCCGATTCAGCGCTGACGATCCCTCCCCACGTCTACTCGCAAGTGCTGTCAAATTCACAGAACTATCCCATTGCACTGTGTGATGCAGCGGAAGCTGCCGCGACCCGGGCTGCTCGCAAAGCGATCAAGACCGTCTCCTCAATTGCAAAGGCTGAGCGTTGGTTTGCATTCGATAGATGAGCAAGCAACGCTTCGTTGAGAATCCAACTCTCGAACCACGCTCCGCGACAGGGGGCGGGGCATAATTTTCCGAGATTTCCAAAGGCCTGACGCTCAATTGGGTTCAGGAAGAGTCGGGCAATAGCCATGCAGGAGAGGAATCGCAGGGATTCCCAAACGGGCTTTGTATAAAACTTAAATGGAGAAGCAGGACGCTGGCCCGGTGTCCTTGTCTATTATTCAGCGCGACCTACAGCTCAGCAGTGCTAAGAAGTTACGTGAAACGCTGAACAACAGCGAGCACCCAACCACACAGGCTCTCAGGGATATGAGAGTAAGCTACCTTCCCGGCGTCGGACGCGGATCGAAGAGCTATCTTCTAAAAGCCGCATAACAGACCAAGGCCGCGCACAGGTTTCCCTCGGGAACCCGCGTGCGGGCCCTTTGCGGCTACTCCTCTTGTTGAGGAAGCGAGAAAAGGAATAATCGACGGTCCAGCGCTAGTCCGCCTTCCGCCCGTTTGACCGTCATATGCGCTCAAATTCAGGGCTGATGACCCAACCTCACGATCATCTTCGGGTGACGTTCACTCAAGGCCTTAAGTTGGAACAAACTCTTTCGTTCGCTTTACCTTGTTGCCGCGTGTAGCTGTACGAATGGCATCGGTCAGCCCTCCTTCTTGGTTTTGCGGGCGGGCAGCCGCACGGCCAAAACCCGCTTCATCTGGGCGGGCTTGATGCTGCGCACGAACGCTTCGTAGTTCTCGGCTTTCTTTTGTGTCGAGAACGTCTGTCTAACCAAGCCCGCGTCCGGGCGATCCACCTCGCCTACCCACAAGCCCGTTAGCTTGCCGTCTCGCGTCTCTGCGTATGCCATAGCTAGAAGCCTCCGTGCTATCCTTGTTCCCGGGTCTGCGTCCGGTGCCCCTTAGTTGACTTGGTGTTGTCGCGGATACGCGGTGGTACTCCCAACGGCTTGACCCGCGACAGGTCAAGGCCGGGATAAGAAATCCGATTGATTGCGTCCGAGAGTGCTGTCGCTCCGAAGCGTGACAGCATGGCGTTGGCGCCGTAGCCCCAACTCACCGTGGATGCCTGTGCGTGCCCAATCAGCGCCTCGCGCATCTCGTGATCGGCGCGTCCACGGCGTAGCGCATCCTTCACCGTGTGGCGGAAGGAGTGAAAGACCTTAGCCTTGTCCGTTACGCCCGCCGCGCGCAGATAACGGCCGAACCACTGCGACCACGCGGGGACGGCCTTTGCGGCCTTTGTCGGGCGCCACTGAGGGAAACAGCCAAGCGTCTGCGCCATCGGCCTTCCGACGCTCCTCCACATAGCTGATGAAGCCAAGGCGCATCACTTCGGGATGTACAGGCACAACACGCTCTGAGGCATCCGTTTTGACGCGTTTTCCTCGTGCTCGCTCAGTCACGAAGTAGAGGAGCGCCATGCCCGTCTCGGCGTCTGTCTGCACGTTGGCTGCGGTGAGACTTCCCAATTCCGCCTGTCGCGCACCCGAGAAGAGAGCAAGCACAGGCAGCCAGAAACCAGCGGCCCCGTGTGCGCCAAGGGGGAAAAGGTGGGCTGTAAACACCGGAGCGGCGAAGAGCAGCTTCAACTCGGCAGTCTCAAACGACGTGCGCTCAGAGCGTTCCTCTGGCAATCGCAATTTGCTGAAAGGGTCGGTCCACTGCACATCATCCGGGACAAGCCCGTTATCGCTGGCCCAGATGCAGACGGACTGCACGCCACCGAGTTGCTTGTTGATGGTGGCTGCTGTGATCCGTGGTTCCTCTGGGTGTTCGCGGCCCCAAGCGGCCTGCACCGGAAGTGTCGCACGGAGAATGTCGCCTGTACGGTGGCGGGGCACGTCCTGAAGAGCCTTGCGATATTCCAGCGCGTGGGCCTTCTTGATCGCCGCTACGGATATGTTGCCGTGAAGCTGGATGAACATATCAACGCTGCGGGTGAATTCATCCACCGTCCGCTTAGGTCTCGACCTGTGTCGCTCCCAGCCCTCAAGAGCGTCCTTCAGCGTGCCTCCGTCTGCCGTTGTCGCCACAGCACCAAGGAATGTATGCGCAGGGGTCTCAACAGTAATACCCTCGTCGCGCTTCCTAATGTCCTCAAGGGCTCTCAGATAGGAATGCAGGCACGCGGTGCCGAGTTTGATGTAGGAGGGGCTGCTTTCGTCCACATCGACATTGAAGGCCCACATGGCTTCCAAGACGTGATCTTGTGCGGCGGATATGTCACCCATCGCTGCCGCCTGTCGAAGTTCCTGTATCGTCTCCCCCAACTCGTCGCGGTTCTCCTCGAACATAGGCCGGGGCACACCGAATTGCGGCCAGTCGTCGTGCGAGAAGCGCGGAGGGGGCAGCGGTCCCTCAAGGCGGACAAGCTCTGCATATCTCCGCTTCTCTTCCTCCCGTCCGGTGAAACGGCTCCGCTCATCCCAAGCCAGCGCCTTGGCGTATACGTACTCAGCCATGCGCTTGATCTCTATGTCGCTGAGGCTGGTGCGCTTGACTACGGGCACCGTGGTTGCCGCAAGGCGCGCTTTCGCTCTCGCAATGATCTGGTCGAACTCCGCGAGCACCGGCTTGGCGCGTATGTTGGCCTCGCGAAGAACCTTGGTGCCTAGCGACCGCTTCAGGTGCTTCTGGGCAGCCTTGCCGTTATTCAACTCGCGAGCGACTGCCGCCTGCAATCCCTTTGGCTGCTCCGGCACAGCCTTTCGGGCGCAATACGTTCCGTGTCTGTCTTTGATTACGCCCATCAAAACACGCACGATTAGTACCACCGTTTGTGACCACCACACGGCAGCTAAGCGCTTGTATCTGCGTTAGTTATTGATTTCCAATGGGAAGTTAGTTGAGTGGCGCGCCCGGAACGATTCGAACGTCCGACCCTCAGATTCGTAGTCTGATGCTCTATCCAGCTGAGCTACGGGCGCATCTTCGCGGCAGGGCTTTGAGCCCGCGTGGGCCCGGGGAGCCCGGACCAGCGCGAAAGAGCGCTCTAGCTACAGGCTCCCGGTCCGGTTGGCAAGGTCTGGGATGCGGGTTCTGGCGGGCGATTTTGGCTGGAAAGGCCGGAATGGCGCCGGGAACGCTCATTTTTTCCGTCGTTCCGGGGCGCGCGAAGCGCGAACTATGATGTGCAATTGCACATCTGAGAATCTCCCGCTGCAATTTCGAGATTCTCAGGTGCGCAAATGCGCACCGGAGTTCGGCGCGCTACGCCGCCCCGGAATGACGGAGGGAGGGTCTACGCCCGCGCCCGCTCGTTCCGGATCGAGAGCAGTTCCACCGGGCGGTCCGGGATCGAGATCCGGAAAGTGGCGCCGATGGTGCCCTCGACCAGATGGATGTTGCCGCCATGGGCGCGGATCAACTCGGCGGCGATGGCGAGCCCAAGCCCGCTGCCGCCGGGGCGGCCTGAGGACTGGAACGCCTGGAATAAATTCTCGCGCGCCTTAGCCGGCACGCCGGGGCCGGTGTCGGAGACCTCGATGATCGCGACCGTGCCCTCGCGGCGGCCGGTGATGCGGATCTGCATGTTCGCGACGTCGGTCGAGGGGTGCGTCTCCAGCGCCTGCACCGCGTTGCGCACGAGGTTGAGCAGCACGCGGAACAGCTGATCCGGGTCGGCGTCGATGGTGAGCCCGCGCTCGATAGCGCTGATCCAGGTGATGGTGGCGTCGGTGGCAAGACCTGCGGATTCGCGAACCTCGACCACCGCCGGCTCGACCAGCAGCACGCGGCGGTCGGGCGCTGCCTCCTGCGCGCGGCCATAGGACAGCGTCGACTGGCAGAAGGCGATGGCGCGCTCGAGCGAGCGCAGCAGCTTTGGCGCAAAGCGCTGCACCCGGGGATCGGGCACACTGGCCAGCTGGTCCGACAACAGCTGCGAGGACGCCAGCAGATTGCGCAGATCATGGTTGATCTTGGAGACGGCGAGCCCAAGCGCTGCGAGCCGGCTCTTCTGATGCAGCATCGAGACCAGGTCGCGCTGCATGTCCGACAGCTCGCGCTCGGCGAGGCCGATCTCGTCGCCGCGCTGGCTCGGCACGATGATTCGCGCGGAGCTTTCCGGATTTTCGTGGAAGCCGATCAGGCTCGCGGTCAGCCGCCGCATCGGGCGGACGAACAGATAATGCAGCGCCAGATAGACGAGGCCGGCGGTCAGGCCGGCGATCAGGAGCGCGACCACCAGCACGTTGCGCGAGAAGCGGTACATCGATTGCCGCAGCGGCTTCTCGTCGATCACCACTTCGATGAACTGGGCCTGGCCCGGCGCGGGACCGACCACGCGGATGGTCTGGTCGCCATGCTCCAGCATGATCTCGAAGGCATCGACGATCGCCGACCACACCGTCATGTTCCGCATGTCGACGTCATGGTCGATCGACGCCGGCAGGTCGGCGCTGGCGAGCAGACGGCGCTGCTGCCCGAGCTTGATCGCGACGGCGCGTGCGCCGATGCTGGTCAGGATCTGCCGCGCCAGCGAATCCGGCACCATGCCCGACGGCGCGGCATCCAGCACCAGCGCTGCCGTATTGGCGGCGGCCAGCCGATCGTTCAGCCGGTTCATGCGGAAGTTGGCGATCGCCGGCACATAGATCAGGAGCCCGGCGATCATCACCAGGGGGATCGTCAGCAACAAAAGCTTGCCCGACAGCCCGAGCCGAAGGGACGGCTTGGGCCGCAGCTGCATCGCGGTCGCCTGATCGTCAGTCACAGCCACAAGATAAGGCCTTGCTTGGCTTTAGGGGCCGGAAGATGGGGCCCAGCCCCCAAGCCGGTCAAATTACGGATCGCTAATGTCGGAGGGTTCCCGCACGCGTCGGCGTGCGCCCCGCCTTACCGTCAAAAACCCCGCGAAAACAGATGTATTCGCCATAATTGCGACCATTCGAAGAAGCCGCTTTGCGGCACCGTGCGACATTGACGAAAACAGGGCGCTCCCTTATAAGCCGCGCCAATTGTCCGCGATGGCCCGGTTCTTGACCCCGGGGGCGGCTCATTGGGGCCGCGAACGGCCCGTTTTGGGCGGCCGGCATCACCGGACTTCATCTCAATGGACCTTATCCTATTCCAGGCAAATTGCCCGGTCAGCGGAGACTTACCCGTGAAGCGGACTTATCAACCCAGCAAACTCGTGCGCAAGCGCCGCCACGGCTTCCGCGCCCGCCTCGCCACGGCCGGCGGCCGCAAGGTCCTCGCTGCGCGTCGTGCGCGTGGCCGCAAGCGCCTGAGCGCCTGAGCCTGGACGTCTCCTCTTCGGAGATTCCCTGATGGATCGGCTAAGGCAGCGGGCGGACTTCCTCGCCGTTGCCAATGGCGCACGGGCGAATAGCGCAGCCTTTGTGCTGCAGGGACACCGCCGCGACGACGCTGGGCCGGTCCGCATCGGTTTTACCGTTACCAAGAAAAACGGCACCGCGACCGAGCGCAATCGCATCCGCCGCCGGCTTCGCGAGTTGGTGAAGCGCCTCGACGCCCTGTCGATGCGACCGCACCATGATTATGTGCTAGTCGGCCGCCGTGACGCGCTGAGCCGTGACTTTGCGACCATGCTTGACGACCTGCGGTCGGCGCTGCGCCGCCTCGACCGGCCTGCGCCCGAGAGGCGCAACAAGGCGCCCAACGACACGCGTAATCCGAACGGAATGACGAGACCTTAAGAGATGTCCGACAACCGCAACACGATCATTGCTGTCATTCTGTCCGGCCTCGTGCTGATCGCCTGGCAATATTTCTACAATGTGCCGCAGATGGAGAAGCAGCGCGAGGCGCAGCGCCAGAGCGAGCTGCAGAAGCCGACGGCGCAGGCGACGCCTGGCCAGACCCCGGCGACGTCAGCGACGCCCTCGCCGTCCGCCGGCGGCGCGCCCGCTGCCGAAGCTCCGGTGGTCAGCCGCGAAACCGTGCTCGCCTCCGGCCCGCGCATCAAGATCGAGACCCCGCGCGTCACGGGCAGCATCGCGCTGAAGGGTGCGCGGATCGACGATCTGTCGCTGACCCAGTTCCACGAGACCGTCGACCCGACGTCGCCGGCCGTCGTGCTGCTGTCGCCGTCGGGTACGGCCGACCCCTATTATGCCGAGTTCCTGTGGCTTCCGCCGAGCGGACTGGGAGTGAAGACCCCGAATGCCGATACGGTCTGGCAGCAGGAGGGCTCGGGCGACCTGACGCCGACCAGCCCGATCACGCTGAAATTCGACAATGGTCAGGGGTTGACCTTCCGCCGCACGATCTCGGTCGATGATCGCTACCTCTTCACCATCAAGGACGAGGTCAACAATCTCGGCAGCGTGCCGGTGACATTGTATCCGTTTGCGCTGATCTCGCGCGGCGGCAAGCCGCCGGTCTCCGGCTACTCGATCCTGCATGAAGGTCCGATCGGCTATCTCGGCGACCAGGGCCTGCAGGAATACAGCTACAAGAACATCGACGACAGCAAGATCTCCACCGGCGACGACTCGCGCGGCGTCAAGTTTCAGGACGTGACCAACGGCTGGCTCGGCATCACCGACAAATATTGGGCCACGGCCCTGCTGCCGGATACCAATGCCACGCTGCAAGTCGCGCGCTTCACCAACGAGAACGCCTCCAGCAGCAGCGCAAAGCGCTATCGGGCCGATTACATGCTCGGGCCGCAGACCGTTCCGATCGGCGGCACCATCAGCGCCAACGCGCGGCTGTTCGCCGGCGCGAAAGAGGCGGCGGTCGTCGGCCTCAACTTCCCGCTGGTCGGCTTCGGTGGCTACACCAAGCAGCTCGGCCTCAACCATTTCGATCTGTTGATCGATTGGGGGCACTTCTACTTCATCACCAAGCCGATGTTCCTGGCGCTCGACTGGTTCTATCACGTGGTCGGAAATTTCGGCATCGCGATCCTGCTGGTGACTGTGATCGTGAAGCTGCTGTTCTTCCCGCTCGCCAACAAGTCGTACGCCTCGATGGCGAAGATGAAGTCGGTGCAGCCGCAGCTCGCCGCGCTCAAGGAGCGCTATCCCGATGACCGGGCGAAGCAGCAGCAGGAGATGATGGAGATCTACAAGAAGGAGAAGATCAACCCGATCGCGGGCTGTCTTCCGGTCGCGTTGCAGATCCCGGTGTTCTTCTCGCTCTACAAGGTGCTGTTCATCACCATCGAAATGCGGCACGCCCCGTTCTACGGCTGGATCAAGGACCTCTCGGCGCCCGATCCGACCAATCTGTTCACGCTGTTCGGGCTGCTGCACTACGATCCGACGCAGCTTCCGATCTTCGGCCACTATCTGGCGCTCGGCATCTGGCCGATCATCATGGGCATCACGATGTGGTTCCAGATGAAGCTGAACCCGACGCCGCCGGATCCGACGCAGCAGATCATCTTCACCTGGATGCCGCTGATCTTCACCTTCATGCTGGCGGGCTTCCCGGCGGGTCTCGTGATCTACTGGGCCTGGAACAACACGCTGTCGGTGCTGCAACAGAGCTTCATCATGCGCCGCAACGGCGTGAAGGTGGAATTGTTCGACAACATCAAGGCGACGTTCGCCCGGAAGGCGACGTAGCTCCAACCACGCCTCCCGTCATTGCGAGGAGCGAAGCGACGAAGCAATCCATCTATCCCTGTGCTTAAGGAATGGATTGCTTCGCTGCGCTCGCAATGACGGCGGAGCCGCCTGCACTTCCTGAGGACACCTCCGCGCATGACCACCGAACCCGATGCGGAGCTGATCGAGCAGGGGCGAAAACTGTTCGCCGGCGACTGGCATTTCATCTGGGCCTCGCCCTCGATCGAGACGTTGCCGCCGATGGCAGGCCTCGAGGTCGCCTTCGCCGGGCGCTCCAATGTCGGCAAGTCGAGCCTGATCAACGCGCTGACCGGCCGCAGCAACCTGGCGCGGACTTCGCACACGCCGGGCCGCACCCAGGAGCTGATCTTCTTCGAGGGCCCTGAGAAGGCCGGCTTCCGCCTCGTCGACATGCCCGGCTACGGCTACGCCTCGGCGCCCAAGACCAAGGTCGCGTCGTGGACGACGCTGATCCACAAATTCCTGCTCGGCCGCGCCACGCTGGCACGGGTCTATGTGCTGATCGACGCCCGTCACGGCATCAAGGACGTCGATCTCGACGTGCTGAAGACGCTGGATAAATCCGCGGTCAGCTATCAGGTCGTGCTGACCAAGGGGGATTCCCTCAAGAAGGGCGAGGTCGCGAGCCGCATTGCCGGGATCGAGGCCGGGCTTGCCAAGCGTCCGGCGGCCTATCCGCAGGTGATCCTCACCTCAAGTCGGGACGATTCCGGCGTGCCGGAGCTGCGTGCGGCCATCGCCAGGCTCCTCGTGGAGCGCGGCGCGTGAGTGTTGCGGGTGTCGATCGTGCGCTCGCGGCGCTCGCCTGCCTCGCCGGCCTGCTCGGTGTGGCGTTGAGCGCCGCCGCCGCGCATATCCCCGGCGCCGATTCGCTGAAGACGGCGGCGCAGTTCCTGCTGTTCCACGCCCCCGCCATTCTGGCGCTCATCGGCTTCGGCACCGCCGGCCTTGCCCGGACCGGGCTTGCCCGGACCGCTTCGGGGCTTCTGGTCCTCGGTCTGATCCTATTCTGCGGCGACCTCTCGGTGCGCACGTGGCTCCAGCGCCCGCTCTTTCCGATGGCTGCGCCCACTGGCGGCGTCGTCCTGTTGGGCGGTTGGCTCGTCGGGATCCTGTGCGCCCTCGTCCCCGCGCGTCGAACCGTCTAGGCCGGCGCCCGGACCTGCAGGAAATGCAGCGCCGGGCCCTGCGCGGCGGAGAAGACGCCTGCCGTGAGGGCTCCCCCGTAGACCGCTGCGGTGTCGAGGTTCGTGCGGAACCGGCGGATTTCGGGCCCTCCGTTGCGCTGGGGGGTATGGCCATGGACCACGTGGCGGCCGAAATCGTGGTCGCCCTCCAGGAACGGCTCGCGGATCCAGAGCCGATTGTGATCGTCCGGATCCGGGATCGCCGCGCCGGGCCGGAAACCGGCATGGACGTACCAGCGGGCGTCATCCCCATGCAGGGTGGGGAGACCTTCGAGCCAGTCGAGGGTGTCGCGTGGCAGATCGCCCGCCTCCC
>Ga0153933_1000124_pt1 | contig 41010 bp, 51 predicted proteins | sample TSNJ017MetaG_FD_102275 | JGI IMG/M metagenome (GOLD analysis project Ga0153933, IMG submission 102275) | Attine ant fungus gardens microbial communities from New Jersey, USA - TSNJ017 MetaG | ecosystem: Host-associated > Fungi > Mycelium > Unclassified | place: USA: New Jersey, Wharton State...
AATGGCACATCCCCGCATGCAACGAACAAACTGAATGAGGTGGAGCACCAATGAGCAGATTGATCGTGGTATCGAATCGTGTCGCGCCGACGCAGGAAGGCCGCCCCGCAGCAGGCGGTCTTGCAATCGGTGTACTGGACGCCCTCAAGGAAACCGGTGGCGTATGGTTCGGCTGGAGCGGCGAGACGGTGGCGGAGCCGTCGCCGCCGGTGATCGAAAAGCAGGGCAACGTCACTTACGCGACGGTGGGTCTCACCAAGCGCGATTACGACCAGTATTACCGTGGCTTCTCGAACGCGACACTGTGGCCGACTTTCCACTATCGCAACGACCTGTCGCGCTTCGATCGTCAGGAGTACGCCGGATATTTGCGCGTGAACCAGACGCTCGCGAAGCAACTGAAGGAGATGGTCAAGCCCGATGACATCATCTGGGTGCACGACTATCACCTGCTGCCGTTCGCCAAGTGCCTGCGCGAACTGGGCGTGAAAAATCCGATTGGCTTCTTCCTGCATATTCCGTTTCCGGTGCCGGAAGTGCTGCGTAGCGTGCCGCCGCACGAAGAACTCGTGAAGGCCATGTGCAGCTACGACGTGGTGGGTTTTCAGACCGAGGCGGACCGCCAGTCGTTTGTCGACTATATCGAGCGCGGGCAGCACGGCACGTCGAGCGAAGACGGCATGGTGCATGCCTATAACCGCTTCCTCAAGGTCGCGGCCTATCCGATCGGGATTTATCCCGACGCGATTGCCAAGGCCGCCGAACAGTTCACCGACCGTAAGCCGGTGCGTAGCCTGCGCGACGGCATGCGCGGGCGCAAGCTGATCATGAGCGTCGACCGCCTCGATTATTCGAAGGGACTGGTCGAGCGCTTTCAGGCATTCGAGCGTCTGCTGCTGAGCGCGCCAGGTTGGCACGGCCGCGTCTCGCTGGTGCAGATCGCACCGCCGACGCGCTCGGATGTGCAAACCTATCAACGTATTCGTCAGACGCTGGAGGGTGAAGCGGGGCGCATCAACGGCCGCTTCGCCCAGCTCGACTGGACGCCGATCCAATACCTGAACCGCAAGTACGAGCGCAATCTGCTGATGGCGCTGTTCCGGCAATCGCATGTGGGTTATGTGACGCCGCTGCGCGACGGCATGAACCTGGTTGCGAAGGAGTACGTGGCATCGCAGGATCCGGCCGATCCGGGCGTGCTGGTGTTGTCGCAGTTCGCCGGCGCTGCCGAGCAGTTGCCGGGCGCGCTGGTGGTGAATCCGTTCGACCTGTCGCAGATGGCCGAAGCACTGGAACGCGCGCTGTCGATGCCGCTCGCCGAACGTCAGGCCCGTCACGCGGACATGATGGCGCCGTTGCGCGAAAACAATCTGTCGGTGTGGCGCGATACGTTCCTCGCCGACCTGCGCAATGTCGCGACGGCGTCGTCGGTGACGGCCAAAGCGGTAAAGCTCGCAGACGTGACGGCGACGTAAAGCGCTAGGTGATTGCGCGGCGAGGCGCTGGCGGGACGTATGCCGACGCAGCCTCGCGCACGCTGTCACGTCGAATTCGCAAAACGGCAAGCCAGGCTGCCTGATCCGATGCAGTTCAGGGGTAGCTGGAGAGATGCACAAAACCACTTGTACGGCGGCCCATACGGCCGCCGTTTTTACGCGTGCTTCACGCGCAACGTGCTGATCACGGACGCGACCGCCGCAAAACACGCGGCCACATAGAGCGCGATGGTCGGTCCATGCTGCGGCGCGACGCCGAAGATCAGCGCCACCAGCGCAGCACCGAGCGTTTGCCCAGTCAGACGCGCGGTGCCGAGCATGCCGCTTGCACCGCCGCTGCGCTCGCGCGGCGCCGCGGCGAGCATGGTGCGATTGTTGGGCGACTGGAAAATGCCGAAACCCGCGCCGCACAGCGCCATGCGCCACGCAATCTGCAGCGGTTCCGGGTGCGCGCCGAGCGTGGCGAGCAGCAGCAGGCCCGCGGTCAGCGAAGCGAGTCCGATACCGCCCAACCAACCCGCCGACAAACGGTCCGACAGCACCCCCGAGAGCGGCGCGGCAACCACGATGACGAGCGGCCACGGCGTCATCAGCAGACCGGTCTGGACCTGCGATAAGCCGAGTGTGTCCTGCAGCATGAATGGCAACGAAACGAACGCGAGCATCTGCGCGGCGAACGAGCAGACCGAGGTGCCGATCGATAGCGCAAAGATCGGGATACGCAGCAGATCGATGGGCAGCAGCGGGGCCGGCTGGCTCAGTTGCCGCCGCACGAAGAAGTAGCCGATCACCACGGCGCCGAGCGCTTCCATGGCGATATATCCCCACGCTTCGCCGTGTCCGAGGCCATCCACGGCGAAGATCAGCAGGCCGAACACAAACGCGTTCATCACGGCGCTGAGGGTGTCGTAGGGCGCCTTATGGCCGGCGTTGACCGGCAGCGCTTTAAAGCCGCTGACGACGGCCGCAATGCCGATCGGCACATTGATCGCGAACAGCCACGGCCATGGTGCGATGGCGAGCACGCCCGAGGCGACCGTCGGCCCGACCGCGGACGAGACCGCCACCACCATGGCGTTGATCGCCACGCCGCGGCCGAGTTGGGTCCGTGGATAGATCATGCGCACCAGCGCGGTGTTCACGCTCATGATGCCCGCCGCGCCGAAGCCCTGGATGACGCGGGCGAGGGCGAGCGTCGGCAGCGAGGTGGCGAGCGCGCAGCCGAGCGAGGCGACAGTGAAGAGCATCAGGCCGCCCAGATAGACGCGCCGGTAGCCGATGCGGTCGCCGAGCGAGGCCAGCGGCAGCAGCGAGATGGTCACCGCGAGCTGATACGCGTTGACGACCCAGATCGAGGCGGCCGCGCTCGCGTGCAGATCGCGGGCGATGGTGGGAAGCGCGACGTTGGCGATGGCGCTGTCGAGGACGGCAAGCGTAATGCCGAGCGCCACCACGACGATTGCCCAATAGCGTTGCGGCAGGGGCAGACCCAGTTCGGGTTCGGGTGCGGTCGGGCGGGCGCCGCTGGGGGCGTGCTCAGGGTGGTTGGAAGCGTCGTTGCCGGAAGCTTGTGCGTGCATCGTGCAGGTATTGTATTGACGGCTTTGAGGCGCGAATCGGGGTGAGAGGGTTCGCCACGCGCACCTGTCTCCTGGTGGTGTTGTGACCACGACGCCGGGGCGCGTCTGACGCGCTGCCCGGCGCCGCTTCGCGCGACTATTTCAGTTCGTACAGACCGGTGTGGGTCGTTGAATCGAGTTCGTTGAGATGGGTCATGAAGCGCGCGATCGCGTTGGTGGTGTCCGCGTTGATCGGCAATTGCGCGACCTTCAGCGCGTGCAGGCGGAAGATGTAGCGATGCGTCCTGTCGCCGCGCGGCGGCGCAGCGCCGCCGAAGCCGACCGTGCCGTAGTCGTTGCGCACCTGCAGGGAGCCTTGCGGCAACAGCTCGCCGTCGGCCGCGCCCGCATTGCGCGGCAGCGAGCGGACATCGGCGGGAATGTTGACCACCACCCAGTGCCAGAAGCCGCTGCCGGTGGGCGCATCGGGATCGTGGACGGTGAGCGCGAAACTTTGCGTGCCCTCCGGCGGCGCTTCCCATTGCAGTGAAGGAGAAATGTTTTCGCCATCCACGCCGAACGCTTTGTCGTTGTATTCGTGCGCTTTCGGCATGAAGCCGTTGGTGGGGAACTCGTCGGACCAGAGACGGAAATCAGCCATCGTATGCCTCCCTTAAGGTGGTTCTCAGATGGGCCGAGCTGCCGGAAAGGGTGCTGCGGACAGACCCGGGTGAGCAAATCGAGTGTATCACCGGCCACGTGTTCGCTTGCTCGAAACGGGCTATGGCGCAAGTGCGCCAAACCCACCGGGTACCCGTGTGGATTTACCGCGGGTGAGACGCGGGAATCAACTGCGCTCTTCGAATTCCGTGACGCCGCTGTGCAGCCAGTCGATCAGCCGTCGCAGCACGCCGTCGAGATCCCGGTTGGCTCCGCGCAACGCGCATTCCCACACTACGGCGACGCGCCAGCCGGCGGCGAGCAGGGCGGCGCGCGATTTCTCGTCGTTGCTGCGGTTGCGGCCTATCTTGTCGCGCCAGAACTCGGGGCGCGTTTGCGGCCATTTGAAGAGCGGGCAATCGTGGCCGTGCCAGAAGCAGCCGTGCACGAACACGACGGCGCGATAGCGCGGCAGGACGATATCGGGACGTCCCGGCAGGTCGCGCGCATCGAGCCGAAAGCGGAAGCCCTGCCGGTGCAGCAGGCTGCGGATCAGCAACTCCGGTTTGGTGTTGCGGCCGCGAATGCCGGACATCATCCGGCTGCGCGTGGCGGCGTCGACGATGTCGACCATCAGCTCAAGCGCACCCGCGCCGATGGGGCCGGCGCGAGCAGCGCCTCGACGTGCGGCCGCATGATGCGCGCGACTTCCTGCATGACCGGCATCACCACGCTGTTGCCGAACTGGCGGTAGGCCTGGGTGTCGCTGACCGGAATCCGGAACGTGTCGGGAAAGCCCATCAGCCGCGCACATTCGCGTGGCGTCAGCCGGCGCGGGCGCAGCCGTTTGCCCTGGGCGACGAGAATCTCCGAGCCGTCCTTGTGATAACGGGCCGACAAGGTTCGCGTCACGCTGTCCGGGTAGGCCATGCCGAAACCGAAGCCGTTGCCCGCCGCGCGATGCTTCTCCGCGTAGTTCTGCAGGTAGGTCCACAGGTTCGGTGTGAGCGTGTACTTCGGCTGCACGCGTTTTTTCGCGTGGTCGAAGAAGCGGTCGTGGTCCCACGGCAGCACCGGCTCGCTGCCGTCGGTGCGATGCAGGATCGAGCCGAGGCGCGGGCCGACGGCGGGTAGCTGCAGGTCGTCCCAGGAGAACGCCGTCTTGCCGCGAAAGCCGACGATGATGATCCGCTCGCGGTGTTGCGGCGTGAAATGCTGACCGTCGACGATGCGGTAGTGCACTTCGTAGCCAAGTTCGTCGCGCAGCGTCTGCAGGATGACTTCGAAGGTGCGGCCCTTGTCGTGCGACAGCAGGTTCTTCACGTTCTCCAGCAGAAACGCGGCGGGGCGCTTGGCCGCGATGATACGGGCGACATCGAAAAACAGCGTCCCCTGGGTGGCGCACTCGAAGCCGTGCGGCCGGCCCATCGCGTTTTTCTTGCTGACCCCGGCGATGGAAAACGGCTGGCAGGGAAAGCCGCCGAGCAGCACGTCGTGAGCCGGCACCTCGTGGGCGGGAAACGACACGATGTCGCCGATGAACGAGTGCTCCGCGCCGTAGTTTTCCAGGTAGGTTTTCTTCGAGAAGTCGTTCCACTCGCTCGTGAAGACGCATGCGCCGCCCTGCGCCTCGAAGCCCATGCGGATGCCGCCGATCCCGGCGAACAGGTCGATGAAGCGGAAGTTGGCGGCGCCGTCCGCGTCGCCGTGCCTGAGCGCGGCGCCCGCGTGCAGCAGATCGCGCAGCGCGGGCTCGAGCATCGCCGGACATGGCGTCTCGCCTTTTTCCCAGCGGCGCACGGTCTTGATGTCCTTGCCGACGTGAGCGGCGATTTCTCGTTGGGTGAAGCGGGTACGCGCCTGTTTTAGCAGCTCGAGCGGTGGGGCCTGTGTCACTAGCAGTCCTTGCTGGGGATTTTTGCGGACATTATGACCTGGAGTTGTCCCTTTTTCCCGAAATTCCCCGATTCGACGAGCAAAAATGGCTCGATCGACGCCTCGCGCAAGACGACGGCACGACTCTGCAAACAGGTCAGACAAGAAAGCGTTCCGTATGCAAGTTTGGCATTTTGCAAACGTTAACGGCCTTGAATGTCAAGGCATCTGTTGGCTTACGGTTAACGATGGTTAATTCGCGGTCAGACAGATTGCGAGCGCAATAAAGGGTTGTTAGGCTTTACCCCAGTGACGCTGATCTCCGCGTTACGGTGTGTTCGAGCCGCGGCATAGGTCCGCGGCTTTTTTTTACCGACTGGCTTGCCGGTAAGAACGGGAATCGGCGGGGAACAAACGGGCAGTCGCGCGTCGTGCGCTCAGCTAATGCGCTGGAGCGGCGCCGGGCGGTTTTCGTGGGCGCCGAGCGGCAAGGCTTTCCACTCGGGCAGGCGCTCGGCCGGGTCGAACTGGTCCAGTTGCAGCAGCAGGCCGTCGACGGCGCACAGTTGCGCGTGGGTCAGGTGCTCGGCATCGAGCAGCGCGTGCAGACGCTTGCGCCAGTAGGCCGGCGGCAGGATCGAACCACCCAGATCGCCGAGCAGCGAGGGCTCCATCACGCGGCGAATGTGCGCGATGTCCTGATCGATAAGCGTCGCCAACAGGGCGTTGTTCGGCGCGGTCAGAGTGTGGTCCATGTCACATTAACGGCACGGCCCGCATTGACTTTAGGGGTGTGACCGAAAATTTTTCGGCTGCGTGCGGGCGGCGGTTCGGCGCCGGGCACACCCGTTGCTGTGGAAGAGTACTGGCGCAAATTCGCGCCGGCACTGCAATCGCAAGGAGCCGAACATGAATAAGGACCAGGTGAAGGGTGTCGCAGAACAGGTCAAGGGCAAGGTTAACGAGGCAGTGGGCAAGGCCACGGGTAACAAGGCCAAGGAACTGAAGGGCGACCTCCAGCAAGGCGCGGGTGAGATCCGCAAGGCCTACGGCGACGGCAAGGAACAAGCCAAGGACAATGCCAAGCGGAACGCGCCGTAACGGGCAGCCCGGTTTGACGAAAAGGCGCTTCGGCGCCTTTTTTTGCGCGCCGCAGGCGTCGTCCAGACCGGGTTGACCCCGCGCCGGAAAAGTTTGGCAGGAGCGTTTATATTGATCGCTTTGTTCGCCGGACCCGTTGCCTCAAGGAGGCAGCGTCGCCATCGCGCCCGACCCTCTGTCCAAAGAGCCCTTATGACCGATCTTTCCGCGTTTCCCATTACGGCTAAATGGCCGGCCCAGCATCCCGATCGACTGCAACTCTACTCGCTGCCTACGCCGAACGGCGTCAAGGTCTCGGTGATGCTCGAGGAGATCGGCCTGCCTTACGAGCCGCATCTGGTGCGCTTCGACACGAACGATCAGATGACGCCGGAGTTCCTCTCGCTGAACCCCAACAACAAGATTCCGGCCATCCTCGATCCGAACGGTCCCGACGGCAAGCCGCTGCCGCTGTTCGAGTCCGGTGCGATCCTGATCTATCTGGCCGACAAGACCGGTCAGCTCATTCCTCAGGACGCCGCCGGCCGCTACGAAACGATTCAATGGGTGATGTTCCAGATGGGCGGCATTGGCCCGATGTTCGGCCAACTGGGCTTCTTCCACAAATTCGCCGGCAAGGAGTATGAGGACAAGCGTCCGCGCGACCGTTACGTCGCCGAGTCGAAGCGCCTGCTCGGCGTGCTGGAGAAGCAACTGACCGGACGTGCGTGGATCATGGGCGACGCCTATACGATCGCGGATATCGCGACCTTCCCGTGGGTGCGTAACCTGATCGGCTTCTATGAGGCCGCCGATCTGGTGGGGATCGCGGATTTTCCGAACGTCAAGCGAGTGCTCGACGCGTTCGTCGCGCGTCCGGCTGTGGTGCGCGGGCTCGATATTCCGAAGCGTAATTGAGGCGCGGTCTAACGCCCTCCTAAGCGCTCCCCGCGCGCGCCGCCAATGCCGCGCGCGCCGACCGGATCGCGCTGTCCCAATCGCCCAGCACCGGCTGGCGAAACAACTGCGCGCTCGGGTACCACGGACTGTCCTGGCGCTCGAGCATCCAGCGCCAGCAGGTGTCGAAGCGATTCAGGATCCACACGGGTTTGCCCAGTGCGCCGGCAAGGTGGGCCACCGCCGTGTCCACCGAGATGACCAGGTCGAGGTTTGCTACCAGCGCTGCGGTGTCGGCGAAGTCGGCGAGTTCTTCCGTGTAGTCGACGATCCGCTGGCCGAGCTCCGGCGTCTGCGTCAGTTGCTGCGCCGCCGGTCCTTTCTGCAAGCTGTAGAAGCGGACATGCGGGACGTCGAGGATCGGCCGCAGTGCGTCGAGCATGATCGAACGTCGTGCGTCGTTTTTTCTCAGCTCCGCGACATGCGGTCGACTTCCGCCTGCCCACACCAGGCCCACTTTGAGGCCGTCGCTTCCCGCATCGTGTGCGATGCGCTCGGCCCAGCGCTGCGAGGCTTGCGGATCGGCGAACAGATAGGGCGTGGTTCCGGGAATGCTCGCAAGCGTCGTCTTGAGCGCGAGCGGCAGACTGAGCAATGGACAGTGGCAATCGAAGGGCGGCAGCGGTTGGCCCTGCTCGATCAACTGCGTCACGCCGTCCAGATTCGTCAGCAGGCGAATCAGCTCGGATGGGACTTCGAGGACGACCTTCGCGCCCAGCCCCGACACCAGCGCGGCATAGCGGCAGAACTGCAAGGTATCCCCCAGGCCCTGTTCCGCGTGCAGCAGGATAGTCTTGCCGGCGATGGAGAAATCGCCCAGCCACAACGCTTGCTTGAAGATCCGTTGACTTGCCTGGATCCGGTTGCGTTTCCAGCGCCACTCGTACTTTGACCAACCTTCCTCTAGCCGGCCCAATTGCAACAGGCAGAGCGATTCGTTCCAGTGCGCTTCGGCGAATTCGGGGCTCAGCGTCAGCGCGCGTGCGTAGCTCTGCAGTGCCTGCTCATGTTGATTCAGGTCGACGAGCGTGAGACCGAGGTTATTCCACGCGTCCGCAAACGCAGGCGCGAATTCGAGTGCGCGCTGGTAGCTCTGTTGCGCATCCTGTGGGCGGTTCAGATCGCTCAAGGCGTTGGCGCGATTGCTCCAGGCATCCGGGTAGTCCGGTTGCAACGCGATGGCCTGGTCGCAGCTCGCGAGGGCGTCCGCGGGACGGCCGAGATCGCGTAGCACACAGGCCCGGTTGCTCCATGCCTGCGGGAACTCCGGACGCAGTTTCAGGGCGCGTTCGAAGTTTGCCAGCGCCTCGGCGGGCGCATCCAGACCGGCTAGCGCGTTGCCGCGATTGTTCAAGGCGTCGACGAAATCGGCCTGCAATGCGAGTGCGCGATTCGCGCTGGCGAGCCCTTCCTTGAAGCGCCGCAAGGCGTTGTAGGCGAAGGCGAGATTGGAGTGGATCGGCGCCTGCATGCCGTTGATCGTGACCGCCTTTTTCAGCAGTTCGATGCCTTCCTCGAGACGACCCGATTGAAGCGCCAATGCACCGAGCAACTGGATCGCGTCGAAGTGTTTGGGACGCAGCTTGAGAATCTCGCGGTAGACGTCTTCCGCCTCGGCATATGCGCCGTTTTGCTGCAGGGCCACGGCTTCGCGAAGAAGGGTGTCGATCTGGCGCTGCGGGTTCGCTGTCTTGCTCATAGGGGGCATTGGGGTGGGCGCGTGCCGGAACGTATCCCGCGCGACGCGATTGCGACGCACGGAGCAGGGCAAGCGGATGGCGGCGATTATCGCCGAAAAGAAGCCGGCCGGCACCGCTGCGCAGATTCGTCAAGGTTGAGGCCCGGCGTATCATGTGCCGGTCAAGACGAACGGAGAGGGGACGATGACATTGCGCAGTTCACTTCTGCTGATGAGCGCCATGCTGGCGGCCCTATCGCTCACGGCATGCACGCAGGCCGGTCCGGTTGAGTTTTCCGCCACGGGGGCCGACGCGCCTGATACGTCGCGAGCCGACGATCTGGACTTTGGGCCGATGGACCATTCCATCGCCGCCTGCAAGGCCGCCGCCCAAAGCGCGGGGCCGGGCCGCTGCGCGAAAGTGCGGGCGTATGAAGCGTGCATGAAGACGCGCGGCTACATTACCGTGTTGGGACCGGAGAATCCTGCCGCCTGTGGAGAGCCTGCGTGGGAGCAGGACGTGCGCAAGTGGCTGCAGTGAGGTGGGCGTTGCGATGCTGCGACGCGGGAAACCGCGTCGGTAAGCGGATGCTTCGAGGGACGAGATATTAGCCAATCCTAATCGATTGGTTGAATGGACGATGCGGTATGGCGAACGACCGCTCGCTTGTGCGGTTGAGTGTCGATTTTCACTGGGATGTCAGCAGTCATGCAAACAACAGAATGGTCGGTCGCGCCAGTGTCGGTTCCTGGCGATTCGCGTGTGGCGGGGATCTACGATGCGCCGTATCTGGCGGATGCTTTCGCCATCCGTTTGCCCGAGGATGCGATCGCGGATCCCGAGTTGCTAGCGCGATTCCTGTTTGCCCATCAACCTTCCTGGGTGGCGGGGCTCCTGTCGGTGCGCGATGCGTTGGTTGTCCGCTTCGGTATCAAGACCGCGAAGCAGTTGCGCTCGTCGCCCAAGCCGGTGGGCGATGAGCGTGTCGATATCTTCAGGATTTATGAGCGGCGTCCGCACGAGATCATTCTGGGCGAGGACGACAGGCATCTCGACTTCCGGCTGTCGGTGATGCGCGAGATGAGGACGCTTTCGACTGGGCCGCGCCCGTATCTGGTTGTCTCAACGGTCGTGCATTGCCATAACCGTCTGGGGCGGACCTACATTACGCTGATCGCACCGTTCCATCGCCTGGTGGTTGAAGCATCGCTGCGGCAAGCCGCGCGTCGCGGATGGCCGACGGTAGCCCCGGCTTGACAGACAGTCGCCTTTCTTTACTTGCGGTCAGCTCCGGTGGTCGCTTCTTGCGATGATGGCGATGCGTTACTGGACCAGTTGAAGCTGCGGCTGTTGCGACGCGGGCAGCCTGGTGCAGAGATCGAACTCGTCCAGTTCGAGCAGCAGACTATCGACGGTGCGTAACTGCGCATTCGTGAGGTGCGTGGTGTCGAGAATCTGATAAAGACGCTGGCGCCAATAAGCGGACGGCAGATACGAGCCGCCGAGATCCCCATACAAGGCCGGCCGCATCACGCGAGCGATATGCGCGATGCCTTCGTCGATAAACGTGTTCATAAATGTCCCCGTATGTCCTGCCGGCCGGTCCAGCCGTGTGCGTTACGTCTGATGAATGGCGCGGTTTCGTGGACGCGTGGTCGGGACGTCTACCGGTTTTCATTAGGTAGGAATCCGTCCAATTTCACGCGGTCGAGGCAGCGCATGGATTGAAGAGTACGCGTGCGCCATGTGGGTCAATCGGACGAATACGGCGGCATTATTGGGTCAATTCGTGCTCTGCGAACCGGCGCCTGGGCGGCCGCGACGCGCATGGCCGCGATTGTGATATTTGCGACAACAGTGAATTCGAAATCGCGGTCTTCACCCCGGGGTACAAGCCTTCTAGACTGTTCTTACCGGCTGCAGACATTCACGTTTGTAGCGCTGCACAAAACAATCTCTGGAGGTATCACCATGAAATCGCTCATCAAGGCTGTTGCTATTGCTGCTGTTTTGGCTGCCCCGATCGTTTCGTTTGCTCAGACGAATGAACCGGTGACGCGTGCGCAGGTTCGCAGCGAACTGATTCAACTCGAGAAGGCCGGCTACAACCCGGCGACGGCGAACGACAACGACTACCCGGCAGACCTTCAAGCCGCGGAAGCGCGCGTAGCCGCACAAAACGGTACGGCACAAGCGGATGCAACGGGTTATGGTCCGGGCGTCAGCGGTTCGAGTCAGGCGGGACAGCGGAGCGAAACGACCGTTAGCACGTACTCGCCGCCGGTTTATAACGCTCGTTAATGGATTGCGGCTGACGCGACTGCGGATAGTTTAGGGTGTCTGTGGTTGGCGGTTGTCGATGATAAACAGGCCTGCATCTCGAAGGAGATGCGGGCCTGTTTGCTTTGGGGAAGGGTTGTAGGGGGACTGACTGCGTGTGCCGTGCAGGTGATGCACTTTTGCGGTATTTTTCATCCACTTCGATCATGGGTGGCGTGGCCCGAGGATCCTTTATGACAGAGCGTAAGCCGTTTGATGCAGCGGTGCGTCGTTTGCTGGATGAGCAGGCTGTCGCCACGGGCGCACTGCCTCCGGCAATGACGAACGAGGAACGGGTGCGGATGGCGCGCGGTTTCATGATGCGTGCACTGGAGAGCCGGGTGTCGATTGCCGGGTTGCCCAATGGCGTCGAGACGCGCGATGTGGAGATTGCCGCCGGTCTGGGGGCGCGAGTTTATGTGCCGCCGGGCGACAGCGCTTCTCGGCCCGTGGTGGTGTACACGCATGGCGGCGGGTGGGTGGTCGGGGCGGTGGCGACCGTCGATCCGTTTTGCCGTCTGCTGAGTGAGGCGGCGGGAGTGATCATTGTGTCGGTCGAGTATCGGCTCGCGCCGGAGCATCCCTACCCGGCGGCGCTGGACGATACGCTGGCGGCTTTCGAGTGGGTGGCCGAGCATGCGCATGAGTGGGGTGGCGACGCGTCGCGGCTCGCTTTGGGTGGTGACAGTGCCGGTGCGAATCTGGCTGCGGTGATAGCGAACCGGATTTGCTCTGTGGCGCCGGCGAAAGAGCATGCGCAGGCGTTGCGTGCTTTGCTGCTGCTTTATCCCGTCACGGATCATCCGGGTGCGGATCACCCGTCCTATGCGGAGAACGCGAGCGGCTTCGGGCTCGAGGCCAATCTGATGCGCTGGTTCTGGACGCAATATGCGCCCGGCGTTTCGGCGGATGATCCGAGTATCGCGCCGTTGAGGTTGCGCGAAGTGCCTGCGTTACCGCCTACGTTGGTGACCACCGCGCACTACGACGTGTTGCGCGATGAGGGCATCGCCTATGCGGAGAAGTTGAAGGCGGCGGGGGTGGCGGTGAGCCATCTGCATGCGCCGGATATGGGGCATAACTTTCCGGTGACGCCGAGCCAGGTCGCACGGTTTCCGCAGGGGGTGGAAACGCTGGGTGAGATTGCGGATTGGTTAAGAGAGACCTTGGTGGTTCGCCAGGTTCGCTAGTTGGTGACGAAGATCGCGACAGGTTTTGGCTGCGTTAGCTCGAAGGTGCGAACGCGGCCCGCGCGGACGTCGAGTATCAGACGTTCGATGAGTTCGATCTGCCGTGACTCCATTTCGACGTTGCCGCTTTGCGCCGCGGAGATTTTTGCAAACCACGCGCGACGTTGACCCAGTAAGTACGTCACCGCGCTGCCGCGTGCCATGAAAAACCGCTCCATTTAGTTTGTCCGTCTGTTTCTGGGTAGGTGTGCGTGAACCTGGGAGGGGCGAACATAGCATGGGGAGGGGGCGGTTTTGCGGGGGGCGAAGGGGGTGAAAGATTGGGGCGGTGGTCGTTGTGGCTTGACGCGGTGACTCAAGCAAAAAGCCCCGTGTCGGGCGAATGACGGGGCTTTGTGTGGGATTCTGGAAGATGTGCTGCGAGACCTGCTGCTGGCCCCCCGACAGGAATCACATGCTCGGTGTGACAGTACCTTTGAGGCAATCCCCCTATTTTGTACCCCCATGTATACCCTCAAAGCTTTGGGGGTATTTTCGGCACTTCCTCAGCAAGCTCGGCAGCACTGTTGGCGCAATAGCGTCGACACATCCGGAGCTTGACGTTACAGGAAAGATACGTTTTCCGTTGGAATTAACCATCTTCGGGTACTGCCTAATTGCGAGAGGCCACCAGCGTTGATTTTCCTAGAGTGGCTTGAATCTTGCATATGAATATTTGTGATGAACGGCCGCCGTCGCTGCAAGTTTGTGTTGACGGTGTCAGAATTGGCGGGATACCGTCTTTAGAAATTTGTCAAGGTGCCGTTATTTAAGGCATCAGGTTACCAGAGGGCGCCATGAAAACGATCGATTTTGTTCGCGACCACAAGTCTGTGATTGGTGCGGTGCTGGCGCAATATCACGTTCGGAATCCGCGCTACGTTCCGGATGAGTCGGAAGAAGCGGAAGTGATTTTGCTCGTTCAGCCGGAACAGGCGGTATCGTATTTTGACGTCTTCAAAATGGAAGACGAACTGACAGCCGAGTTGCACGCCAAGGTCACGATCCTCACAGAAGGCGCCCTCAAAGGGAGCTATCGGGAGCGCATCCTTAGCATTGCCGAGAAGGTTTGACAGTGCCCACGCCCCGCGAGCGCTGCGAGCATATCGGTGGCGCGATCAACGCCATCTTCGCGGATATCAACGGACACACTGAACAAGCGTTCCTTGCCGACGATAGCCTGCAGGCTGCTTGTTACTATCGATTGATCGTCATAGGAGAGGCGGGTGACTTGCTGCTGAAGTCATCCGCCAACGAGATAGGGCAGCACGCGCCGAACCTTCTACAGACACTGCCTAGCGCGCATAGAATGCGGACTTTCCTCGCGCATTATTACCACCGCGTCGATCCCAAGATTGTCTGGGACACGATCCAGATGCATCTCCCGCAGTTATCCGCCGATATTCACGCACTTCACGCAGTGCTTCCCTAGCCCGCCCCGAGCGGGGCTTTTCATTGGTGCTGCAGCAGATGCTCCGCGCATACATCCAGCATGCCGCGCACCGTCGGCGACCTGTAGTCCAATTGCCACCCATCCGCTAGCAGCTTGACCAACTCCTTGGCGTCCCTGAAGCACGGGAACACCAGGAACGTCGGCGCGAGGTCGGCCGCCATCCGGGCCAGCTTCGCATGCTCGAGCCAGTCGTGATCGGTGGATCGTGAGGCCGACCAGATCCGCGCCGCCTCCACCACGTGATCAGTGCGAAGCCACTTGCCGGTGCTGGCGTGGCCGATGAGCTGCGCCGTCACCAGGAAGCAGAGCAGATCGGCGCGCTCGGCGGAATTGAGTTTGTTGTCTCCGGTCATTTCGATCTCGGTCGCATATCCCGATGTTGCAACTATAGCGGCTGCGGCTTACCGTTCGTCGGCGCGCACCTAGAAGTAGTACAGGTTGGATAGCAGGAACTGAAAAGCCACTCTCCATTCGTGTTTGAGAAGCCATTCCTTCCGTCGTCTTTCGACGCTTTCCATTCTTGCATGCGGGCCATCGCACAGGAAAAATACGCCTCTATACGATGCGGGCGGCGAATATTCAATGCCAGCGCCCATTCCCCAACGGTAGCGCACGCCAAAATTCGGACAAGCGAAGAAAACCGGTACCGCGCCTCGAAAGTAGACAGTCTCGTCGGCGCAGGAGTGCACTTGAACGTCGTCAGCGACGGTTTGGCATTCGAGGGGTGTTTCAGTCGCTGAGATCGCCTCTGAGAAATACAGTAAGACGCAAAGAGTCCCGAGCCACAGTTGGATTTTCAGCCGTTTCATTGTTTGAGTTTTCGATCTCGGTCGATGGTTGCCTCGTGCGGCTATGATAATAGCGTCGGCTTACTGTCTGCCGACGCACACTGTCACGCCATGCTGGCAAACAGATTCGCCGCCGCGCGCTTCACGAGGTAGGTCTGCAGGGTAGTGGCCTCGAGATCGGAAAGCGAAAACTGTATCTCACCGGCACGCATCAAAACCAACGTACCATCGTTCGTAATTGCGCACGTGAACCCGGGAGCTGCCGGCGCCGGTCGAGGTACTGCGACCGCCGTCGCTGTTGTAGTCTTCGGGCTCTGTGGGCGCCGCGACGCTTTCTTGTTGGAACGGCGAGTTGCGCGCGATCGGGGAACATCGAATACGCTGCTCCGTGCTCCCGCCGCCTTTGATATCGGGATAACTTCGCTCGCGTCTACGAGCTTTTGTTGAATCCGCTCGACCGCATCTGGCGGTACCTGGTCAGGATGATAGTGGGCGTTTTTCGTTTGCCCGTCTATCGATACACGTTCGACGACGATCTGCCCGCGTTTGATCGCCGGCCACGCTGCAGTCGCCGCTTTTGTGGAGTTCTCGAGGCCGAGCTTTAACGCGATCTCGGCCGACGTGATTCCTGGGTGTGCCTTGACCAGCTCAATGATCTCCTCGCGCCTGCTTTGGAGTTGTTTCTTTGCCCTTTGCATTTCTATCTCCGTTGCTAATGCCTTGACCATTCAAGGCTGAGACAGGATATTTTTTGGCGCGGCCAGCATGATGAAATCGAACGAAAACCTGGGCAGCGTTGATCGCGAGAATCAATTTGCGGGAGCCGGCGTCCAGTGGCGGTTGGCTTCTCAGCGGCAAAGTAAAGTGAACTTTACACGCCGTGTTTAGTGCAGTTAAACGACCCGTGAGCAGTCTTCAGACATCGGCGTCTAACGCGACGATTAGTCGGCTAATGGCACGGCTAATATTTCGCCTCGTTTTGTTAGGTATACCTAACGTCGAAAGTTGTAGCAGTTGTAAGTGAGGTCGTCGCCTAGCGACACTGAGATGAAAATATGCTTGACGATGGTGTTGCGCAGGACTACGCTTTATATATCGCTGAGACAACAGCGATCGGGTTTGGCGACCTGATTTCCTAGAGGCGGACGACGACCGCCATATGGCGGTATTTTTTCGTCTGTATACTACGTGCGCGTCCATTTAACGGGCGGGCGGTGGTAGGGATACCTTCGGGTATGCCGGGTTCCTCTAGGTCCGGTTCGCCAACCTTGCCATTCGCCCGCCCACCCCGTTTGGCGACGGGAGGCTGGCATCCAACCTAGAGGATGCAACATGTCTAATAAAGCCTCCGCTCGTTCCGAGCAAAGCAAACAATCCGCTATCAATCTGGCATCTCTTCCTCGCGAGGAAGCGATAGAGCGAGCCCGTGTCGCCGGCCGCGGAATCCTCGTCGACGACACAGCAGTTTCGGCAGTGTTCTTGTCCCTCTGGATCGACTGGATGAACGCTAATATCCCAAACGCGTGCGGGCAGTCGGAAGATGAATTCGGTGAACTGGTGAACTCGATGATGAATGAGTTCGAGCTCGGTGTGAACGAATTCATCGCCTCCGTGACAGCCAATCGGACGCTGGAACGCGTCGAGGGTCGTTTGAACGACAACTCATCCCTGGCGTGGCAGGTCCACGATGTACTCGCCTTCGTGGTTGAAGCATTGCCAGAAGACATGGATAACGAGTTGCCCACGCGCTGTACTCTGACCCGCTTGCGCGAAGACATGAAGAAGCTGGCGTCCAGCCTGATGGATTTTGTGAGCGAGGCTAGCCGTGGATAAACTGCCCACGAACGTTGTTTCTCTGGATGCACGTCGCCGTGCACACGTGTCCTCGTCGTGCCGGGTAAATGCCGGCGGCCGCAGTCTTTTCGTTAAAATTCAGGAAGACGGTGCAGTTGACTACGGTTTAGACAATGTGCATCTCCGTGATGCGCCGGCCATGCTGATGGCGGCGCTTATACTCTGCATGCGTCTCACGCGGCAGATCGACGACGCCGCAATGTCATGAGGGAGCGATGATGACACGCAAGCGGAAGGATGTTCTCGAAGCTAGCGAGAAAGCAGGTACCCCTACTGGAATCGGTGGTGGCGTCACTCAGGGCGTCCGTGAAAAAGCTCGAGCTGATCTAATTCGCTTGCTCGTCGATAGCGTTCTGGACGAAATGCTTGCTGATGATGCTGGCATAAAGCGACACGACGGGTTGCCGGCGTCGCGGCGCAAGAGCGATCAGGTTTTGGTCACGGATCAACAGGTGGTCGACGCTCTCAGCAATATCGTTGGCGCGCACACGGTGTCGACGGATGGATCCAGAATCCGCTTGCAGATCGTCGGCGCGGCAGCTGGCGAGTGGCGGGTAGTCGCCAGCCTGCGCGACGTCGTAGCAAGAATGCTGCTTAGCGGCGCGGCCGTGGGTGATCCTTGCCTGTGCGGCGAAGGCGAGCCAAAGTCGTATTTGGAATGCTGTCATCCGAATATCCTACGGCTCGCCGAGAGGTGGAAGGGGGATCTGGAGGTGTACGGACGTGAGCAGACCAATGTTCCCACCCGAAGCGTCGGAGTGCAGAAGAAGCCGAAGCGGCCGCGAGAGCCGTAGCAGCATCTGCGATAATCGCTCACAACCGCGCCTAGGTCGGCCAACCGAAAACAGGGCTCCCTTACCCTGCAGGCGCGGTTCCCCATTAAGGGCTTGTGCTAAGGGGCACTCGATGGAAAAGCCTCAACCGTTTCCGTGTTACTCGCCTGACTTGGTGCGTGCCCATCTTCCCGATTTCGGCTTGCTCAGCGTTACTATTGATACCGCCGCAGAGCTTGTGGCTCTAGAGCTCTGGGAGCTCGGTGAATATCCTGATATCAAGGCGCCTGAGGAATTTGACGACAATTTCTTCGATCCAAGGTTGCTATCTGCCTTGAAGCAACAAATCGCGGAACAAAAGCAGCGTCTGTTGGGCGCTATAGATGTGCATCGCCTTCCTATCGAGATTGAGTCCCGTAATTTCGATGAACGACTCGAGACGAACAATTGCTACCTTAGCCTCCAAGCACTCATGGATTGGATGATGGCTCGGGGGGTGGAGAGTGGCGTTACGCTGCGTTACGTAGAGTCTCTCAATACGGCCCGCGAATATCTTTGCGACCAGGTAAACAATTTGCAAACATTGGCAAGATCGTCGACAGAGGTCTTGGGAGAATGGTATCCACCGCGCACGTCAGAATCGGACGATGAAGGTGAAGTTTCTGCCGAGGCGGCAACTTCCTCGATTGATCGAGCGGCGTATTACAAGCTATTGGTTGAGAATCAACGGCTGCGCGATCAGCTTGCAACGAAGGGTGAAGAACCTAAAGAGCGGCCGATCAAAACCAGCGAGCGCAAGGCGTTGCGCCGGCTGGTCATCGCGATGGCAAAAAAAGGCTTCGGATGGGATCCGCAAAAGCGTAATGGCGCCGTTGGGGAAATTACGAAAGCGCTACAGGACGTCGGGATAGAAATGAGCGACGATAGTGTGCGCTCGTATCTCAACGCCGCTAAGGATGAACTCCCGAAGAAGAATAGCTGGGTACCCGGAACCGACCGCCGGTAGTTGAGAGAAACCGAATTCGTCGAGAAATTGACCGAATTCGGTTTCAAAAAAGGCATTTTTTCTAATATCACAGCCATTGCACAACGTTGCCTACAAAGGTGAAGCATGGCTAGCACTACCATGGACGTCCAAGTCCCGCAAACTCTTCCTCTCATCGGTCATTCGCGCTGGGCCCAGCTCGAGCCCTTTCTGCCCGTCTGCCGTGAGACTTGGCGAACGATGTGCCGAGAAGGTCGCGCGCCGGCACCAATTCGGCTGAGCGAACGCTGCACAGTTTGGGATAACCGAGAAGTCCATCGCTGGATCGCCGATCCGCTCGGCTACAAGTCCAGCGCTGCGTGAGGGTCGCGATGACGCCCCCTGATTCGTTCAGCAGCAAAGAACTCGACGTTGATGTCCTGGTCCCTGCGGGTACGTTGGCAGCGCAAGCGCTGCGGATCGTTTCTGCTGGCGAATCGGCAAACGATGCCCTTCGTGAGATCGACGCTGGCACGGCACGGCCGGACGACCTCGCAGACCGGTTGCTGACCCTTCTGGACGGCATTGATGCGGCGCCTATCTCCGACGTCATCCGTGGCTTCATGAGGCCGATTGCGAAGCGCATCGAGACTCGCTCGACGTCGATCGTGTCGGCGGCGGAATAGCCGATGCCGATCATTCGTGCGCCTCGACCAGAACGGGACTTTACGGTCATCGCCAATCACATACTCAACGATGCCCGGCTCTCATGGGCGGCGCGAGGCATGCTTGCGCACCTGCTCAGCAAACCTGACCACTGGAGCGTGAACGTACAAGCGTTGGTCAACGAGACCCAAGCATGCAAGCGTACCAGTGGGCGTGACGCTGTATATCGCACGCTGGAGGAGCTCGAGAAGGCTGGGTACATCGTACGCAAGCGCCTCGCGGATGGATCTGTTGTCACAACGGTCTACGAAGAGCCTGTTCCGGAAAATCCGGATGAGGTTACTGGTCATGGTTCGGCGGCATTGCCCGAGCCTGTTCCGGAAAATCCGGATGAGGTTACTGGTCATGGTTCGGCGGCATTGCCCGAGCCTGTTCCGGAAAATCCGGATGTGGGTAAAAAGCCTCATCCGGAAAAGCCCGATCTGGAAAAGCCCTATCGGGAAAATCCGGATGTATTAGTAAGAACTGAATTTATAGAAAGAACTGAAGTAGTAGAAAAGACTGAAGCACCGTCCACGACTATGCCTACGGCGACTAAACCGAAAAGCAGGAAGCGATCTGAGATCCTGCTGCAGGAGTTTATCGACACCTGCAAGGCTGAGGGCGAGAAGTCGATACGCGATGACGATCCGATCTTCAAGTACAGCGATGAGGCAGATATCCCGTACGAGATGATCGCGCTGGCGTGGGCAGTGTTCAAGGACAGATTCATCGAGTCGGGCGACAAGAAGCGCGATTGGCGGGCGCAGTTCCGCGCTTACGTGAAGGGCGGCTGGTTGAAGCTCTGGTACTTCGACGGCGCCGGTGAGTGCAAGCTGACGACTGCTGGCGAGCAAGCTCGTCGTGTTCACCTTTGCAAAAAGTCGCGTCAACCGACGGACGCACGATACGAAAATCCCGGGCCGAACGGGGAGTCGCTTGACGAGCTTCGGCAACCTCCGGCGCAATTTGCGTTTTGATGGGTAGGCCGCTGACCGAAGTGATGGCACATACACCGCGGTCAGGGCGAAATGAGGAGATCAGATGAATCAAGATGTGCGACAACGGATTGCGGACGTCGTGGATCAGAGCGCGGACGATATTTCGGTCGAACTAGATCAGATCGATGCCTGTGTGCGCCTCTACGAGCTCAACAAGGGCGAGATCGGCTCAATGCCGAAACGGTCGGAGCGTGCGGCCGAGCTGCGTCAGTTCCAGGCGGCCTTAGCATCGGTGCTGACCGGAAGCGATACAGTCGATCGTGTCCTCGGTGGCACTGAGGAATACGAAATCCTGCTCGATGTCGCGAAGAGGGCGAAATCGTTCATTGACGAAGCGATCCGGCGCGGTGATGAAAATCCGAAACGTGGTCCCGACCCAGACGACCGGGGTTGGCTGATAACGAGGCTCGCAGAAATATTCGAAGTCTTGGCCCATGAGAAGGCAACCGTAACGACGGACCCCGTGACCAATGAGATATCGGGACGTTTCTTTGCCTTTGTGCGGCTCGGGATCCCTCGAGTTCTCTTCGCCGACGTAACGCTTGGCGATCAGGTTAAAAAGCACCTGAAGGCCATCCGTTCTAGTTAGGGCGCAATAGAGCGCCAATTTCTGCTTACCACACTCCTTAGACTTACCCAGTCCCAAATTGGATGCTTCTCTCATGCCGCGCATTTTGCCGCGGTCTCAGGAACCTGAGAGGAGTATTCATGGCGAACACCCTGGACGGGAATTGGCTGCGGCCCGCTCAAGCGGCAGTCAAATTGGGCATCGGAACGAGCACTCTTTGGCACAAGGCGAAGGTTGAACCGGACTTTCCGAGGCCAGTAAAGATCAGCGCTCGCGTCACGATCTTCCTCGAACGCGACCTCGACGCGTACCTCGAACGGATGGCCGCAATGAAGCGCACCGCCCCGAACAATACGCAGGGCGCTGCATGACCACGGTCAACATCACGCCGACACCAGTACAGCGGTTCGTCGACTCGAATGGCAACGCATTGGTGGGGGGGCAACTGTTCACCTATCAGGCCGGCACCACCACGAAAGTGGCGACCTATACGGATGCCACGGGATCGGTCCAGAACACCAATCCGATCATCCTCAACCAGCGTGGCGAATGCTCGATCTGGCTGCTCCCAACACAGTCCTACAAGTTCGTTCTGGCGACGGCCACCGATACCGATCCGCCGCAATCTCCGATCTGGACCGAGGATCAGATCCAGGCGACCGGCGCCGAGGCGACCGGCAACATGATTGACGAGAAGGGCAGCGGCGGCACTCCGGGGTTCGCAGCAAACGTCGACTTCACGCCAGGTACCACGACGGTTCTGACGCTCTCTAACAACTATGGGTCCTCGTCGAATCTCTGGGTAACGTTTGATGGCGCAGAACAGGGAGCAGATACTTTCTCTCTCAGCGGGACGAACAATGAAACCCTGACGTTTAATGCACCGATTCCGGTCGGGGTGGAAAAGGTCTATGTAAAGGGTGGAACGTCGTTGACGCTAGGCGCGCCGGCGGTTGGATCGGTGACGGACAGTTCGGTCGCGACCGGTTCCAAACTGTATGACCGCATCGCGTACATCTTCAACGTCAAGGACTACGGTGCCATCGGGAACGGAACGACCGATGACACTGCGGCTATCCAGTCTGCTGAAAACGCGGTGTTTGCTGCCGGCGGCGGAAAGCTGCATTTCCCGGCGGGCACCTACAGCGTCAACGCGACCGGGATTTCGAAACTCTCAAACGTCGACTGGGTCGGCGCTGAATTCGGTGTAACGAGCATCAAGGCGAAAGCGGTCACGTACGCCAACGGCCTGATCTATGGAACCGGAATTTCCGGATTCAAGATCTCCGACATGCAGTTCGACTGGACGCTCGCTAACAACACGCTCATCGGGACGATCAATCTCAACACGAGCAGCGACTACGTCATAGAGCGTTGCAATTTCATCGGCAACTTCGCTTTCGCCATTTCGCACAACGGCGGCAACCGCTTCGTCATCCGCGACAACACGTTCTATCGAACCTCGGCCGGCGGTGGCGCGCAGTGTCAGTCAATCGAGGTATCCACCGGTTCGGGTACTTGCCAGTGGGGCGTGATCGAAAACAACTATATGTACCTGGCCGGCATGAACTTCAGTGGCCAGAACTGCCTGATCAACAACAATAAGGTCTACGACTGGCAGTTCGGCGGCGGCATCACGACTGAGCAGAACAACAACTGCTCCGAACTGACCATCACGAACAACACGTGCATCGGCGGCAATGGCGAGGACGTCAACGAAACGATCTGTCTGGGTATCGAAAACTGGGCGCCGCGCTCGCTGATCGCTGGAAACCACTGTGAAGCAAATAGTGGCGACGGCATCTCAAACGGCGGGCAGAACTGCATCGTGGCTTACAACCACTGCGTGAACAACGGCCAGATGTCCGGCAACGGCATCACGTCGCGGTATTCAAGCGGTACCGTCAACGGGAATTACAGCACCTACATCGGCAACGAATGCGTCGACACGCAATCGACGCACACGCAGATTTACGGTTATGCCGATTACAACTCGAGCGTCTTCGGCAACTTCGTCGTCGGCAATACGTTCGAGAACAACTTGTCCGGGCCGATGAACATCCTCGGCACGACTGCAGTTTGCACGCCGAGTTTCCAATCCCAGATTGGACTTTCGGGAACCACGCTCACCAACGGAACAAGCGCAGGAGGATCGTTCGCATGCAATGGCGCAGTGCTAGGCGACATCGTGGATGTCAGCCTTAACCAACCTCTCCAGGGGGTGAGGCTGTGGGGGTGGGTATCGTCAGCGAACACCGTTAGCTGGCGCATGGAGAACTACACCGGTGGAAGCGTGACGCTGACAACCGGGACACTTACCGCGTCTTGCGCGAAGACCATCACTTCTCCGACTTACTGATCAGGAAAACTCATGAAAAAGTTGTTCGCGTCTCTTGTCGCGCTATTCGCGTCAGTCGCGTTTGGTGCGACGACTGTCCCGGTCCAATTGCTCAACCCGACCGGGTCGTCGAGTGGTCAGGCCATCGTATCGACCGGCGCATCGAGTGCGCCAGCGTGGGGCGGAGTCGGGGTCAGCGGAATAGCTGCAATTGCAGCGAATACGGTTCTCGCCAACGCGACCGGTTCGTCGGCCTCGCCGACTGCGCTCGCCGTTCCGAGTTGCAGCGCATCAGGATATGCCCTCAACTGGACAAGCGGTACGGGCTTTGGGTGCACGACATTCGTCAGCAGCGGCCGGTTGCTCAATGTCCAGGTATTCACCTCGACCGGTACCTATACACCCACTAGCGGCACCAACAGCATCATCGTCGGGATTATTGGCGGCGGTGGGGGCGGTGGTGGTGCGGCGGCTACGGCTGCGAGCCAGCAATCTTGCGGCGCCGGAGGAGGGAGCGCTGCGTGGTCATGGTCGCGTATCACATCCGGGTTCTCTGGCGTCACGGTAACGATCGGTGCGGCGGGCACCGGCGGCTCTGGCGCATCGGGAGGTACGGGCGGCACCAGCACGTTTGGCAGCATCATCAGTGCTGCCGGCGGGTCCGGGGGAGCATCGACTGGAGCGGCGTCGACGAGCGGGGCGGTGACATGTTCCGGTGGCGCTGGCGGCGCGACAGCCACTGGCGGCACTCTGGTCAATTCGGGTGGCCAGACCGCTCCATACATGATGTCGGTCCTGGGCTCCGGAGCTACTGGCTACGTTGGATCGTCGTCACCGTGGGGATCGGGCGGCGGCCCCGGCAACGCTGGCACCGGGTACGGATCTGGCGGCGGTGGAACGGCAAATAACCCGAGCACCAGCGCAGCAACGGGAGGCGCTGGCGCGAAGGGATTCGCCATCATCTATGAATACCAGTAAATATCTGATGTGACGCGCGGATTTCGGTGGTTTCGTCTGCGGCCGAACCAGAACTTATTTTCAATCCGATGAGGTGCTACTTGAAAGAGCTCCCTCTCACACGAGGCAAGGCGGCGATCGTCGACGACGAGGACTACGAATGGCTTTCACAGTTCAGGTGGATTGCAGGTCATCACGTGAACCCTAGCGGAAAGGAATATTGGTACGCCAGAAGGTGCTGGTGTGTGAACGGAAAGCGGATGGAAGTTAGCATGCATAACGCCGTCTCGCCGGCGCCCCATCCGCTGATTACAGCCCACTGGAATCTGGACGGCCTTGATAACCGAAGATCCAATCTGTATGTCGCAACCCGATCTAATGTCGCATATAACAGGCGACTGAGTCAGAGAGATCTTCCCCGTGGGATGAGGTATTCAGAGAACGGAAGGAAAATCGCCGTCGCAATTGGCGGGCATTCGAAGGGTGCCTATTTGGGCCGCTTCGAAACGATAGAGCAGGCAACAACTGCATACCAAACCGCGCTGGCTGAGATCATAGGAGAGGACTGATATGAACCGAGACGATGATGACGATGCGGCGCTTGCACGCGCCATCCAGATGGGAGGCGACGATGAAGCTCGTGCGGCCATCGCCAAACTGCGTCAGAACGGTCGCATCGACGATCAGTCGATTACCTCGATGATCGATGTGCGTATTGATTTCCGCGAAGCCGCAGCATGGGTTCACTCTGACACGGGATACAAAGACATCCTTTCCGACCCGGTTCTCCGTGACGTGTTTATGCGAAAGGAGCAGGAAGCACGCGCGAGCGGCGACAAGCGTCCCTACCGTGACCTCTACAAGGAAATCGGCGACGGCTTGCGCAAATGGAAAGTTGCGACGGCCAACGCGGTGGCGCCGGTCGACCGCGACGAAGTCGATCAGGGCGAATCGGATACCGATGACACACAGGCATTCATCGCAGAGCAGCGCCGGAGACGCGGGCAAGTCGATCGCGACGAAGTCGACGCAGTCGAGTCGGACGCCGATGACGAGCAAGCGTTCATTGCCGAGCAGCGTCGGCGCCGCGGACAAGCCTAAAGGGAGCCGCTAATGACCACGCCTAACCGGACGGATGCAGCGAGAGCAAAAGCCGTCTTCCGCGCGCTCATGCACCGGCTGAGAAAGATCGATTGGCCTGCCATGAACGGCCTCGGTTGGATGCTCCACGTCGACAAGCGCGGATGTCTGGCCTATGTGTCGCCCGATCACACTCGATTCCAACAGGTGAGCTGATGCCCTTCGATCTGTCTACCGCGGTACCGGTTACAGCTGATGAGCTGAACGGCGGGGCGTCCCCTGCACCGGGGCAGTGGGCGGCCGGTGGCTCAGGTTCCTCCTCCTCGGGGTTCGACCTGTCGACAGCGGTCCCTGTGACTGCCGAGGAACTGCAGGGACATGCGCAGCCAGCGCAAGGCGCTCCATCTCCGGGCTGGCTGGACCGCCTTCGGTTGCCCGCAAACGATCCTAACTCGGTTGAGAACACGATCCGCAAGGAGTTCGGCGCGCCAGCAGTGGGCGCGAACCCCGAGTTCGAGAAAGTTGCGAATGCGGACATGCCATTCCCCGACATCCTGCCGACAGAAGCCGGCGTGGGGCTGGCGCGAGCTGCAGTTCGAGAAGGTGGCGGAATCGCGGGAGTCGGTAAGGCTGTAGGGAAAGAAGCTCTAAATATCGTTGGCTCACCGATCCGCTACCTTCTGCGTGGCGGTGCCGCCAATATTCCGGCGATGCGCGACACGATTGACACCTTCAAAGCCGCAGGTACCACGCCGAGCGTCGGGCAGGCTACCCAGCGTTCAATTGGTCGAGTCGCAGAAAGTGCGTCGTCGAAGATAGTTGGCGGATACGGCGTCATGCAGAAGGCGGCGGACACGCAGGCATCTCAGATCGGCGACCAGGTGACGAGACTCGCAAACCAGCTGAGTCGTGACGCGGATCCGTTCAATGCAGGCTTGACCATCGAAAAGGGCTTGAAGGGTCCCGGCGGCTTCATGGACCGGTTCAAGCAGGGACAGCGAGCGCTGTACGACAAGCTGGACTCGTTCATCCCGACCAATACGCGTGTGCCCGTCTCCAACACTCAGCGCGCGTTGAGCGAGATGAACGAGGATATCCAGTCGGCGCCGGCGCTATCGGCATGGTTCAAGAACGCCAAGATTCGGGGTATTGAATCGGACCTGACGGCCGACGCTACCCGCGGCAATCTGCCGTGGCCGAGTCGCCAGCAACCGGGCACGCTCCCGTATGTCGCCGTCAAGAAGCTACGGACATTGGTTGGCAACGAGCTGTCTGACGCATCCATGGCTAGCGATGTGCCTAGGAGTCAATGGAAGACCCTGTACGGGGCGCTTTCTCAGGATATGAACGATGCCGCAGCAGCGACGGGCAATCCTGCCGCCGTGAACGCTATGAAGAGCGCGAATGCGTTTTCCGCAGCCGGACATGCGCAGATCGACAATATCCTCGATCGCGTGGCTCGCAAGGGAGCTTCCCCCGAACAGATTTTTGAAGCGGCCACGAACCCGGCGAGCATGAGGGCGGGGTCGACGAAGATTGCAGGGGTGATGTCCAGCCTAAAGCCGGCCGAGCGCGACGTCGTCGCGTCTGCGGTGCTGCGGCGGATGGGGCTGGCCAAACCCGGCGCGCAGAACGCCGAGGGAGACGTATTCTCCACTTCGACCTTCCTGTCGAACTGGTCTTCCATGTCGCCGGCGGCGAAGGACGCCCTTTTCTCGACGGGTACAAACGCGAAACTGCGCCCGTCGCTCGACGCGATTGCGAAGGTGGCGTCGAACATCAAGACTGGCGCAAAGATCTTCGCCAACCCGTCGGGAACAGCCCCGAGCGAGGCGCTGATTCGCACGGGGATCGGCCTGATTAACCCGGTAACGACGGTCCCGACGCTGGTCGGGATGGGGGCAGCGCATGTCACCGCGCGGATGATGACGAATCCGCGGTTCGTCGATTGGCTGGCGCAAGCACTGCGCTTCCGTCCGGACATGATCCCGGTGAGGTTGCCGGCGCTGCTGAACGCGCTCAAAGACAAGACCAGCGATCAGCCCGAGGACGTCAAGGAAGACATGCAGGATTACATCGACGCAATCTCGTCTACAGCAGGCGCATCAGCGCAATTCCAGCAAAGACGATGAGTGCAACCCAGGACAGGATCATGAGCCAACCACCGGCGACCGCGCGAAGCGTTTCGCCGAATGTGAGTTCGTTGGCTCCATCAGTGTCGCTTTCGCTGTTCATGAGGCGGAGTGATGACGTGAATGTATCAATGAGTATAGGCAGTAACGACCGTTCCAACTGGAGAGAATGATGAAGACGCAACCCAAATTTGACGAAACCAAGTCGTACGGAGAAACCCACTCGATTGGAGCGACTTCCGTGCGGCGGTTCGAGCAGGACGGCCATATGTTCGATGGCGTGACTCGGGAATACATCGGCGACGTGCCGGAGGCTGCGCCGAAGGTGGAGAGTCCGTACAAATTCGACCCCAAGCGACCGCACGGAACAATCCGTGACACGAACGATTCTACGATCAGATATGTGCAGGACGGGAAGTACTTTGGCCACGATGGCTTATACGTGAAAGACGAGTAGCAAAGGCGGCCTGAGCGCGGATGCCGATAAGCGGCGTGAGCCACCTACCGCATCCTCACCAACGATTGGGGAACCGGAAGTAGGCGGACCTCGACGTGACCATGCATCGTGCGCTCGATGGCTGGGAATCAAAGAATCGTTGTTATCTGCAATTTACAAGCGACAGAACAATGCCTTTCAAGAAGGGAGAATCTGGAAATCCCAAGGGGCGGCCGAAGACCCGCGTTGACCGGCGGACCGACCGCCGGGACGACCTGCGAGCGCTGTTCGCTGCGAAGGCGCCGGAGCTCGTGCAGAAGGTGCTCGAGCTGGCCTTGGCCGGCGACACCACGATGCTGCGGTTGTGCGTGGACCGGATCGTGCCGAGCCTGCGACCGACCGACAGTCCCATCACCATCGTACTGCCCGGCGGATCACTGGCCGAGAACGGGCAGGCGGTGGTCGACGCGCTGGCCGCGGGCAAGCTCACAACCGACCAGGCCAACGCCGTCATGGGCGTGATTCAAGGGCAAGCGAAGATAGTCGAGACGGACGATTTGGCGCGGCGCGTTGCCGCATTGGAAAAAGAGCATGGCGCTTCTTAGAGAACGCGTTCGGCGGCTGGAAGATGCCTCCATCAAGGTACCGCAGGACGGCATCAACATCGCTCGAGCCGAGTTGATCAGGGACATGATCCAGACCGGCCGCAGATGCGAGGATCTGATGCCACAGGAGCGCGAAGTGTACGACGACTATGCGTCGCTCGCGAAACCGCTCTTCGACTTCACCGCAGCCGATCTACTGGCGAAGATCCGTGGCTTGCCAGATGCCGAGCAGGCACCAGAAGACGCCATTGAACCGGTCTCTGAGCCTATCGACGATGAGCCAATCGAATCCTACTAAAGCCGAGCTCGAAGACCACGCTTGGCCGTCCCACTAATCCTGAAGAGCAAGCCGCCGTCCCGTGGTCGGAAAGCGGCGCAGCGCGAGCTCGACGGCTGCACGCATGACGAATTTACGGAGAGCGCAATGATGAATAATGCTCGTGAATGCCTGTGGCTTATCGGCGTTTCAGCGTTCGTCTAGTCGTCTGGGTCGATCGAGGCGTTCGCCTCGAACGCCTCGATCATCGACCGCTGTAGGGTAACTAATTGCTCGGCATGGCCCGGGTACCAGTCGCCAATCGAGCGTGATACGTTGAACCATGGATACCGGCACAGCGCTAGGCGGGCTAAGTCAGGAAGCTTGTGCTTCGCCCAAGGATTCTCGAGCAGCACCGCCTCCTCATCAAATACTGCTAGCACTGCAGAGAACCGCGTCTTTTTCGAACCACTCAGGCGGAAACGGCCGTCGTGCCCCATTTGTACCGCAGGGGCTGCTAAGGCGCGTGTGGGCGCATGGTGCAGGGTAGGATCAAAGATAGGCGCACCATGCCAACCGTAGAACCCGTACCACAGCCCACCGCTCCAAACACGCTGCTGACCACTTTCGAGAGGTACCGTTAGTCGGCCGTCCACGTGCTTTGCGACTGCAGGCGGTCCGAAGTGCGTAAAGTCTGCTAGCAAGATCGTAGGACGATCTGCAGGGATTTGCAATTCCTGAGCCTTCATGCTGCACGCACGGCTGGCAAGATTGGCAATGTTACTGTCGCCCGGCTTGTTAGGGTTCGGTCGCCCGGCAGGGGTCAGTTCGGTTACCGTCGTAGCAGGGGCGGTCAGCGCGCCGATTGCCGCGAGCAATTCGTCCTGTTGTTTGTCTTGGTGCTTCGCGAATACTTCCACTATGACTGGACCATCGCCCGCGTTGATGGTGAAATCGGGAGTGCTAACGCCTTCCACCCCGGTTTCGCGGGGAATTGGGGTGACGGTCAGTCGCGCGCGCAGAAAGCTGCCATACGCCCGAATTTCGGCAAGGGCGGCCGACGCGCCACTTGCGTCGCTACTATCGAGCAGCCGCGGACGTTGCTCTTTCAGCCAAGCGTCTCCGTCCGGTTCTTGGTCGATAATGTCCACAGCCTCATGCACGAACTGGTCGATGGTTCTGCGCTCCTTGATTGTAGCGAGAAGCGGATACCACGTAGGGTGCCGATTCAAGCCGACTAGCGGCCAATTAGCGACCTCGTTCCGCTCCTTGTTTGAGAAAAGGTGGTGAAGGGTTTTCATAAACTATTTCGTGTGTGACGGTAAGCCGGCTTGTTCGACGGTGCGCTTGCGGGAGCTATGGTCATTGTGGAACGAAACGCTATCGCGTGGATCGGTTTCCCGCGCGACGCCGCGCCATCTGGAGATGGACCCATTCCTTGAAGTGACCGACGTCGGGAAACGTGGCGATCAGGGCGACAGCGCATCGGGCATCCTGTTGGATCTCCGTGAGGCGTCGTTGTGGGTTATCACTTCGCCCGATCTTGATGAGGCCATGGGCATTTTGCATGACGTACAGGGAGAGGTGCCGGGTTGCAGGGTTGCGCAGGGAAAATAGATCGGCGTTGGAGATAAGCTTAACCAGGCGTTTTATGGCTGGGTGCTGTCTAGGGGCTACCGGCAGTGCGATATCGATATAGCGAAAATCCTTGGCCACCGGACTCCGAATTTCAAGCATTCGGACAGACCCGCAGGACGCCAGTGATGCAAGCGAAGAATCGGAAGGTGTCGATTTTCCGCGGCAGGTGCCTGACACTGACTGCCCGCGATCCGTGCAGGATCCTATGGGATAGCATTAACGCCGCGCGGCTGCGAACCAATAGCCGCTCAACCGTGACGGCAACAAGGTGCATATGCGATTCATTCCGTCAGCGGCTCAATTCTCCTCTTCGACTCTGATGAGGTTGCCGAGCCAACGGGGAGCGTCCTCGTCGAGGTAGACGGTTTCCGCTGGATGGGCATCGAATACGCCATCGCGCAATGCTTGTCCAATGGCATCGCGAACCATGTTTTCAAGGTCGCCAGCATACCCACGTCTCGCTGCGACTGTCCGCGGAACATCGAAGCCGACCGGAGATAGGCCAGATCCAACGCGGATGAATACAACACCCCCGGCCATCGCACGCGCATGGTATTCAGCCTCGCCGTCGACGAGACCTGGCGGAAAGAACGTGAACTCTGGGCCCCGCAGATTGATGGAATTCATCATAACCTCCTTTCTGTTTCGACGATCGTAGCATGAAGGCGCTGTCTATCCGTCAGCCTCGGGGGTGCTGGTCGTCAATGGCCACAAGGAGATTGAATGCCGCGGATAACCGACTCCATATGTGCGCATGCTGATTCCCGCGAGCGAGGGAATGACCAAGGTCGAATTTTCAGATGCCGTGCAGTTCATGGAGACGACCTTTTCGTCGATGGTCACGGTGGTCCCCGGGTTGCTTGTGCAGGAATCGACGTGTCCAAAGCCCGATCGAATCCGACTTCGTGAACGAGCGCAGCCTGCAAAAATCGTCCTAGGCGCCTGCGCTTAGCCTATTATTTACCGCAATAGTGGCGGCAGAGCGGCACTACAAGACAAGAACGAGACGGGGGGCGGTATGGGGAAGGGATTATGGCGTTTAGTGGCAGCGTTGGCCTTCGCTGGGACGTCGGCGGCGGTTTGCGCGGCGGACGACCCGTCGATCGCATGTTTTGCGACGATCGCGGATAATTCAGCGGTTGCTCCGCTACAGGGCAAAGTGGTTCTGAAACTCGGAGCCCACCCTGATCTCGCAATGCTTGCGAACGAGCATCGGCCAACCAAGTCAGAAAAGGTCGCCATTGCTGCTTGGGTGGCGGAGGGCGAGCGGTGTTACGACTTGGGCCACGACTTTCGTGCCTCATCCTACCACCCGGTCATCGGCGCTCTTATCGACGAGAGCATGCATTCTCTTGAGGCTCTGGTTGCGAAGCTGTACGCCGGCAAGCTGACCTACGCGGAGTTCAATGAGCAGCGACAGGCTATGGATGACTCGTACCGGGAGCGAGTCGCCAGTGCCATCCAGACGCTACAAGCCGAGAGCAGCCGGGATGAGGCAAGCAAACGATCCCAGCAAGCCGCTGTTGAGGCTCAGCAACGGGCAGCCGCGGCGCAGGAAGCTGCCGCAGAGGCACAAAACGAAGCGAATGAGCAGGCAGCGCAGGATCAGCGGCGCGCCCTTGCATTGCAAATGCTGTCGAACGCGCGGCCGACGTACCCACCCCTGCCACCGCCGCCACCAATTCGAACACCTCAAATCCAAAACACCAACTGCTATCAACTCGGCAATCAAGTGCACTGCACCACGACAGGAAACTGACGCTGCGTTGATGCATGAGTACATGCCGCGGTGGTAAGTGGCGACGAGCGACTGTAATGGAGCCGTTGATGGATAGCGAGTTGATTTCTCTCAGAACGGCATGGTTAATCACGCTCGAGGATCACACCGCTGGGTATGTGCCCGAAACGGTGTCGATCATAGATGGCCGACGCAGCCGGGAATGGGTCAAGCAATACGTCGAGCCACTCTACGCGGACCGATTCTTAGTTTGGCGGAAAAGCTCGCCTACGCGAAGCGTCGGGCGAGCCTGCCGTATCGCGCACAGTCAGATACCTACGGCCGGATCGATTGCGGCCACAACCCATATCTATACGCTCGCAAAGTCCGAAATTTTCGCATCGCAGAGCGTCCCGATGGGACGTCTTATCTCAAATGGCACGACGTTGATACGGCGGCCATTTGCGCATAGCAGATCGAGCTGACGCGGGGTTTCTCCAGCCATGCCAAGGTTACTTTGAGGCAGTGTTGGTTCGAATCGCGCCGCCAGATGCATGATTGAACATGTCGTCCATCAAATTCGCGAACACCCCATCGGCGCTCGGGAACTGGTGCTGCGGCGAATTATTCCAGTGACCGGACGCCCCTTCTGCCGGACGAATCGCCTAGATTGCCGCCGATCGCTCGAATCGGGTCGCCCATTTAGCCAAGCGTTGGCCGCTGCCCGCAATTTGTATGGACTTTCCCAAGACTAGTACTAACATCTGCAGATAGAGCGCGTAGCGCCGATAACTAAGGGGGATCTATATGAGAGCGGAGATAGGAAGAGCGGCTGCAGCCATCCTGATGGGTTGCGCAGTAACGGCGAACGCGGAATGTGTTGTCGGCGCGCAGAGTGCAATTACCTTTCGCGTGCTAGATACACACACGATCGTGCTCTCGGGCGGCCCCTCGGGGGCAATCCTGATCAAGTCATTTGCCTTCTTCAACACGTCCTCAAGTGTTAGCGTTTTGAAGGACGACTTCTGCGATTTCGATTCCAACGTCCTGTACGTTGACGGTGAAGCTGTTGACGTACAACAAGTTAAGAGCATTCGATAGCCAATGACTTCGATGGACAGGCGGTCAAATAGTGACGCTATGATGCGGCTCTGATGTACCAAAGTCCGTGCATTCACCAACGTATCCGAATGTTTTGTCGGGGGCGCCCCGAATGGGGCTTCATTGGTGCTGCGACTGGTGTTTGCGATCGAGGAGCGGTCGTGCGGTGAAGATGAAGGCATTTTGCCCGACGAATGATCCGCTCGCTCGACGCGGCAGTTGCAAATCGGAGTCGAGCCTTATACTTCTGTGAACAACGTCCTTGGAGAGAGGTCATGGTGGTCACCACTGCAGTGGCGGCGGTTGCGGCCGCGGATTTCGCGCTGGACAAGATAAAGGACGCATTCTTTGACACAGTCAAAGACAAAGTGATCGGGAGGTGGAGCGAGCATCGAGCAAGACAGTTCTTTGAGGCGTTCATCGATGAGGTGCGCAAAGAGGAGGACGTCCTAACTACCTCGGCTCAGCTCAACGATATGCTCCAGTTGGTAGCGAACAACGATGAGCGGACGAGTGCCATCTTCGACGCGTACCGCCGAGTGGCGCTTTCAGCCAGTAAGGACATCGGCCCGATGGTGATCGGACTCCTTACCGCCCGTATCGTGCTCGAAGATCGAGGCGCTGATGAGATTGAGGAGATGGTCTTCGAGGGCGCCGAAGTACTCAATGATCGCGATCTTACGTCGTTGCAGGCGTGGATGAACGAGTTTGTGCACGATGACGCGGATTACATGAAAGCATTGGAAAATCAGACGCTTGGCATAGGTTCTCGCAGCCCGATTGCTGTGTTGGTCAAAGGCGGATATCAGCCAGCCGTAACTATCACCAGGACGGGAATAGCACCGACAATCTCTTCTCAGCCGAGAGTGCCCATGATCAACGATGAAAGTCCATTGAATCTGTTCAACGATATTGGCCCATTTGCACTGAAGCTCAGGAATATCGGCCTGCTCGAAGAGTCGACATCGCCGCGGGGGCATCCGCGAAATCCCGATGGCACCAACTACTATGTGCGCGTGAGCCCTGCTTGCGAACGGCTATACGAGCTTGCGGCGCGCGCTAGCGAAGCTGCCGCTATCAAGCGCGGCTCGGTGCAAGATCAGTAAGGCTGGCGAAACGGCGGACCTTGCTTGCGCAGGCCAATCTAACGCCGCTTGGCTCGCGATACGGCGCCGGCTAACGGTTATCGGATAGTCGAGCGCCCCAAGCGATATAGCTATCGACGGAGCGGTTAAATCTCATTCGTCCATAACCGCAGCTTCTGCAGCGAGATCTTTCACGTGGAATATCTCGTCTTTCGAGTTCATCGCGGATGATATTCAACAGCGCCTACCGTTCTCCAATAATCTGGGAGAATCGGTACTGTAGGTGGTCCGGTTGATGCTGGCAGCATACCGCTAAACAACGAGAACAAGGAACCAAAGTGCTTAAATGCTGGTGGACGACAATCGACGTTAGGAAAAGATATTTTGTTACGGTGATAACGCCTCTGGTTTTGCTGACCATTGGTGTTTGCACCTTTCAATGGGAACTGTTGCCGCCATGGTACGTACGGGTACCCATCGCGTTAGGATTTGCTCTCTTAGGGTTTCTTTTGTATCTTCCCGAGCTGATCATCCAATGGTTAAAACTCGACAGTGTCCATAAGCCCGCGACGATCTACGCCTGCGGAGTGTTACTCATAGTACTCGGTTGCTTCGTGTCGCATAGGGTCCCGATCTGGATTCTCAGAATAAATAACGCGGCTCATTATGGTTTTGATCAAGTCGTGCTTGAGTCTTTTGGGGCGTTTGTGCTTGTGCTTGCTGCAGTTACGGGAGGAACTTTGTGCGCTGACGCGATTCTGGGAATCGAAGCGGGCGAGTCGCCCGTTTCAATCGGATTAGCGGGATGTACTGTTGGCGCCGTTGTGTATTGCTTGTCGTCAGAGTTTTTCGTTTGGCTATTGGATGGAGACTGGCGCGCTGGAGGTGTGATTGTCGGAATCGTGGTCACTGGTATCTTGCCACTCGCGGCTTGGTGGCGCTGCAAGGTGGGTGAACGCCACGAGCACAAAGGCGATCGGACAATAGGGTTAGTTGTGTGCGGTCTCTTGATGATTCTGCTCGCTGCCATTTTGGGAATTGGTGCGCAGACAGCGGTCGGCGGAAAGGACGCAGGAGACTTCATCAAGGACTTGATGCCTGCGTTCTCGGCGGCCGTCGGGGCATGCCTTGTCGCGCGCGGGGTAGAGACCAACTACATTCCCTTCGATTTCGAGAATTGGATCAAACACAATCTTGGTCAACTGTTCACGGGGGCGAAAATTGAGTTCGATGAGGAGGAGGTGACGCTATTTTTCTCCGCGGTCGAAGGTGGACGGCCCAAGATCGTGACCATAACTCCGAGATTCGCAGTGCTAGCCGCGTTACGGATGGCTGACACGGCGCGACGCAATGAGATAGGTGTTCTCACTCGTAAATGGCTGGAACGGCAAACCGCCTTTACTACTAAAGCCAAGCCTTCGGGTCCTGCGGATCGGAATGAGCCGCAGCATTATCACTATCCACTATCCCCGAAAACATTGGGACTGAAGACGCAAAACCATGCTGCCACGAGGCGTCAATCGAGAAAATGAACCTCATGGTAAAAAATTCGGCGTTTCTGTGGCCGCCCCTGAGTCTAACCTCCAAGCTTGCAAGCGTGGAAAGGGTGCGGTCGCGGACTGGAAAACGCGCTCGGCGATGCGCTTTGCACCGCTTGAGTGATCGGCCACCGTGTGGCGCGCACGGGGAGTTCGCATGCGATGTGTGAACGCAGCCTAATGAATCCGAACTGACCTCGCATGGGCACTACGTCAACAAATCTGGGCAGGACATGCACTCGCTGGCGAACACGAAAAGCGGCAGCGTACCCGCTAGCGCATCAGCCAGATACGCCGATGGGACGTACAGTTTCAGCCGGCATTACTCCTGCACGTGCACGCGGCACGGAGGGGTGGCGGAATGGGAGTGACGTACCTCGAAGCCGTGCAAAGCGTCCAATATGCTACCCCCGGGGTCTTACGCTGCGGGAAACGCGAGGCGTGGCTTTGAGGCAATGGCAGCGTCAAGATAGTCGGCCCAGTGCTGCATCATCTTGCGGCGTTCCGGCAGATATTCAGCGTGCACGTACGCAGCAGTGACCTGATTGCGTTCCGCGTGCGCCAACTGTCGGTCGACAAGGTCACGGCTATAGCCGAGCTCGCGCAAGACCGTCGCGGCCAGGCCGCGGAAGCCGTGACCGGTCATGCGTGACTTGTAGCCCATGCGATACAGCGCAAAGAGCATGGTGTTGTTCGAGATCGGTTTGCGCCCCTGCACGCTGTAGAAAACGTAACGCTCATGGCGATTCAGCTTGCGGAGTTCCGCAAGTACCTCGAGAGACTGGCTGGAGAGCGGCACGATGTGCGGGTCGCGCATCTTCATCCGTTCGGCGGGCACCCGCCACTCCGCGGCCTTCTCGTCGAACTCCGACCATTCGGCGTTAATCATTTCCTTCGTGCGGGCGAACGTCAGTGCCATGAACTGCAGCGCGAGCCGCGTGACGATCTCACCCTCATATGCCGCGATATCGCGCATCAACTGCGGGATATCGAGCGTCTTGACACGAGCCATGTGCTGAACTCCCGGCCCTTTCTTGAGTACAGTCTCTGCATCGATGTCGGCGGCCGGGTTGCGAGTGCACCGGCCGGTCATGATCCCGTACTGGAAAACCGCGCGGGAGCGTTGCAGGATGCGTTTGGCGGTCTCTCGCACGCCGCGCGATTCGACCGTTCGCAGGATCTCAAGCATCTGCGGCGCGTCGATGTCCCGAATGGGCTTGCTGCCAATGCGAGGGAACACGTCCACCTCGAGCGAATTGATGACCTTTCCGGCATAGACTTCGCTCCAGCCGTCTTTCTGGTTCTCGAACCACTCCCGGGCAACGATCTCGAACGACGAAGCCGCTTCGATGGCCTTTTCCCGCTTGACCTGCTGCTTCTGGACGGAGGGATCGATGCCGGCCGAGATCTGTTTGCGGGCGGCAATGCAGGCATCGCGCGCTTCAGCCAGCGACACTTCGGGGTAGACCCCGAAAGAGGCGGTTTTTTCCTTTCCGTCGATCCGGTATTTCATCCGCCAGTATCGCGAGCCATTCGGCATGATCTGCAGGTACAGGCCCTTGCCGTCAGCCAGGCGATAGGGCTGCTCGGCAGGCTTGGCCTTCTTGACCTGCAGCTCGCTCAGCGGGGGAATCAGTTTAGGCATGGTTTTGGGGGTATCGCGTTTGGGGGTATTTGGCGATAGTCCCACCTGTACCCCCAAAACCAACTGGTGATAGTTGGTCATCTGTGGGCAATGATGGCAGCTAGAAACCCCGCCACGCAAGGCTGTGCGCGGTTATGGAATTTCTATTTTGGAGGTATTGGGAGAAGATGGGAAGGTCTTTGGTCCCCCCGACAGGAATCGAACCTGTATCTAGCGCTTAGGAGGCACTTGTTCTATCCATTGAACTACGGGGAGATAGACCATCAACAGAGCGGGCAGAAACCCATTCAACAGTTCGCGTGACCTGACTCCGTGGGCGTTTGCGGCTTTTCCGCTTCGTCCTAAGCGAAGCACCGCCATGAACCGTAGTTTACCGCCGTCTCCACCGCACTTTGTCAGAAAGTGCTGCTGCGGCGTCTACCGTTGCCGCGACGGGGAAAACCATGGCTTGAATCCTGCCGGCCGGCAGTCGCTGGCGAGCCCAAGGCGCAAGCGAGCGCAGAGTATAGCAAAAACACCCGAAGTCAAAGGGTGCGCCACCACGTTCCGCCACCGCGAGCCACTGTCATTTAGCGGCTACGAAGCGATGCTACCCTCAACCCAACGTCGCCCGTGTGCACCCAGCGACGCTGCGGTTTCTTTCGCGAAAGCCGCTCCGCCCGCGGCTCCATCCCCACCTTTGATCAAGAGGTCACCATCATGAGCGACGCGAATAACGCCCCACGTCCCCAGCGGAATACGAAGGCCGATCATCATTACCGGTTCCACATGCCGCATGTCCATCTGGGCTCGGTGTTCGGCGACGACTGGTTCGCGCTGAAGGCCGAGAGCTTTGCGCGCTTCTTTGGAACACCGACTTTCCTGATTGCGCAGACGCTGATTGTTGCCGTCTGGATTGCCGTGAACATGTTGGGCTTTACCAAGTTCGACGTTTATCCGTTCATTCTTTTGAATCTCGCTTTCAGCCTTCAGGCGGCCTACGCTGCACCGCTGATTCTGCTGGCGCAAACCCGCCAGGCGGATCGCGACAAGGCGCATTCCGATGCCGACGCACGCCATCGCGAAGACATCGCGACGGCAAACGAGCAGCGCCAGGCGTTGGCGGCGAAACAGACCGAGCAGCTTGTGGTACTGCTTGAACAGAACACGCAACTCACTGCTCTGACAAAGCAGATGAGCGAGCGTATCGAAGCATTGACGCTTGAATTGCACAGTCAGCTGGCACGACGCGACGCAAGTACCTAAAAGCTTCTGTGGCTTCATGCAAGAGCGGCGTGCTTAAGGCTGGGTATCTGGCGACGCAGCGGGGTTACCAGCAGGCACGCTGGAATCCGTACGATCCGGTTGGCTGTCCTGACGTCGCTCTTCCCCAAGCGCGAGCCGCTCCATAGGCAGCGTCGTTGCGTCGTCGATGGCATCCACGTAACTGAAGCGATAGCGGGCATAGGTGGCCTGCAACCGCCCGAAGCCGTGGCAAAAGTCGTCGTGCACCACAGGCCTGAAGCTGAAGCCCAGCGGATAGTGCGCGTGTTCGAAGCATGTTTGCGACGGGTCCGGACTATAGAGCGCGTCGTCGAAGATGTAATCCTCGGTGGTCTCAAGATCACATGACGTCACCGCGAACGCGCAAATTACCGCAACAAGAAGCATCCCAACTATTGGTGCGCGCATATCGAATTGAGTCGTAGTGGTATCGGCCAATACAGACTCATGCAGGACAACAAAGTTTTTTGACACCACCTTACCGGGTGTTTTCTGCGTGGCAGTGGCCGGCCCTTTCGAAGAGCGGTTGCGACGTCTATGCAGTCACTGATGAACGCGCAGAACAAAGCCATTCGTGCCTACGAAGCGCGGCCCACCCCGAGCGCCGGCCGCGACGACCATCACGACCGTTAAGGCAGTTACGACCGTAACCTCCAAAAACAAAACGGCCCAGCAGACACCAGGCCTGCCAGGCCGTTCAGATCACCGCGCACCGCCACCCTCAGGCCGCGCGCCGTCCTCCACAGAGTCGCTTCAGAACTCCACAACCGCGAATTCCGCCTTACCCACATCGCACAGCGGGCAGCGCCAGTCTTCCGGGATGGCGGCGAAGCGCGTGCCTGCCGCGATGCCTTCTTCCGGCAGACCGTCTTCTTCGTTGTAGATCCAGCCGCAAATCAGGCAGACCCAGCTTTTGTACTCAACAATGACTTCGCTCACGACACACTCTTTTTCAGTTCAGCGACAACAATCCGCGCAGTCTGCCCCTTTTTGGGGCGCGCGGCGACCCGCAATATTACCGGAATTTGACAAAGCGCCCATGTGGGCCAATGCCGCGGCGCCGCACACCGTCACGGAACCCGCACGGTCACATAGCGTCACCACGTGGCCGGTTCGCGGGCGAGAGCCGGGCCCGCAGCCTCGCGTCAAACGCCTGCATGCCCGACAGGGCCAGCGCCCCGGCCTTTCGGCCTATATCTTCCGGCATCCAGGCATCCGCCCGCGCGCCCGGTACAATGAGCGGTTCCGGCTCATTGCTGTCTTCTCTTCCAAATCTCCATGTCGCTTTACACCATTACCGGGGCGCAACTGGCGTTCGGTCACGTCGCGTTGCTCGATCACGCGGATTTCTCTCTCGAAGCGGGCGAGCGCGTCGGGCTGATCGGTCGCAATGGCGCGGGCAAGTCGTCGCTGCTGAAGATCGTCGCCGATCTGAGCAAGCCTGACGACGGCCTCGTCACGCGTCAGCAGGGCCTGACTTCGGTCTACGTGCCGCAAGAGCCGGAGTTCGATACGGACGACACGGTGTTCGACGCCGTCGCCGCCGGCCTCACGCACGCCCGCGCGCTGCTGGATGAATACGACGTGGTCGCCAACCAGCTTGCAGACGAACCCGAAGGCCCGGCGCACGACGCGCTCATGTCGCGCATGAACACGCTGCAATCGGCGCTGGACCATTCGGACGCCTGGAACTGGAGCACGCGCGTGGCCACCACGCTGCAGCAGATCGGCCTGAACGGCGAGGCGCGGGTCGGCTCGCTGTCGGGCGGCATGCAAAAGCGCGTGGCGCTGGCGCGGGCGCTGGTCGTGCAGCCGGACGTGCTGCTGCTGGACGAACCCACCAACCACCTTGACTTCGACGGCATCCGCTGGCTCGAAGATTTGCTGGTGTCGCTGCGCGCCGGGCTGCTGTTCATCACCCACGATCGCGCGTTTCTGGACCGCGTCGCCACCCGCATCGTCGAACTGGATCGCGGCCGCCTGCTGTCGTATCCGGGCAATTTCAGCGCCTACCAGACTCGCAAGGCGCAGCAGCTCGAAGTCGAGCAGGTGGAAGCGGCCAAGTTCGACAAGCTGCTGGCACAGGAAGAAGTGTGGATTCGCAAGGGCGTGGAAGCGCGCCGCACGCGCAGCGTTGGCCGGATTGCGCGGCTCGTGCAGATGCGCAACGAGCGCGCCGAGCGTCGCAACGTGCAGGGCAACGTCAAGCTGGACGTGGGGCAGGGCGAGAAGTCCGGCAAGATCGTCGCCGAACTGACG